>Ga0126342_10006154_pt1 | contig 21209 bp, 21 predicted proteins | sample Cyp1metagenome_FD_92528 | JGI IMG/M metagenome (GOLD analysis project Ga0126342, IMG submission 92528) | Coral microbial communities from Lord Howe Island, Old Settlement Bay, Australia - Cyphastrea 1 metagenome | ecosystem: Host-associated > Invertebrates > Cnidaria > Coral ...
ATGTATGTAATGTATGTAATGTAATGTAATGTAATGTAATGTATGTAATGTATGTAATGTATGTAATGTATGTAATGTATGTAATGTATGTAATGTATGTAATGTATGTAATGTATGTAATGTTTGTAATGTATGTAATGTATGTAATGCATGTATGTATGTATGTAATGTAATGTCATGTAATGTAATGTAGTGTAGTGTAATGTAATGTAATGTAATGTAATGTATGTATGTATGTAATGCATGTAATGCATGTAATGTATGTAATGTATGTATGTATGTAATGTAATGTATGTATGTAATGTAATGTAATGTAATGTATGTATGTATGTATGTATGTGTATGTATATGTATATGTAACATGTATATGTATATGTATATGTCATATATCTATATCTATATACGCTGTACACAGTGTGCAAAGTAATTCTTGGTCTTGCTGGTGGCATACCTGCCTAAATCCAGTTTATGTATGTCTGTTTGTATGCAGTTCAACCCCCAACCTGAACGAGCATATCATTCTAGAATATTCTTTCAATTTTTATGTTCTCAAGCGTTCTCATGGTATGAAATATGGATAGCTACAAGGAGGAGCCCTCCTGTTGCAAGTTGGTTCATTAAACCCCATCAGCTAAGCTTATATGTAATTACCACAGGCCCTAGTTATATTATATTATATTATATCCGGTTATACTAGTGAACTAAACCAACAATTTCGGTTACCTGGGGCCCACCTTGTACCCTTTCCGCAGAAGTGGAGAGTTCCGGCGTGACGCTGCGCGCCGGAGAGTCGGTTTCTCTACGCCACTTGAGCCTGCGCAGCTTGGATGATGGAAGCTGATCTACATGGGGATGATTTAAACAATATTTATATAGGGTTTTAACATATTTTAACCATCAACAATATGGGGATATTATATATATATAATACAACTGGTACATGATGGTTGGTTGATGATTAGTTGGGGGATTATACTACCCGCCCTTTATATATTGGATTTTTTTTGATCCATGCAAAAATCGTGAATGTGTCATGATTTTTAGTTGAAGATCTATCGTCAGTTGGTTTAGTGAACTTTGACTTCGGATTTATGGCATGTTTGTATATATATATATATTGAATAATATATACATACATATGTATATATATATATATATATATATATGTATATATGTATATTGAATATACTCATAGTTCATGGGGTTACAAACCGACTTTCGGGTTTCCCAGGTTGAACATGATCTCGATTTTTTTCATGAAAATCATCTATAGATCGGTATGTTTGGTTTGATATAGTGAGGACATAATGGGGATGTAGTGGGATATGTATCTAAAACAAGTAAATCTGTGGATGTTGTTGTTTGTTTATTAAATTGCATTGTATATTAATTGTCATTCCAACATCACTGGGGCTACATTATGGTTGTTTCGGTCCGTGCCCATTCTTGTGCATGGTTAGGGAGTAGGCAAAGTACCATGCTATCCACATTTTTCAAACCCAGGATTAAACGAAACCCTGACAGATATGGGCAGCTACAATGGCTTCATGTTTTAGACGAATTATCTGGGAGTTTTACCATCTGGAAATTCGCTTAACTGATTTGTGAATGGTAGACCGATGGTTGGGTGGATTAGCACACACAGCTTTTATGGTGTGCAATTCCTACCGCAGGAAAAGGTGTGTTTTTCTTTTTGTGCGGGGCATTTGTAAAAAGGGTCAGCCATGTTCTTGCATTTCCGAAATGTTATCCCAAAACTGACCCCACCGCAAGGATTTGGAGACGCCCCTCCATGGCATCACGGTAGCGTCTTTGGTCAGACCACACCTCCACGGGTTGCGGTGCCCTTTACCCTCGGATCAGGGGATGGTGCCCCCACCCAGGCAATGCAGATCCCAATGAGCCTTTGGGACTATATGCTGTGCAAGATGATGTGGAAGTGCATTTGCGCAGCAGCCAGGGCATTTTGGAGTCTTGGCCAGAACGATGAACAAGTTCTTGATGTCTTGATCCTTGATATCTATGGTTGTTTTTCATGCCGCATGTGCATTTGACACAATCTATTCTCACTTTCTGTTTGGTTCTCTCTCTCTCTCTCTCTGTGCATATATATCTCAGCACATGTTTTTGACTCAAACGGATGGTTCATTTCGATCCATAAATCGTGCCTTTGAGAATGCTCCATACATCTCACTGATATTTGTGAGACTCTTCTTTTGATGTTTTGTCAGGACATGATAGGGCACCTTTTCCATTTGTGCATTGATACTTTTGGACTCCCTGCGGCCCTGCAGTACATCAATTTTGTAGACAGTCAGCCCCTGGATGTCACCCTGTTTAGAACTGCGAATATGACCAGGTGACCAGGCTATAAAAGGAACATCTCATATAAAACATATATAAACTACATTTTTTTTTCTTTAACTAATGCTGTTTCATTTCCAGGAGGTCGATGTGGCAGCACTGGTGGGCTCGACACAAGCGTACCTCTCCGATGCAAAGGATGGAGCGGCGACTGCCACGAAGTACGACCAAGAACAGGAACAGGTGCACGGGAAAGCCAACCTATACGCCTGGGCATAGGATGGTATCATTTATATAACTATAAAATATTATAAATAGTATTTATATAACTATAAAATATTATAAATAGTTATCTGTCCAGGAATATTTATGTATACATCGATCACGGTGAGAATCAAGTGAGAAAAACGCGTAATGGCAAGCCAACCCAGTGACGAGAAGGTTCCAAATTTTCATGATTTGCTGTGGATTTCCCTGGCTGCGAAGTCAGTTTGCTGGCACATCTTCAGATGTCACTTGCATGGTAAAATCCTGCCTTTCACATACACACATGCCATCATATGCCAACTTTTGTATTTATTTGGCCCAAGTTTGGAGGTTTTAGCCGATTTAGCAGCTTTGCCACACCCTTCGCAATTTCTCAGAGAGCTGGTTTAGCAGCTTGCGGCATATTGATGGTTACAAATTCCATAAGTTAGGATATAACCCCTTTAGCCATATCCACTTCTAGAACCTGCATTTCCAAGTAGACCTTCCAAGGTAATGTTTGTGTCCTTTTCGGCGTACCCATGTTGGAGACTAGTGAAGCTCCCGCAGACAGGTGGCAGACATGGGAGCCCAAATGAGTGGTGCAGCTTTCAACGTGCCATCTGCCAACACGCGTTTGGCATATGTGGGGGCTCCCATTTGTTGAGGGAATGATGGCTGGCAGCCAATTTTTCGCATATTTTTTCTAGAATTACCGAGATGAATTTTGGGTGCGTTTCAAAAATGTATGGGCAACTTTTTAAATTCGAGTTTGAGGGTATCTTTGGATCTAGCCTTTGCTTTGCATTTCGTGCTCATTTGTGTAAAAAAAATATATACTGTATTTTTTTCTGGATTCTGCTGGTGGTGGTTTCTCAAATATGCCAAAAATTATCAACCATCGAAATATGGACCAATTCCTCTGATGGTCCGTCCACGTGTCCCCCGGATCACATCCTCTTGTCGTTTTGGTGCCCCTTAAATCCGGTAAATCTATCGAGGGAAAAGCTCTGTACGGTTAAACCCCATTAAATGTTAGATCACATGCCCATGCTATCTTATTGGTGGTTTCAAACATTTATTTATTTTCCATTTCATATTCATACATATATATACATATATGGGATAATCCTTCAAGATGGTTAAAACCACCAAGCAGTTTTCTTTTGATCATTTGAATCCAAATTTGAGTTGGGAATACGTCCCATCCCATCCCTCGGTCCTCCGGTCAGTGGTTAGTGTATATCTAACCTATTTTTGGCAGGTAAAACACATGTTCCTGGAAACTTTCCCCTTAAGTCAATCCTGATTCAATATATTCAATATGCAATTCTCCATGCACAACCCCCAAACATATTCTCTATTCAGACATGCTATCAATCATTCAGCAAAGCAAGCGTTACTGAAATTACTTGACCTATACAATCTCACAATGTCTAATAAACATGCACTTGATATTATTGTAAATCAGCCATATTGTTGTTCAACATACAGTTTTGCTTGACCCTCAAATCATCAAACCCTCGAAATAATACCCTATCCAGACCCAAATTTATTTCCCTCAAATTCATAAGCCTCAATTGCTTAATATTGCTTATATACGTATATCTATTACGTATATATATTTCTATATAAACCAACTTATAAGACTGATTACGCCTCCGTGAATTCAAGATAGCTGGGTGAATTCACCATGACACGTTCGGTAAATCCATCGCCGTCTGGCCGGCTATTTTGAAGATCGCCCCACCAGCCTCCAGTAAACCAACAGTTCGATGTGGAAAATCCATGGAAAATCCACGTACCCTCTGGTAATTTAACATAGCCATGGAAAATGGCCATTTCTAGATGGTTTACCTATTAAAAATGGTGATTTTCAGTAGCTATGTTAGTTTACCAGAGGGTAACTTTCCTGTGGCTTTTCCCATGGCACCCTGGCACCGTTTTCTCCCGGCCTCGCAGGTGGACCCTTCCCGCCCCGCGGACCCGGAGAACCGGACGTTGCTGGCGCCTGCGGGCGCTCAACGGCCGCAGCTGGTCCGGTGGACGGGACGTAGTTTGCAGCTGCAGGGCCCTGCGGCGCTGATGTGGCTGGGCCATGGGGGAGAGGGCGGCTTCACCATGGTTTAGGTATGCTAAAATGGATCGAGAAAAATTGGAATTCAAGATGATTTAAGATGATTTCACCAGCCAAAAGTTGGAATTTCAGCCCCGAACACGTTTGGATGTGTAGTGAATTCACAGAATGAACCGAAAAGTCCAGGTTCAAAGCTAGGTGTGGGGTTGAAGATAGACAAAGTATTGGATTTTATTTTGAATTGCCCAAATCAAAACCAAATTAGCATATTAGCATTTAGCTACACTTGAAGTTGTCCAGCTTCTCCCACAGTTTGTGTTGGTTAATCTAATCCCATCAATAAATTCACTAAGAAGAACATGGACCTCTGAACAGTCACAACCACACCAGAGTTATTTTCTGCGGGATGTTTAGGCTATACTGATCTATACTGTAATTGCTTTACTTGTAGGATTATCATACTGGTTGTACCCAGCGCGGTGACCCAGTCCCGACCTCAGCATGGATGATGGTTCGAAAAGGAACACCGAAACGAAACGAAAGCCTGGTGGAATGTAATGAATGTAATGGATTTGTACAGATTTTTTTGTTTGGTATTTTACATTCGCGGGATTCAGATCAAGTTTGGGTGGGCTGTTTTGACTGTCGTAAGAAAGGAACAAATAAATGCCTGAACCCAGGTGATTCCACACTACCAAAAAGCGGCTAGTGACGAATGGTGGTGGTGATGTGCTAGATTCCAATATTCACTTGGCAATCAACCCCTCATGTCTATTTGTACCACTTTTTTTGGATCATCCCAGTAAATGTTTACAAACCAGTTATCAAGCCAAATGTGACATCATGAGATAACTAGGGTTTTCTATGGTTTTCTCATAGTTAATCCCTTTGAGATCACATTGATTCCTGCTGGTTCCCGCGTTGTGGCCGAGGCAAGCCACGTTAGCCACCTTGAAGTACACCGCGGACGAACGCGCGGGCGGCTGGGACACGGTCCAGGTGTCCATTGGAACAGACGGTCAGCGGGGCGATGTTCCGCTGTACATCGTGCGCAAAGCAGGCGGGGCATGGAGGTGCTGGTCGGATTTAGAGCTGTGAACGGTGCTAAGTACTGGGGGTTCAACAGAAGGTAAGCTTGGCCTTCTTCTTGGATCCCAAGACGACATATTCAGTTTCTTCATGCTTCGTGAGGGCTTAGCTCGCCCACTTACCCTCTGGTAATCAAAGATTGCAATGGAAAATCTACCATTTAGTTCGATCATTTTCCCATTAAAACATATATCAAAACATATTAAAACACAATTATTTTTTGCAACATTTCAAGCCGGTTTTCAAGCTAGCCATGATTGATTACCAGATGGTATCACAAACCGCTCATTGTTTGCAACATGTTTGCAATATGTTTGCAAGATCTAAGCAGTGAACCAGGCCCTCCCCACTAGCCCCAAGTAGGCGCAGAGCCCAGGTGATGTGTTGTTGAAAGGCGCCCCGTTGCAGACCTTGATCGCGGGGCAGTTCCTAAAGCCCAACGTCCCTCGGGATCCCTCGGGTGCGGCGCCGTGGTGTCTCCCCGATGCCAGAAGTTGTAATTTATGAAATTTCACTACTGTAGATACCCTCTGGTAAACTAACATAGCAATGGAAAATCACCATTATTAATGGGTAAATTCACTATTTCTATGGCCATGTTCAATAACTATGTTAAATTACCAGAGGATAATATAAGGCTTTGCTGTAGAAATCTGTAGAATGTGTTGTGAACATGTTTTCCTTGAGGTAACCCTGGGACTGTGGGAGTTCCGGCCTCACTTCTGAAGCATGGGAATCATAGTCACTGAAGCCCGTTTGATAGATTTGATGCACATCTCCAAGAATGGAGGACGATTATGGACATTTTAGAGGACAACCCTGATTTTCACTTGTTTCCTGTAGGTTTTCCCTTAAAGCAATCAATTCAACATCTTGGGATATCTTGGGCAGCCGGTTGACCCCAGTACCCCGGATGTCGGATGTGGCACAGGGGTAGCTTGGGAATGATTTCTACAAGTTGGGCGCCGGTGCATGTTCAAAGCCTTTGAGGGAGTTCCCCGCTTTTTTTTGTTTGAGGGTATATACCCTCTGGTAAACTAACATAACTATGGAAAATCACCATTTTTAATGGGAAAATCCATTATAAATGGCAATTTTCAATAGCTATGTTAAATTACCAGAGAGTAACCCCCTTATTAACCCCATGAAAGCTATAGTCATATCCTCCATAAACACTCTAGACTCTCTCTATAATCAACTGAAAAAAGTCAACTTATAAGTCAACTCAACTATGATGATTTTATGATGTTTTTTTTTGTCATCATGTTATTTCATGATTTATTGATTTATCATGATTTTATCAGTGATTCTCCCACCTCAGATCAGTCGCTATCGAGGTGACCTTCGAATCTGGTTCCTTGGTGCGTCCCGCGGATCGCTTCAACGCCTGGGTCACCTGCAACTCCTGCGGCTTCGCGCTTTGGGCCTTCGCGGGGGAGATGGAGGCCGTCGAATGGGGAAATCTGCGACACCTGGTGGGAAAGCTCATGAAAGCTCCATGTTTGGTGTTCAATTCCTATGGTTTCTGGATATTGATAAGATGTTTAAACATGTTTAAACCAATCCAATGAGATATATCATTTCTAGGGTAGAGTTACGAATGTTACGATGAATACAGGTTGAAGATTTAAATCCTAGGTTTGGCATTGAACATGCGGCTAGTCAGGGATGGGGAAAGTTTATCCCATAAAAAAGTGTTTTCCCAGACGATGTTCCAGTAAGGATAGGGACCCCTGATGCTGTCGCAATGGGAGATTAGGAGGTTAGATTACACATATTTATAAGTTATAATCACATATTGTAACATACTCGTTGCCACAAAAAAGATAGAACATGTTGAATGTACCACCAAATTTGGCAGATTAACTGTTTTTTTGTTTTATGTGTTATTCTTGTTTTCTCTAAATCATAAAATGGAGGTTGCTAGAGATCTTCTGACAGGCGTCACTGATGGTGGGATGATGCTTTAGATGCACATCCTCACACTTTGCATCATATGTATATTCATACAGGATGGGGCCCCCAAGATAGCGTTCAGTTGCCTTATATAAGTGGTTGAATTCGATTGGGTTTATGGTAGGTATAACCAACTAGTTAATGGTGGTTATTTCATGGTTTATAAAACAACATTCACATCACTGGGGGGCCCCATCCTGTATGACTGTATGCCTTCTGGGCCTATCTGGGCTCCTCATATGGCCCGAGCGGCTCATCTCAGTGGACTTTTTTTATATATTTTTGGAGTCTCAAATTATGTATTCATATCAATGGGAATTTCAGGAACCGATTGATTGGAGGTACCTACCATATATGTAAGGGAATATCCTCACAAAATATGGCCTGACAAATGGTACAGTACCTCCATTTTAGGATCCTGGAATTCCCATTGATTCATATGTTGACTGCCGATGCATCAATCGATGGGGTGGATGATTGTTGCAGAAGACGTTGGTGTGTCCTACATGTAGAAGAAGTCCCAAAACCTCATGATTGAGGACCGTTGAGAGGATGCTTTTCTCAAGTAAGACGTCCATAACTCAGCTCAGGCACCTCAAAAAAGAAAGATAAATACCATAACTTTGGTATTTCATGGTATTCACATTTTTCAACAAGCACGTATGGAAAACCACCCCGGAGATACAACGGTTGAGAAAAATCTCAGGTGTTCACGAAGATCTGCACCCAAAACATGGAGACAAACCCGATGCCATGGAGCTAGTGATCCTGTTTTGAATATTTTTGAATGACACCTTCATTTTTTGACTGCTACTTACCCTCTGGTAATTTAACATAACTGTGGAAAACCACCATTTTTCATGGGTAAATCCACTATTTCTATGGCCATTTTCAATAGCTATGTTAGTTTACCAGAGGGTAGCTAAATCTTATTTGTATTTATTTGTTTCATGGAGCTAAGGCGGGTCAGCTGGGTGAATCGGGTGGCATGCCCCCAGTGGTCAGCTTGGGTATGTGATGCCTGCGAGAAGTACTCGAGATGTGTGTAGCCGTTGCCTGAAAAGAAACCATTGAAGCAGCACTCACCCCAGCGCCCTTGAAGTCAAGCTAAGATTTCAAATTTGATGGTGGAAGAATTGAAAGTTGCCAGGCAAACCATGATCCACGTTCTGTTTCTTCTAGCTTGCAGAAGAACAATGATAATCAATGGAAATGTCGACAGAACATTGCACCACGCGTTCTTGAATATGTAGCTCAGCTGTTGGCATCACACACACACACAAGGTCAGTTCCGTTTTCGCTTTGCCATGCGCGCTCTCATCTTCGCGCCGTCGTTTCGCCATGGAAGTCCAGGCAGTCTTTTTCGGAACCTTTGCAGGGGTTCCTCGTCATTGGATTGGGTAGCTTGCCACCCAGCTGGTGGATGGGGTGCCCCATCGCCTTTTGCTAAAGGAGGCTGCCCCTTACCATGATCAGCTTTGGATTGGGTTGTAGCCTTTTCGGAATTGGATGAGCAATGATGGGTAACCATATGTGTATATAATATATTAACACATACACACACATATGTATATATATGTATATATATATTATATTGATATATCCCGTGTAAATAAAGATACACTCGTAGTAAGCAACCGACCCAGGTTCTTCTTCTGAACTTTCATGTTCTTGTGAATAAGTCTGACCTCAAGAAGGGTGGTGCCTTGTTGTGGAGCTTACTGTGGCGCGCCATTTCTCCCACGGTCTTGGAGGAGGAGATACAGAAACAGCGAGTGGAAGATGAACTTCACAAAATGCGGTTGTGGGTCTTCACGCAGAAACTTGGTGCTGGTTTCAATGGTTGGTTCAACATGGTAAAACCATGTAAAACCACCAGGTTTCTTTTTGAAAATTACCAGCAACAGGTGCGGATATGACAGTCAATGCAGTGATGTACCGATAAATCTGTGCTTTTGTTTTTCCCCAGCCGAAAAGGTGGGATGATTGATGACCCACAAACGCTTCCACAACTGTTTTTTTAAAATGTGTTTTTCCTTTTGGGAGCTTGCTTCAGGACAAAAAACAGCCAGGAAAAACAGCTTTGCAATTCACATTGACTTGTTTATGATCCTGCGCATGTGCTGGAAGATTGCGCACCAGTTTGAGGAAGTCACCATCTTTGATGCCTGTGAGAGTGCGGCTCCCTATATGTTCTTCACCTTTTTTCATAGTCTCCAGATGATTGAGATGAAGCATATGTGGAGGGTCTATCAACTCACCGTGTTGAGTACACACACGTTGTTGGCATTTTTCAGGCCCAGTGAGGTCGGCATTGACACTGGAGCAAAATATCAGGTGGTGTCATTGATTGCACTTTCCTCATCCATGCTGGATTCTCGAGTGTCACTACCTTTTTGCTGTCTGGAGGGGCTGGTAAATGTTTACAAGGCTTGGAAATCTTATGGTGACGCTGCGAGCTACACTTCCCTACTGCTGGATGAAGTGGCCATTTGCGGACTTAGTTGCATTTTAGTAGTTGTGATCGAACGCCTTGCTAAGCTACACATTGAGAGTCGGCTGGAATCTGGAGACTATTCATGCAGGCTGACTGGCTTTCGGTCTGTGCTGCGAGGAGTGTCTGATGGAGATATCTTGCTTGATGCCAACAAGACTTTGGTTGAAGATACGACCTCCCTTGAACGCCTATTAAATACACAGAAGAAGTTGACCGGGACCAATTTTCTCCACCTATTTCCGGGCATCGACGAGCGCAAGGCTTTCCTGGACTTTCTCTCCGATGTCCAGCCGGCAGAGTGGCGGACACCATCCGCCTGTAGGGTCACCCTACAGAGCTCACTTGGCCCGATGTCGATGGATCTGTTTCATGTGAGAGTTGTCAATTCCCAAAGTGCTTCGGAAGAGGAGAGTTTCTGGATGGATTTGCTGTGAAGTTTTTTCCGAATAAAACATATTTTTTAAAAAAAGATTGGGGAATCTACTGGGATTATGCTTTATTTCCTATGGCCTTCTTAGGCAAATGCAAGTTCTGGATGGATTGTAGCCATACTCTTGGGTCTGGGTGACCTGGGAAACCTGTCAAGGTTTCTTTCACTTGCTGGCTATCAAGCTGGATGCCGATCAGATCGCTATTCCTGATGCCAGAGAGGAGGGGCCTTCACTGAACGATACGGAGCGAGATAGGTACGCCTGTCCTGGTCCTGCATCCTCATCACTTGGCAGTGAAAAGGAACTTGCACTGTCCTACAATAATTTGAGACTGGCCGGTGATTTCAAGTGTTTGTGTATTATCCGATTTTCTTTGAATCTCTACAATTGTTGCCACGTGTTCGGGATGATGTTTCAAAACCTCATAAAACCACTCTTTTTGAGCGCTGGCAGGCTGAAATTGATAGCAACCAGGAAAGAAATCACTCTCTTACTGACCTCCCACTCCTCGATGTGGGACATTGGAGAGGTTCATTTGAAGTATGAGCGCAGCAACTTTTTGGATTGCGGCATGCCCACCCTGAAAAATTTCACGCGACCCAGCGATTGGGAGCGGGTACTTCGAAAGATTCACGAGTCGAAACGCTCTGCCAGCAATGGCGATGGCAAAGCGTATTTCACAAAGCCACTCTGTTTGAGACTGCCAAGTAGTTCGACCAGAGGCTGGGTATGGCACAGTGATTTTTGTTTTGCTTCAACCATCCCCAACTAAGACTAACTAAGACAATAGACCTCGGGATAGCATTGATTTCGAGGAAAGTAGTTTTCCAACCCCTTGTTTAGCGGGTCTGTGTCAGTTCGAACACTGAAGATTGTAATGACAAATTATTTAATTTAATTGATATAATCCACCAGGATTTGACAAATCTGCTCAGAAAGATTGTCACATTTGTTCGATGCCACCCTTTTTCGATCTTTTTCGAACATCCTTTTGATCATCCAAGGACTGGTTGGTGGTTTGGAACATGGCTTTTATTTTCCATATATTGGGAATTGGAAACATTGGATAATAATCATTTTTTCTGGATTGGTTTATATTACTGGTGGTTTGCAACATGAAATTTATGACTGTCCATTCAGTTGGGAATTTCATCATCCCAACTGACGAGTTGTCCATCATTTTTCAGAGGGGTAGGTATACCACCAACCACATTACCTACCGGTGGTTACCAGGTAAGGTTCCTTTGTAAACATCTACCAGCCATTCATGTCCTAGGGGTGGCTCAACCATCATCCAAGGATATATGAGGGCCAAAAAGGTTTCCATCGGACGAGCAAGTGAATCAAGTGAAGTTGCAGCGTCGGTGGAGTTGTTTTGGATGAATTTTCGAGATCTCGATGTGAGTCAAGCGCAAGCCGCCAGAAAACTTGGCGGCATCCACGAGGCAGCTGAACGATGAGATCGCCGGCAAGATTGGGCACCTAGAGATTGGAGCGACCGACCTGGAAAAAGCTGGGAAATTGCGGTGGGAAATCCAGGGAAAGCTAGTTTATATCTTATTTATCATTCCCGACTTTGGAAGCTATATTTTGGATTGTCCCCATGAGCTGCTGTATCTTTGAAACAACTGTTAGACATCGATGCACATTTTTTCTGCACATCATGAACACGTGTCAATGTTTATGTATAGGCACGTGTATGACCTTGAATCCCGTGAAACATCCGTAGCCGTAGCCATATGGTTTTTTCGATTCGTTACTTATTACTTTGACAAACTAAAAAAAATTGGTGCTTTCCCATGTGCATTCTCCAGAAATGGCACATAGTAAATCGGTTCATATCGGTTCCATGTGTGTCCCACTAGCAGCACTAGCATGTCAACTGGAAACCTGCATGAAATACCCAGGGTCTGGAAATGTCGGACTGACCGCCATGCCCTGTTGGAAATGACAATTTTGGTTCTCATATACCCATCATATACCCATTATCTTTCCATTCTAATATTATATTTGATGTTCCCTATGATATTCCCCACGTAAAAATTCCCATGACTCACCGACGAGGTGATCGACTATGGGAGCCTGGAGTTCTCAGGGAACAGCTCAGGGCTACAGAATTTCCTTCGAGACTTGACCTACGTTCCCCTGGAAGGCGAGGCGTTTCCGAACGAACCGGGCGATGGCTGGACGTTGTGAGAAATCTGATGGCTGGAGATGAAGGATTTATGATGTTTATGATTGATATTAAGGTATGGTGAAGGATTTAGGATATTTGTGTTTAAGATATTCATTCAAATTGTTATTTTGTTGTCGTTTATTTGCTGAAGTTTATCTTAAGTGTAAGTTCGCGATGTTGAATGTACAATGTAACAGGATGTCAATGCTTGGAGTGGGTCAACATCGTCTTTTTTTTGAACCCGCCCACATATAGCCATGATAAACTCTCCAAAGCTGATGAATTTGGCCAAGCCACTCGGGCAAAATCTCTCCACTCCCCTTTTCTTGAAGTTGATCTTTCCGGGTTGTTATTCATTTCCCAGTTGTCAGCTGTTAAAATTCAATCGGTTTTGAAATATCACTCGTGTGTGCGTGTGTGTGTGTGTGCGTGTCTCGTTTTTCCTCTGAGCCGCTCATGTAGCATTCTCGTTGGTGGTGGTGTCCCATTTTTTTTTGCTAAAACCTGAATTTTGTTGATAAAGCACAGATTTGTTGTCCTGCATGCACACATAATACGCCACATGGTGCAGGTACCTACGTTCAGGGTATTCTTGTCAATCAATAATCACCAGATTTGTTGGTGAAACATCCCACAAAAAGTATTAGTGACAAGCACATCTCAACAAACCAGACGGTAACTTTCTTAGTATATAATTATATAGATTAATCTAAACTACTTCCATTTGATCCCCGAATATCCCTTCACGTGTTCGGTGTAAACTATTTCTGGGTAGTAAGTCCTCATGGTTGCTGATGCAATCCCAGTTTTTTGAATGGTCCAGTTTTCATTGCTTAGCTTAACATGCTAAGTTTTTTTCCCCTGCTGGTTATATAAATTCAATGTTTGTTGTGTTCCCTCAAGTTTCTGGTAAATCCAGGGTTTTGGTTCATCAAATCCTTATTTGGGACATATAAAAGTAGATTTCGGGGCCTGATTCCCACATCAACCTGTTGCTAAGATGTCAAATGTTGCTTGATGATTGTGAACTCCCCATTTTTCCAAGGTTTTTTCCTATTGGTGCAGTTTTTTTTCTGGGAAAGTTAATCCCCAAGTCTTGCCAATTGAATCCGACTTTCTTATAGACTCTCATGTTGTTTATTGCTGACATCGCAATTTGTTTGTCAGAAAAAAATGAAACAAATCAGATTAATCGAATCCCAATCCAAACAATATCAAACAATTGCTAAAATTCTAAAGTGTTTCTAGGTCAAAGCCTCGAAAAACTCAATTTTCCGTTCAAAACTCCAAAAATCCCAGGCTGTTTTTTTTTTCAGTTTTTTTTTTGGGTGAAAAAGTTCACGAAATCTGGCCCCAGGCTTCATCGGCACGGACCGGCTGCAACTCTTCGTGCAGGGCCTGCGTCCACAGGCAGCGGCTGCAGCCACAGAGCCTCCACGTGCGGAGCTGGGGATGGCCATCCAGGTGCCGGAAACCGGTGGATTTTCGATGGAACGCCTAGGAGTCTGGACATCATCTTGGGGTCATGGAAAACAACGTTGGAAAAGTATGGATAAGTTGGCTTTCAGCTGCACCTGGCGTTTTTTTTCGCATGATATTTCAGCAAAAAATGGGATTTACAGTGATTGATTTGCTCTATTTACTGTAATCGAAGGACTGGGTAAACCAACTGGATGGTTACTTTACAGTAACCCCAAGAACATTATGAAAATCCAATTTTTTACCACCAAATCGTAGTGTTGGATTTGACTTTTCCGTGTCTCTGTGGGGATGGGGGTTTATTGATTTACATAACCACCTTAAAGAATGGAGAGTCTCTTAGATTGGCACTGGCCAAGATTCTTTCGGCAATGGGGCCGGATTCTGTATATAAAAATGAATCTGGGTTTAAATCGTTTGAGTGAAGATTATCGAACATGAGTGTAACATACGGTAACATATCTTGGGTGCTATCTCAAGGTGTACCAGATTTCTGAAACCATGATCTTATTAAGGTTTTGCAGCATGTTGCTTGTTTCAGAAAGTCTTGGTAACACGATGGGTTGAGATGTGAAGATGTTAGAGATTGTCGCTTAAGACGCTTAAACATAGCCTTTGCTGTAGCCAGCTCTGAACCGCCAAAAATTAAAGTGGAACTTTTATAAACGGATTTACGCACATATATGAGAAGTTTAGGTTCAACAAGCATACGTTGGGACAACTTGATTCATGCATGGAAATTTGGCCAAAATAAGATTCTGGCAGCAAACACGGGGATTTTTCATAGTGGTGCTGAATGGGCTCAATTGCGTATACCTTGGCAACAAACATGGTTTGCCTGCACACCTTTGTGGTATGGCCATTGGGCCAGCGCACCAGCAAGGCCTGTCCAGGCCCCATGGAGGCGGCCAAATTGATGTTCAGTGCTTAAAGAAAGATGCCAAACTTGGTACCTCATGTTCTTCATGAGCTTAATTGTGTTAATCCCTTCCTAACACTAAATGCAACCATTGAGGCCCAGGTTTAATTCGATATGTGTGTTTTTGTCCCAAATATGGGATATGTCATGCCTTTTACATTGGCATTTTTTCTCCTTATCCCCCATGTTTTCGATGGTTACACCACGTTAGATATTCCCGCAAATTGTTAGGTTATCTGATTGGTGGTTTGGAACATGTTTTTTTTCCATAATATATGGGATAATCCTTCCCATTGACTTTCATATTTTTCAGAGGGGTAGGTATACCACCAACCAGTTATAATAAGTTATATATGAATATCTACAGCTATACCCCTCATTTTGATGGTTACCTCCCGGAATCTCCCGGGTTCTGTTAGTTCATGGGAATCGGATCGGGGCCGCAGGTTCAATTGCAGGAAGTAGTGGTACCTCCAGCCACCCTCACCATGCCTGAGAGGCGAGGGAAGCCGAAGCCCGCAGAAACCATGGTTCAGTGAAGGATCCACAATACATGTTTGGGACCATGTAATTACAATGTATCTAATTAGGTGTTTTTCCCTGTTTTTGGGCGGGATGGGATTATTCTGTGCTTTTGGTTGGATACCTTCCGCTACATATTAAAATGGTGGGCTGCTGGGAAATCCCCGAACTTAATGGAGGTTTGTAGCTCAGAAAATCAGTGCAATTATTTCCAGGCCACATTTGATTACCTGAGGGTACTCTGGCAACCGAATCTGAGCTCAAAACCTGTGCGTTGCTGGTGGGGCTTTTCTTCCCAATCGGAACTGGGTCTTTATCTTAAAATCCAGCCGGGAATCCGAGACAGCCGAGTTCTTGTGGGGAGAGAGCACTGATGACCTTGCACTGGGAAATCCCGCTTTGTGAAAATGTGAAGCATACAGGAACCTCATCCAAAAAAACCTGCCGTAGGAATCTAATTTGGCACACTGGCAGTGTCAATGCGAAGGAGCTCCAATCAGCAGTGTGTGTGTGTGCTGAGATCCCCAAGTTGTAAAGGGAGAACAGGATCATGACTCATGACAATCGCACTATTTTTTTGTTATATTGTGTTCAAGGTGCTACCGGGTCACCGGGTACCGACACCCAAGCGAGGCTGAACGTCTTTGAAGACAGTGTCACGGATCTCCGCATCAACATCCATGACGCTGGGCCGCAACATTTGATGGACAACTGTCTGGATGATTGGCCCAACCTTTTCTGCTGGTCAAATCCATCTTCGGTTGGCATCTATATATCCATCACCTTACATCATCAATCATCACTATACCGGCTTCTGGTAGCCCCAAAAAAGATAGAAAAGGTTAGAAAAGCGTAAGTTGACCCCTAAATTAGCAGCCAATGTTGCTACTTCTTGCATGTTTTAACATGTTTTCCTTGGGGCTCCAAAGAACCACGGATTTTTGATTCAAAAAACATCACCTCCCGCGTTGACAGGACATGCGTCCCGTGAGCCCCTCTGGCATCCCCCTCGCGTCGGCGGAAACGGCCAACGATGGAAGCTCCAGACCGTGCGTGCGAGCGGATGGGCCCTATACCTGGTGACTTGGGTGAAAGCTCAGCCTGGGGAGTTCGGAGTGGAGTTTTTTCAAGTTTTTTCCCCTTGATCTGTCCAAAGGTGGTGAACAAAAACCATTCAAAAAATGGGGATTGAATGGGATATTAATGGGAATATCAGTATGCGAGAGAGAGAGAGAGAGATATGCAGCATATATATATATAATTATTTAACCGACATGATTAGAAGGCTATCAAGATGTCATCTGTGATAATTTGGCGTAATTTGGCAGGTGACGAATAAATCTTCATAAGATGCATTGTTGCCCAACATGAGTTCCGTGAAAGATAAGCATGGAGTTCGCGAAAGTTTCGCAACCGTAACATTTTTAGTGGCGAAGAATGGCCGTTCTCACGGATAAAGGATTTTTGATGAATTTTGATCAACAACCATATATGTGTGTGATTATATACCTTAACAACAACGTGGGACGCCGAAATTGGAGGGGGTTAGCCTCTATTATGAGAATTTATTTCTGAGAACATTTTTTTTTAGAACAAGAAAAAATATGGTTTCCTTAAATCTAAAAGCCTTTGTTCACCCTTCCTCTTATTATAGATGCTGTATCTTGCTCACCCCAATCATCAGGAATGTCACCAGATGATTAATTTCCTTACTAAACCCTTAAAAGAAACACAGCACCCCAAAAAAATCAAGGGGTACCCCATGAGTGACTCAGATCCTCAATGATATATTATATATATACACATAATTGTTTGGATTTGGATGGTACTCTTTTGTGCTCAGCAAAATTTGGGGTGAAAAAAACAACAACACCTTCTATTTCATCCACCTTTGGGTACAGCTGTTCCATTTACTTTGGAAAGCCGTATCCATGTTGAATCCTTAGAATGCAGGGTTCCCGAAGTGATTAAATTCCATATTCGACCCTTATTCAAAAAAGCACCCAAACAATTTTTCAAGGCCGTGCCCCATGAGTGACTCAGATCCTGAATAACATACGTGTTTGGATTGTACTCTATTGTGCTCAGACAATTTTGGTGTGAAATAAACAAATAACAACCTCTTATCCACCTTTCTTTGGGTAAAGCTGTTACTTGTGAAGTCCTTACTTGTCCTTAGATTTCGGTGTGGTTTAAATAGAAAAACAATTGAACATGGATTGATATCAATTGAAATCCTTATATATACTTATCCTTAGCTTTCTTTGTGGTTTTAAAGGAAAAGAAACTGAACGTAGATTGATATAATTTGAAATCCTTACGTATCCTTAGATTTCTGGGTGGTTTAAAAAGAAAACCAATTGAAAGTAGATTGACATGAATTGGAATCCTTACTTGTCTTTGGATTTCTCTGTGGTTTAAAAGGAAAAGCATCTGAACGTAGATTGATATAATTTGAAATCCTTACTTATCCTTTGATTTCTGTGTGGTTTAAAAGGAAAACCAATTGAAAGTAGATTGACATGAATTGGAATCCTTACTTGTCCTTAGGTTTCTGTTGGGTTCAAAAGGAAAATCTTTTGAAAACAAATTGATATGAATTGAAACCCTTACTTATCCTTAGATAACTTAGATTTCTTTTAGGGTAAAAAGAGAAGAGAATTTAAAGTAGATTGATACAATTTGAAATCCTTACTTATCCTCTGATTTCTTTAAGGTGTAAAAGGAAAATCAATTGAACGTAGATTGATTTCAATTGAAGCCCTTACTTATCAATAGATGCCTTTTAGATTCTAAAGGAACATGATTTAAACGTAGGTGGAAATGAATTGAATTTCTTACGTATCCTTAGATTTCATTTAAGTTATAAAAGAGAACCAATTGAAAGTAGATTTACATGAACTGAAATCCTTTCTGGTCTTCATTTTTTGATTTAAAAGGAAAACAGTTGAACATACATTGGCATCAATTGAAAGAGAATTTACTATACAATGTCTGACCATGGCACATATGATTTTTGCCAATGGTTTTCTGTTTTGTGATGATATGATTTTGTTGCTCATTGATTATGCACTGATTGTCCTAACTTATGCATGCGGCTTTGGATTGTGTTGGTTATTTGTTTTTATACCCACCTTCAAGACCGGAGCAAGCCAAAGTGAGGAATTACATGAATTTACCATGCTTTCCCCAGCAAGGGGAGATTGAGAGATAAATAATTTAGCACTTTTTTTGTTTGACTCGCCTCAGCTTGACTGCTGTTCTCCCCGGTATGGCGATGGAGGGAGAGAGAGAGGGAGAGAGAGAGAGTTGGTTTCACTGCAGACCTTCGAACCGGGGGCAACTAGGGGGTTGATCACTAGGATACTGAACACCCATTGAGAAAGGAGGAACCACCCCCGTATGGCCTTCTTTAAGTTCTTTACTTTCAGAGCATTGAATACAATCTTGCTGTACCCACAGCTAGACGGCGCCGGTATATTTACCATCAGTTGCCGCCTAAAACAAACCGCTGGTATAGAACACTGATGATATAATGGAGGAATAGGGTGCTCAAAACATATTTCTTGAATATATTGGAGTATATTTGAGACACGACTGCAGCATACCGGGTGCGAAACACGGGGCCCTGAGGGTTGTGGAATCTCTGATGACGGAACCTTGTGATCTTTTCCTGGTGGTTGGCGCCGATGGCACCAGCATGGATCAACTGAGCTGCACCTCAGATGCAGTGGAACCTAGAGGATCAAACACAGCAATTGAAAATTCACCATTTACAGAGGATTTTCCCAGCTAGAAACCTCCATTAAAATGAGGATTTTCCAGCCTGCTACGTTTGATTTCCAGAGGGTATCTGGAGGGGCTTGTGAGGATTTGGATGTTTTTTCGGGTGCCACTAGCTTGACATGAATTGGTACCTCGCGAGGTACCAATTGCACCTTGCGACCGGCCCAGTTGCCAGACCAATGCTTGACCTGGATCACAGGCGGAAAGGGACCAATATCTTGGCTGGTTCTTTTTGAATTTATTTTGCCCAAAAAGTGCTGAAAAACCAGCAATCATTGGGAGCAACGATGGATCCCATTCAGTCCAAAGGACGAGTTTCACGCGGCAATAATCACATAGAGAAAACCTCAGTCCTGAAGGCCTAGTCTACCCAGGCCTTTAGCAAAGGCCTAGTTTAGCGAGGACTTGGACAGACAGGGGATATTCAGCTGCAAGAATGAAATTATAGTCCCTTGAATGGGTTATGGTTTGTTGTTGGGTGATGCTACCTGGTTTATAGGGGATAATTATGACTTCATAGCACCATTCTGGAAAACCTCGGCTGTATTAGTTACGGATATAGAGGAATCATAGAGGGTTTTGAATACTCAAAGAGTGGGATTCACAGCCCCATACCCTTTGGTATATCAGCATAGCTATGGACAAATGGCCCATTTCTAATTGATTTACTTATTAAGATTGCCATTTTCCATAGCTATGTCAGTTGTACCAGAAGGTATTTCCAGGATAGAAACTCATTTTGAACAGGAGACTAGGGTGCGGAGATCATACCCACATCATCCGTGTATAGCTATATAAGATGTTCCGGTATCTTGGAACTAAAAATCACCAACTTGTTGCATGTACATTTAATGTTTCATGGTTGCTTCAAAGTGCATTATCCTATAGATTTTTCCCCCAATCAATCCAGAGTCAAGGTTTGATGAAACCAGAGGTTATCCTCCAGTAAACTAACATGGACATGCAAACTCCACCATAGAAGTAGATGTTTTTCCCAGGGTCTTCCCATAGTTTTCCAATGTTTTTCCCAGGGTCTTCGCCATGGCATCTGTAGGGCCCGTAGCAATCACCGCCGGCCGCGCCGGCGGCTGGTCTCTGGCGGCCTGCGAAAATGCTTCAGACAGCAGCTTTCCGAGCCAGGCCTTCAATCACAGCAGTTTGCCAGGAGCGATGGGAAGCCATGGCTGCTCCACCGAATGATTTTTCTAGTGGGAAGCCCCCGTTGTGAGCGGATTCAAAAGCGAAGTTGGTGGGTTTGTAACTCCAGTTTCGCTTGGGTTTGTGGTATATATACAGTTATATATATATATGTATGTCATTGTTCTTTAGTCATGGAAAATATCCATGATGTATCGAACTAGTCTAACCTGATCCAAGTTAATCCTTAATGATTACCCGGTTTACGGATTAGCGGTTTACGGATTAGCCCGCGGACCGGGGCACAGGTTCCACATTAAGTATGTAAAATTAAAGGTTTTGGGGCCTTCTTTCTTTCAAACAGCATTTACCTTTCGGCCTCAGCAAATCCAAACCCCCAGGAAGCAGAAATCAAGCCGAAAGTGCTTAAAAGGGGTTTGCCGGTGGACCTGCCAGAGCAAAGCCCTTTTAAGCAGAAATCAGGCCGAAAGTGCTTAAAAGGGCTTTGGCACTGGACTTGCCAGAGCAAAGCCCTTTTAAGCAGAAATCAGGCCGAAAGTGCTTAAAAGGGCTTTGGCGGTGGACTTGCC
>Ga0126342_10006155_pt1 | contig 21208 bp, 19 predicted proteins | sample Cyp1metagenome_FD_92528 | JGI IMG/M metagenome (GOLD analysis project Ga0126342, IMG submission 92528) | Coral microbial communities from Lord Howe Island, Old Settlement Bay, Australia - Cyphastrea 1 metagenome | ecosystem: Host-associated > Invertebrates > Cnidaria > Coral ...
AGAGTTGAGGAGAGTCAAGAAGATGTGCACAGAAATGAGAATCGTTGAAAAGAGATGACGAGAGGTGAGAAGTCGTTGGAAGAGTTGAGATGTGGTTTCACAATTTGCAACAAGAGGTCAGAATTCCCGGAAAAGAGCATGGAAGTCTGCCGCAGCTCCTATAGGCAAACCTTGTTTTTGGATACTATAGCGTTACACTTCTTAAACCTGGAAACTTCCGCCAACCGCCTTGCGCGGGTTCTACTTATATATATCTAAAACATTCTAAAACGACTTTCCTTCGTATGATACCGACAGTGAAATAAACAGCTCTTGCTGCCTTGATTTAGGTAGACACCGTGATTCAACATGATTATGCAAACCCTTAAGCTTGAACCCGTAAGTTCCTAATGCATAAAGTCGGCAACCCAAATTGAGACCTCTCGCGCAAAAAAACATGAAACATGAGGTTAAACAATCTTGCTGGCAGCCATGATCATAGAATATTGGCCAGCTGGGAGCATCCCCAATGCTTGTTGGCCTGGGGACCAAGTGGGGACAGCCGTACATTGGGATCATCATCCCATGTCTTCTGGGAAAGCAACGCATCTTTGAAACCGCCAGTTCTATCATTGAATATACCTATGTTAGATGGTTAAATGCCAGCGTGTGTTGGTCAAATAAATACCCATCATGTCATGGTTATATCAAAGATTATCAAAGTCACATCGTCATTTCTCCAGATGAATAATCCTTATCATGTTCCGTTATGTTCCACTATACCACTACCATTTTTGTTGTTTAACTTCCCATGTTCGATGGTTTTGTCCTGTGCTCATCTGAACTACTCGCATATTTTGCTGCTTCTATCTGGTTCTCTTTCCTCATTTCCCAGATTCCCGGTCCTCCAGTTGGACAAAGAGTTCCTACTGTTTCAGCATGTTTCAGCAGCTTCCTACAGTCAAGCTGCTGTTGAATCTTCGACGGTGATGGTAATAACGAAACGGTGATATTTCCTTCAGAAAAGCCAGTTGATGTTGGTGAAATCAACCATTTACAGCCATTTATCGTGGTTTTACCGATGGGTTTTAAGCATCAACAGTTTCTGGAGCAAACGATATCCATCATGCTTCAGGATCATGAAAAGTCAACCGCAGTAAACACGTCGGCATTGGATCCACGGATCCATTGAATTGACTTGACAGACCAGCCTGGTTGGTGGTTGACCTACCCCTCTGAAAAATCATGGAGTGAAAGTCAGTTGGGATGATGAAATTCCCAACTGAATGGAAAGTCATAAAGTTCATGTTTCAAAGCACCAACCAGAAACAGCTTGTTGACATGGTTTGAGCATTTCCAGGAATGTAGACCAATCCGGGATCTGGATAGATGACAAATCCAAAACATACTCAAATCAAAGTTCAAGGCCGAATTGATGGTTTCCCCATGTTTCCCCGTATCTTCGATGCCCGATCGCAAGCCGGTTAGGGAAATATATCCCATGAAAGCCGCAACAACGGCAACATTTGACTTAGCATTACACTACACTTCCCCAATATTTGCACCATTTTGTTGATACCCTGTGATTGTTTGACATAGACATGGAAAATCGCTGAAAATTGCCCATGGAAATGATGATTTACATTGATTCACCGCGATTAGCCAACAAAAAAATGATTTTCCATAGCTATGTTCATTTACCTGCAGAGGCTACTGCCCCACATTTTGTGAGTGAAATCCAAACCATTCCCTGGTCGCCTTTTGATGCACGGGTAGCGCGAGCGGAATCTGGTGTTCCAACTGCCGCCTCTGAGCAGCGGCGGAATTTTCCACAAAGAAAGCTGGGGGCAGTGGTTGTTGGTTATGAATCATATCAGATCTTAATTTAATTGTTGGTAAATACTGGTCGCTTGTTGATTCAACCAGACATTTTTTTGCTTCCAATCTCGGCCTTTAACCCGTTCTCAAATGGAACCCAAAGCACGGCCCAAAAACAGCTACCAAGCCACGAACATTAGTCAGAAGGGGCAGCTTTTTCCTTCTAAAAATCCCTTGGGGCTTATGAAAACATGGGAAACCATCGATCCTTAGAAAATTGAACTCGACAAAATGTGCTCATATATAGTACCAGATGTGGTATATTCTAAACTCCGTGTATGTATGTATATATATATATATAGGTAGGATATAACATAGCGGGTGCTTCTGCAGCCTCAAGACTTTCAGCTGGTCACAGCGCCGCACCTCTTCGGGCGTTTCCTGCGGGCTTTGGCGCTTAGGAATTCATCAAAGTCAGCACATCCAGCTGAGGGTTGGCGAAGAAAATAAGCATACTTAGGGATCTAAGTGATATAACCAACAAAAAATGTGATTTGATATAATGGGATATTTTACTATTATTATCGCTAACATTATTATTGTTACTACTACTACTACTACTACTACTACTACTACTACTACTACTACTACTACTACTACTACTACTACTACTACTACTACTATCATTGTCAGTTTACTGTTTTATTAAATGGTGGGAGTTGATCGTATTATTACTTCATTATTATTATTGTCATTATCATCAGTACCATTATTATCATTATCATCATTGTAGTTATTATCACTATTTTGATTATTACATATTACTAAATATTCTTATTTATTAGTATTATCATTATTCATTTTTATATGTATATATATTCTTATCTATACAGTACCCATACTGGGAGGTGCAGTCAAGGTTATAACTTGGCAATTCCATGGGTTTTTTCACATATTTTAACCCAAATAAGTTGGGATATGGGGCTGCTAGGCCGCTACGGCCATATCTCCAGTATCCAGTAATAACCCAAACTGCATCGCCAAGTAATAAACTATCAACAAGGAAGACACAGATTTACTGAATGCTGAACTAAAAAATGGGAATTACAAGTGTTAGAAGGATGACCCTGCAATTCGCTGTTGGAAGTTTGGCACTTCACCAAAAGTTCGTTAACAGTCTTGTGTACTTCTCCCAACCAGCATTAATTATATAATCCTCTAGAGATGCCTGAAATTCATTCATGGTATCTCCCAATCAGCATCTGGAATTGTCTGTGTTTCAAAGGTCCTTATAGTTCCACCGCCAAAATACTTCTGACCCACCCTCTGCAGCTCTGTTTTGCTGTAAGCTTCACAGCGTCGGTGTCACTTACCAAGCACCGCTGCAGGAGAGGATCCAAAAACCAAAGTGTCTAACAAGTGAGTCTAGATCTGATCCCAAACAGAAGTGGGAAACAAAATATAAGACTTGTTAGACTGATAATTCGTTTCTACAGAGAGCATTCCTGAGGCTAGGAAAGCGAACCACAAGAACCAGCCTGGATTCCCTCCATCACTAAGGTCCAAAGCTAATTTTTTCAGCTGACGCACAGCCGCAAGTCATCTAAAAATATCTCGCTTCACCGTGGAAATCTGACAGCTCTTGTTTCCGGTCGTCTTGCCGGCACGCAAATGTGGAGATCAACATATGAATCAGTGAAGAACGCTTCAGTTGCGAATGACCTTTGGAAGGGAAAAAATCCGCTGGAGTCTTACCTTCGTCAAAACCCCATGAACTGTCTTGTCTGCATACAGGGATCATCCCAGGCACAACTGATATACTGATATCGTGTTGCAACATCTTACAACTTCCTCAAAGAAATGCGTAAAGAGCCATTCTGTGGATGGAATAAATCCCGTGATTTACAGTGTTTTATACTTCCCAATAGTTACCCTGCCTGGTGCAGGATTTCTACCATCCACAGTAGGTGTATTCAATAACCCAAGAAGTGCTTAGTGTCACATGTTCCACACCTCTCTCTCTGTTTCCAAGTCTTCCACCTAGATTGCCCCTGACATCATTTGAGCATGGGCAAACATGTCAAAGTTGATCACCCAACACATGTCATGAGGCCATGAGTTTCTAAGCCAACATCGGTGACCCCATGGGCCTCAACTTTTGGCCAACCGGGTTTTGTTTCAGAAACCTAGTCTGGTTGGTGGTTGACCTACCCCTCTGGAAAATATGAAAGTCAGATTGGATCATCATACCAACTATTGGGAAAAATAAACATGTTCCAAACCACCAACCAGTAATGCTTTCATCTCCACTTTGCAGCTTCCGTCGTAGCTTCAGGGTGCCTCCCGCAGCAGAACAGTGTTTGTTGACCCCCTGCTGAAGGGTTGACCTTTCAATGGGATGTGTGGCAAAATCCATCTAAACCCAAAACAGCTTTAAGGAAATGACATATATATATATACATAGGTCAACCACATGTTCCAAATTTCAGTCTGTTGTTTTTTGTCTTATCCCACGCATATTTGGAACAGATGGGGCATAATGGATGGGCTGAACAGCACCAGGGACAGAAGTCCAACCAAGCCGACCCGAGCCGATCATCTACCAATCTACCGAAAGGGATGGTTAGCAACCTTGGTGTCAAGGCAAGATATAGTGCTTCGTAACACATCCTAAGCTTGATAGGTAGGTATGTGTATATTATATATAATTATGTATATATATATATATATATATATATATATATATATATTCACAGTCACATATATACACACCCATTGTATTACACGATTGCTGTTGTTATTTGGATGTCTTACATCTTGAATTGTTGGGTTTTATATGCGATCATCGGTCAGAGACTGTCGGAAACAATTCAAGCAGCAAGGAACCAGGCTAGATCTGCTCCAGAATTCTTTCAGCATTTCCAATTGAATTTTACCACAGAGAAATAGAACATCTATATTTATCTATATTTAGGAAATCAAGAGTCCTGAGAATGACATGGGTGCTTCCTGAGAAATTCGGATCCCCGAACATGATTTTGTCCTCTTAAGCTTTGTTTCCATCCCCACCTTTCTTGTGTGTTCCAGATCAGTATACCACAATGATTCTGCACAATTTTTGATGTTGCGGCTATGTGGCAAAACCCTGGTACCCTGGTAAAGAGCAAAATAGCTTATAAATGATTGTATGATATCATGAAACACAGGTCTTAGGTTCCACTATAACCAATCCACTACAAACTGTGAGATGGGCAGGTCGAAACACAGGGAACCGCCCCATTGTTGAATTCTTCCTACAGTCGACCAGCTTGAGGGAATACATCAACGAGCACATAACTACAGTATGCCCTGATTTTGGGTATATGGAGGTTTCCTGAAATGGGGGTACCCCTAAATCATCCATTTATATGAGCGTTTCCCTTATGAACCATCCATTTTGGGTACCCCATTTATGGAAACACCATGAAACACCATGTTTGTTCCTTAAAAAGGTATCGAATCCAACACTAGTCACTCCGACATCCGCAGCGCCTCCACTGCCATGATCAAACAAAGTGCGCTTTGCCTACAAAAAACTCCACAGTTCCACAGAGAATCTGCGGGGCATGGGGATGGTCCAATGGATTCAAGCTGTGTAAAACTCCACCATGGCCATCCGCACTAAAAACCTTTGGTGATGGGTAATTCTGGCAGCTGATGTCATGGTTTCTTAACATTGCAGCCTCGGCAGAGGTTAAAGCCACCCTTTCACGGTAGCATTGCCTCCACGATAGCTTGGGAGCAATTCAATCTCTGCTTTGGGCTTCCAATTCAGCCGAATGGCACCTGGCACGGTTGGACCATTTGACCCTTAGCAGCTGCAGTATCCCATCCTGCACCAAGCACAGTTCAACAACATCTTTCCTAACAAGACTACCCCGTCAACATCGACGTCAAGTCCTCAAGTCCGCATTTATTTGCATTTTTGAACACCTTTGGATTCCCGATTGTCATGTCATCCCTTTGGTCGTCATCCCAATAACATCCATAACTTTATCGATATCACATCACCATAAAATTATATATATCATGTATTTGTTCATTATGTGTAAATGTATTTATCATGTTCATCAATTTTGTTACAATTCTGTTTTGAGTCCCAGTTTTGATCAAGGTGTTCAACATCCCCAGTTTTGGAAACGGCGCAAATTCCCAGTGGGTTGGCAGCGCTGGGCGCCGCGCCGAGCAAAGCAGCGAGGCCGAAACAAAGGAAGCCGCACTTCTGTGAGACCCGCGCAGTCCAATGAAGTTCTGCACGGAGATGCCGGGGCGATGGGCGACAGTTCTTGTGGCAGGGACAGCAGGTGTGTGCTTTTTGGATCCCAATTTCTGGTTCTGGCATGTTCTGGCCATATCATATTACAGCATGATATGTCATGAACCTGAGATAAATGTGGCTAAGCAATTGTCCTGATCATATTCGATACTATCTAACAATCGTCTACAAGTACAGTGAGGTCAGGGGATGGCTCAAAAGTGATCACCCTCAAAAAGGGACGGCTCAATGTTGCACGGTCCCCAATTGACAGATTGGCTGATCATTTTTTTGTGGTGTCCCAGAATTCGATTCTATTTCAAGGCAAAAACCGTGCAAAAACACTTGCTGGTTGGTGGTTTTAACCATCTTGAAAAATATGATATAGTCAATGGGAAGGATTACCCCATATATTATGGAAAAAAAACATGTTCCAAACCACCAACCAGAAAACTTGGGTATCTAGATGTTCAATCTCTTGGCAACTGCTGGTGGGAATGCAGCCTTTGGTCATCGCCAGGGCCATTTGTGGATGATTTTCTTGCGACATGAAACTGGTGATTTTGGCAAGCGCTGTCCTTCCATGTTGAAAAAAGTGAAACTGGTACTGAAAGTGACAACAGATCAGATTGCCAAAGCGTGCCAAAGAGATTGGGATCAAGGTTCGAGGTCCTGGAAAAATCTCTCAGACATGTTCTGCTGCAACAAAATGGCACCTCAACATCCGAAGTAAATTTTGACTTTTTGAGCCCCGGAACATCTGCTGACATATCCCTATCACTTTACCGATCGGTGATGACCCCATACTGTAGGTGTTGGTTCATCCTCATGCAAACCCCACTACATGATTGATACACTGCAAAAAGACTTACTGTACTGTAGTGATTTTTTGTGCAGTCAACACTGTATATATGTAAATACACACAGTATCTATAAATCTATATATAATGTATCATGTATATATATATATACACACAGTATGCAGTGTACATGCAATATATGATAGATTACATGCCCATTTGTGGCCCAAAAAAGTAAGCAGTCACATACTCAACCAAGGTTTCCCCAGAGAATGGCGCTTTCTTTGGGGGAGGGGGCACACTTCCTCCAGAGCACCCTGCCTTCATAGCCAGCAATGAGTTCTTCCTGGCATGTCGGCTGAGATGAATGCCATCCTCTTCATTGGACTTTTTCCCAGGTGACTATAGGGCTTACCTCTAAATTTTGGTTTCATTCAATCTGGTACTTATCTATGCATACAATTGTACTGGACACCTAACCAAAATTCGGATATGATAATACACAACTCAATCATCTACCCCTCTATGCCTTATACATACAGGTCTATATTTCTACGCATGACGTACTGCAATGAAACCAATTGGCCCATAGGACGCATGTCTAAACAAAACACGTCGCCAGCACGTGGCCAAAGGTAACACACTGGCATGATGGAGCCCTGAAACTCATGATGGTTGTATCCCCTAGTTTGCGGGCACTGCTCATTTGGGTATTAAATTCAGAGCCATTGCCAGTTTGGCCATGGAACAACAAAATCCCATAGCGTTGTTATGGTTGAGTGGTATAGTTAGTTTCTTTTCTGGGTGTTACGAATCCCCATTGTATAAACCAGGTGATCTAAGCCACTATTTCGTACTAAACCCATCATTTTCGCACTGCTAAAGGCCCATCTATTAGGCTTAACCCCCCTTTAAAACCCATGTGTGGCGCTACCGCAGCGATACCTCTTCACTCCAGAGCGCCATCCACCTCAGTGATGAGGAGATGGTCGCATTGAAAGAAACGGATAGACAACATGGACATCACAAGCGTACTGGAAGATAATATATGGGAATTTGATTGAAACACATGATTTTCATTCATATTTTATCAATGATTGTCAAACGATTGTAGCTCATCTAATACCCACATGCAAAGTTACTGAAAATTTGTGTATAGATAGATGAATTTTCGAACAATAAATGCATTCATATTTTCAATTTTAAAACAATACATGATTGATCACGGACTTGATCAACAAACATTGGGTGATTGGGATGTGAATGACATGGTTGGTCCTGCAAAGAATGGTTGATCAATGGGGATGTCAACCAATAAATTGTCATAAAACATGAAAAATATTAAATCATGATAAAACATGATGTCAAGAAAAATCATTATATATATAATATATATATATATATATCCACGTAGATTGTTCTCCGAAACAATCTGGAATCATCGCAAAAACTCACCATCATCTGTAATATATAGATCTAAAAACAATGATAAACCGTCCAATTAACCATGTGATACCATGGAGGGTGTTGGCTGAAATTTCCAAACCCGTCCATAATACAATGTGTCCAATGCAAAACTAACAAATATCATTTGGGGCGGACATCGCTCCGTCGTGGGAACCAAGCAAAAGGAACATGGCAGAGGACGCCACATGGAAAATTCACCGCTTGGAGTTGCATCTCTAGATGATGTATATTTTCCGTTGCCATATTACCAGTAGTACCGCGCAAGGCGGTGGCGGAAGTTTCAAGGATAGGACCCTATAGGAGAGGTTAGTTGTTGTGATGCATGGATGGCAGAGCGAATCCACTAGTGGACCGAAAGGTGGTTGGAGTTGTGCTCTTTGGAGTGGTTGCAATGGTTGCAGTGGTCACCTCACTCACAGCTCCTGGATGTAGTGCGGTGTAGTGCAGTAGTTGTAGTTGTACTTGTAGTTGTAGTGGGGTTGATGTTGTTGAAGTTGTAATGTTGCAGCTGTAGTTGTAGTTGTCATGATAGCTGTAGTTGTAGCGCAGTTGAAGTTGTAATAGTCTTAATTGTAGAAATTGGAAAAGTTGCATTAGTTGTAGGAGTTGTAGTTATAGTTGTAACTTCCGTTGTAGTGTATGTAGGAGTTGTAGTTGTAGTTGCAGCTGTAGTTGTATTTGGAGTTGTAGTGTAGTTGTAGTAGTTGTTGCAGTTGTAGTTGTAGTCGTAGTTGTAGTTGCAGTGGCACTTGTAATTGTAGTTGTAGTAACTGTAGTTGACGTTGTAGTTGTAGTTGAAGTGTAGTTGAAGTTGTAGTTTTGGTTGTAGCTGTAGTTCTTGTAGTTGAAGTGTAGTTGACGTTGTAGTTGTAGTGGTAGTGTAGTTATAGTTGCAGTTCTAGTGTGGTGTAGTGCAGTTTCAGATGTCTATCTATCTGTCTATCTATATATATGTTTATCTATTTGTCTTGCTGTCTATCTATCTATCTATCTATCTATCTATCTATCTATCTGCAAGTTTGAAAACGAAGCTATTCTGCGAGACTTCCTAATTTTTTGAACTTGACAACTTAAAAAACGAAGCAATTCTGCGAGACGTCTTCATTTTTTGAACTTGACAACATCCAAAACGAAGCAACTCTGCGAGACTTCTTCTAATTTTTGAACTTGACAACATCAACAACGAAGCAATTCTGCGAGACTTCCTTCAAACATGGAAAGTTGACTGCAGCGCTGCCGGCCTCGTACCAATGCGTCTCGCGATTTTTCGACTCCACCTGCTAAAGTACAAGTACTGCGCCTGCCACGAAAAAGTGAGGCCAGGTCATACGAAGTGCTGCACCTGTCACGCAAAATCATCTTAGCAAACCTGAAGATCTGATGCTCCAAAATGCAACCCCTCTAAGGAAATCAGCGCCCTGACCTCTTAACATCTCTGATGAACATGTCGTTTGTACTGCGCCTGCCACGCGAAATTCATCTTCCCGGATCCTCTTCAAATGTCCCACGCGTGCCATCGTTTTTGGAAATGCTACAAAACCCTCACGTTTTGCTCACTTTTTACAAGCTTGCGCCTGCCACGCAAAACGACATCTGAATGTCCAAAAGTGCTCCGAACCCCCTCAGTTTTTTGCACGGTTGACTTCGACATGTGCTTCGCACCACAACGGCGTGCACTTTTTCATCATCTCAACTTCTAAAACTGCTCCGAAGCTGATGTGCTTTGTGCATTTTGACTTGGAAATGTGCTTCGCGCCACAACGGCGTGCAATTTTTCATCTCTCATCTGGCCAGATTTCTCCGCGCCCGCCGCTTTAGCGAGCCTACTTTTCGACTCTCCAGAGTCACAAATCATTGGAAAAACACGGCGTTTCGCGACTTTCCTACCTTTTCGTGCACTTGCATCTTCTTTCTTCTGATCTTCTCTCTTCTGACTCTTCTCTTCTCTGACTCTTCCCACCTCTGCTTTTCCATCTGTCCATGTTGTCGGAAGTTTGACTTCTAAATGTCCTTCGACTAAGCAAGTGTTTGGTTTCTTTTGGCTACCATATTGTCATGTTCTTCAGGACTGCAAACAGTCTATGTCAGGTAAACACCCGTCCGCATGATGGGTCAGTTGAATTCACGTAGGTGATCCATATGGATGGTACCCCGAAAAACTAACTCTAATTGCACCTCCAAATATGGTTATAGATTGTTCTATATCCCATGATATCAACTTAGATGCCATTAAATCATATTGAATCACCATTCTTGTTGGTTATACCCCCAAAGTATATGTTTTTTTCTCATCCCCACCATCCTAGTGGCTCTTCGTCTTCCTCCTCGCTCTCGTTGGCCCGGGAATGTTCCTAATCGCGCACTAACCCAGGCGTCTGAGGGAAACCCAGTGATAGTCCAATGGAATTCCTGCAGCTATAGATTTTCTTTAAACAAATTTCTAAGAAATGACAGCACATGTTTTATTCTTGTAATTATGGTTTGTTATTGGGTTTCCCACAGTATTCCTGCACAAATTTGGGATGGAAAATTAGCTTCAAAGACTAAAAAGTTGAACAGAAAGTCGTCGATGAATGTATAAAAGGGCGCGGTTTCATTGGCAGATTATCAAAGGGTTATATAAAAGGGTTTCTCTAGACCTCTATGAATGCTTTTCTAGCCACAGAAACACTACCCACATACGGTTCCCCTGCATGGGATTTCGACCGCAGCGAAACCAGTGAAGCCAATGAGCGAAACTTCAAAAAGGGGAGTGGCTCAGGTGTGAACATTTTCTACTCTGCCACTGCAATTCTGGGAAATCATTGGGTTATGTAAGGTTCCAATGTATTGTTTGCTGTTGTCGCATCTAGCAACCCCAAAGATAGAAGCGCGTTTCCAGGATGCTATATATGATATATACCTTATACTTCCACTATATGTATGGGATACCCGGCAAGTCTCAACCTAAAAAGGATAGTTGCTCATCCTGATCCTGTTTCATGGTGAAATCCTCACAACGCCGCCTTCGTACAAACTGGTTCCCCCCAGTTCTGTTTGTTGGTTAAACTATATAATTTAATAATTTATATAACCCCCATTATCTAGTTTGACATATCTACATTATCTACCATAAACCCAACAGTTGCTCGAACTATAAGCCAACTTAGCTAACTGGTACCTCCGAAGAGTCCGCTATGTTGGACAATAATCACAACATAGATAGGCCATAGATTTATGATATTGTATATAGCATCCATGTATGGTATACATATATGCTAACATTTGGGGTATATTGATGGTAAATGTTAACATATATAGCATACATGGATCCTATGGGTAATAAAAGTTCATTACGCGTTGAAGAATTCGTTGCCCCAGCGTGTGCTTCCCTTGTTGGATGCACCAAGCTACCATCATGGTGCTCTGGGAAGCGACGTACTCACCTGGCGGCTGAATAGGATTTCGGATCCGAAAAAAGTGCTGAAATGACCATCCGGCAATCAAACATGGCAACGGAAAATCCACCATGAATTTATAGATGATGTTCATTAGACCAATTAAACCCTCCATTCGTAGAGGATTTCCAGCCTACCACGCTCGATCACAGGAGGATAACCAGTTGTTTTACTGGCAAATTCACCAACTATAAATGTAGATTGCAGTGGGTGCTAAAGGAAATCCCAACAAGTGTTTACCCGGGTTGTTTATCTTCGAGTGTATCATTTTACTATTGTCCTTCAATAATATTTTCAGAGCAACTAGCCAGGGTTTTTGGGGGTTTATGACTCAGCATCAATCCGGGGGTGACATTATAAGTGAGCCCAACAAAACACAGAACATAAAGCAGCGAAAGCCAACCTAGTCGGTCATTTCAATCCAGAACGATTCCATTGAATGGAACACTAATCATGCCATATTTGAAACTCGAAACCAACAAGATATTGTGTGTTTCTCTTCATGTTTGGATGGTGACATCAACTTATTCCAATCCAATGGCTGTATGTCTGTAAAAACATTGGGATACTTGGTGGCTCATCCCCCTAAGTAGGTTAGTTCACCCTAGTTATAAGTCGATTAATCCTACTTATCCCACGAACAAAGCCAGGGTTGTGACCCCGTGTAGAACAGAGAGAGTGGATTTTAGCAAAAAAAACAAAACAAAAACAGAATCACCAAAAAAACAAATCGACAGGAAGAATCACCAGAAGAAACAAAACAAAACACGAAAAAAAACAAGAAAAAAAAATCCGCAGTTTTTGTTTTTGTTTGTTTTTTTGTTGTTTTTTCCTTGGTTTTGGTTTTCTAGTTTGTTTTTTTTTGTTTGCTCTGGTTTTGTTTTTCTATTTTTTTTGTCAAACCCTATATTCTCTGTGTTGTTGGACTCAGAAAGCCAGGGATATAACCTACTGAGGATTCGTGGTGAGCAACCAGCAATTATCCTTCCCATCCCATCCGCCTCCCTGAAACTCCAGAGGGGACAGGGCGTTCGTGGTGCCGGACTTGTGCGGGAAGGCGCACTGCTGAGGAAACACCTGCGCAGTCGGGCAGTCGTGGGATCATTCGGAACCAGTGAGCTGGGATCATTTCAATTGATCTTGGATCACGTTGCGGAAACGGATGTTCACATTCAAGCACAAGATTGGAAACCTGCAGCAGGTTGACAGTTTTCCCCGTTTTCCCTGAAGCTTTTTGCAGCTGTCGGGCTGTTGTGCAGCCAAGATACATAGTGCAGCCACCTTAGAACCAATGGGGAAGCTCCTGAACATAGCAGTTTTACTGGCTGTGATTCCTCCGATTCATCACATTTCATTACCACATCTCTTGAAGTGTTTCTTTATGTTTCTTTTATATGCTTCCCATTAGTTCCTGTGGCTCTTTCATAATAGCTGTGGTTGGTTTCATGGATGTCCAAAGTGAGTCAGTACATGAGAGATCTCACCAGCAGTACAGGACGTTTCAGCATTTACATATGTCCGCAAAATAAATGTAGTTATCCTTTATCTTTCAAGCAAACATCTCATTGAATATATTTAATATCTTCAAATATGTTCTAAAATCATGGCTACCCTTGGATACCTTGCAACATATTGGTTGGGTAGTGTGTGTTTCCACTTCTGGCAAAAGATCACACCATCAACATATCCATATCTCTTTGCCTCAAACAATGGGACCATCCTTACAGAATATAAGGCAAATAAGGCAAACAATGACAGCCTTAAAGTATATGAACAAAAATCCTCTTCAGTCGTTTCACTAAACTAACTATATGTCCTCTCCAGTCGTTTCATTGAACTAACTAAACTATCTTCAAACTTGGCAAAACATTCATTTACCCTTCACCCATTGATTTACCAGTTGATAGGGGTTTCCATAATCATTTCTTCTAATCTTTCCCAGTGAGCCAGGTAGCATAACCACAAAATTATGTCTGCTGAGTGGCTCATCCCAGTTCGTAAATTGTTTATAACCCCCAATTATGACAATTTCGAAGCAGGGGTAAGGTCCGATACTTTGAAATGAATTGAAACGAACTAACCTGGGGACACCAACAGAAGTTGGTTGGATCATCGGATCATCGGTCCCAACTCTTACCATCCCACGGCACCAAGCAACTGCAAAAAGAGGCGACCGTGGAGTGGTACCTGGAGAGGCTGAAAGTCCCCACTGAAGTTGCGAGATGTTACCCTCTGGTAATTTAACATAGCTATGGAAAATCGCCCATTTGAATGGGAAAATCCACTATATATGGTCATTTTCAATAGCTATGTTAAATTACCAGAGGGTACTTTACAGAAAAAAATCCCATGACCGTTTCCAAAGTGATTCCCCATTGTCTTCTACATGTCCACCAGAAGCTCTCCCCTTCACGTCAGCGACCAATCCGACGTCCAGTTTCGTAGTGGCGTAGTTTCTGAATACAACGTGGAGTTTCTGAATCCACTCTCAATCCGACCTTTATCCTCTTCCCTTCTTGGACATAAACCCTAGCTAGTATATAATTCATAAAGGTTTACAACCTTGCTTAATTAATACATCCTCCATCCTCGTCCCCTCGCTTACCACTAAACATTTTTGAGCCTTTGATCATCCTGGGGGCTGTTTAAAAAGGCGAAGCCACGAAGCACTACTCATAACTATCATAACTATCTTACTAAACGTGACAATGAATATTTTTAATGTCATTAGTATATATTCGTAAATTAGTATACATTCTGGGTTTGCCCAAAAATAGGGGATACCTACAAACAAGCGGATATGATTTATGATTATCGATGATGATTATCATCACGACTACTAGTCCCCAAAACATCCCATCACTATTGTCATATATATACTGATTCTCGATGATTACCAATGATTCTTAATTACTAGCATAACATATTACGACTATACATGACTATAGTCTACCTGGTAAATTAACATAGACCCTGCCAGATAGGGGTTGGAAGATTAGTTTCCTCTAAAAATTTGTCATTTTCAGGGTCTATTTCTATTTACCAGAGGGTAATAGTCATGCAAATCCCCTTCCACTTCGGTGACCCACCCGGTGACCTCCCCGTTGTGGGAGGCCGCAATCTGTCGCAACTGCGCCAGCAGGGTGCTATCCAAGCGTGCGGGGTGTTCCACCTAGCAGCTGACGGCGTCAAGCGGCGATCTTCTAATGATTCTGATATGTATATAATATGATTTGTATTCTAATATATGTTAAATACTTAAGTGATTTTTTTTAAGAGAATCATCAGCCATGCCTATTTGGGGCTTTTGATGATGACACGTAAGGGACTGATCATTGATGGTTGATTGTTGATTATAGTAATGATTGTACCCATTCACATAGGGGTATATATATATGTATATGCATATAATTGCATATGTATATATCATATGTATATGGTAAATGCCTGGGCTTTGCCCAGAGCGGCAGAACGACAGCGTGGAATGTAAATTGAAGCTGGCAATTTAGTTTCTTCTTCATCTTCCCAATGAATGTAAAGTTTAACGGGGATGGGAATTTAGCTTCTTCTTCATCTTTCCAATTGAATGTTCTTCATCTTCCCCAGGCACTGTGCGTATAGATATATATATATATATATAATTTTATACATAAATACATATAATTGTATATATATATAATTGTATATACATATAATTATTTATACATATATATATAGTTATATTTATATAATAATAAATATTATAGTTATATATATAATATATATTATATTTGAATGGGACATGATATAAAAGGATCTAATGCAATGGGGCAAGAATATTTAACCAGCGCATCTGAAATATGAGTTTAGAATGGTTCTTTCACCAAGAGAATTGGATAGTTGGGATACCCCCTTCTTGAGGTGATCCCCCAGCTGATGATTGGATTTCTCGAGGGCGAATCTGAACGCCAACAACCACTAATAAGGGCTTATTACCAGCTGTCAGTGACTTTCCAAGAACGCATTTCAGATATTCAGCACAAGCAAACATCATTTGACTTCAGCACGAATTTGGGCCAAACAAAAATCATGTGTGATGTTAAGCAACAAAGATGCGGATAGCAACCAGAATCATAAACAACTGCCTTCTGCAGAGGTCATGGAATATCCCACAGACATTGACGTGGTGCTGCCAACCATCTCACAACAAGTCATAGACATATCACACATCCAAAGATATAAAACCAAAGTAGCGTCGGTTTCGAACGCCGACAGACTTCCTGAAAGTAACTTTGGGGCTTGAAGTGACAATTGAACCGCTTTTCCTACAGGTTGACTAATGTCCATACCAACTTCAGTGACCACCTAGAAGTCATGTGGAGGTTTCCAATCCGCCCATGGGGGTACCTCCCCATCATCCATTTAAAATCATTTAAATTGGATTTTCCACCGTAAACCATCTAGCTATTGGGGTACCTCCATGGATTGGAAACCCACATGGCAGCCGCCATGGCCTCCAAAGAAGTCATGGTCGTCATGTTCTTCACGACCTCCAACAGCCTCACTTCATGGGGGGGTTCCAATCCATGGGGGTACCCCAATAGCTGGATGGTATTTAAAACCAATTTATAATGGAAAATCCCAATTTAAATGATTTCGCGGTACCCCCATGGATTGGAAACCTCCAAATGACTATAATGACTATCGTCATTTAATAGAGAAACACATGACAAACTGGGGGATTTTGGAACAAAAACACGTGTTTTATAACGTATTCTATCTCCTTGAGCGAGGTCTTGGAGGATTTGGGCATTCAGTTTTTTGGCGTGGAGTTGATCTGAATCCCTGTAAGAATGTCTATTGAATGTCACGGCGTGTGCCAAAAACACTGGGCAAAGATTCGTTATGATCTCGTAGCAATTTCAAGTCAGAAGTAGCCAACAATCAGCTAAAACCCCCTGTTTTTCAGGGCTCCCAAAATCTTAGATACGAAGCAAAGAAATGTGTAAAGAAGGAGATAAACAAGACCAATGCCTCTCCCTGTGGCGATGATCCATTGATCTGGATCATTGTTATACAAGGAATTCACAAACCCGAAAAAAGGCTACTTTTGAATTCGTGGTGAGGTCATGACAACTTATCCAAATTAATAGGTTGGAGCAACCCTGTCTTTCTTCCGTATTTTCTCGAATCCTTCCGTAAGTTGGCCGCTCATTCCTGGCTGAAACCCAGTGGCTGCTCCGGGGCTGCAAAGGGCGCGTGAATGGCTTGCTCAATTTCGGCCAGCAGCGGATTGCAATCCTTGGCTGATCATCAAATAGGCCGGTGGTTGGTTTGAAGCCCCAAAAATAGACATTGATTGGGGATTATCATGGCAAAATATCAATCGACTGAAAGCAAGAATATATACAGATAGAATTTCGAGCACATGCTAATTTCAGAACATACAAGCCACACGTTTGACTTTTGATCTCATCAACTGGCATGCTAAGCAGAAAAGCCTGGCGTCGTTGTGGCAGCACACCATGTAGTGATTGGTAGCTACCTTGGATCCGGTGCGACTCCAGAAAAGATCATGTATAGACGACATGTACATTCAATATCTATAGAATAACATAGAATAGCCATGAACAACCTGGTTACTTACATATGGGGGGTTCCATAAATGGGGGTACCCCTATCCATGTTAATAGGATTTTCTCTTTTAAACCATCCACTTGGGGTACCCCCATGGATTGGAAACTCCCTAATATGCGCATACATCAAGCTCATGTAGCGTTTACTGTTTGAAGATCCGCGTTTCGTTGAAAGAACCAGGCTGCGATGCAGTTGGAAGCCGCCTGGATGTAGTTGGGGATAAGCACCTGCCAAGTTGCACCATGGTGCGTCCATCTGATGGGAGCGACGCCCAAAATGGAATGGACCGTAAACATATAATTATAATTAATGTGGTTAAAACAAGAATGGTTTATATCGCCTATTTATGGTGATTTGGGGGATAGTTTATTCTTGTTGTACCCACATCATATAGTATATACTAGTGATAATGTAAATAGATATACTATAGTTGATTATTATCAATATTGATAGTATGGTGAATTGTATTGTTATTACCTCATATTATACAATTATAGTAAATAGATATACTTTCACTATACTATAGTTGATTATTATCACTAAGTAATACTATAGTGAAAGCATTTGGAGACCGCCAGCGCAACCAATGGATACCAATGGATACCATCCCACCATGAGGTCCCAGATCAACACGGACTGAAAAGGTCATGGGGGAAATAATGGCAGGACACGGGACCATATAACATGTGTATATATATATAATGTGTATATATCTGTAATACTATATCTGTGTATATATATAAAACTATGATATGATATAGTATGTGTATATATAGTATATATATAGTGTATATATATATATATATCAAAATCAGCCACCTGTTGTCACCCAAAGATACGAACTAACAGTATTTTGACCAACGCGAATCATGGTATCACTGCCATCGCCCATCGCCCATCGCCCGCCCATCGCAAGGGGCCTGTTTGGTGCGACTGCTTTCATCAAGGGCGCCCAGCTCACGCAAATACGCCTGGACTCGTGCCGGAATTGTCCGCAATGTGGCTGCCTCTGAACTTCCTGAACTTCCCATAGTTAATAGTGGTGCATGGTGAATGGATGGTGAATAATGGATAATAATGGTTATAATAATGGTTAATGATATGATACCCTCTGGTAAACAGCCACATAGCTATTGAACATGGCCATAGAAATAGTGAGTTTTCCCATTAATAATGGTGGATCTTTCCAGTTCGCTATGTAAACGTTTACCAGAGGGTACCCTGTCATCATCCAACATTGTCTACACATGGCTCATTTTCCATGGCCCCAAATCCAATACATGATCATATGATATCATATGTTTGTCCTGTAGAACAATAGCAATCTTAAGGGTATACCACAGTTTTGGACAAAACAACATAGACCCCAAAACTTGTTGATGATATCGCAGTACATCCCTATTCTTGTGAGTGAACATCCCACATCACATAGCACCGTCATTTGGTAATAATGTAATACATATCTATATAATGGTTTGCTAATTATTGCTACTTATTATCCCTGCTACATCCCACTATATTCATATATATATATTCCACTACATCCTTACTACATATTATATGGTGTAAATAGGTCACCATTAAATCCCAATTTTCTCAGTTGTTGCTGGTTAAGCCACTAAACTGGTTGGCCACATATCCAGATATGAGGTTGTTATTACTATTATAGGTAATTAATTTCCCTGTGATCATCAAACTTAGCCTGCTGGAAAATCACCCCTTTACTTGATAAATCAAACCACCCTTGAAAAGTTCATTTGGGGAGGATTCCCCCCAATCCTAACCATCATTCCAATGACATCGCGACGTGAGGTCGTGATCAATAAAAAATCCAGACTACCACCATTCCTATATTTCTGCTTTTGAATGGATTAATTAATGGATTTTCCATTTTTTCCCCCCATTTTTGGGGTCTAACAGTGTCTAATGATCATCTGGCTATCCTAAATTCTGGATGATTTTCCATGATTTTCCCATCGGTTTTTTGATGCCGGCGATCTTCCCATAATTTCACCGGCGGTCCCCGGCATTTTTCGTCACCCAAGACCCGGCACGACCGGCACGAGGGCCTCGGACTCGGCGAAACGCCAATCCGCCTCCAAGCCTGTGCCTTGATCGAGATCGGCTTGGCTATGAAGGGATCCATATGGCTTTGGATGAAAATGGATGATTTGGAGGTTTCCTAAGTATCCATTTTTTTGGGGGGAATGAAGTAGACAAACTATTTTCGGGGTACCCCCATTTGGTTATAGAAAACCTTTTAGAACCATATAATTTGATATAATTGGTAAGTGATGGTGAGTGGTGAGGGGTAAATCATCCCAAATATGGTAAGCACATGACAGCACAAAGTCCAGAGGGGATGGTTACATTGGCAATGCAGCTAGTGGACAACCAGTGGACGGAATATGTCTTACCCTCTGGTAATTTAACATAGCTATTGAAAATGGCCATTTATAGTGGATTTTCCCATTAAAAATGGTGATTTTCCATAGTTATGTTAAATTACCAGAGGGTAGAAATTCTTGGAACTGCACAAGAACCGAAGACAACAAGAAGGTCAACAAGCAAATGAAGTGGTGGATTCCATACATGCTGGAGATTTCTGTAGTTCTATCCACTTTAAAGGAAACCCCCTTTCACAACAACCATTCAAAGTTTTGGTCATTGGTCAATGGGGCTCCTCTTCCAAGACAGGACGTCTCGGGCAAGGGTCGGCTCAAATGCTTACCCCTTGATGAAGAGGTGGACCCGTCTTTTAAAGTTTACCATCTTTTCAGAGTTGTGTTTATTCATCTGGGTAAATTATAATAATTCACTAACCTGAATTAAGCCCATTTGGGGATGATTTCCCTTACTAAACATGATTCCCAGTGAGGTCGTAGTGAGGTCGTTATAATTTACCCAGATTCATGATCCCCATTTCCCACATTCCTCTCACCTTCTGCACATCCCCAGATCTCGTAAAAATGATGTTCCCGAGTTGGGTAACGGTTAGCAGCCCCAAAAAACGAACAGGATCAAAACCAAAAAAGAACGTGCCTTCTGTTCGAATTAGAAAAGAACTTCGAAGTGGATGGTTTTGACTCCCCAATTCAAAAAATCAAACGATTTTGACCCATCCTCACATAGTTTTTTCTTGGGGAAGCCCTGTGTCAACCGCCATGCAATGGTTCCACTTGGTTGTCCCGCCATAGAATCTCGACAGAGGCACACGACCTGACACGGCAATGAAGATCAAACGCTATCAATCTTGGAGACCCCTGACTTTCATTTGGTATGAGTTTTATGTGTATATATAATTACATATATATATATATACAATTGGAACAAACCTATAGAACTGAGGTCCTTTTTGACAAACACTGTCATTTGGTATGAATTTTAATTGGAACAAACCTATAGAACTGAGATGAACTGAGGCCCTTTTTGACAATCACGCACGTGAATATCACTTTGAATCTTTGAAGATCGGCAGAATCAAACCGATCCAGCCCCACATCTGTGATGATCGCCCGCTTGAGCCAGTCCAGTTTTGGACGATTCTAGAAATGTCACCAACAGGGATTAGATCAACCATGAATCATGGGAATACACTGGCTGGTTAGTGGTTTCAACCCCTCTGAAAAATATTAGTCAGTTGGGATTATTATTCCCAATATGGAAAAATATATAACTAGCCTCTGGTCTCGTGTCTTCTGGGGTTCTTTAGCTCGCCCATTTGAACTGAAAAGATCAAAGAAATACCCGCATTCAAATCAATCAAACATGTTCCCTCCAGTCCACGTTTTGGCGCG
>Ga0126342_10006156_pt1 | contig 21206 bp, 15 predicted proteins | sample Cyp1metagenome_FD_92528 | JGI IMG/M metagenome (GOLD analysis project Ga0126342, IMG submission 92528) | Coral microbial communities from Lord Howe Island, Old Settlement Bay, Australia - Cyphastrea 1 metagenome | ecosystem: Host-associated > Invertebrates > Cnidaria > Coral ...
ATAGAATGCCAGAAGATATGCCAGATAGAATGCCAGATAGAATGCCAGATCGAATGCCAGAAGATATGTCAGATAGAATGCCAGAAGATATGCCAGATAGAATGTCAGAAGATTTGCCAGTAATAAAACGTATAAATGTCATGGTGGGGATCACACGAAGTAAAGTAATTGACTTGAGTCGGGATCACAGATGGTGCCTGCAGACTCGTGAATTCGAATGATATTTTTTTGGGTTGTTAGGTGACTCGACGTTTGCGGGTAGACCAGCATACGCCCTCTAAGAACCTCGAAGAATGGGGGTATCATACTCATTATATTACCATTATGTGTGCCTTTTACCCACAATAAAGGGTCTAGGTAGGTCTATAGTCGATATCCCGTGTTGTTTTTGGTTTACTACTGCAATACACGCAAACTACTCCTTGTCACCGGCCTTGTTTGCAATCAGATACATCACAGGGAAATCCCAAGTAGCATCGGTGGGAGAAGGTGAGACTCAACATTGAATTCACTACAATTCACCACCAGCTGCTGTTCTTGGAGTTGCTGAAGATGATGTTTGTTATTGTCCAAAGGGGACTGAAATCCACTAGGGAATCTATAGGGAATATATTTTTATTTGCGTGGGTTTTTTTGAGCAAATCCAAGTGTTGCTGTTTCAATCTTCAATGTGTTCTTGTTCAAGTCAGCTTTTCTAGGGTTGACTAATGGTAAATCCCAAGTTATGTTGGTTCAATCCAGTCCAATATTTGTTGGTTATAACTAACTTATAACAATAAGGCTATCTAGCCCTTTGCCCTGGAGAGGTATGGATGGGACGACCATCGTGATCCTTCTTTTCGTGATGCTCTGCGTTGGTGGAGTTGGTGCATACGTGTGCCTTTCTCCAAGACTAATGCAGGGGTAGAAGGTGAAGAACTTTTCAAGTTGCTTTGAACAGATCTTCCCATGAAAGATTTGAAAGATTCTGAGATTCGACGATCAACATATATATATATATATATTATCAAAATATAGCGATCTTAAATGATCTTATGATTCCACCATCAAGTACACGGATGCTCTCGGCATTTCTGCTCTGTAGATCGGAAGTTCTCTGTTATTCCTCCTCTTGGTCTTACATGTTCCATTGTAGGCTTTCAAACACAAGGCCTAGAGTCGCATGAAGAATATCATGCCCCGTCACACTGTACTTGCTCGCTTCCACGTAGCACAGTATCGCGGCTGAGGTACTATGTCAACATGAAGATGGAAGAGGTGGGCCGTGAGACTCGCGGCTGGTTTTTTTTGGGCCAACTTTGCACATTTTTAGAGCTGTTTTGGATGGACAGGAAGTGGCTGGAAACCCATGATGCCGAAAAAAAAAACGGTCGACTTCAGGGCTCCCTTTAAAAGGTATCCTGGATCCCAATGAGGCTGGCATGGGCCAAAAGAACATCTCCGGAAAGAAGAAGATCCGAAAGAAGGCCGCGGTTAGTGCTTAAAATCTCGTTGCACTTGGGCAAGGACGGAGGATCTCTGGGTTCATGGTCGGCTAAGGGGAATCATCCCAAGTATGGGTTACTGTATTTCCATCTTATTTTCAGTTTCGGAAGTGATGATCATTCGCCAAGATATCTTGCTTGATCCATTCTCACTGTGTGTAACAATGGGAGTTTTTCTTGAGTGGATCCGTTCCCATGGGTTGTCTCCAAATTACCAATTTCCATCGTTTTGTAATGCTTTATGTTTTTCCGTGTTTATCCATTTTGAACTATTCCCATGTATCCCCCAGAGACAAGACCAATTTGTCTCAGCTCCCTGCCTCTGGTTCGTCTTGAACCATGCGTGGCCAGGATAAGACGTCATGGTCCATTAATGGCTGAGCACACACACCCGTTTCGGCTCACCCCCAAAAAAAAAGCAGAGCTGGGCAGCTGGGAGTCGGAATCCATCCTGTTTGCACAAGGTGGTGCCCCATAGTCCCATAGTTCGCCAAGGTGTTGTTTTTGTTCGGCAGGTTCAAGATAGAATTACGGTTGATATATCATACGAAATTATATGGTATATCGGTATATCTGAAGTTAACGGGGTAAACCAAATTATAATTGCCCATGGGGTGCATCACCGAACAGGCTCTCCCCGTTTTGGGAGGTTAAACATTACGACAAATTGTGGTTGAAGAGTGCTAAATATGATAATTTCTCAGCAACTGATGTTCATAGAGGTAATCTGATTGGTGGTTTGGAATATTGTTTATTTTCCCAACTGGAAAGAATTATCCCAACTGACTAATATTTTTCAGAGGGGTAGGTATACAACCAACCAGTAATTGTGATTACCATCCCAGAAACAAGTCATAAAAGTCAAGAGGATCCATTTGATGTTGTTCTCTGGCAGCTGCTAAAAACCTATAGTTTCGATATTTGGCGAGTCAAACCTGCACTTCAGTGAAAACAACATAGTCTATTTCCAGTCTGTTTTGCAGATGAAGCCCGGGAAGAATGGAAAAAAAACTGTTTTCTTCCCTTTGGATTTGCTCATGTCCAAGTTCTAAATATCTTGAAACATCGGGGATTACACCATGTGACGCCTTTTTTGTTTACCATGTTTATCCTTCACCATACAGTTTAGTTGTTGGATTGAGACATGCACCGCCACTAAATGAAGTCAGTCGAGGATGCTGTTCAAGAAAGAGCATGGCCACTAGCTACCCCAAAGGATCCATGAAAATGGGATCAGATGGGTAAGCGATGGTAAGCGGGTACTTAAAATTATACTAAACACCAAAACAATGGGTAAAAACTGCTATAACACCCCATTCTTCGAGACGAGGTAGAGTTCGAGGGTCTAGGTACTGACCAGAAAATTGAAAGACGTCCACCCATTTGCCATGACTGGAATCATTGACTGCGGGGATGATATTTTCTTTGGTGGCTCCAGCCACCATCTGCCAATCTGCAGCCGGCCCTGTTTCAGCTCAGACCAAGTGCCCAGAAATCTTGATAGTAGCAGCTGCGTTCGTTGGCCCCCAAATGCCTTCCAAGAGTTGATGGTATACCAATGTAGTATATGCATTGTATATATATTTATACTGTATATACATATATGTACAGATTGGGGTCATTTATGTCAAGTCATGACAAACAAATAATCTCTACATATTTGTACATGTATATATATATATGTATATATACATATTATATATATATGTATATACACATGTATATACTACATATATCCAAAGTTATACAAACTTTGTCACAGCACCTTCGGATTTTTACTTTGTCGTTACCTTTGCGGCGCGGCGCCATCCAAGGTGGGACACCTGAAACCAGCTGGATGGCTTCTTGAGTGCCAGTATTGTGCCTATAATAAATGGAATATTACATGGTTTATGGGTTATAAACAAAATAAATGACATTTATAAATGTTGTGCCAGTATACTCTGGATGTTTATAAATGGTTTTATATAATCTAATTTGATATAACACAATTTGACAAAACAAAAACATATGATATAAAATTAAGATATTTGAGATCATATAACATTATATAAGACACTGTAATACATCATACCATAATACCAAAAAAACTAATTTAATATAACACAGTTTAATAGAATATGATACCGTATATTGTAATACAACATGGTATGTAATATAAGTTACCAATAAATATGTCTATATATATAAAGCAATATACAATAATTTAATATGTGGGATATAATGATGGATAATATGATATAAAGTGATATAATACAACATGATATAATATCATTCATATAATTGACTATATTATCATCGAAATTAACATTGTAAAAAGAAAAGAACAGATCATGGTATAATAGAATACAACATAATATGATATATAATATCATAGAATATAATAGTCTATAGCACAGTATAAAACAATGAAAATGTGATCCTACTACGCCAGATCCCTCGGGTGCAAATCCCTATGGAGGAAAAAGTGACACTTGCAGCTTGAATACATGTTGGTTTATTTTCTTTAAAATCTTCGTGTGCCCATTGCGTAGCAGGGCCGGGTATTTTGAGGGCTGTTTCCCTGCGTTTTTGCTTTTCTGCTTCTTTGTTTCTCCACTTTTTTGCTTCTCTGTTCTGCTGTTATGCTTTTCCTTGCTCCTCTGCTTCTCCGCTGTTCTGCCTTTTTGCTTCGCCACCCACCACCTATATGATTCTATCTATCTACTCAGTAGGATGTTTGTTTGTTCAATTACACCCATCCATGGGTGTGTCTCAAAATGATATTCTGTGTTTTCAGAATTTGGCAATTTCAATAGGGAAGACGCTTTATCATCATCAGTGGATGTAGGACGCCCTATTTTCCGACAAACGCGGGCACCAAAAACCATCAAGCACTGCAGCAGCCAACGGGGCACGACGTTCGTTCGTTTGGGCTTTGCTTAGAGAGCGCAACCCGGGGGACTGGCCATGGCATTCTCATTTGGTGCCCATTTGTTGCTCGGTGTGAAGTAAAACTGTACCCTCCGGTGATCAAATCAGCTTTCTCAGACAGGAAATCTTCACCTTCCTTTGGAAATGACCAGTTTGAAGAACAAATTCTCCCCTAAATGGAAGTGCTGCTTGGTAGACAATGTTCAAGAAGTCCGATCAATTGGCAGCGTAGAAGCACGGCTACTTATGCGTGTGCTAGGTGTTGTGCTCTGCCGGGGCTGTCGCGGAGTTGAGCACATTCCCATTCAATGCACATGTGAGGTGGGTATATCAAATCGTATGGTTCAATCAGACAAATTCAAATTATTTCCAATTAAATTAAATATGGGATTTCAATTATGGCCACTTTGAACTTGGAAAATATAGATTTGAACCATCGAAAGATGGGTGGATGGTTGACAACTGTCAAACTGCAGTTTCCGGCGCTGAAGGTTTCAATCCGGTTTCGCACCAACATCATTTTTTGAATAATGGGCGGTATACCAAGAGCCTAAGAACTTTCCCCATCCCCTTTTCTCTATGTCAACATGGACTTGTCCCTTGTGAAGGGTGCGCAGATAGACAGCATGATTTTGAACAACAATAATTACAGAGGGTTGATGTCAGCAAAATTCCGCAAGAAACCATTACCAGCCAAGTACTGGAGTTTCTGCATGTGTTTACTTTTGACCATTTCTGGGAAATTACAAGCAAACAATGTGGAACATACAGCAATGAGGCTCTCATTCAACGGGCAAATGTCTGGGGGGTTCGTATGCAACCAATCCCCATGATCTTGGAATGGATTGGAACGGATGGGATCAGGCCCCAAGTTTCTTTGTCCCTGACATGAAGCCTGATCTTTAGAGGCAGAACTCAGGAATCTTCAACAGTTACGGTATTACACTTGATCAATTTAAAATGATAAAAGAAAAACACGGGTCAAACACGAATCAATCCATGTTGTTGTCCCACCAGCAGGATGACATTGACTTTAAAATTCCTAAAATCGATTTCGGCACATGTTCAGGTTGTCATGGTTCATTTTACCACTGGCAGCACTGGATTTTAGCCGCTTCTACTGGCGCGAAGATGCCTCATACAGATCATGCTACTTCTGCAGACAATTCGGATTGCTGCTTCTGACTCTGTCTTCTTCGGGCATCTCTCTTTTCCTGGTGAAAGGGCGTTGGCTCAGGCTCTCTGAGGATTCTGAGATGGTCTGGGATGATGGGGTGGCCAATGCTGCAGCACTGGGGCTGCAAGTGAGCGTGCTGCTGCTCGTGTTGATGCCTTAAAAGAACAGATTTTGTTGTCCTAAACATCCCCAAACAACGGGCAGATGACCCAACATTGGTATCTTTAAACAGGTGTTGAAGGATTATCCATATTATCCCCACATATCGAAGTGATATGGATTTTATTTTTTTCATCTCAGCTACCAGGTTGGCTCAATATTCCTTCTGGAGTCTACTCATCTGGCTCCTTTCCTTCACAGGTGTCTTGCAAATGGCAAGGTCTCTGGTGCTGTCCTCGTCTCCCAGCTCTTCTGCCGAGATTTTTGGCCACAAACTCCGGCTGGTGCTGCAGATTTTGGCCATCTTAGGTGTCACTTTTGCGGTCGAAGGCCCGCCATGGCGGTTTTCATGATATCCGGATCCGATTTCACCAACCCCCCAAGCTGGTGACCTGAAACAAGGGCTGGTGCTTTGTAAACCTGTGCTAAGGAGGTCACTTTTGGAGGTGTTGGTTGAATCTTCATTGTTATTTTTGCTTCCGGTGAAGTGTCCACAGTTTTTCTTTGGTGAGACTGCCATGTTGCAAAGATGTTCATTGTGAAACATATGAACCCCCCTATTTTGTGCTAGCCCTCAACATGAGTCTGTGTGTCTGAGTATGTGCATGTATGTGTTATATCCATGTCATGGCCATGGAAACTGATGGTTTCAACCACTGGATTGAAACTACCCCACAATTCAGAGATCCCCAGGTCCTCTAGGTCCTTCACCTTGGTTAAAACGGGAGCCAAAAATGTGTGGTTTCGGATCCGGATCAATGACTTGTTGTGGGTCCAAAGCTATGAGGAAAGCTGGTGCAACACATAGGTAAGGGGATTTCACACTAGGTTTACTGTGGTTGAAAGGTGGATACATATAAAACATATATAACATATATCATATATTTATAGTTATTTATATATACATTTTACAACCACATAATTAGTTAGATGGGTGAACAGGAACCAAGTAGGTAACCAACATACCTGGCGCCTTTCTTGGCCCAACATGGTTACCAATTTTGACCCGAAAAGACCCTGCAGGTGCCATGGATTTCTCGGATCTATTGGCAGTACAGATGGAAAACCTGTCAGCGCGCGCTCGAGTGAGCCTGGCGTGGTCAGGAACGGATGATGGATGGACACCGAGCTCTTGGCTGAGATGGTGATTTTGGATCTACCGTTTGACCTCCAACCACCCCTCCAATATTGGTAAAAGTGTCCAAACATTGAGGTTTAAAACCATTTACAGTAATTATATGTGTAGTTGGAAGGTCTTATGTTTTTGATTGATTGTTTTGTTATTGTTCCATGCGAGTTAAGGAATCAAGTTTTTTTTGGTTGAAACAATATTATATATCTGTTTTTTCCCGCAGGAAAATCAAGCAGCTGTGTTTTTTTGTTTTTGTTTTTGTTTTTTTTTTCTGGGGGTGGGGGACCTCTGAAACAAATCCAAGGAGCCGATGGAATGTTTTTTGGATTCCACATGATGTTAGGTTTCAACAAGGTGCGCGGCTGCAGATGTCCAAAGATTGGTCTCGAAGTTGCTGAATGGTACTACAGAGGACTTGTGTTCTTCCTGATATTGTGTGCCTTTTGTGTTCATCGTCACCACGACTATCATTGTTTGAAATACAATGAGTTGTGTTCAAGTTGGAGTATTGTGTCTTTCATATGTTTACTGTTATGTATCATGTGTTTAGCTTCGTATCTTTATCTGCGCTTATCGTCAAAATCATGATCGCCACCAGTACCATCACCCACCTCATCAGACTTGTCACCACAAGCACCACCACCACCACTACCACCACCACCACCAGATTGGAAGTTGTTGGTAGTAGCAACAGGCTCCATGTAGGTGATATTTCTTCAGGTTTTGGATTGAATGGGGCTGGTGTCAAGAGTTTGCGCACATTTTTTTTGTGATTCCTGAAGTCATAGGATGAACATATGTTCTTGTTTTTCCTGATGCCTAATCTTTTCTGGTTCATGTCTGTTGTTTCCATCAAACCTTACAGCGTTTTCCATGTCTCCAGCCATGGGTTGAACAAATCCCCAAATCTGTCGCGGAGGCATCGAAGAAATTGATACAGGGATTAAAAGTAACTGCGAGATCCACTCCGATGATGGCAACGCCTTGCAGATCATGGCGCAAAGCTTCTAGCCATGACGCTTTCATCTGTGCGTGTTTTTTAGTTTTTACTGCAGCTACTCTGGGGAACACATCCTGAGATTTTCCTGTGGAAGAATAACATAGGGAATGATCCGGGAATGATCTAAAAATGATGACTTGAGCATCTCCTCTTTTTGGTCGACGATTCGTGCTTTTCTTCCCTATTGGTCAATTGATTCACTCTGACTAGAAGATCTACTAGGAATATGTGTGTTTTTTTCTTAAGGGCCCACTCAAGCAAATCAATGTTTTGCTTTGGTATTATCACAGCAGTCTCTATCTTGGTATCATGTTGATTTCAATTTCGGAGACCCTGTGGTAAACCAAGACCGTTCGATACGGAAAACCCACAGTTTACCAGCAGACTGATGATGGTCCGAATCCCAGAGGACAAACCAGTAGTACCCTCTGATCATTTAACATAAACACGGACAATCACCAATTTTAGGTAATCGGTATTATAATAGGTAAATCAGTTGCAGTTGTAGTTGTAGTAGTAGTAGTAGTAGTAGTTGTTGTTGTTGTTGTTGTGGGCCATTTCGATAGCAAATTGTTAAATTACTATGCAGAGGGAATTTCTCACGCGGCCGAGTGAAAAACCGAGGCTTAAACGTGAGAAGTTCATGCCTATCCTGGTGTCGCAAGACAGATCTCTTCTTACCAACCTGGCCTAGATCAAACAGCTACTGTACTCTGGGTGTGCTGAGTCGGTGATTTGTTTTTTCCACTGGTTCATAATGTTCATACATATCGTTTTCGGAATCTATATGGGAAAAATTGCAAAAACATTGCTGTCAATTTTAGCAGTTTTTAGTATCCACTGCAAAGTTCCTTATTTCTTGGGTGCCCTGTTTAGCAAATCCAAGGTAACGAGGTCATTAGCTGGAAGATTTTTGAATCAACAGCAACAGAGAGCTGCACTGATCAGCTCTACACAGCACCGGCCACTTGGATGTCTCACATGTTTGGATGCAGTTTTTGAATGATTTCGGATGTGTTTGTTTGCCTTTTTTTGGGTGTGGTGTAGTTGTTCATCGATATGTATAAGATGTTTGTTTTCAAGTGTTTGTTGTATGTCTTGGGAATGGTTTTGGCGTATCCGTAAAATCCCAGGTGGTCTACGTCCTCTTCGTTTGGCTCGTCGCTTTTCAACAGCACTGCTGTTGCCGGGCGCCGCGCAGCTCGAGTCCCTCGGAGGACGTGCTACTCTCCGCACGCACTATGGAGCCGGGGAGCAGAGAGCGTCGAGCCGCACCTCGCCAGCCGTTGATTTTCGGTGAACTGTTGGGGATTTGATGCCCGTATACAGCTTAGTAATGCATAATATATATATATATATATAATTATATATATAATATAAGTATATATTCTATAGTTTGTTTGTTTTTTTAATACTACTATATTGTTTAACCCTATTTTATAGCCTCTATTTATATTTTTTTGTAGCAATAGATAACAATAGTCTAAAATTCATTTTTTGGTTTGGTAAGTTTGTTGCTTTACTGTTAAGATCCCTTTGATTATGACCCTTTACATATAGTTATATAATATATGTTTGTTGGTTTTTGAAACCCCATCTAACCGTAATAGATATATCTACAATAAAGCTAGCGTTTCTTGGAGGCATGTTTGCCAACTTCTGCAACTGTAGGGAACCACCTTGTACCATTTGGCCGTAACCAACAGTTTGCTATGGTATAGAGTTTTAGATGGCCCATAGAATTGGATCATTTAGCTATCAAAATGGTGATGTTCCATACCCATTTTTGATTCTCAGAGGGTAGGGATGTACTAGCAACAAGGGATGTTGCTACCCAAATCACGCACAAAACACTCTTTCAGAAGGTATTTGGATCCATAGGGAAGTGGGGAATACATGGTGTTCTAAAGGACACGGGATATTCATACGGTGAAAATATTTTTTAACATAAACCCAAAACCATGCAAGAGATGTTTTAGAATTGTGAATACGTACGGTGGAATGATAGCCAGATATTTTATGGATATGGTGATGTCAACCAACTGGATGGAAATTGCTTCTCTTTGTTCGCGGGTTTCACCAACATGTGGGTTTAAGCAGAAAAGATCGGATGTCATTAAGTACGACTGAGTCGCTTTGCAAATAAATGGAGATATGCACACTACGAGCCAGTTTTGCAAATATGTTTTTGCATGTTATCCAAGAGAATATGACATTGATATTACATGCTTAAAGGGGAAAAATCCCACAGGTGATCCTTACGGCTACATCTGGGTTTTGATTTATATTTATATTAATACCTTTTTGTTGCTGGGCGCCAACGGACGATGATCTTAATGGATGGGTCTTTTTGTTAGGACATGGGGCGAATCGGTTATATCCCATGTAATATGCCAATTACGGAGGCTGATTGTTGAGCCATTTACTAGCCATTTTGCAAGGTGAGCAGTGATGTTTTTGTTGAAATGTATGGGATTAAACTATCAAAAGCGCTGCTTCAAGCATCAAAAACCATCATCAAATGATATGTAATCCAGCCGGCCAGAAGTATAGTTATTGTTTTTCGGCGTTATGGGTGAGTTTTAATTTCAAAGTGGTCGCCGCACAGGAGCCGACCACGTGGCCGGATGTCCAGTGTTTCAGAGCTGATGGACCTTATCAAGGGGAACTTCGCTTTGTGGCTCAGCATGGACCACAGTCAGGACGTGTTTTTGCCGAAATCACCACGGTGGAATGTGTGCACTGTACCCTGTTCGACCTTACGTCTATTTTACTGATGTTACGCTACAAGTTCGCAATCAGATGCACATTTGCGATAGTTTGTAGTGGCGGTTACAACGTTAGTTGAGCCCGGGTAGAGCTTGTTGGTTTCCTCTTAGTAGTCTTACTGCCAACATGGGATCAAAAAGTGAGAGGTCTCAATGCATTTCCGAATTGCTCTGTTGGATTGCAGGAGGGTATACCATGAGAAAGTTTGGGTGTGATTTGGTGTCTCAGCATGTTTCAGTTGGTGATCGATGTGGCCATTTTCCATATCCGGGAGCTGAGGTGGACTATCTCTGCAAGTCAATGTCTGCCAGTGATTTGGAAGCTGCCCGCAAAGGCATCTGGCTCAACCATGGTCTTTATTGGTTTCACAATTAGATTTTTGATTTTTGGCATGTAATCTTGGGAGGATAAAGTGCCCTGATATTTTCTTGAGCACTGTATCTCAGATTGTATTTGCATTTTGTGGCTTCATGCATATTTTATCATCGAACATGGAGATTGATTCACCAATAAATGAGGATATAGGCAATGTCAGTGGTTGGTAATTTCAATGGGTAATTGGGTGTGTTTGAAAATGGGGTTTGTTTTTTTCATGTCGGAAATGGTGATAATCCATTGGCATTGAGGGGTACACTATTTTCATGCAAACCCATTGGTTTATCACTACAGGCACAACACATGTTGGTGTCCCCCTAGTAGAAGCGGATGTTCAAATGACTTTCTTCTTCTGAGATCATTTTTAAGATGGGTTGAAATCAGCCATCAGGAGATTTTGACCCACATATTGTTTGTGATATTTCAAACATGTTTCTTGCTAGTGATGATGTTGCACCATATGTGTTACATATATGTATACAATTTTGTATATATACACATCATGATACTTTATAAACATATACAATGTATATACATATACGGTTGTGGGTGTTGCCCATCAAGTAGGACCCAACCCAGGCATGCTCCTCAGTATGCTTGGTACCGCCAGCGAGCTGATCTTCTCCCTCGCTGCGAGCTGGTGTTTGCTGGCAGATGGCCTTCCCTTCTATGGGAGTCTCATTCTGGTGTCGATCTTTGTACCATGCCTCAACTTTTATTTCAAGTTGACCATGGGATTTTTTGGAACCTTGGAAAGAGGATTCACAAATGCAGAAGTTTGGCGCTGTCAATGGGCGCAAGGACTGCAGATCGGCCTATGGGGGTCCAGTGCCAAGGGATCTCTGGGCCCCATGTTTTTAGCTCAAAAACCCTCTGGTTATGACTACTGTAGCAGTTGGCCATGGTATAGATGACCCATAGAAATAGATGGTTTACCGAACTTAAAAATGGTGGATCTTTCCATGGCAATGTTAAATAGCCAGATGGTAAACCCAACTACTCGTACCAAAAAGAAACTGCCTAGTGAAATAAACCAACTATAACCTACTTACCTAACTTGGGGGCCCCACATTGTCCACACATCGAAGTTTCCCATTCAAAATAGCCAGTCCGTGTGTAGTTTTTTTGAACTACTTTCAGATTGAAAATAACCTGGGGAAACCAACCCTGAGCGAATCTCCATTGCCAGGCGTCACCAGAGTGTCGATCTGGGGTCCCTCTTTCCGGCTGGTAGGCCATGGTACACCCTGTTTCACCATCTCCAAAAACCTGGGTTTCAAGAGATCACGGGGACCCGCGACGCAGGACTCTTTCAGGGTGTCTCCACCCTCTTCGTCTCCATCTCTGTCCTCGGGAGCCGCAGTTCACCGCTGAGTGCTTGCACAATGGTCAATTTGGTTTCCCGGCTATGATATTGTATCTAGAAAATAAGATTTCTATGTCATTATATATATATATGACATATCTATGTATGATACATATTGGTATCCAATGTTTTAGTTAAATAGTGGACACAGTGACACACCACATTACTATTATATTCTAGAACGTCGTAAATTATATCAAGTTCTGGCATGAGCATGCTGTATCATATCCGAACGTAACATCATTGGGGTTGGTTTGATATTCCTTTTTTCTTTGATCAGAGATGACATCCACGTAGTTGTGATTTGTTTCTTGACTTTTCATATGACCATTTCCCAAAAATAGTTGACAGAAGTTTTGTACCAGTTGTAGTGTTTGTTCCTCTTCGTTATGAGGCAGCACGCAACTAAATTCATCAATTCTGCAAGGCAGCGCTAGCAATCGCGCTAGGTTTGCGCTAGTTTTGTTTCACACTCATGTTCAAGGACATGTTTTTTATGTGTTCTGACTGCTTGTTATTTCAACATGAAGAAAAGTCCAGATGTAGCACTTAGCTCCTTGAACCTAAGGATGTCTTAGTGAATTTCTGTGCTACTCAGCAAATTGTATGTAATTTTACCCGCTAGATCCCGCTGGCAATGCGCAAGCAAGAGTTTTAAAAAGCGGCTTTGGTTGACCCGTGACCCAGTCGCCACCAGAGAACTTGTAGTTTACCCTGTGTGTTTTACAGAAGCAACAGTGACAGCAAAGGCAACGGCAACCCCTGCAGCAGATCAAAAACATATGCCAGTTCCACCACTAATAACTAGCAGCGGCACCCACTTCATATAGACGTGCGTTAGCATTTACTGCTGATTTTAGCTACGGCTTCAAACATGAAAGATAAAATGCAGGGTTTCACACTATTTAGATAAGTCAAAGTTTCAAAGACCAAACAAGAAGCGGCACGCAAGGAATTGAGATTTATCAGCCAAACCAGGAGAAGACATTTTGACAAACCGTCATATACATGATCATATGCCATCATTGTTTTAGTTATTAGTTAAAACACTCTTTTTGTTTAGTTAAATCACCATGTTTGTTGCTTAAATCCTACATCTTTGCGGGTGAGATCCCCACATCTCATGGTGACGTTTTGTTTTACCAGCTGCGAGCCCCATTCCACAAATCATATGTTGTGTTTTATTGGTTCTTGCTACCCTCTGGTAAACTTACAAAGCTATGGAAATTCACCGTCTTTAATAGGTAAATCAACTATAAATGGGCCATGTTCAATAGCTATATTAAATTATCAGAGGGTACTCCATCTAACTATATGATTCCCCATAAACCGTAGAGTTTTTTATTTACAAACCAGCATGCGCAGCTATAATTCCACATGTCTGTCAAGAAAAATGTTCCTTTTTTGGTGGGAAACATAGCTATCTCCTGCAAACTAACATAGATTTGGAAAACCCGCCATTTGTAGATCATTTACGGGCTTTCCACATTTTTTTGTACGTTTACCTTAGGGTACCTTGAAACTGAGGGCTCCATGATCCATTGCAGCTGTCAGGTAATGTGTTCGTTCCTTTCCGCCCTTGTGAGCGTTCCCAACACCAGCCTGGCGGCTAGTTTGCTGAGCGATCCCTTATTGGATCAGAACGACTTCTACGACATCCATGCGGCCTGGCTCTTTCGGTTACGGATCATCTGTTTGGACAGGTGAACAGTGGCAGGGCCAGGGCCCAATTTGGGTATTTTAACGGTGAAAAATAGGCCGATGTTGCTGCTTTTTCAGGGCCTTTGTACGTTGCCAATTTGATAATGCAATGTTTCACTTTTGACGAGATATGCTGATTGTACCTTATGTATAATATATGCAAAAACCGGTTGCGGGAAGGGACCTAAGTGCCAAGATGGTCCCGCCCTACTTCGCTGGGGTTACTATGAATACAAACCACTATAATTGGCTAGGGTAGATAATATTATCGTTAGATGTATATAGGATGAAAGATATTCAATCCACTAGATAATTAATAGTATAAGTATGCCGTGATGGTAGATATATTTATAAAATTTAATATATATATATATATCAATCTATTATAGGTAAATGTTGGTATAAACCAACACAGAAAGTTTTCTGGAAAGCAAGGAATTGATACGGCTGGCTGTTTCACGTTGCAGCAGGCTGCGGTGCGGCAGCAGGGCATCAGGAAGTATCGTCGATCCCTGGTGGTCTTTCTCTGTTGCTTCCTGGTTCATGGCATTGAGAGCTCCAGGCATCACCAGGATCTATTGCATCTTGGCTGATCAAAGCATGGCTGGAGACCCCAAATTTCAGGCTGTTTCTGAAGGGAAAAATCATGGTAAAGCACCGGATGTTTTTGTGGGTAAGCGAATTTACGACGAAGCCAGTTGACCCAGTTGACGTGATTTTTTTGAACCTGGTCGTAACATACCGTAGGGATAGAATGGGATAGAGGAAGCAGCAAAAGATGAGGATGTGAACCCGCCTGTTTAGAAAACCAGCAGCATTTTTTTTGGTCTCAGCCACATTGAAAGGCAGACAGTACAATCATCACAAGCCCTTAATTTCTATAACACACCCATACGCAATTGCCATTTGCAATAGCAACATCATCATGATGCATCCCCTGAGCATCCATTTTGAGGAGCGTGAATCAGTGGGTTTTAGAGCATGGTTCAGACGGTGATGTATGGTTCGATTGTTTGGAATATTTTGGATCAGCAACTGATTGTTTGGCTGATTTAGGGAATATGTAAATCTTCTTTTCGGCGTTGCCCACTTGAAGCTTCTCGAGCTCTAGCGTGATTGCACTAGGTCTCTTCCAATATGAACTTCAACCCCACCAACTGATATGAATGACGTTAATTGAAATTTTCACATATTGGCTAAAACATGCTAAAACATAGTGACATAGTTTCCCCATATGTTCAAATCATCTTGCCAGGATGGCTTCAGTAGGAAAATTAGTGTTGTTTCAAGTACCTAGGCTCTGGCTGCAGTTCCTGATTTTCGCTTTGGCAGTGGCCTTGGAACTAAGCCTGGTGTTGAATGAACTGGTGGCCGTTTTGATTGGATGGCGAGGCTTTCATCTAGGTCGCCGGAATGCAACTTGGATGGTCTGCCATTTTCTGGCAACGGGTCGGGGGTCCTGTGTAAACACAGCATCAATACTCTAGAGAGACATACATCTATTATTATTATATATATATATGTATATACATACCACGAAGTTGGAAGATATCATGGTACTTAGTATACGGTATATAAAGATAAATATACATACAATGTACTGTATCTAGATAGTGTTTAGTGTTGGGATATATGAAAAGACATTGTGCTTTTATGTGCTTTTACCATTGGAAGTTCGGGATATCAGCTGGACATGAGGCTTATAAGAGTAATGTGTGGTTTTATGACGGTGATATGGACAGTGAGACACACCCAATGCCATAATCGCCACCCCCGAAAAAAGAAATCCATGCTAGATGTACCCGTATAAGTGGGATGATGTAAAACACCTTTGATGATGGGTTGTGACCTCCGTTTTGTTCCCCCTTTGATTGTATTCCCTTTGTTTGTCTCCAGAAAGGGGATTGGTATGGGTTGCCAAGCAGGTGGTGCTGCACTTGTGCAATTGGTAAACCAATCAGGGTATTTCCACATGGCAAGATGCCGCAGTCAATGTTTCGCTCAACTAAACTGTATTTTGGGGTTTGACCTGCAAGTTCGTGGATTGAAGTATGCATATATTTTTTTGAGCTTTCTTTTGGAGCCGGGCATCTTTAAACCATTTTTCCAACCTATATATATATTATATTATATATTATATTATATATATATTTATATATTATATATATCATAATATATATTATATACTATTACCATATATATCCTCATTAATGGGGGATGTCTGGGGTCGTCCCATGATGTTTCCCCTAAAGTTGGCATTTTGGGGGAACCTCGATTTGGTACACAGGCCGTGGTGGTCGAATCGGATCCCAGCGGGACATGCCCGAACTAAATGGAGGTTGGAAGGGGGAAATCATGTATAAATGGGAGATGTTCCAGCCATGTTTCAGATTCCAGAGCTCCTTTTCAGAGCTACCTGAAATTCCAGGAATTAGTATCTTCAGCTGTTTGGTTTTTCGGATTTTCCACACGTTTGGAACATCAAGGTCCTATCTTTCAGCACTTTGATGGCGGTTCCAAGTTTTCTGACCACGGAAGTGGCCACCTTTGCAGAGCGTTTCTGTTTTTTGCTGCTGATTGCTGTGATGTGCTGGGACGGCGACCAAGATCCCATGATTATTGGGATGCTGGGCTGATGGTTTTATCAATTAGAACAAAAAAGAGGGGGAATAGTTTATCATTGATGATTGCTTTTCAAAAAAACAATGTGTTTGATGATTGATGAGTGGTTTGATGTTCCAAAGACGCTTTAAAAAGTTGGGAAGAAGGCCTTTCCCGTTGTATTTGCCAGCAAATGTAGATGTTTCTGGAGACCGTCCCACGTTTAATCGGCTCGGTTCAGCCTTTTTGGACTTTCCAGGTCCCTCAGATGTTGAGCCTAGGCACACGTTGGGCATCCAGCGGTGAATCATGAACCATGTGAGAATTGGAGAGTTGGCCATGAAATGGGGCCTTGTTTTTGCACAAACCTATCCCACATATTCCCATGACGGATCCATGGTGCTGGTAGATTAATGCTAACATGACTGGGGTATATTGATGGGATCCATGTTACCATATATAGCAGCACCATGGATCCTATGGGATATTCCATTGTTTTTAATATTATTCTCGCTCTATCCCGTTCAGTTCCCCTCCCATTTTTCAGACAGGCCCAAATGTGAACACACGGACATTCCTATCTATTCCTTGCCTTTTTCCAATAGAAACCTACAATTTGGTGCTGTCTCGTAACAGTTGGTTTTGCATCATCATCCAACTCTGTTTATTTCATGACCAAAGCCTAGTTCGTCTAGTTGTAAACCAACTTAGCTAACACACGTGCCGTGCAGCACCTTGGTTACTTCGCCCATGAAAGTCCCATGATTTTGCTGGCCCATCACCCAAGGATTAGCAGCTGCTCATTGCTGCTCTTGCACCTGCTGGACCATTGCTATGCTCCTGTCAGCTGGCCTGAACCTATCGAGAAAGAAGGTGTCTACACCATCAGTGCCTGGCTGCGAGTTTTTGCAGGTTTATTTCACACGAGGTTTGGGCTATGGGTGCAAAGGAAGATCTAGTCAGTAAGATGGGTGAACATTAAGCAACAACCTAGGACCTCAATTGAACCATAAACTATAATTTCCTCTTAATCCTTTAGCATTTGGGGTCAACTGAGGTCAAGGAGCAGTTATTTTATCCGGTTGGACCATGGCCATGTAGGCACTTTTATTTTTTTTTGGGTTGGCTGCTAAAAAAAGGTTGTTGACGCTGTTTATGGTGTATGTTGGTTTGATGTTTACTGTACAGACAGCTGGGAAGTGAGGCGCCCTCGACCCAGTTGGGGTGGGTTGTAACATTCACGTCCCCGGTTCTCGATTTACAGCAGCTTGTCCCGGTTGTTTCTTTGTGAATCATTTTGTGGTTTTGAACCCTATGTTTTCTTTATCCTTTGCTGCACAAGTAATCCCTATTCTTCAAGGAATGCGGTGAACTCTCAACCAGTTTTGTTAGGATCATGGGCCATACCAAATCCCGGTTTATTTTAGATCTTACCACATTCCATACTCTCTGGAATGGCAAAGGGTCACATCGCAGACTTGGTTTTCGGGTGGGTTTCCAGTACATGTTCCATCCAACCATTTTTTTCTTGAGGAGCACTCAAAACTTGATGAGTGTACGGTTTTTCTAATCTCCCCACATGGATCCAAGGGGTAGAATTGCGTCAATTGGGGAATATCCAATTACCTCTTTACCAGTGGGTTTTATAGGAGGGATATGATATAGAATATGTATTCAAACAATATCATTAAATGAGTCCAAATGCGTGTGCACTATTGGCTTTATGGCAATGATGATTTATCACATTTTCCTCAGCAATCGCATCATTCTGACTGAATCATAGCCACCTCACAACGACCTCATGAAGAATGATGGCTGGTAGGTAGAATCATCCCCAATGAGCATGTTTCATCTTATTTCATCTTATTTCAGGTGATTCACTACAATTGAGACAGTTGAGCCAGATTATAAATAACCCGTTGAAGTCATTAGATGCTTCACCATAATTCTTCATCAGGGTGAACACCCTCACTGACATTCATTAACTATTTTATTTATGCTCATCAACAATCAATGGGCGTTCCCGTATACCATTCCTAGAATGCGGGGAGCTCCAGTTATAATACTTGTTGCATGGTTTATGTTCGCCCGTCCAACTAGATATCTACCGTAAACCATCTTATAAGCCTACTGCAAGGAATCAATTTACCTGTCACAAATCCACCACAAATCACTATAGTAGTTGCGCTTAGGTTCTTTTTTTGGGTAGAGATAGAACAAAATAACACGTATGAAACCAACAAAAATCGTAGAATTCTCATTTCAAGCATTTGCAGATGCAATATGTCCCAGCCATGTTTTGTAGATGGTTTCCCTTCAAAAAACAATGTACTTCCTGCTTCCGTAAGGAGCTGATGGGCTGCCAGTGTCACACTACGCCTTTGAAGAGGATGTTTTGCAGGAAGATGTTGGAGTGCTGAAAGCAGGTGGGGGCGAGCCTCAGGGGCGACAGGGGAGTTGATTCCCAAAAACACATTGTGGGTTTGCTAGTAGAAATGGTGGGTTTTCAGAATCATATGTTTTACAGAGAATACTGAGAATACTGGTAAGCCAATGTAATCCATAAAACAAAAAGTTTTCGGCTTGACCGGCAAGCTTGGGGATATATGAACTCTGAAAATTCACAATGTTGCAGGTTGCAACCTTGGTTGGGTTCATGGGCTGATCTTTCGCATCTTTCACGTGATGATTTTGGGATGGAAGCAGAAACGATATATTTGAATATATGTGTGCGTCAATATAGAAGATCTGAGCAAAACGCATTAAAGATCATTAAAGATTAGTGCATTTTAAGAGAAACAAACGCTTAAAATACTGACATTTGGGACACGGGTCGGGGCATGGATAATATCCAAGCTATCAGATCTTGATCCAATAATGCATGTGATCATCAGACATGCAACTTTAGGGTACCATTCTTGGCCAAACCATGACCCATTTCTAGAGCCTTGAACATATAGTGATATATAGTGTCAAGTTTTGTAGATACTCATTCCGACATAATGCCGTGGAAGTCTTTTCCTCATCGCCACTTCCACTACTAGGCCACTAGATCCCAGTCAAGTTCAACCAAAATGGTCAGCAACTGGAGAATGATCCCCTATGAGTAGCCTCCGGTGTCATCAAACATGGCTGGCAGGGAAATACACAGAAATACCGTAATACCCTATAAATGGAAGTTTCTAGCTTGGAAAAACATGTCAGTAAATTGAAGATGTTCTAGCAAGCCAATGTTACCGGAGGGTATGCCTGTGATGGACTGGGTCAAAAACCGTCAGTGGGCATTGGTTGTTTTTGTCACCCCAATCATGTGGCTGTGGCATAGGCTATGACTCAACTATAAAGGCAGCTTGTAAATTGTTTGATCCATTGGTACAATGTGGTGCCCCAATCTGGGGCCAAGCACTTGTGTTTGTTGGTTTACGTTTACCTTCTAGCTACATAAATCTACCGTTTCAACCATAGTAAACGTGGTGAAATAGGCGAGTAGAAACCTTGCAGACTTGGGCCCGACATTGGTACCCCATGTGCCAACTGGGAGGCAGCCGGCACACGGTAGTTGAAGTGAAGGATGTGGTGGACGATTGCGTCACCTACGTCAGAGGTGGGAGCAAGCCATTTTGTGAACAGCCTAAGGTTCATGGCTAGTGGTGATATTCTGGGGGTAAACCTTGAATGGCTACTTTGATATTTTGATATGTTTGGATCTTGGGCTCTACACTTGAATTGCACTAACCAGCCAATTGTATTCTTTGACCATGGTGGTGGATCATGATGCGGCAATGATGAGAACAATGGGAATATAACAAAACGAATGCATATGAATACATATATATATATATATACATTGTATATAGAACATAATATGACTATGGTTGTTGGTTGATGATTCAATGATGGATAAGGTTGTTTTCCCTGGTTTGGCAGGGATCATTATTTCCCTGTTACCGGAATGCACCAGACAAGCAGTAGAACCTCGCCGAAACGAAAGCGTTTTAGACGTTATTTGCAGCGCAATCTATTCCCATTTATTCCCATGCTCAGGGTAAACATCAATTTTCTTCTTTAGAGCTCAAATCTCAGTTGTCCCGTTTTGGTAGTAAGACAGGATTGACTCCCCAACTCTGAAAGATTGGGTAAAAGCCACATATATCACCACAATTTGTTAGCTTTTCATCAGAGATCAAGCAACCGCATCAACCACCAAGTTATAGCAAACCCCTTCTTGTCAATTGAACCAGTTAGCACACCCGATCTTGTTGGTTGAACCCTTAGATGTTTTGTTACATCAGATACATAAAATCCCATTGTATCCCACAAAGAACGTTACCAGATACCTTTGGATTTTTTGTTAGTAAATGTATGTAAAGGTGTTTGTGAGAGATACACTCCACATAAATCATCACAAATCATCATAAATCCACAATAAATCACCATACATCCACAATAAATCATCATACATCCACAATAAATCATCATAAATCCACAAAAACCATCATACATCCACAATAAATCATCATACATCCACA
>Ga0126342_10006157_pt1 | contig 21201 bp, 15 predicted proteins | sample Cyp1metagenome_FD_92528 | JGI IMG/M metagenome (GOLD analysis project Ga0126342, IMG submission 92528) | Coral microbial communities from Lord Howe Island, Old Settlement Bay, Australia - Cyphastrea 1 metagenome | ecosystem: Host-associated > Invertebrates > Cnidaria > Coral ...
GATGGTCCATAATTGACTTCAACTTCGACGGACGAAAAAAAATTGATCCGTAATTGAAAGACATCAACAATGAAAAGAACGACATGAAAAATCTCCATTTTACCACAGTGAAACACTGTTTTTCTCCAATTCAATGATCCTGATTGACGTCCTCTCGGGGAACCTCCTCCCCCTGCCGTATATATATATATAATATGTCAATACCTATTCGTCTTTTGCACTTCGGAACACTTTGATGAGGATGGCACTTCTCAACAGAGTTTTATGTGGATTTATTGTGACCATCTTTTGTAGTTGTTCTTTTGGATATACATATATATATATAATCATATATACAATATTATATATATAATTGTATATATTATATTATATATATATAATTAATATGTCCACTATTGACCAATATGAAATCGCCGGATCTTCTGCTGAGGTATGGATTTAAAAGATCTGGAACGCATGGAGGAGAAGATCCGCTCGCTGAGGCGCTGCGTGTGATGTGCGCAAAATGCATGAGAGACAGCTTGGAACAAACCTGTGAGGAGATACTTGTGGTATTATACCGTACTAATATACACTATATGTCGTAGATATATTATAATAATTTATAACAGTCCCACGTGCTTTTTTGACGGAGTCATCGATTTGACCGCGCAGGTCAAGCCATTTCACCGACGAAGGTCTTCTGAATCAGATTTCGCTGGCTTCTTAGTGCTCGGTGACCATGACCCGCCGGACGGGGATGAAAGTTACATCAGCGACTGGAAAGGTAGAAACTAATCCTTTAGCTTTTGGCTATACCAGTGGAACCAAGAACCTATGAAATCGTGTCTGAAAAAAAAACATTTATAAATGGAAAATAACCATAAACAGCAAAAGATTACAATGTCTTGTGGACTACCCAAGATTGACCATGGTTGGAAGATGGAACCTGACACTTTCCTGGGGCGATTCTCTTTTGGTCTATGTTAGTTCGGGGGACGATACTATCCAGTCGGGCACAGTGATGTGCAGATATGTGCACTTTGCATTTGTTCAATTTGTTTGTCCCTGCCTGAGGCTTTTCATGAAGAATGGCGGAAGTGACTTGCGATGTCAGAAAGTGCCATCCACAATGAATGGTTAGCTTAGATAGATTCTGAGCGCAGAAAAAAAACACAGCATGAGATTTCGCTTTTGATCCCCTCGACACGAGACAACTACCGTTGGGGCTCTGTCTTTGAAGACTCTAAATCCTTCACAAACTTGTATTTGTGAGAAGCTGTTGGATGCAACAGTGTAGAACCCCTAGCATGAGGAGGAAGTCAAAGACTTGTCAGTTGATGAGATGTTTTCTTTTAATTATACTACTTGTATGGAGTATTTGAGTATTCTTACCTAGTATTTTGTACCCTGACTCGAAAAGTAAGGGTGCTCTTCATATTTGGGCCACCATCGGTTGTCTCTCAGAGTGCCTGTGGACATGAAGTGCTTCTAAGACTCCGATGCTTTTACTGCATCTTCACGTCCTGATATGTCGTGTGGATATGTCCTCATCCAAGCCATGAGACCGTGATTTAGTATTGAAACCCATGGTAACTTGGCTGATAATAGACATCCCATACTATATATATAGTGACTGAGTGACTTAGTATAATCATTCCACATATATATATATATATAGTAAGTCATATAGTAAGTCATATATAATAATGATATATATAGTCATCCCATAATATACATCCCATAATATATATATATAGTGACTGAGTGACTTTGTATAATCATTCCACACACATATATATATAGTAAGTCATATATAATAATGATATATAGTCATCCCATAATATACATCACATAATATACATCCCATAATATAATATATAGTGACCGAGTAACTTAGTATACTCATTCCACACATATATATATATATAATAATGATACACATACATATATATAGTGACTGAGTGACTTAGTATAATCATTCCACACAAATATACACATATATATATATAGTAAGTCATATATATATAGTAATGATATATATATATATGTATTGATCTTGGCTGACTTGGCTCAAGGCCGAAAGACTCTTGCGGCCGAACACTGAAAACTTCACGTGGCGTGGAGCCAGCGCCGCCGGGCGGGTGACCCAGGAAACCCACTGCGTCATCGACCCGGGGACGAGCTGCGTCACCTGAAGCTCCAGAGCACAGGAAAACCAAGCTCTGGCAGTGACTCGTTGTGCCAGGCAGTGACCCATGGTTGAAGCCATGGATTTCATATATGATTTCATAAAATTATCATCAAATTCTTGACATTTCGTGATATTTCTGGTTTTTGCCATCAATTTCGTCTCCAGTTGGTGTTTTTCTTTGTTGCTGGGGAAGCTGGCGCTTGGCATTTAAGTCACAACTCACCTTAGCCCGACAATCATGGAATCGCTGTCAGTACTCTTTGTGTCTCGGCGAAAAAGTTGGGACCGATGGTCGGAATGAGCCAAGGAATTGGATTGTTGGAACTGGTTGATAACTGGTTGATAACTGGTTGATAACTGGTTGATAACTGGTTGATAACTGGTTGATAACTGATACAAAAACTGGTTGGTGGTTTCAAACATGAATTTTATTTTCCATAATATATGAGATAATCCTTCCCATTAGCTAATCTTTTTCAAGATGGTTAAAACCACCAACCAGAAATATTGGCGTATATTTGAATATTAACTTAACTAATGAACACATAGGCCCAAAGTTATGGTAATGATGATCAATATGATGATCAGTATGATGAATGGATTTAAATGGATTTCAGGAACCATGATATACCCCATGAAAAAAAAAACAAGGCCACGCGAAGGGCCAGGGAGAAGAGCTGAAGATACTGGGTACCCCAGCGTCATTTGATCTTGTGCTCTCCATTTGGGTATTCCATGATTTTCCCATGGGTTTAGGACAAACCCAAGTCAAAATAAATCAAAGTTGATGTACCTCTGGCGAAAAACGCGTAACTTCCGCGCCGAGGACATGTTATTGGTCGCAGCCTCAGGCAACATGAGTGCCATTGAGTGCCGATATTTAATAGATGACATGAGCTGACCTTCAGTCTAAAGGAGCACTGTATAAAGGCACATCCTCTGTTCACAGACGTTGCTGAGCTCTCGAGTAGCCAATACAGCTGAGATTTTCGCGGATTTCTGATTGCAATCTTCAGCCTGAGGAAGTCTCATTTCCTCCAGTTGCAACTTCTAGAAAGACCCCAAGATGGCAAAAAACTCATATAAAATCCTATGTTTTCGACCTTCCGAGGTTAGCTTAGGCCGCGTTTTCCTGGCAGTTGCCATTGCTGCCAGTCTCTACATGAGCCTGCGATGTTTAGGTCTGGTTCCCGCGGCAAGGATGCCGTGCAGCACATGGAACTTCGTCATGTATGAAATATATATATATACATATATATAGAAGTTTCCTGAAATGGCGGTACCCCCAAAAGCATTGCTTTCAATACTAAATTTAAAATGGTCTGTTTGTTTTTTTCAGGAGATAATGAATATGTATGAATATGTTGCACATAGAAGAAATCGCTGGGAATTTCCAGCTATCTCTTCTATATGCAACATTAATTCAGGCTTGAAACACACATTTTGTACTTGGGATTCACAAGCAAAGCCCCAGCGTCTCGCGGTGACGCAGGCCTCGAGCCGACAGCGCATGGTCATGAGCCGAACATCCTTATTGAAGACTTCAGGCGCTGAACATGATCAGTGACCAAGGTTGAACGATTTGGATTTTTTGTCACAATTTTCCAACCAGAAAAAAACAATGACTGGTTGGTGGTTTGGAACATGAATTTTATTTTTCCATATATTGGTAAGAATCATCTCAACTGACGAGCATGTTGTTCAGAGGGATAGGTCAACCACCAACCAGATGAGTATTTAGAATGATAGTAGCCATCCAATCGTTGGGGTACTGAATTTTGACCCAGACTTTTTTGTTAAAAAAGTGATGTTACTTAGAGACTGATTCATGTGGGCAACCGAAAAGCACAAACGTACCGTTTCGGGATGGTTCATGCAACTTGCTGATGATACTGGGGATGGTTTATCATGGGTTTACCAAATTAAAACTTATCAACAGTATTCAAACGTATTCAAGAGTTACCATCACAACTTACTCTTGAGAGATATCAAAGCATAGCCGAATATGGAGTGTATGGAATCATCGCCCAAAGTCCAGCAGGTGACTTTGTCATATCTTTAGCAATGTGTAGTTTCAGCGTGGAAAGACTGTTTTCAGATGTTTTCAGCGTAGTTTTTGAGAAAGCTCTGAAAATCCTGAGCCGCTGAGCAGGTTCTTATCATCTTTTGGCCAGGGCCTCATGGGTATGGGTCAAAATTAGGTACCCCAATAATTGGATGGTTAATACTAAACTAGACATTCACATCTGTGGTCCCATTAATGGTCTTCCATTTTGACCCACATCCTCATCATTTCCAGCATGTCCTGGCCATTTTTAGCTTGGTGACTTGGGCCACGGACACTCCGAGGTTTGGGAGTCTTCATAAGTTGCTTAGCAGACAGTGGAAAGGTGCGTAACCTGAAAAAAGACGCTTCGGGAAATTGCGCCAGGTGGTCAGTTCTAGAAAAACTGGGCCAGGTTTTGAACCAGTTGAGGCAAACATTTGATTCTGTTGATCCAAAGTGATTTTTTTTTGGAGACCATGATCCATTGGTCGTTGGTCCAACGGATCATTGGCTTTTTTTTACGGTTTCAGCCAGGCGCCGCAGAGCATATCGCAGATTGGCTTTATGCTGTGACGACTGGACAGAGCCAAAACAGGTGGGGCAGGGGATCATGGTCCATGGTCCAAGGTTGATTCTGAGAAGGGTCAACTATTGGTCAGCTACCATCTGTTTATTTAACATAGCCATGGAAAATCCCTTATACATGGAGGTTTTTATGGGAAAATCATCTTTAAATGGGCCATTTTCCATGGCTAATGTTAAATTACCAGAGGGTATCATTTTGAGCCAAGTTGGAGATGTGTAATTTGCGATGTGCGGAGCAAACACGAATTGCAAATCAATATTTCACACATTTCTATACAATCTCTTTCTCGCAGTCTGCTTAATTCATCTGATTTGTAGATTTGATCACTCAAATGCAAAGTTTCCTAGAAAAGAAACTTCGAACCAGTCAAGTATCCAAGAATTCTATTAGACAAGTAACCAACAACTCTCTTCATTCGGGGCGTTGTCTAGTGCAACATCCCTGCAGGCACTGCTTAGCGGCACAGTGTGCGATGCAACTGACAACAGTATCTTGCACGCTGCACTTTGCTTGCAACGACGGGTCAAAACGATCAAAGATGTGGGTATGAAACCAACCTTATGGGGATATATTGGGATAGACTTGGATATATGACCCAATGAGACAATATGATATGACACATCATGAACTTAATCCTGGCTAAGTGGGGACATATGGGGACATAGCTAGTCGGCAACGGTGCAAATTACCCCCCAAAGTGGACACTGTGGGTTGGTCCCTCAACAACTTGCCCAGTGGAGAACAACGTTTCACGGTGCTCCAGCTTGTTGGGTAACTTGGTTTATATTTCACCGGGCCAACTATGTAGGCTTTATTGCAGATATAGTACCTATATTAAAAATATGTTATATATTATATAATATATTAATATTATATATATGTATATTGTTCACGGAGGTTGTTGACCAATTTATAACTGGGGGGCACCACCTTGCAGTCTTTGTCATCCCGCATTGAAAGGGCAAAATATGCAATGAGTTCGGATTTCTTGTTGAATCGGAAGATTCCTGGCGGGTGGTATGGTCTGCTTACACGGGAAGATCAACACATGTCGTGCAACATTGGAGTTGTTTGATTTTGGCATGATTTTGGCATGATGTTATTGTTTCAGACTATGTAAGAGCTTCTGGAAAACTGGCGATACGGTATCATGGCATATCATGGCATCATGGTAGGCGCGCCTCGTGCCTAAGGATATAGCTGACAATTGGGGATGCAGCGGGTCTTATAGACTGATCCGCCTGTGGTGAAAGACCCGACTGCATCACCCGAAAGGGGGCGTCGGCGGCGTCGGAAGCGGAAGGTTGGTTGGTAGATGGCCTGCCTTTCCGCGAACATTGTGACGCAGCTTCGGGGCCAAATTTCAGGATATGTCAGGAGAAGTCGACTTGATTGGTTTCCGAGCGAAGGAGAACGAAGCTGCGCTTTCTTAGCTAGCTTCTTTTGGGCCCTCGCACACGCCAAATGGCTGACTGTGGCTTCCTGCACTCAACAAGCTTATGGTGTTTGTGTGAGCTGACACTGTTTGATTTGTCCCCAATATTCTACAGCTATCTTTAATTAGTTTAATTGTTGAGCCTTTCACAGCTCAACTGGTCAATGGAGTCCTGATATACGCTTGAACATCGAAGATCCTTTCATGTAAATGTATGTAAATGCATACCACTTTTGCAAAAGGAGCCAAGAATTTCGTTGTGAGGCCCAACGAAAAGGTGTGTGACAAGCTGTTACTTGCTTTGGTTGGAAAGCTTGGTGACATCATCACATCATCTTGATCATGGGTTCATGAGAATTAGTGAGTTATAGACTTGAACTAACTATTTCCCATTCAATCATAACCGTCATAACCCATGACGGATCCATGGTGCTGCTATATATGGTAACATGGATCCCATCAATAGACCCCCAATGTTAGCATATATACCATATTATATGGATCCTATGGGTAATTAATTGATCATAGACTGATCAGTGAATCCAGCCAGAGAATTGAACTATGGAAGTGGTGGCTCATCAGCCCGGGTGTGTGCTGCGGACCTTCTGCATCAATGCCTTGGTTGCAGTGGCTCAGGCTGCCAAGAACCCGAACCCAAGGAGGACGTTCCTAGTCAGAAGTGGGTCAGGTTTTGGTGATATCCTGAAGCATCTTCAGTAGGGGGCGAGCGTTTCCAGCCACAGCGCAAAAAAAAAACATAGGCTTTCAAGAGCTTTCATGATGCTTTCATGGTTGTTGGAACAGGGACAGCTGTTTGCTTGCGTCCGACGCGAGTCACTTTTCTGCCAAGGTCATGTTTCACCCATGGCCACATTCGGAGGTTTACTTGGAGTCAGTTTGTTGTTCAGTGACTACCTCCAGGACCGGACCAAAATCATACCATACTCATGGCAGGTGGTGGCTGCTCTCTGGGAAATGAGCATTGGACTCAGTGTCAGAATTGGGTGAAGGAAAACAAACATGCAGGACCTCCCCATATTTGGCAATTCAATGCAATTCAAACATGTAGAAGATGATTGAAGCATACGTACAAACCGTGGTTTTAATGGTTTCAAGCCCAAATCCAAAATGGGCTATACAAATATATAGTATATAGTACTGATATGTACTGATATTCCATTCAATCTCTCAATCAATTAATCCCCCATTCTCCATATAGCTGGAAGAATCATCGAACTAAATTCATTGATTGAGAGATTGTCGTGTGGTTCCCGCATGTGGCCTCGCGGCGTTGCAAGCCGCAGAGAGAGTCGTGTCGTTTCAGCACCTCTTCCGCGCAGTCTGTGAGCCGGACCGATATGAACTGGTTCTACACACATTACAAACATATTGTTACATCGTGTATATATATATATATATTATATGCATAGAGAGAGAGAGAGAGAAACAATAGTTATGTATCAAAATGCAGTAAAATACAATTGCAGCTATAGGTCGTTGCGGTCGTTGCCTAAAGCTTTGCTGCTAAGTCATGGGACTACTCCTAAATCCTCCAGTCATAATTTACCCATCAGAACCTGAGTTAGGGATCCCCATCACAGAATCTGCCAGATAGTTGATGATTGTATTATTGTTATTACCCATGACGGATCCATGGTGCTGGTATATATATATATGCTAACATAAAGGGGGTATATTGATGGGATCCATGTTACCAAATATATAGCATACATGGATCCTATGGGTAATAACAAGAATACAATCATCAACTATCATGATAATAATTATATATAATTATCATAATGATAGTTCACAGATTATCATAGATTATCATAGTTGATGGTTGTACTATGAACTCTGTTATACAATTTATAGCCAGTAATATCATAATCCATGAACTGGGAATCTCCATTAAGCAACAAGCACCAAACCAGCAGAGTTGTTTGCTTTTGAGCAGCAAATCTCTAGCCCGTTGACACGAAAATCATTGAACATCACAGTGTGATCGGCTGCGCTTTTTGTGACCAAAGTCTCAAAGTAGAACGTGAAAAGAAAACTTGAGTTGTGCGCAACGCGCCGTCGTAGTACCCACATTGCCTAGCCAGAAGGTCGGGCATCTGGGTTGGCCAGGGGCTAGCAATCTTGCTTCCAAGATTCTGTTACAATTTCAAGATGTATTTCATGACCCATAGGATCCATATATGGTATATATGCTAACATTGGGGGTATATTGATGGTAAATGTTACCATATATAGCATACATGGATCCTATGGGTGATATTTCAGAAGATTTTCTAGGCCACGAATTATGGAGAACCTGATGGACCCGATCCCTGAAAGTTTACAAGCAGTTGCTTGAGCCATCTCGTCCCTAATACTAGCCCAGCCAGACCAGCCGTAGCCGTGCTGCGCATGAAGCCGAAGAAATTTCACGGAGAGTCCCATGCGATGTTCGCAATCCTCCTGACCAAGTTTCCTACCTTGATCTCAGATGGTCACCCTTCCCCAAGCTGCATCAAATTCACATGGGTATGGATCAATACCTATTAATACCATTTTTAGTGGGATGAACATCCATTTACCAGCTATTTTGATGTGAACTACAGGGGTACAAGGTTTTGACACACTGCCATATATATTCACAATATCTGCTTAAGTGAAAGCGGATTCTCTGAGCCATAGGAGCTTCGTGCTTTGATTATAACCGTGGAGCATGACCGTGGCAAAACACGCTGGCGGATCCGCTGTACATCGGCCTTGCTTGGATGGCACGGAGGAAATATATCCAAAGCCATGACGGATCCATGGTGCTGCTATATTAATGCTAACATTGGGGGGTATATTGATGGGATCCATGGCACACCATATATAGCAGCACCATGGATCCGTCATGGGATATACCAACTTTGAAGTCTTTCAAGTGCTTTCGACATCTTTTGACTGATTCGAACCAGTTTTTTTTCGTTGGATTTCTCCAATATCTTTGACGCTTCGGCGTTTTTTTTATGCGTCGTGGCCGCGTGGCGAGTTGGGGAACGGTGTTCACCCCGTTCTCGCCGAGTACAGAGCGTTGTGGGGACCTCAAGACGGTGCCTTTCTGCTCCAGAAACTGGGGCCGTCTACCAGTTGGATTTTTACATACCCTCTGGTAATTTAACATAGCTATTGAAAATGACCATTAATAGTGGATTTTCCCATTAAAACTGGTGATTTTCCATAGCTATGTTAGTTTACCAGAGGGTATTTCTGGGCAAATTATAACGACCTCACTGTTCTCCCTCACTGGGAATGATGGTTAGTAGGTGACTATCCCCAAATGACCTTATTTCGGGTCAGTGAAATATTACAATTTACCCAGATATTTCAACACTGTAAGTGGGAAAAATTGTGCTGATTTAAGTGAAACCAATGGATCTTGTGTGGCTTCCCTCATATTTTTTTGGACAAACATGGACAACCAAAGTAGAGCTGTGACAGAGGAGCCATTTCAAAGAGTAAACCTAACGGAAGAGTCTCTTGATTTAAATGGGATGCTTCATGTATTTAAGTGGACTCCTTGAATCATTCGTGAATCCTTTGAGTGAATCATGAAAAAAAATCCCAGTACCTGACATGGTCAGCTATCCAAGGTCCACAGTGCCTTTGGAGAGGGCATGACAGCAGCGATTTCCTATGGCGAGAGTGAGCAGGCCGGGCCAAAAACCGCACGCTGCTGATCTCGACGAAAATGCTCGGGGGATTTCAGGCCATCGCCGTAGGTTTCAATGTTCAAGTTCAAGTCACATGACGACTGGATGCTTTGGGGGTATGACTTCGGAAAGCTCCAGGTGTTTCAGATGGGCCGAGATGGGATGAGTTTTGCTACTCTGACACCCCTTTCCCCTGGATTTCGGCACCAGATTTCCAACTTGGGTATGGATCAAAGGCACGATGAACCGATACCCGCATTTATATAGAACCCCATGAAAGTCCTCATTAAATTACCATATATTACTATACATCACCTTTTTTTTGTCGGTGTTTCCATCATAGCTTCAAATTGCATCAAGCCTCTTGACCATGAGGATTGTCTGGCTTAGCAAATGGTTAAGAGCCCTGGTCGGTAAGTTGTCAAGTCTTTGTTTTTTCCTACAAATAGAAGTGAACTTACCCTGGTTACGAACCAGATACGAGGATCAAAGATGATCCTCTAAGTTGCAAGCGACAAGGGAGTTGCAAGTGGGTTAAAAGTTAAATCTCTGAAATCCCGTCAAATCAATTCAAATCAGCATTTTTTGGGTGAAGTCCCGTCAAATCACCATGTATTGATCCAAAAATACTTACACTCGTACGGAATTCAAATCTCGTCAAAGCACAAGAAAATCATGTTTGAGCCACCATCAAATTCCCAATTTCCTTGGGAGATATGGGATCCTTAATGGGATATATCCCCGACATTTTTTCCCCTCAATGCTTTTTTCTGTACCTTCAATGGTTTTTTCTTGTGCTCCTTTGCCCAACCATTCCTAGGTTTGGAAGAGCTTTACAGGTGACCGTGCCCGGGGCTGTTTTTCAAAATGATCAGTTTTTGACCAGGATTTATCAGGATTGAATCATCAAACAATTGGTAAACCAAGCCATCCGTTACTAGGCGATTAAAATTACCACCGTAAAAGGACATTATTTATGGCATGTATTGGACATATCATCAGTGTATGCTGGACTTGACCTTCACTTGGGGATTTAATGTTCGACAAAAAAGTGCACAAATGAACTTTCAGAAGGTAGCAAGTATCAACGACTTGGCATGGTTATGAAAGTAACGGTATCTGTTGTTGTTGTTGTTGTTGTTGCTGCATATATATATATGGGTTTGTCCAATTGATGGCCATCGAACCATGGGAACATCAATGAACATCATGTTTCAAGCTTCAAAGATGTTCAAATTCTGATTAATGGTGATTAATAGTGATTAATAGTGATTAATAGTGGTGATTAATAGTGATTAATGCTAATTTCTGGGGCACCGTGTTTTCAAACAACCCCAAGTCCTTACATTGATGCCGATGCCATCGTTGGAAATCCATGATGGGTTCGTTTTTTGTCCAGTTTTGGGCTTTGCAAAACCAACAAAAAAAACAGTTACCAGTTACATACACTATTTTTGGGAGGATGAACATCCAGCTATTTTTTGAGATATGATATAATATATAACTACAACTTGATATGTCGATGTTCTATAACCAGGAGTTTCCTTGGGCCTTGGGTTTTTGACACATCACCTTGACAGAATTCATGGGGATGAGGTGATGCGACCGTTCACAGAGGTGGGACGGTTGGAGTGTTGTGGAGTTCACGGGACGAGAGGCTGTGGTATCACACAAAATCAAGCAAACAAATATGTAGAGAATGTCAAGTTAGGATTATAAATCTAGTATAGGGATATTACTGTCTTGTAATTCATCATAGTTCATCATAACTTGACATTCAATGTCATGAGTCATGAGGATTGTCGTGTCCAAAAAAGACACTGATCGAGGTCGCAGTGACACAGTGAAAGGGCGACTTTTCAAGAGGGCGAGCGAGGAAACGCTTGGGTTCCTCAGTTACCCTTCGCTAATTTGTCACAGTTTGCAGTGGAAGTTGGCCCACGAATAGATGATTTACAGTACCTACTATGACTTTGAATGGATGAAAATGGCCCTTGAATGGATGATTTACCTACTAGAATGGGTACCTTGTATAGCTATCTTAGATTAGCAGAGGATAGACTATCAAAGTGCTCTGAGTCTATAATAGTTCAAGTCATGTAAATAGAGTCAGCAATGAATGTGTGAAACAATCATCCAAACAATTGTCATCATTATTCATCTATATTATGTAAGTGGTTGCATGGTTATAGTTGAGTTCATTCATGTCCAAGCCATCTGTTCTGTCTCAAGCTGGGTTGGCGGTGACCATTCCTCACGGCATTCTTGGGGGTGCAGCTCCACTTCTTGATAAATTAGGTAATTATATGGCCATAGTTATGCGGATTATATCATAATCATAACCCATGACGGATCCATGGTGCTGCTATATATGGTGTGCCATGGATCCCATCAATATACCCCCACTGTTAGCATTAATATACCAGCACCATGGATCCGTCATGGGTAATATATCCAAACTAAGGGGTGGTAATTACAATGATCAACCCAACTGCACCAAGTGCAACGGTTCCAGCCTCTAGCCACCACACCAAAGCGGCCACAAAAGCGGCGCTGTCTGTCTTGCCATGTCTTGCCATGTTTTCTCAACCAAAAGATGAGGCAGAACATGGAAGGGACCCAGATCTGGTCAGCAATTGGCTTGCATTGAACCAACCATTGCTGGCTCGCACACTAAAGGCCTGTCAACAGTTCCATGCCAATGTTTATGCAAGGAACTGCGACAAGGTCATTGCTGCAAAAGCGTTTCAGTACAGGACGCGACGGGATACGCAGCTGAGACAGAAAGTTTGGATGTTGTCCTTGGATATCCTTCAGTACTTCGCGACGGAAGTATGGAATGAATTGGGATGATGGATCTATAGGTTGAAATATCATGAAATATCAGCAAATATGACCAGATGGCCAAACTTTTCAGGTTAGTCAATATTATACTTTATAATTTATCCATAGAATTCGCAAACAAGAACTGTACTACAAGCCACTGCATGGAAGATTTCACGGCAGGAACTTGCGTTTGGGTCAGAGGGCTGGCTTTTTGCAAGAGTCCTGGCACATCTGCAGCTTCAACAAAAATGCCATCGCGGAAGGTTGGGGACTGAGAGATGAAGATCTTCAGATTAAGGCCATAGCAACCAAAGCTCATTGCACTGCAGATGCTGAGATATGGAAAGGCAACTGCAGACTTTGTGAAGTGCAGTTCAAAAGATATTCCGATGCAAAAGCAACAGCGCGTGCCTTTGCAAATCCCAAGTACGAGGGCATGCTGAAAGTTGGGCCTATGGATCAGGTTTCCGGCGAGGGAAGCTTTGAAGCCTCTATCAACTGTGAAGGGGTCAGTAGTGATCCATGTACACGAATGGAATTGGATGAAATGGCTGCGAGAGGGAGTAAAGGAGAGGGATCCCAGGGATACCTTCGAAGATTCGATGTCTCTACTGTCTCTACCACGTTGATCCTTGATCTTGGTCTGTGTGCAGTCAAGAGTGCATTCACCCTGACACTGCTTCTTCTAGTGCAGCACTTCAGCCACCCTAGAAATCGGAGGAGACTTTTCTCTGCCGCGGATTCAATCTTTAACTTTGAGTTATTGTTTGTTGAGAGGTGTTCAATCCAAGCCTGGATTTTCCCATGAATTCGGCGGGGATTTCATGGGATTTCCGGTTTCAATTTTCCCTTTAAACAAGATACAGAACTACAATCAACTACATTGATTCCCATATCATCAACATTCATCAACCATTTCCCCATCATTTCCCCATCATTTCCCCAGGAAACGCCTCTCCCTGTGGCCCGTGTGTCTCGGCAGCGCCGCTTCCGTCCTCCTACGTCTGGCACAGCACGCGGCGGAAGGAGCCGGGAGCGGCCGCGGGTCCACGGCCGTTGCCGTGGCCGTGGCGCTGGGGAGCTGCGGAAGATCCATCGTCGATGCACGAGGTGCCAAGGATTTCTGTACAGAATGCTGCCGTCATTTGGGAAATATCATTGGGATTCATTCCCTAAGGATCCATGTATGGAATATTTACTATGGTTAATAATGGTTTATAATGGTTTATAATGGTTTATAATGGTTTATAATGGTTTATAATGGTTTATAATGGTTTATAATGGTTTATAATGGTTTATAATGGCATACCCTCTGGTAAACTAACGTAACTATGGAAAGATCCACCATTTTTAATGGGAACATCCACTATTTCTATGGCCTTTTTCAATAGCTATGTTAAATTACCAGAGGGTATCATTGGGATTCATTGGGATATATCAACATTCATGATATGTGATATCAATGTGAAATTGTGAAATGTGAATCAATGTGATTTCAATTATATACCCTCTGGTTATTTAACATAGCCATGGAAAATGGCCCATAGAAATAGATGGTTTACCTATTAAACATGGTGATTTTCCATGGCTATGTTAGTCATAACCAGATGGTACTGTTTAATGGGGAAGATCATGGGGATATGCAGCGGTATACAGTAATTGATATCGATCATAGTATTCTTTGGTGATGTATTCTGGGGAAGATCAGAATGTTAAATAACCAAGACAATAATGGGCATACGATAACAACAGAAAATATCAAACTGGGAATATCAAGTGAATTTTCCCGGTAATATTGAATGGGGCTGTAATGGGGATATAACGGGGATATGGGAATATAAGGATTAAATATATTTAAATATCATGAATTTATGACATCACATTGAATCATCATTATCTAAACAAACTTTGAGACACCAAATGCAGTTAAGATATCAGATTCTGCGAGTCTGTGAGATATGAAATTACGATGTTTGTTTGACTTCAAACTGTTTTTTGTTTTTCTTTTTAAGTTTATATATATAATTAGCATTGAATCACAGATGATTGGACGTTACACATCGATACTCTACGTTATTTGGTCATATTTTGGTCATTGTTTGTTATATTTGCACCCGAAGCTTGGAGGAAATCAGAGTGAAAAACATGCCGTTCAATCCAGGTGCGTTCAGAAAGCACGGAGCAAGCTTGGGCACTTTGCTCCCCAGCAGTTGCGAGTTGATCACTGCTTTGCTCTTCGCATCAAGCGGAGAGTTTCGTGACTTTGACCTGACATGTTGAATGGACAATCCACTACGACTGGGGAATCTGTTTGGGGGAATATGTTCTATTTTTGTTTGGGGGTTCCTTAAGCAAATCCCAAATTTTCACTTGAGACTGTATACTGGCTTCCCAAAGAATCTTTGTAGCTTTGGCATGCGGCATGCTGCAATGACACGGTGAGACTTGACGCAGTTTGCCCTACTTGACGCTCAGTGCTCAGGTAAAACACTGTCGAGCAGTTTCTGCGCATGGATCTTCTTCTCAACTGGAAGTGTGGCACTGTTTGCGCTGAGGTGTCACTGCGTCCGGAGACACTGCGACCTGTGGGCAGAAGAATTTTTTGTTGAACACAGTGCAGTGGTGCAGGGTCCAGCACTCCATGATGGACAACACTGATCGGCCATTTTGGGTGCTGAGTGTATCGCCTATGGCTGAAGTTTGGAGGTTTTGAATTACGTTATGTTATATGTATACAGATGGTATCATATGATGATTTCTTAAAATGTTCCCAAAGCATGGGTTTCAATTTCAACTGGTCTAAGTTCGGATGATTTAAGGGTACCCCCATTTCAGGAAACCTCCATATGAATCACAGAAATGTCTTGCACATACACGTGAAAATCGTACAGCACCAGCCAAGTGCCAAAGACCAAGGGAATGAGGGACTTGTGGCTGTCGTCACCTGCCACCACTCTTGAGGAGTGATTCACCCTGACCCTCAATGATTCAGCTATGGGGTTTGAAATCATCAGAAGCAAAAGATAGCCATGGCGGCTTGTTTTTTTTGAACCATGAGGCTGGCAGCACAAGATGGTTTCAACACTGAAATTCATCTCTCAAACCCTAGATCGCGCTGACCCCCAAGTCTTGGACCAGTCATGTCTTTTTGAGTCTTTTTGTTCCACGTTACGCACGTTAAACCCAAACCACAATATTGATTCAAATTGTATCAAATGATCAAATGTATTAAACCAGATCATGATAATCAAACTATACCTACTGTATCATATGATGCGTAACGATACTAAACGTTGTAATTGCATGTAATTGCACTACATTGGACATCATTCAACCATCCTCAACGTTATTGAAACAACACGTGTTTTATTCAATCACATTGAAAGAACACACAATCTGTTGCCACAGAAAGCCACATTATGAGTTGGTTTAGTTTCATCCTTTTCCACTATGGTTGGATATTATCCATAAACTCAACCGTGAAATATGCGTGAAAATAAACCAACTTAGCCACTTAGCTGTTTCATCAGATCCCATAAAATCATATGGGTATGGGTCAATACCTATAGATACATCCCCATGAAATCCCCATGAAATCAGCCTCTGCTAACATCCCACCTTTCACCACCTTTCACCACCGAGGTGTTCCACCCTACCGTCGGATTCCCGCGTCAGTTCCAGGTCTAGCTCGCCAGCTCTGTCTGAGGCGGGATGTGGGTCAAAATGGAAGACCATTAATGGGACCACAGATGTGAATGTCTAGTTTAGTTTTTTCACCATCCATAATTATTGGGGTACCTAATTTTGACCCATACCCAAATATGTTCATGAAAAACACACCATTTGGGGACTCTAGTTGATCTAAATTTAAAACGTGTGAATAGGAGAGGTTTCTAGTGGTGCATTTGAGGTGTGACTAGAGCATACGTTTCAAATTTAGCTAAATTATATAGTTTATTAATGTTGATTTATCTAAGCTGTTTATCATTTATAGTTAGTACATGTTAGTACTAATAATTATAATTATAGGCTAGATTATAGGTAATAATGTTTAATAATGATGATAGTCATAGTTTATTCATGTTAAGAAAGATTGTTAGGTAATAATGATTTGGAGGTGACTATAGTTTATTATTAATGTTTATTCATCGGAATGTTTATTAATAGATGATCACCACTGATAGTTAGTAATAATTAACAATAAACATTAACACTGTAGAAAATATTCATGGTTAATATATAGGATATCTATTAATACTATATGTCATACGATTACATCAATGAATATTTACCAGAATATTTAAATATCCATAGATGTTGTAAACTCAATCATATTTATACCATTGTTTGGGGATGATATTTACCACCCATTATCCACCCATTTATGGTAAAATGTGGGATGAATCAACACACATTCAGACTATCCATAACATTATGGAAATTACCGATGAAACATTAGCATCAAGATTGCTCATAACATATTCACTAAAATAATGGAGACAAGTATGTTGCAGGAATCCCTTGTTTTAATCATATTAAACTTAGTGATGTTTAGTAAATTAACCCATAAATGGACCCAGAAAAAGTAACCGCCTGTCATGTTCCTGAGATCTCAGTGGTGTTGGAGAACTACATACTGACTGTTGGTGGGTTCAAACATGAATTCTTGGTAAGATCCACCATGCTATTAATGGGAAAACTCACTATTTCTATGGCAAAAGTAGAGTATCTGATTGGTGGTTTGGAACATGAATGGATTTTTTTCCATAATTCATATATGGGATAATCATGCTTCCCAACTGACGAACTCCATGATTTTTCAAGATGGTGATTGATTGCACCACCAACCAGCTATAGATATATCACCTATATTCATCACCAGTACTAGGCAAAAAAAACATGGTCCGATAACGGGGATCGGAATCGGGATGTTTTTTTTGGAGTGGTGAAATGGGACGGACAAAAATCTATCGGAATCATAGGGGATTAGCCGATCTTGTAATTAAACTAACACTTTGCGAACTTGAAAAAAACTAACATAGCTTTATGATCCTCCAAGTAACATCAAGTAACCAACTGGTATAAACTAACATAGCTATTGAAAATGCCCATTGAAATATATACATGATTTACCTATAAAAAATGGTGATTTTCCATAGTTATGTACACGTTTACCAGAGGGTATATGGTTTGAGAACTGACTGTAGACTAATGATGGGTTGGAGTTACTACCCTTTATAGACATGTGAATAGGGATAATCATGGACAATGATTACAATCCATGGTATTGTACTTCAGGAGTAGGTGTACGTTGGTCGTGACTGCGGATTTAGCAATCAAACAATGCAATATGGTGAAATGTATTTCAGAAACATGATCATAGGTAAATCATCTATAATTGATATAAATTTGCCATTTTCCATAGCGTTTGTTACGTTACCGAAGGCTGTCTACAATACTTTGGTGACCAAACTTGGTGGACGCCACAGTTTGACCCTGGCCATGTCTCGGAACTCGAGGCTTCCGTTGAGGATGCGAAGAAGGACGTTGGAACGTTGGTGATTGCAACGGGTTATGCAATAAAGGATGGGATTTTTTGTACCCTCTGGTGAACTAACATAGCAATGGAAAATGGCCATTTATAGTGGATTTTCCATTGCTATGCTAGTTCACCAGAGGGTAATTACCGTAATCCTTGAACTCACCGACTGTCCGACTGGGTTTCCTATCTTTGAAACTTCACTGCTGACATGATTTGGGTATATTTGGGTTCCAGGTCTGGGCCGCAGAGATAGGGGTGGTGGTGCAGGCGGTGGTTGAAACTCAATGTACAATCCCCGCGCTAAATGGAGGTTTGTAGTTGGGAAAATCACCGAACTAAATTGAGGCTTTTTCAGCACGTCAGGTTTGATTACCAGATGGTAGAATAATAATGAATAATATATAGTATTTTGTTCCTTTTCCCAAGATGTCGCTTGAACTGTCCCTTCAGACTGTCGCAAGTTTGATGACCGTAACTCTGGATCCGGATTTCAACAAAAACAACGCAGGATCTTGGTTTCAACACCCATAGGATCCATGTATGCTATATTATTTACCATCAATATACCCCCAATGTTAGCATATATACGTACCATACATGGATCCTATGGGACATGTTTCAACCCTAGGTTTCCTTTTTCAGAACTCCGGCCACGCTGCATCCAGGATTTCCGATTTTGCTCCCGTGGAAGAACTCCAAGCCCTTGTCGCAGCACTCGGTGGTTCGGTGTCTTTTGAGTGGCAGCCACTAGAAACATTCAGCTACCACATGATGGTGCCCTTGTTTGGTTGGCAAAGTTGGTTTAAGTACTGCAGTTTTTTTATAGGTGTTACAGCAATTGTATCTATAATTTCACGGGTTTTACACAAGCCGAGACCGAGAATCAAAAGTTGGTTTAACTATGTTCAACTACAATGTGGGGCCCTCCAGTTATAAGTTGGTTTATAATCCCCATGAAAACTATAGTTATACTTACCATAAACCATAGTTATTGGAGTTATAAACCAACTTGTAGTATGTTTAACTAGTATTGTATCTAAAGCATGTTCATAGACAAGTCACGCCGTTGTCGTGTCTATCTGATGGCTCAGCGTTTTTTCGCGGCTACGCGTCGGCGACGCGTAAGGTCCATCAGAAAGCAGGCAGGAGACCTATCACATGGTCTTTGCTCCTCGGTATAAATCTACAGGATGGTGCCCTTGAGTGATGTTTGTTACTTTATAACCCTCATGAAAACTATAGTTATTTATTGTTATATCATGTTTAATATCTACTATAAACATCCATAAACCATAGAATTCAGCCACTAAAAAAGGCAGCTTAGCTATCTTGGGGGCCGCATCCTGGAGCAGTTTTTAGTTTAGAAGGACGATTTGCACAGAGAAACTTCACTGAAAGGCAGGTTGGCAGCGGAAAGATTGGCGGACAGAATGAACTCAGCAGTACGTTGCGTTGAAAGTCTTAGCAGCAAGTCGGAAACTGTGGAACACACAGAAGTTGCACTGACTTTGAACTTGGCAGGCCATTTGAGACACACAAGTCTAAACCTGGATCAGCTGGAACTACTGGTTTGTGTAAGTAACTTATATTCCCCAGCTGCGCCACTGGGCGCTTTTTTCTGCCTGTGAGACTTGACTTGGCCCTGGCTGTCGGATTGGGAGTCGCTGAACTGACGGGTTTTTTACTCAATTGGGAATGAGCAGAGGTTGGTTCCCTAGAATTTCATGACCAAGGGAGTTGATCCAAAAAAACCTAAGCTGCAGACAAACCTCGCATTGTCAGTTGCATATCCCACTATACAATGATATACATGTCATGTACCCGTAAAATGCTTGGTTTCATGTTCATCACCACTAATTCTTGATGGCTCTGAATTCTCCATTTTCAGAAAATCATATCAAGTTGCTTACTTATATCTCATAGAATAACCCCAGTATACCCCCGCTTTTTATCCACAGTTTCTGATGGTTTAACCGCCTTTTTTCATGTTACTCGATGCTACTTGTGTAAAGTCTGGAAAGTGCTCCAAGCACTGTGTAGCGATAGGCCCCCCCAAGAGCGGTACCTGTAATTGTGCACCAATTTGCGCACATGCAAGAGGAGAAATTAGCGATGCCCCTAACGATACCTTAGCGATACCCATTCAAAAAGTGAACCCAGACCACAAATAGTCAAATAGACCCTTTCCTCTTCCTTTCCTCTTCCTCCCTCTTCCGCTCCTCTTCCTTTCCTCTTTCGTTCCTTTTCCTTTCCTGTCGGTTTACTTTTTTTCTTTCCTTTTCCGTTCTGGATCCTTCCTCTTTTTAACAGAACCCTGGATAGCGATAGGCCCCCCCCCCGCTACCGCGCTACCCTTTTTCGGGAACTTAGCAAAGACAATGAGTTTTGACAACGGCTCAATTCAGAATGATAGTAAAAACAAACCATTTTTGATGCTTTTGAATCCTCAAAAAAAGCAGAGTCCCAGCTTGCCATGGTCCTAGGCAAAGGGTTGCTCACTGGAAAGATTCGCAGCCACAGTCTCTGCCTGTCCAAGAGGTCGGGTGATGGAGGCGCCGCGGGCGTGCCGTGCGGGGGCGCCGCAGGCTGCAATTTGATATGATGTTGATTGGTTGTTTAATGGCACCTAATGGGATTTTAACAAGATCTTAATGGAGATTAATATGGTTTTGCTTAAAAAAAGGAAAATGCGGTTTTGATTGGGTTATGGCGGGGATTTGATTGATATTTAAACAACAAACAACCAACAACAACAACAACAACAACAACAACACCAACAACACCAACAACACCAACACCAACAACAACAACACCAACAACACCAACAACACCAACAACACCAACAACACCAACAACACCAACAACACCAACAACACCAGCCCCAACGCCAACGCCAACGCCAA
>Ga0126342_10006158_pt1 | contig 21199 bp, 15 predicted proteins | sample Cyp1metagenome_FD_92528 | JGI IMG/M metagenome (GOLD analysis project Ga0126342, IMG submission 92528) | Coral microbial communities from Lord Howe Island, Old Settlement Bay, Australia - Cyphastrea 1 metagenome | ecosystem: Host-associated > Invertebrates > Cnidaria > Coral ...
GAGAGGGAGAGAGAGAGAGAGAGAGAGGGAGAGAGAGAGAGAGAGAGCGCTGGATGGATGGATGGATGGATGGATGGATGGATAGATGGATAGATGGATAGATGGATAGATGGATATATAGATGGATGGATGGATGGATGGATAGATGGATGGATGGATGGCTAGATGGATGGATGGATGGATGGGTAGGTAGGTAAGTAGATATTCAGAGAAAGAGGGAAAAAGAGAGAGAAAGAGTCAGAGAGGTCAATCACCTTTCGATCCATCAGTGGCTTCGATCAATCACCTCCTCAATCAATCCGGTTCTCTCAAAGATTCCACAAGTTTTCTATGGAAGACCACTGTTTTTCATAGGTAACTATCTACCAAGGGGGAAATTTCCCCTAGCAAATTGTTAAGTTTTCACCAGCTCCCTAGCCTTGGCTAAAATATTTCAAGGACATTCTCTACACATGGTCGGGTTTTCATTGCATGGACTTTCATGAACTTTCCAGATCTATTCAATGTGAATTTCACTGGAAGGTATCGGACTCTTTGAAAAGGTGTCCAAGCTCAAAGGTTTTTGGGCCACGACCAAAGGCGTCAGAATCAACAGACCGGACTGAACCTCGGGCCGGCGTCGCTGCGGCATGGCTTAGCTGGGAAATCCCCCCAACAAAAACGGAGGTTTGAATTGGAACATCATCGAACTAAATGGCGCATTTTCCATTGCTATGTTTGATTATGCAAGGGTAAAAGGTGGTGCCCCCTAGCTATCTTTGTTTTTGGATCCCATGTATGGTTATTTCATCACCAGCATCTCAGTGCAATCGCCTGAAGCATCCCCATATTGGTCATGGGATATGTTGAGTTCCAATGCGTTCTGTCATTGTACCTGCCACAAAATTTAATTTCTAGCTGGTTCGTACATTTTACTATTGATTCATTGATGGCAAAAGATTCAAGTACTAATGCATCTAACCAAGGTTGACCCGGTAAGGGAACATCGACACCTAGAGGAAACTCCTATGTTTGATGTGAACTCCCTTCCACCAACCCGGCTGATTCTGCAGATTTGTTCATCGCTTCTCTGGGCACGAACATCATCTGTTTACACTCTCCAACTGTCCACACAAATGGGCATCTTACACCATGCTTTTTGTACTTTTACCATCTTTACCTATCTTTATAGTTGCTTGGAGGGTCTAGGTGATATGTTACCAACATGTGTTTTGCATTCTATCAGGTTACCACCATTTTTGTTGATTAAATCTGACCATTAAACCCCATTGTTCCAAGTAACTTCCACATGAAAAAAGACCATGAAATGCCCGATGAAATCATCATTTTTCTGGTACATTTGGTAAGGAATAGGGGAAAAACCCACCACATATGTATATAGGTCACATATATCAACACTAATCCCATTCCCCCATTCCCCACGAAGCACCCTGGTATCCCATCGCTCGGTCGGCTCGGTCGGCTCGGTCAGCTCGGCCACCGGGCATTGTACGCCAGACCCAGCTCCGAGTCGAAGAAGGGGTGCATCGTCACCTGCCGAGCTCGTCCGCGGAGCATGGAAAAATCCCATGGGAAAAGTCATCTCTAAATGGGGAAATCCATGGGAAAATCATCAATGCGGATATTTCATGGGACCTAGAAGTTCAACTTCAACCACTGCTTCCCTGGTGATTTTGCTGGGGAACCTTCCGGATTTCAAACCAACGGGACCCAAGCAGCGAGCCATAAACTTAGCTAAAGAGATTTCTAAGGTGGGAAACCCTGGCTGTCACAAACCTAGCATGACTGGGAAACAGCCTGAAATCCTGGTTTTAGCGCCGCAAAAATGGCAATTTAACATAACTCAACCATTTTAGATGGGACAATGCCGCCAAAAAAGGCGACATATCAACCAAACCACAAATTTGCTTTCCGTGAACGAGGCTTTCGCACTCTCACTTGGTGATTTCACCACCGTTAAGGCAAGTATTGGGGTGACAAAGGGAGCCACCAGCTGCCTTGGTGGTGTATGTGGTCACATCGCCTCAGTCATGGGGCGGAAAAAGCTTCCGAAATATCGGCCAATATCAGTGCAAGGTGGTGCCTTGTAAAGGTACCAGTGGTCTATAGTTAACACCATCGAACTAGGGCCACTAGGCGTATTGTCATCACCATCAACCCAACGGTTAACCTGCAATTTGAGGTCCCAAAACGACTGCTTTAAGTTGACGCACATAACTTGGCTGACATCCTTGAGTTTATGTTTTTTTTACCATGATGTGCCCTATAGACCCCTTCAGTTCATAGGGTTGTAAACCAACGTTCACATCACGATGCTGGCCTCAGCTGGTCCTGGATTTGCGATCCAGGAACCTCCAAGAATTGCTATCAATTCCCTGCAGATTCCCTTGTGGATTTCCCATTGGGAAAATTCATCATCAGCAAATCCAGGATCATCCCTGTCACCATCTCTCAGGGTGAACCTAACATGAACCATGGTTATTGACCACTTCTGGTTGGTGGTTGCAACCTACCCCTCTGAAAAATATGACTTCGTCCGTTGGGATTATGAAATTCCCAATATATGGAGAAATGTTCCAAACCACCAACCAGAATTATAATCCCTAGGATGATCCTCCAAGTAATTTGTGGTGGACCACCATTGTGGCTGCGGCTTGTCGGACGGTTAGCCAGGCATCCGTGCTGCTGGCGCCGGGCTGAACGATGGTACTCGTCGTCCTGGTGAGATTGTTGGGGTGTCCCGACATCTGCTTCCTGCAAAGTGATACAAATACAACAAGTAAATAGTGATTTAGGCAGCAAACAGATGGATCAAGCATTGTTTAACCAACTTATAATTAGGGTGCACCACCCTGCAAACAATGATGGATGCGAGAGTTTCTTAAATCATGGGGGGCCCCAAGTTATCATCAAAGTGATTTGTCATGTTTGAACGGCGAACCAATGGTCATGAGGGGCAGCCCAGTTCCACATATTTCAAGAAACACTTGCATGGACAAATATTGTCTTTTTGAGGGATTGAACAATCATTCAATGATGTTAGAGCCGTCATAAAAAGTATGATCTGATGAGATTTAATCATTCAATCATGGTATGTATGTATATAAATATATACATTTATTTTATATCTGTGTGTCCGTGTGTGTGTGTGTCTGTGTCTGTGTCTGTGTGTGTTTGTCTGTGTGTGTAACACAAACGGGTTTTCAAGACACACGATCTTGAAATGGTGCGTTTACCAAATCTATGTTCACACACTGTTTCATGGCAATGCAAGCACTTCCGTACTGGTGATTCTCAATCCATATCAATCATAATCTTTTGACGGCTAACTTCCCATGTTTCATAGTGAATGATGGCGACGTCGAAAAACATCTCCAGTTTTGACACGTTCAACTTTGGTGACACCCAAACATCTCCAAAAAATATTGCGTTTTTGCAACGAACGAACTGGGTGGAAACCACGGCTGCGCCACGGCCGCGCCTGCGCCCTGAAATGCAGGTGAGCACATGCAGTGTATCGAAGATGGCCTGGCGAACCCGCGGTGAACTAATGGGGAATGGTCAAGGATCATTAGATACACTCATTTTCACGTTGGAATCCATAGGAAAGCCACAGGAAAATGGTGACTTAGCTACTTAGCTAGGAACGATTGTGATTTAATGGAAATTTCATGGGAATCCATAGATTGGTAAACTAGCAAAAAGATGTGAAAAACCACAGGTTTTCCTAGGACAATGGTGTCCATTCATGGTGGGTCTTGCACATCTATGTTCCTTTAAGAGGTTGGCACCCTGCCTCCCGAAAACATATCAATCCTACATATAGCTAGGGTATCTAATATTGGCAGGGAATGGATCTTTGACCAATCTTAGGTCCCCTCCAAAAAATCTAGCTGGTTAGAATTGATGCCCAGAGCATGACAGTGCAAGTGGGATGTCGGAATCATTTAAAAAATTGCCGTTTCTGCCAAGCATTGCCTAAACCAGCAGCGTGGATCTGTTCATCCATCCCTGAGGAACGTCTCACATGACACCTGTTTGACATGGTTGTTGCGTCCCCAAAACCCAATCTAAAACTTCCAAAAGTTATTCTGTACCATACAAAGTGCGACTGGCAAGCGAACATGCCTGCAAGGGCCCCCCACGATGAGTTTTTGACTTTCTGCATGCGTTCGTTTAGAAGTTTCCTGAAATGGGGCTACCCTCCGAACATGGCAATGGAAAATACACTATTTAGTTCGGTGATTTTCCTTTTGAAACCCCATGTCTAGTGGATTTCCAGCCAGCCACGTTTGATGACACCGGAGGGATACCCCTAAATCATCCATTGTGATCAGATTTTCCATGATAAAACCAACTATTTTGGGGTATCCCATGCTGTCCCCCATTTTTCATGAAATTGCGGAAGCTTCCAGAGATTCACCAGGCCACCTGAAGCCCGGACCAACCAAGAACAGCACTTAAAAGAAACACAGGTCCTATGGTAGTTTGCTACATAACTATTGAAAATTGCCATTTATGGTTGAATTTACCGAGTAAGCATCGTAATTTTCCATGGGGATGTTACAGTTATATTAGTTTACCAGGGAGGGTCGAACCCATGAAGGTTTGGGTTCCAACATTTACCCACACTTTGACCCTGCGGCCTGAACGCTGCAAACCAGTCCGTTGACCATCAAACAATACCTCAATTGGGGATGGTGGGGGATGGATCCATCGATATGCATGTCAGGTCGATGGCTTATACCCCGTATATAGCATGATAATGCATGATATCCGTGGACAACATGCTATATACGGGGTATATAACTGGGGCATGATATGGTTCGTAGCCGTTCACGATGTAACTGGGGTGCACCCCACTTAAAGCCAATTGCCAGAGAGTTGGAGATCCATGGTGGTATGGCACTTCCTCGCCGCGAACTAGTGGATTTTGAGAGTCAGCACCCATGTGAAGACGGACCGGGAAGGTGCATCAGCTTTACGACTCACCCAAAATATCCCAAGATTTTTGGATGTAGCAACCGCCAAAAAGATTTTGAAACAAGTTGCACACCTGAAAGTTAGATAAAATCAGAGGCACGTCGCGACGTTGCGTTGAAACTAGTGTCCACATCCCCCAACCCCTTCCATCAAAAAGTCATCACACGGGGCGCAGCCTGGAGCGCAATCAAATCACCTATGACATCCCGTTAGGTTTCCAGGGCACCGGGCAGCCTTTCTGAAGAAAGTTTCCCTAATGGATTGTTTTTTTTTGGGAACATTTTAACCGGAAAGCCCACATATTGGATTTCCCGTATTTCCGGCTTCGATGTTCCGTACAAAACCTATCCAATGATCATATCATCCACAGTTTCATCGTTCTGAGCCAAGGACATAGACATATTTTTGCAGTTGTCCTTCACCTCAGCGGGCAGGGTAGACTGCAGTACACCGCTGAAAAAAACACCTGGGGAGTTCACCAGATATGTGACAAATCAACCAGAGATCACTCTGAAACTTAGTCCTACGGAAAAAAACCATGGAAAAAATAGCAAACATGGCATTTTGTCAAACGCGATATCTGAACTTCCCAGACTCCGATGACGGGTTGGTGGAGCGTCTGCCCGGTCGCACTGAGGTGGCGACCATGTAAATGATGATGCCTGAGCGAGTGGCGCACTTGAGGGATCTTGAGGGTGCACTTGGGATTAATGGTTAATGTTACAATGGCAATAGCCTTCATATGTTGGGATATAACACGTCTAACTATGGTTGTACATCCACTTGTAAACAGGTCAGCAATTTTTACTCCAGCACAAACTAGCAACGTTCTGTCTTCAGTGCTAGTTTATGATGGCCTTCAGGCCGGCAAGGGAGGAATCATGAGGAAGCCCCATGAGTAAATAAATGTCACTTAAATCTTAGCCTACACCATGGGTGATCAATAACCAGATCCATCGAAGCTGCAGCCCCAACTGACCATGTTGCCATCAAAGAACAACCTGCATCCCAGGTCAGAAGTTAGAAGCTTCTTGGGCGCCTGCCAAGTTCGTTTAACTTTCGATGGAACAAATGGTGCTTACCCATCCGCACCCAGGATAAACATGTCTAAAGTCTAAAACCTGAAGTGCATGGCAATCCATCCCGAACATGATCTACCCTGAGGTCATCAAACAAGGCAGTGGACATGTCCATGACATTACCGATTCACTTCGATGATGTTCCCATTTCCCCATCCAACCCATCTCTCAGCAAAAAAGGTCCTGAAATGGGGGTAATCCAATAGCTGGATGGATTAATCGGAAAATCCCATCTAGAAACGGATGACTGGGGGTACCCCCATTTCATGAAACCTATGGGACTTGTGACGCCATGGGGTCCACCCCGCCCTACCTCCAATCATCGCATAAAAGAAGGTCGCAATGATGTCAATGGCCACCACTTGCAGGGCCTGGAGCGAAGTTTTCTTCGCAGGCTGGTGATTCTTGGGGATGTCAGCAGAGATTTAACGATAAGTACTGATGTTTAACCATCATTGAGCATGTTTGACTATCATGAAATGGTGGTTCAACAATCTTGTTAACCATGCCAAATGGGGTTTAAGACATCATCTGGTCAGGGCTGACCGCAGGTACTTCCTGGAACGCGGCTACTTTCATGCGGGAGCTGCCTTCATAAATGTAGACAATTTATAATTTCAAGACCTACCAATAGAATTCGAACAGGTGCCTGCAGCAACAAACTTTGCAACAAATAAGGAGCATATTCATGTTGGATCATGTTGGAATTTGCATTGGTGCAAGCTGCTATGACTCATTTGAAGACTTGGCACAGGCCCGTAGGTTGGTAACGGTTGGTACTAATCTCTAGCGTTTGAGTTGGGATGTTCAACGTTTCCACTTCCCCCCACGGCACATTTCTATTCACTAACCAGCCACCCATTTCCCAGTCAGTGTTCCAGTTCTGCAAATATTTGAACCATCAAGTGATGATATATGATTGTGACGGTACCAAACACCATCCGCCAACTTAAATTGTGGTCTCCCCACAAGTGATGCTATCTGAAACTATCAGCAACATGTAGTAAAATGATATTCAAACATAACACATCTTATATCATTTCAAGACATTTCTCCGGGAAAAAAGGCAAACCTTACCCAAGACAGCAAACTAATAATCCACTTGAAGTGCCTGACCCGTTGCACCCGTTGCCGCAGGGCCGCAGGGTGGAGGGTCCAGTGGGTCCAGTCACTCAACCGTTGCCAAGAGGCGGCGATAACGAGGCACATGACTCCCAGACCCCACCTGCCACAAGAGATTTTGGCCGTGATTGGAGTTGCGAAATGCATCAAAATGCCGAAATCTCTTCGATCCTGGAGTCATGTGATCTTTAGATATCTTTAGCCATGATTTTTTTTGGGGGTATGCCGCATATGCCCGGGGCATGATGAGATAGTATGGGACAGTAATTCACCGCAACTCGGTTGCCGAGGTGCCAATACTTGGCGTATTTGTCGGTCACGAGTTCAGGCACCGGCACGTCCTGTTGCGCCTCCGCAAAAATGCAGGACACCCCCTGGTTGGCCACTAACAGCTATGACAATACTATATCGAATGAGCCCTACTATAATATACATACAGTACTGTTACGCATACATATCAATGAACTTTTCTCTTTGCATACATCATATATTACCACTAGTGCCGCGCAAGGAGGTGGCGGAAGTTTCAAGGATTGGACACTATAGGAGAGATGAATTGCTGTGATGCATGGATGGCAGAGCGATGGACCGAAAGGTGATTAAAGTTTGGTTTTTTGGTTTTTTGGAGTGGTTGGACTGGTGGCAGTGGTTACCTCACCCACAACTGCTGGATGTAGTGTGGTGTAGTGCAGCTGTAGTTGTAGTTGTAATGTAGTGTAGCGGAGTTGTAGTTGTAGTGTGGTGTACATAGTGTAGTGTAATTGTAGTTGCAGTTGCAGTTGTAGTTGTGGAGTGGTGTAGTTAGCGTAATGTAGCCTAGTGTAGCGTAGTCTAGTGTAGTGCAGTGTAGTGTAGTGAGAAGTAGTGTAGTTGCAGCTGTAGTCATAGTTCTGGTGTAGTGTAATTAGTGTAGCGCAGTGTCGTGTAATGTAGGGTAGTTGCATTTGTAGTTGTAGCTGTAGTGTAGGGTAATGTAGTGTAGTTGTAGTTGTAGTTGTCGTGTACTGTAATGTAGTGTAGTTCTAGTTGTACTTGAAGTAGTAGTAGTAGTAGCAGTAGTAGTAGTAGTAGCAGGAGTAGTAGTAGTAGTAGTAGCAGCAGTAGTAGTAGTAGTAGCAGTAGTACTAGTAGTAGTAGTATAGTAGTAGTCCTCGTCGTCGTCGTCGTCGTCGAAGTAGTAGTAGTAGTAGTAGTAGTAGTAGTAGTAGTAGCAGTAGCAGTAGCAGTAGTAGTTGTAGTTGTTGTTGTTGTAGTAGCAGTAGCAGTAGTACGAGCAGTAGTAGCAGCAGCAGCAGTAGCAGTAGCAGTAGCAGTAGCAATAGTAGTAGTAGCAGTAGTAGCAGTAGTAGCAGTAGTAGCAGTAGTAGTAGTAGTTGCAGTTTTAATGTAATTAGTGTAGTGTAATTGGTGTAATGCAGTGCAACTAGCGTAGTGAAATGTAGCGTAGTGATTTGTATTTGTAGTTGTAGTGTAGTAGTGGTGGTAGTGGTAGTTGTAGTTGTCTATCCATCGATCTATCTATCTGTCTACATGCAAGCTTGAAAAAGAAGCTATTCTGCGAGACTTCCTCAATCTTTGACCTTGATGACGTCAAACACGAAGCAATTTTTCGAGATGTCATCAATTTTTGAAGTTGGCAACATCAAAAACGAAGCAATTCTGCGAGACTTCCTTCAAACATGGAAAGTTGAGTGTGGAGCTGACGGCCTCGTACCAATTCGTTTTGCGATTTTTCCAGTCCACCTGTGTAAAGTGCCGCGCCTGCCTCGCAAAAGTGATGACAGGTCATACGAAGTGCTTGCACCTGTCACGCAAAATCATCTCAGCAAACCTGAAGATCAGACGCTCCAAAATTCAACCCCTCTCAGGAAATTGGCACCCTGGCCCCTAACATCTCTGATGAACATGTCTCTTGTAATGCGCCTGCCAGGCGAAATGCATCTTTCCAGATCCTCTTCGAATGCCCCACACCTGCCATCGTTTTTGGAATGCTACGAAACCCTCTGGTTTTGCTCACTTTTGGCAGGGTGCAGGGTCCCGTGCGCCGGCCACGCAAAACCACATCTGAACCTTCAAAAGTGGTCCGTGTGGTGTGTTTTTAACATTGTGACTTGGAAATGTGCTTCGCGCCACAACGACGCGCACTTTTTCGACATCTCAACTTCCAAAAGTGCTTCGAACGTGAAGTGTTTTTAGCTTTTTTTCACTTGCAAAGTGCTTCGCACCACAACAGCCTGCAACTTTTCATCTCTCATCTGGCCACATGGCTCTGCACTCGCCGCTTTAGCGAGCCCACTTTTCCACCCTCCGGAGCTACAACCCATTGGAAAAACACAGTGCTTCGCGACTTTCTTACCTTTTCGCGCACCTTTTCATCTTCTTTCTTCTAACTCTTTCTCTTCTCTGATCTTCTCTCTTCTTCTCTTTCTTCTCTTCTCTGACTCTTCCCACCTCTGCTTTCCCATCTGTCCATGTTGTCGGAAGTTTGACTTCTAAACTTCCTTCGGTTGAGTATAGCAGCAAAGCATTATTTTGGAAGCATCGCTGTGACCGACCAAAAGAGGCAAGCTTCAAGCTACAGAAACGGTGATATATATATATATATATAAAAACAATCAATACGCCCCATCGAACCCCTTCTCATGGAACCCCAAAAACAGCCATGATCAATAGGAACGTCATCTTCCGAGCACATGTTTATATGTTTATCAGGGTGCTTGGAGGGTCTACGTTTGATCATTTTTGGGGTCCATGTTAAATTTAGAAGCTAAATGAGGTGGTCACCACCCCAACCCGCTGATGCTGAGCCTGCCATTCAAGTGCAATTTACAATATATTAGAATTAGAATCATCCTCCACTTTTTAATGCCCTATCCAGTATAGGAAGGAGGGGGTGTCTATATTATCTATTAAATGGGGAGACCAGCAGCTTCCCAACCAAATGGTAGCTTGAACATGGCATTTGAACATCCACTTCTCCAGAATATCTCGCTTATCTGCAGGGGATGTTCCATCCTCCAGTTGTAGGTCACATTGACCGGTCCAGGGATCCTGGAACCAATGTTCGGGCACAAGCCAGTTCACCCTGGTACCCTTTTGACCCCAATCATTCACAGAATAGACTCTTAGACATTCTTAGACGGTTGGGTTGTGTGCCTGTGTGCTGTTTGATCTTCATTTTGTTGCTGAATCGTTTCAAGCTATCCCTAGCCTTCCAGACCTATGAAGATCTGTCAAGTACTGCATGAAGTACTTCTCCTAGGTTCCCCCCTTTTCTACTCTCCGGGCGCTGCACCAACATGGGGCCCATGGGGAACACCTTGGCCCAAGGCGGAGGTTCGTATCTTCTGTGGAGGTGGTATCGCCCATTTCGTTCTCGCTAAGTTGGCGAACGTATCTCCAATAACTAGGGTGTATGGTGGATATATCTTTACTATATGTTCCTACCAGTCAGTATGCTTTCTAAACCAACTTAGCATAGTTGTGAGGGCACCACCAGGCAGCCCTGGAACCTCATTCCCCAAATGTATTGCCATGCTCTCTTTGCCTGGCGTTTTCCTATGAAATCACCATTCTACAAGGTGGTGCCCCCCAGGTAGGATGTTGTAAGATGGTTTTTAAGCCGCTAAACTAGTTCGATATTTCTAGCAAACGTCCTCACGAATCCTAGTTAATCTAGTTATGGCCTCCAACTTTGCTAAGTGCTAACTGTTGTTCACGTATCCCCATGTCATGAAACCATTTGACAACCAGCCATCATTTACAGTAAGCCCAAAAGGACGCGAAAAAGTAGTTCACCACCTCTTAAATTGGATTTTACTTTTCTATCTTTTGGGGTTGCAATATCCGCATATTCCTATCCTACAGATTCCGACAGGGTCTCTGGACTCAGCTTCACTGGCGGTTGCCAGCGCTGTAATGATGTTTGTTGGATTGGCATACCCATCAAATCGAATTATAGATATATCATGGCATAAGCATTATAACCCCCCCAGTCCAATTAACATAGCTATAATATGCTAGAATTCAACTTGTCTATCGTGTGGCGCCCCCTTCCTTTAGGAAGGTTGCCCCGAGATGCCCCGATGATATCGTCTTCAGCCATCTTGATCTTGCACATCTTGCCAAGAACAAAAATGTAAAACGCTGTTTTGATTAGTAATGTTGGTGTAAAACCAAAATAAACAATTCCCGATTTCACCATAAATAGGTGGAAGCCATTCCCAAATGGGTGGTTTATGATTGTTTTCACCACATTATATCATATCCATGTCCCATCTCTGGCAAGAAATGAAGTCATTAATGTCATGAAGACTTCTATCGACAAGTGTTGACCTTTGATCCACTTGTTTTCCTTGAGTCTCCGACCATGGCGACCTCGAGAAAGGCGCTGGCGCTTCGGCAGTGGAAAAGCATCCCATTAGTTACACTATGACAATCTATGATATATATATATATGGGATATATATATATATAGATATATGGGAGATATATATATATATATATATAGGGAAAGATAGATATAAATAGATCATATGTGTATATGTGTAATACTCCAAAAGGTAGAACGGTTGGAAACCTGGAAATGACGGGGAACATGTCATCGAACTACTATCCTGTCATGGGGGCATCGTAGACCCAATTCGCCAGGAGCTCTTACGATCCAAACGATTTGGGGATCTCCAAACCACGGTCGATTTTATAGGATAAATCCTGCCCAATAAAGCCATTCCTCCACCATTTCTGTTGGGTAAATCAGCCCCTGAACCCTCAACCTGCATGGTTTCAACCCAGCTGCCGCATGAGTTTCACAGAGCACCCAGCTGGGGTAGGGCACTCGGTTTCCTCAATGTTTCTGGGCTAAGTTTCCCGGTGAGTTTCCACCAAAAAGAATGAAAACCATATAGTTCATCCACAAAAAATGCAGGGACCCCTCTTTCAAATGTCCAAGTTCAACAGGACCCCCAGGAAACATCCCAAAACCACCACCATGTCACGCCGCTGGGCTGCTGGCAATTTGATCGATGGCACGGCTGGTATCGACAGGCTCCGCGGATCGAATGTCAGTGGCTGTGCTTGTGGCATGCAATGACATACTGAAAACGTACCGGTCAGTTGCTGAGATGGGTAAGTCAGTGAAATGGAACCAGAATCGGTGCTTCAGATATGATCACAGAAATTAAACAAAAAGGATGTAGGCAAATGCGGTATGGCGACTCCTGGGCTGTTGGTTCTTGCATTTTTTCGCGGCCCATCTAGCTACGTTGCGGCGGTCTGGTGCCGAAACGTTGAAACGGAAGCCGAGCAGTGTGGAAAAACTGTTACGGGAGACACATGCACTCAGGTCAACCTACTGATAGAATGAAATTTCTAGCTTTTTGCAGATGTTTGTCTTGGAAAGATCCTTATCGTGCTTGGAAGGATCATGGGAGAAAATGGGCGTGAAAGATGATCTTCTGATCGAACTTGTTTTTTTTTCCAGTACCTAGACCCTCCAAGTACCCATAAAAAAATGTGTTTTACCTCATAGTTTTAGTACTGTAACTAACCATCTAAAATTTGGAAGAAGTATAGTGTAGTGTCACGGACTGGATGTCTGAGACCTGGCTATTTCTTTTCGAAAAAGGGTGCGAACAGGTCAAGAAAATCGCGATATGTTCGATTGCCACACATTCCCACCCCATGCAAAATACGATTGGCCCATTGCCATAATCCAACAAGCAGAGGTGACAGCCATGGCATCTTGAGAGACTTTTGATTTTAACTGTGATTTCAACTTGGCAGTTTGTATCTTGAAGTTGTATGGGGGCCTAAATTTCAATTCGCAGCCGCCTTGCCACATTTGATTACACTGATTACACTAGCTTACATATATGTTTACATTTACATTTAAACTCGTGCCCCCGAAAAATCCAAGCAATCCAAGCAGTGCAAAACTTTGCCTGGTTCCCTGGTGCGCGAACCATCTATCCTAGAAGACCAGACACATCCAAACAGAGCCAAGATGGACATGGAAACTTGCACCTGGCACCTTGAATTGGCAGCTACACCTAATGTAGTCTTCAAAACCCACAACGTTTAGGCACTTGTGGTCGTTTCCCTTGAGCCACTTTTAGATGACGCTTGTTTCAACCTGGCCCAAGGCATGTCCCAATTGTCCCACTGACAGCACTTTTTTCCGACAAAATCTCTAAATTTGGGAGCGGCAACAACGGCGGAAAATCGTTGAGTCGAGGCCTGCAAGTCCGATTAATACCCATGATATGAACACATGTCACAAAGTCGTGCCTTTCTCCTTTTCAGGTGGTGGTGTTTATAGAGTGCTAGGCCCTCGAACGGGTTGCATTTCGGCACCCTTCAAGATGATATATCCCTACTGGACCCTTATACCCGGAAGGTTGATTGGGGATGTTTGGCGTTATGATCGAACTGGGTGATTCTTCTCCTTGAAGCTGGTAGTCACGTTAATTTGGCTGTCCCAGAATGTCAAAGGTGTCATCACGTGGTGAGAATGCCATAGGTGCAGCTTCAACCGCCTTTAGCTTAAGGGTGCTGTCATGCCACCCCTTGCAGTCGTGTCTGATGTGTCTGTCTTGGGTTGTGGTTGTTTTGTTTAGTTGAAATGTGAGGGCTATGGTTTCCCTTTAGAGAACTATGTTCAGAAATCGTGACGCCACCAGCTGGCAATAGTTGGCATATGCTTATACTCTCTATAGGGACGCTACCCCATAGAGAAACATAGCCTGCTCTATGTGACCCACCAGTCATGTTGTTACCATTTGTAGAAGCATGTAGAAACTATGTTTAGAGATGCTATTCTCAAAAAAAAATCAAACAGTTATATCAAGTTTCTGCCTCGGGGGCGGGTGACAAATGATCCAAATGGATCCAAATAGGGGTCCAAATGGTTGTAGTTGACATGTGTTGACATCGAACTAGCTGATGCTGATGGATGTTCATCCCGTGAAAGATGGAAGTAGGTTTGATAGGGGTTCAGACTTACTTGGATTTGCCAATGATTTGTCAATGATCCTCATTCGACCGGATGGTATGACCCTACCCCAGCAACAACCAATATGGGGTTGGGCATTGATTACCTTTTGAATAGTCCCTGCAACGTCCCCTCCTTCAAGACAGGCATCGACAGTCAAACTTCCGCAAGTGCTACGAAAAGGGATGGACCGAAACAACAAATTGCCCCTTTTCAGGGCTGAAAATGCCACGTGAATTTCATGATGTCCGCTTTGGCCCGGCTTCACCCAGGAGCGGATCAGGACAGCGCCGAAAAACGATAGGAAACCCATCAGAAACAAAGGGGGATCTCACCTCAACTGGCTGTGACTGTTTGGGTGTAGCGGTCGGCAGGGATTAAAATGCATAATGTGGATTTATACCTCCAATTTACGCTGATTTTGGGGACGGTTTTAGTAATTGTGTTTACCGCATTGATTATACATGATAAAGCCTGGTGGTTCAAGAGTTCAAGAAGGCAAAGCCAGGCAAAACCCAATTTCGAAGCAACTCAAACTGTTCCCTAGTGCTCCTTAAATAACCCTCTCTCCCTATTACTACTTATTACTAACCCCCCAAATGGTAAACACGGTGATCTATTTTTATTATTAGGGGTATTTAGTATTAGGGCACCCCTAATATTCCAATGAAAAAACTTAAAAATAAAAAGAAAGAAACTCGATTTCAAATATGACTAAATCCCTTTATATAGTTATTAAAAATCTATAGAAAAATAGATTGCCAAAAAGTGGATTTCGAAACATTCCCCTATTGTCCATGGAAAACCTGAATAATCGAAGGAAGTTTAGAAGTCAAACTTCCGACACTATGGACAGATGAAAAGCAGAGAGGGGAAGAGTCAGAGAGAAGAGATGAGTAGAAGAGAGAAGATGAGAGAAGAGAAAGAGTCAGAAGAAAGAAGATGCAGATGCGCGAAAAGGTAGGAAAGTCGCGAAACACTGTGTTTTTTCGATGATTTGAGGCTCCGGAGGGTCGAAAAGTAGGCTCGCTAAAGCGGCGGGTGCGGAGCCATCTGGCCAAATGAGCGATGAAAAAGTGCACGCCGCTGTGGCACGAAGCACATTTGGAAGCCAAAATGTTCAAAACACACTCTTCTCGGACCACTTTTGGACGTTGAGATGTCGAAAAAGTGCACGCCGTTGTGGTGCGAAGCACATTTCGAAGTCAAAATGTACAAAGCACACCAGCTCCGGACCACTTTTGGAAGTTGAGATGTCGAAAAAGCGCACGCCGTTGTGGCGCGAAGCACATGTCGAAGTCAAAATGTACAAAACACCACATGTACGCGCCACTTTTGGAGGTTCAGGTGTCGTTTCGCGTGGCAGGCGCAAGGGATGGGGCACCTTCTCAAAACTAAGCAAAACGTGAGGGTTTTGTAGCATTTTCAACTACAACCACCACTACACCACAGCACACTCCAATAAACTACGCTACAACTACAACTACACCTTCACTACATTCCACTACACTACACTCCACTACACTACACTCAATTACATTACACTACACTCCACTACACTACACTCAATTACACTACACTACATTACACTACACTACATTCCACTACACTACACTACACTGCACTGCACTACACTAACTACAGCTACAACTACAACTACATCAATACTACATTTACACTACGCTACACTACACTACACTAATTACATTACATTAAATTGCATTACATTACATTACACTACACTACGCTACACTACACTAGTTACACTACACTACACTACGCTACGCTACACTACAGTCCACTACGCTACACTACACTACACTACGCTACACTACACTGAATGACACTGCACTACATCTACAACTACAACCACAAATGCAACTGCAACTACACTTCATTACACTACACAACACTCATGACATTACACTACACTACACGACATTACACTACATCACACTAACTACAAATACAACCACCTAAGACTACACTACACTACACTAATTACATTACACTACACCCCACTCCACTACACTACACCTCAATACACTACACTTCACTACACTACAGTACACTACACTCAACTACACTCCACTACACTACACTACACCACACGACACTACACTACACCACCCTACACTAACTACAACTACAGCTACAGCTGCAACTACGATACATTACATAATACGACACCACACTACAACTACAGCTACAGCTACAACTGCACTACACTAATTGCATTACACCACACCACACTACACTACACTATACTACACTAATTGCATTACACTACACCACACCACACCACACTACACTCAATTACACTACACTGCACTACTCTACCCCACATTGCATTACATTACATCTCATTACATTACACTACACTCATTACACCACCACAAATGCAACTGCAACTACACTACTCAAATTACACTACACCACAACTACAGCTCCACTACACTATAACTACAACTACAGCTGCGCTACACCACACTACATCCAGCAGTTGTGGGTGAGGTGACCGACCAGGTGACCACTGCAACCATTGCAGCCACTCCAAAAAACACAGCTCCAACTCCAACCACCTTTCGGTCCATCAGTGGCTTCGCTCTGCCATCCGTGATTCACAACAACCAATCTCTCCTATAGGTCTCCTATTTTTGAAACTTCCGCCACCGCCTTGTGCGGTTCTACTGGAAATTATACATCAAAAGTTTTAATGGCTGTGGCAGGTCAATGTGGTCAATAATTTGCCCCCGCAATATCCCACAATCACGTTAGCAACATCGAATCAAATCACGCGGTCTTTTCCGAGCTGCACAATGACAGTCAACCACGTTTCCCGGCACCAGCATTGCTTGGCAATAATGGCCAGTTCACGAATGAGGAATCGCAAACCCAGGAAGGAAAAGCGCGGCAGCGACACATCCAAGATCAAGACTCGTTGGATGCGTCCTAAAACAGATAGGTCGTGCCCCTCATGCTAGGCTAACGAAGCCAACTAAGCCTGGCTCCTAGCTAGTTCCAACAACATCAAGCTGCCTCAATCCGAAGGGGCACTAATCGAATGCAAATAAATCTTGGACACAAGGACTGGCCATGTGTCTCTGCTGTGGTCTGTCAAGCCACAACGTCTGTAAACAATTGTGTCTCTTCATTCACCAAGGCCAGTTCACTGCTCTCGCTGTTTCCTTTTGAAAGCTGTGCTTTTTCATCATTCCCATCGTTGACATCCGGGGCACCCTCAGGCAATGTCATTGTACAGCAAGCTGCCGCTAGGCAAAGGCTGGCAAAGAGCGGACAGGATACCTGAATGGTTGCAAACCAACGCGGGGACCATAAACAACCCAAAAAAAGCATCAAAAAGCAAGATTGCTTAAATGTCTATATAATGTCTATAGACTATAGACATTATTCTAGATTCAGATTTACATTTTGTGAGCCATTCTGTATCTGATCACTGATCAGGCGCAACAGATCGGAGGCAACACGGGGAACTGTGTATGAGTTTATACAGGTTTAAGGACAAAGGAAAAAGACATGCCCGCTGTGTCAGATGTGGCACCGATGCGGGCCATGTTCCACTTAAGGGAGCAATGATTCCACCCAGACGTAATGTAGGCTCACATGTGGTGAAGGCAACCTTCGAAGCGCGACCAGCAAAGATCTGGGCCAAAGCCACATAGATAGTCGTGATGCCAACGTCCAAGCACAAACGCCCGACCACCGCAAATGATAGCACGAAGGGAGTTCCGGGCTCCCCTGCGCTGCAAAGCATTAAGCATATGCAAGCTGCGAAGAAGCAAAACGCCTGGCACTGTGTGGGTCCCGGAGCTTTGGATTTTCCATGAACATTCTCCCTTTGTACATGCTAACGCGTGGTGGCTTGAAAACTTAGCTAAAGGTTCCTGGGCCACCCTGCGCCCCTCTAGACAGCCGCCTGGACATTGTTCCTTCCGTATTTGTCTGCTGTGAGAGCCAGCAAGTAGCCGAGAATGTCACCACCATGCAAAAGCATACCTTAATTGTTCTCAAAGGCTTGTCAAAGTAAACCCAAAAAATAAGCAAAGACGCGCAGAGATCATGGCAAGGCCAATATGTTCATCTCAAATCCGAGCAGCAGCTCATGTAAATGTCAGGAGAGAGTTGTCCAGCTGAGTAGGTTAGACCGTAGAAGCCGCAGCCACAAGCGAGAAACGCAACAGCCAACGCTGCCTCGGATGGCTTCAAGGTGGGCTACAATCTTCCTGCTACTGCCACTGGCTTTGAAGCATGGAACGTATTGTTCGGACTGAGCACCAAGTTGACACAAATTGCATGTTGTGAGAAACACTTTCGCAATCTTTCCCCAGCATTTTAACTAGTCATAAACACACTGCTGCAGCAGTCATGATGGCTCTTGTGGAACACTCTTTGTACAAAACCTATTGGTTTAAAATGATTTAAAAAAACAAAACCGCAAAATGTTTAGATTAGATTTATATCAACATCCTCTACGACTTCATCGATCACGATGAGTGATCTTCAACTTTGGCTTTGTCAGCCATGGCTACAGTGACTACAGTGACTACAGTGTGGCTATAGGAAATCATGAGGTCGTTGGTGACGCAACGGTAGGCTATGACTGCGGCTCACGCGACTCACGTGTTTCAAGGCCATCTACTACGCTTCCTCCATTGAGTGAAGTTTGAAGAACAAATCGCTTGCCGGAGCAAGTCCTACGTTGTGAATTTGTAGACTAAGTTCGCAACGAAAATTACGTCTTACCAACAAAGCCAGAACACCATGTTTCTCTTCTCTGCAAAGGTCAGGTTTTTACGTTCGCCGCTTTCAGTTTCTGCCACGGAAGGTTTCTGAATGTTGCGGAGCTTTTTGCGGACGGCCACCGGGAGCGACTGCACAATCTTCCAGCAATCAGGAAAACCAACAGCAAGAGCGAAGATTAGGGGTGCGCTGCACCAAAACAGAGCTTCCAACCTCCAGTCCATCGCCAAAGTGAGTCCGCTGCATGACCAAGCCATCAGCATGGTGACAAGACTGTATGTGATGCTGCTCAGGACAAGCGCTTGATTGCCTTGATCTTTGGGAAGCCGCTCTTGTACGTAGATGCACTGAAGAGCTGTGATGTTCATCAAAAGACCATAGATAAACCTGCGCCAAGTGCCAGGATTTCCCTGCGTTTCGCAATGCTTCATTCATGTGCGTTGCTTTCAGTTGGGTCAGGAGTCTTTTCCTTTCTTTGATCAGGAGATTCTGGAAAAGGAATGGAAACCGGAATCTGAGTGGGCTCAATGCTACAAAGATATGGAAGTTTCCCAAAATGGGGGGGTACCCCAAGTCACCATGGGTTTAAATAGTACTGCAAATAAAACTAAATCATGGTCATCCATGACTTGGATGACTTGGGGTACCCCTATGACTTAGGGAACCTCCACTGATCTAATGATCACAGCCATTGAAAGCCTCACCTGATAGCCGTGAGGACAATCAGATTCCCCGCCGTCAAATACGGCAGAGTCACAGTTGCCAGGACAACCACCAAGAGACCAATGATGTGCAGCACAAGGAGCTGCTTCTGGTCAAACACTTCCTCGGAGGTGACCAACATACATTCGGATTCACCTGCCATTAACCTCCCCTTTTGTGGCGGATGATGAAGCCGCAAAATTCACAGAGTTAGTTTCCGGGATAGTGCAACACATCCAGGACTGAAGCCTCGGAAATCATCGAACCAGGATGATTTAGAACACAAAAATCATTGCAATGCATCACGCGGCCTGAGAGAATACAACGTTGTCACAACATACACGAGCATGATATCACCTTCCAACGATGTGACATCGTATCATCCTTCTGCAACTTCACAGCATGCTCCCAACACAACGCCACCATGGCCATGGCAATATGCCGCTGTGGGCCCCACGTCGGTCCCGCATCTGTCACAGTATCTGCAAGGCTGCTGCATCATGCAGCACTTGACAGGACTAGAACATCACTTGCCACATGAAGGGATTCATCATGGCAAGGCACATTCAGAACATGCTCAAAGTTCTCCAAGCGCTGCATTAAGAAACAAGACGACAAGATCGAAGGCATCATGACCCAAACCGTCCTTGTCAGCAGGACCCGGACGCATGGCGTTCTTCACACCTCGAAAAACTTCCTCGCAAGCCACAAAGCCTGTATCATGGGCATGGCAGACACTGCGCAGCTCCACACTGCAGTTGCTGTGATGTTGGGACAGCGTCACAACGACCAACCAGGGCGGACACCGTGCCATCAGCATTGCGACCTCCATCACAACACAACCGGACCGCTCACAATCATAAACACCAGCATCCTGTAGAACAAAGCCATGACAACGAACATGGATGCAGCCGCGGCATCCTTTAGCTGCAACATCTATCAGAAAGTCAGACCGCGCCCCAAACCCACACCACACCATATAAGACCCACGACGAAGAACGTGATTCAAGCAAACACAGCCCCGGCCTTGGAACGCACATACACAAGCATGCGAACAAAGGGCGCACAGCTATTCTACTAAGCCTCTAGGAATAATCCTCATTCAAGTAAGTCCATATAAGTCCTAATACTGCGCACACGGGTACATTGCAAGACCCCGTGAACTGAGCAACTCCAGGTCCGAACACACTGGCAGCACTATCGTCGAACATAACCTATCTATGTATGTTTGCCTGCATGCATGCACACACACATATATAATAAAATATATATATAATCCCCTGTGTTTGATACCCTGCAGCATTAGCAAAGCATTTTATAGAGAAAATAGGTGCTATAGAATGCATAACCAAGGGTATTTTCTCTATAAAATGTAAAACCCAGGTTTTATATGAAATGACCTTGCTTTATGTAGAAACGGGTAACAAGCCGGTATGTACCACAAATAAGATACAGATACTACACCTAGTTGCAACCCTGCCGCAGCATGTTTCTTGAGCCAGTGCAACACAGTATGGAGGGGTGAAAAGCTAGTGCATACATTACTACTGTGCAACAACAC
>Ga0126342_10006159_pt1 | contig 21197 bp, 19 predicted proteins | sample Cyp1metagenome_FD_92528 | JGI IMG/M metagenome (GOLD analysis project Ga0126342, IMG submission 92528) | Coral microbial communities from Lord Howe Island, Old Settlement Bay, Australia - Cyphastrea 1 metagenome | ecosystem: Host-associated > Invertebrates > Cnidaria > Coral ...
GAAAAGCAGGAAAAGCAGGAAAGCAGAGAAGCAGGAAAAGCAGGAAAAGCAGAGAAGCAGGAATCCAAAAATAATTCCTAAACCTGATCAAAAAAAAAATCCTAAAATAATTAGCCCTCCATAGAAAACAAACATAAACAAACTATCACATATCAATAGCAATTACTATATGTCACAGTCGTGGATTGCTATAGATGGGTCAAAACCTATCATTTCCATATGACTGGGGAAATAACCATTTATCCACCAGCTATGACTTAGGGTACCATCCGGGTACCAGGGTTTTAACTCATAGCCATACACTACCATAGTTTCTATTGTGGAGACTACGATCATACTAATGTTTACTATTGATTACTGTTGATAATGATATGATTAATATATATATATACCCATAGGATCCATGTATGGTATATATGCTAACATTGGGGGTATATTGATGGTAAATGTTACCATATATAGCATACATGGATCCTATGGGATATATATATATATATGAATATTACCATTGGTACTAATTATTATATAATCATATATAATCTATAACATGCCATCACTCCTAGCCTCGCGCTGGGGAGAGCTGACGACCAACAGCTGCAGGCTGAGAAGGGGCCAAAGATCCACCGAGCGCTGCCCTGGTCAATTTCCAGGTGGCCAGGGCAATGGCCACGGGCTACCCATCAAACACGGGCATTTTAACCATCAGCAACTACAAGGTGGTGCCCCAGTTCGGAATCGCTAAGTTGGTGCAAATAACTCCCATAACTATGGTTTCTGGCAAATATAACGAACTAGTTACTGGGGTTTATAAACCAACGTTCACATCACTGGGGGGCACCATCCTGTATTGAACATCACCGTTTCCTGGGATTTTAAATGGGATTTCACTCCTCACACATTGGGATTTTTTTGCATGAAAATGCCTGGCCTTTTAACGGGAGTTTAGTGGGATTTTACTATCAATAATGTGGTTTTGACCATGAAACATATGGGATAGATATATCTATATATATATACATATTATGTTTGATAAATAATGGTTGGTTGAATGAGTAGTTTGGGGGCTGCACTACCCCCATTGTCTGAATCCATTATGAAAATCCACATGAACGCACCAGTACATGGGAAACTTGAACACTTCTCATGTGAGTGTGTCTGAAACATTGGGGTATATATATATACTTCCGTCTCCTGGCATTTCTGAATTTGGAATGGGACATGCTATAGAATATCAATAAACCGGAAACACTGTTACATTAAATCCCCATTTTCATGGTTGAATCCAGTTTATTTCATGATCATACCCAGTTCAATCGGTTCAGCCGCTCCTGCATGCAGCTGGTTCAAGGCTCGTAAATCCAGGCCTACCATGGGCCAAGGGTGCCAGGGTGGACTTAAGCAGTCATTTTTAGGGGAGTTAAGTACTAAACAATGTGGATTTTACAAGAAAAACATGGTGAACCATCGAAAATCGGGAGTAACAACAAACATTGGGATCTAACAAACGCACATATGCAGACATGGGAATTTAGTCATCTAACATGGGACTTGACGATCACAACTGGGTATCTAAATGATTTGGGTCCGGAAATGGGGCATGGCACTTATGGCCATTCATGAGGAAAATCAATATTTGAGGTACCTGTTTTTGGACTTTGGTGATTGAGCCGCTGCCCCAAAATATGAAGACAGGCAGTCAGAGGCGAAGTTGGGAATTACCCTCATGTAAACGTTTACCCTCTGGTAAACTAACATAGCTATTGAAAATCATCTTTTTTAATGGGAAAATCCACTATAAATGGCCATGTTCAATAGCTATGTTAAATTACCAGAGGGTACATAGAAAAAACATGAGAAAACCATCCATTTCTAGATAATTTCTTTAGGGAAACCGTGGGTTTTCCACATCCATGTTAGTTTACCCTAGGGGACCTGCTTGACACCACTGAGAAATCAAGACATTCAACTGTGCACCAAATGCAACCAACAAATCCGCAACGCAAATGGGACAAAAACACGACAAAAATAAACCAAACAACAATCGACCAACAATATGATTAGTAGCAACTTACAATCCAAGCGACATGATGAACAACTTTGGAATGTGTGACCGAACTGCACCATCTGTCTGCACCTTTAAAATGGAAGATCATGGCACTCCAAAATCGCCATTTCCAATAGATCCACTAGGAACATCATATAAGTCAAATCCATTCTTCGGATCTCTGTAACATTGTTTTTTTGGGTAGATTCCTGCCAAGAAAATAATGCAGCTGGGCAGTATGTTACATTGCTACTGTGAGATGCCGTGTAGATATCTACATCTAATTATCTATATATATTATATTAAATATATATATTATATTGTATATATTATATATATTATGTATATTATATATATCTATTATATAATATATAATATATATAATATACATAATATATATATATATATATCATAATATATATATATTATGTATATTATATATATTATATATATTATATATATTATATATATTATATATATTATATATTATGTATTATATATATATTATATATATTATATTATATATATTATATATAATATATAATGTATATATGTATATATATTATATTATATATATTATATATAATATATTATATTATATATATATCAATCATTCCTTGTGGCTTTAATTCAGCTGCTCAGTCTCCTTTCAGGGGCGGGTTGTGTATTTAGGTCGTTTCTGTCTGAATCTGAATCAGATTCTTTCGTTTCTTGGACAATTTTCTGCTTTGCAGATATATTTTCTAGACCGTATCAACCCAAGATGTGACCTGTGTTGCGAATAAGTGCTGGTGCCTCAGTATGACTATGTGTGACTCTTGGATAAGCGCAGCAGTGATAGTCTTGCCGATACCCCAACTGTTCAAATACTTTGTTCGAAGCCCTACAGCAACAGGCCGAGCAATGGTCAACTGGTCAGGGTCTTGGGCAAAAACTAGAAAAAAAACACATCAAATTGGAACATCATACGGGGATGTGGTATATATAATGTTATATTATATATATATATATTATAACATATGTATATATATATAATTCACTTGATGGCAAAACAACACCATCAAGCTGTGGGCTGTATAGAGGGCTGTATAATACATACAATAGATTGCCAATTTTGGAACAAATAAGCTCTGCTACAGTATCTTTTCGAATCTATTCATATATATAATGGTTCGCACATTGAGCCGGTTATACAATATAATATATATATACATATTACATGCATATTTTTGCAAATCAAGCAAACTGTGTATGTATATCTACATATACATATCTACCAATACTGGCGATTCCAGTTGCAGTATTGTATATGTACATAAACCTCTCTATGTATATATATATATGTATATGTATGCTACATACATGTTTTAATCAGTTTAGCTAGTTGAAATATAAGTACACGCAAACTATCCGAAATATCTACTCACGATATTATATATATATACTGTGTATGCACATGTAGGTGTATTACGTATAATCATTATCTGGCTGAATCAGGAAAAATCACTATGCTGACACTAGATGTAATAAGCCACCATTGGCACGATGTCCAAATAGCTGGCGAGCAGCTAGTGGACATATAATGCAGAACAGATCAGTAATATGTACTTGTGATATTATACATGTTCATGTATTCTATCACTGTACATACACACGTGTATATACATATATATATATATATGTATATATATATATATTTGTTTGCTTCACCGGTTGTTCTACCAAGCTCCATGCGTCGATTGAAACTTCTCGCCTCTCCAAGGCGTTGAATCCTCTGGCAGCGGCCGCAAGCGCCTGGCGATGCTGCGGCCTTGAACAATAATGGTATAGTATGATCAGATAACAATATCAATAATAATAGGTCAGGTTATATGATTCACAATAAGGGTATCTAAACATATGTATATTATATATATATATATATATACTGTATATATATATATATGTATGTTTTTTTTGGATCCAATGATAACATACGCATATGTATATACAGTATATATATACATATCACATCAATACAATGGATATTCATCACTATAACTCAGAGGGCCGTTGTATTGCTTGGTCAGTATATACATATTCGATTGTTGATGATCATCGGTTGTACATATTTACCCCCTGCTTATTTAACATAGCTATGAAACATAACCCATTTAGTTCGATGATCTATGATGATTTACCTAGCCTTAAATAAACACAAAACACAGGTTGGTAAGTGGGGTTACTGAGTAGTTACTAAGTGTGCTCTGCTTGGTGGTTCAATGGGAATTTCAGGATCCTAAAATGGAGGTACCTACCATATATAAGGCCTATATAAGGCCTATGCAAGTGAATATCACCACAACATATTGCCTTATATGGTACAGTACCTCCATTTTAGGATCCTGAAATTCCCATTGAGTAGTTCACCCTACTTAGGAAGTGGGTTAGCTCACCCCAGTTACTGGTATGTATATATACATATGTATGTGGATTGATCCTACCCCAGTTGTAACCAGGGACACAAGCTACTTTCGAAGTGAGATGAGCCACCAAGTATGGGATGTGTATTTAATGGGAATTATATAATCAATTTTAATCTTAAAGAGATTCAATGGGAAACACATGACCCAGATCACTTGGTTGGTGGTTACCAAGCTTGTTTACCAAGTTGGTGTAACTAAGCTGGCTGATGGTTGGGTCTAATGCGATTATAGCTACAGTATGCTTAATTATGGTTAAACACTTGTAACAAATATAAGTTTCGGGGGGGCATCTTGTAACACGTGCTCTACTATCCTAGACTTCCAAAGCTGACAAAGTAATCTGGGTAGGTTTGGGAGGTTCAAAAGCCTTCTCAGGAGGTGTTCGTAAGTCTAGGAACATACATAAGATCTTATGATATCTTACAGGAGTGCATATCTATGGACTTAGAAGGGCCCCTTCAAAAACATGTGATTATCGGGTGCTCCATGTATGGTACGTTTATTCCCATCTCAAACAGTTCTACATAGTAATCATAGTACTGTATATATACATATATACAGCATATAGTAATGTAGTATTTGCAATCAGTTGGTTTGAGGATATCAAGGTAAACCCAAGAGAGCAGCGGCATACCATTGAGGCAAGTACAGTTGGGTACTCATGGCCACTTTCAATTTTGGGCTTCAAGTTCCCAATGTGGCGAGGTGTCATGGCCCCAACTATCCCCAACTCCAACCGCGATGCAGACATGAACTGATGTCGCGAAGCACATCCCGTGTGTGACATGGGCCACAATATGAATATATATTGAATATAGCATGGTATATTCCCATATATTCTGGATGAATATAGCTATATCCAGAATATATGGGAATATACCATGATATAGCTTCTGGATGCAAATTAGCATCCTTTTTCCAGGTACTTCGGTACTTCAACCCAAATCATAAGCCACATACCAAGCTGAGGTGCTTCGATTGGCAACCAACAAGACACTCACATCACTCACTGGTGATTCGGTGATTCGACATGATATTGAGAAATGAATTGTATAGAAATGCCCGATGAACCACCAAAAAATTTTGTTGACTTTCTCATCAACCGGGATTTCCCATCGCTGTTTACCCAATAGCAGCTCATCAGCTGTCCTTTGGGGAAGCTGGGTACCAGGCATACCAGGCATGCCACTATTTAAACATAGGGATTCAACCAAAATCCGGGTGAAAAGAGCTTACTGTTGTGGTTGCTGATGGTTTATACCCTCTGGTAAACGTTTACATAACTATGGAAAACCACCATTTTCAATGGGTAAATCCACTATAAATCACCATTTTCAATAGCAATTTTGACATAACCAGAGGGTACGTCCTTAGTAAACCATGATTATCATGATTTCTTGGAGGAGTCACCGAACTGATATTGACATGGTTGACATGGATTGGCTGAATCAACACGATATTTACCCAAAATGGGGTCTAAAAATAAGCTAAGCATGCTAAGCCACATGTTCCCAATTGAGATTGCTATTTGGGTGCACCCCATTTTCAGAAAAATCCACATGGTTGTGAACATCCAGGGGCATGGGCAACACCTGATCAGATAGGCTGGGAGCGGGACAGAAAAAAACTCATTGAGCGATCACAATACTCCTTTCAAACCATTTAGATCCATCTGGTAGTACAACTTAACTTTAGTAAAATCGAAGGTAACATGTCAAATGACATGTCAACTCCAAATCCCAAACGTTCAAATCTGTCATCTGTGACAGACACACATCTGGCACTTGAGTGACACAAGCTAGAAACCCCTGGCAACACAAGTGCTGTTGCACGTGCTAAGGGCCGGGAAAACAAAGCATGATGGACTTAACTTTAAACAAAGTCATACAAAGTCAACTGGTTGGTGGTTGACCTACCCCTCTGAAAAATATGAGTTCGTCAGTTGGGATGATGACATTCCCAATATATGGAAAAATACAAAATGTAATCAAAATGTTCCAAACCACCACCCAATCAATATAATTGACCCATGTACATGTAAAACAGTGTAAAACCATCAACCCAGGGTCGACTGAGCCTCGATTCCCCCTACTTCAGACCGCGCCTGTCCAGCCATTCGCTATCGAAGGCGCAGCATTTCAAGCACAAAGCTGGTGAGGCTTCGACCATAGAGGCCTGACAGGAACCAGAAAAACTGCTTCATAAACCTGGTTAGTAAGTGCCCTGGGTGGTTGTCCCATTGATACATGGGATATATATATATAAAATATAATATATATATATATAATTATATAATATACGATATATAACTATGAACTATGGTTACAAACCGGGTGATCATCCAAAGATTAGGTTATTTTAAGGGAACAGTCAAAAGACTACTATAGTATACTATACTTTAGTAATCTATAGTATACTATACTATATATATATAATAGAATCTATAGTATACTATCTTGTAGTAATGGGCTTTAGACACCAAGATGCCATCTGGATCCCTCTGGTAATCAGTCACACCATTTAATTCGATGAGTTTCCCCCATGTTTCCCAGCTATACCCTCTGGTAAATTAACATCGACCCTGGCAGTCATCGGGGTTGGAAGACTAGTTTCCATTAAAAATTGGTGATTTTCAGGGTCTATGTTTATTTACCAGAGGGTGATCTATAAATATGCATTCTTTTAGGATGTTCCATTCATTTTCCAGTGTTCTTTTGCAGCACCCAGCTTGCACCTCGTATCCTGCCATTTCCAGCGCCGTCTTGAGCTCGGAGGCATCATGAGCCGCTTGCAGCAGGTGCCTCAAATTTCTGGCAAGGTCTATGGTGAAATCAGCGGAAGAGGGATGAAACACCATACGTTGGCTGATTAACAAATCGTTCCAATTATATGGAAATTCCCTACATCCACCATGGTTTCTAAGGGGGTGTTCAATATTAGGGGGAAGGGATTATTCCAGTTGTGTATATATATATATGGGTAAATCATACTATTTCACTACTGTAACCTGAAATAAGGCCATTTTGGGATGATTCCCCTTATTAACCATGATTCCTGTGAGGGAGAACAGTGAGGTCGTGAATTTGCCCATAATATTTCAACATATTTCAACCAAGATGAATGAGCGCCTGTTCTTCGAAATCCTCATACCCTGTGGGACGCACCACTGTATGTTACCACCAACGTATGATATGTTTGTCATTCGAAGGCCCCAATAGTGGCCCAGCCAGAGACAGCAGGATCGATTTTTTCTGCAGGTTGAGGGGTCACCCCATCACCAGATATTTTCTATATCAACCCTGGATTTATAACCCCAAACGGCTGTTAAATTGGGAGGGTTAAAAAAGTATCAGATTATGACTATTGGAGGAATACCCCCTAATTTTCATAAACCATGGTTTATTAATCCGGGCTTGACATTATATGTACCCTCTGGTAAACTAACATAACTATGGAAATTCACCATTTTTCATGGGAAAATCCACTATTTCTATGGCAATTTTCAATAGCTTTTTGTATGTTTACCAGGCCGGGTATATCTTTGTACTTATACAAATACGTGCATGTTCATACTCTTATGTGGATCCCAAATTATCCCAACACATCCCCCCAACACTGTCAACACTACATCGCCGGCTTTCAGCCATTCGGTGGTCATTCGTGGTGGTGGTCTAGATGAGCCTCTTGGAAACCTCGGAAATTTATCAAACCCACCACTGAAACCTCGGAGATTTTGCCGGATCCCGTTGGGTTCTTGCCATTCTTGCCAAGTTTCGGGAAAGCCCAATCCTGTGAGGTGGTCTTAATGATCTTAATGCTTGGGCATTGGTCAAGGTTGAAAATTACCAAAGTGAGAACAATGACCCTTCAAAACATCGGAGCCCGGCAGGCAGTTGATCCTTTCACCAACCAAGGTCTATGGGGGTTTCCAAAGTCATGGGGGTACCCCCAGTCATCATCCATTTTAGATTGGGGTTTTCCATTATAAATCAACCAGCTATTGGGCTATTGGGGTAGCCCCATTTATGGAACCCCCCCCATATTTATGTAAGATGTTATTTATGTAGGCAGATGTAGGCAGGTACTTTCAAATCGGGGTACAAGTCGCCCCAGGAATCTCCAATACCACCGGCAGATGAATTATTCTTTGAGTACTCAGGATATCAACGATGAGTCAAACCGCTCGCCCGCCCTTTTTGAAGTTCCGTTGGCCATTTGGTTTTGGGCTGACAACGTAGACGGCATGTTCCACCATATCTGCAAACCCCAAGCAAATTTTGAAGCTCAAAATCACCAAACATACCAATCAGACATGGCAATTGAATATCCTCAGTGGTGTTTCAATGGGACACTCAGCAATTGGGGGATACGATGTTTTCACGGGAACCTATCATTTCATGGATTTTCCAGCACGCCATAGGGGCAAAAACCGGGTACCATCGCAAGGCTACCCCGGTCCTCGGACAGCTCCTCATACCAGGCTTCAGTGAAGGCACTCCAGTGCTCCGCGGGATAGTCCTTCGCAACATTTTCTCCAACGGCAACACGGAAGATTCACTAATGTGGGTAAAACAACAATAAACCATCCCCCAAATCACCATAAATAGGTACTATAAGCCATTCCCAAATGGATCGTTTATGATTGTTTTAACCACAGTATGAGAGTGACTAATTGCGATTCATCATATTGACGTATTACATCATATCAATCATATCATGTTTTTGTTTTGCGTTTAGCATTTTCATCTTCGAAGTGACGAAGGAATTAAACAACACTGAAGGGATTTCATATTCAATGTGTTTTCTTCTTTCCCTTCAAACCAGGCATTGTTCTCAAATTGATTGAACATAAATAACATTACCCTCTGGTGAACTAACATAGCAATGGAAAATGGCTATTTATAGTGGATTTTCCCATTAAAAATGGTGATTTTCCATTGCTATGTTAGTTCACCAGAGGGTAAATATTTTGGAGGACATCCATTTCTGTTCAACATAGATCCAAACCTTTGTGGTACTAACATCATGACATCGCGGCCTGGAGTAAGTTCTGCGCCAGCATCAGAAAGTCAAAAGCGGCCTCGGGGTCATCCCATTTTACTGGCCATCACTGGCTTGTCTCAAAACTCTGTCCCCAAATTCGGTGGTTGTTTCACCTCATGTTTCCCGTTGAATCCGTTGCATATCTTGGGTTTTACCCTCTGGTAAACTAACATAGCCATGGAAAATATTGGAAAATCACCATTTTTAATGGGAAAATCCACTATAAATGGCCATTTTCAATAGCTATGTTAGTTTACCAGAGGGTAGCCATAACTTGTGCTCTAGTTGACCAACTCATTTTCCACGAGCAAAGAACATCTGTGAGGATGGCGTAACTTCATCCCGACAACTCAACTTCCGTGACATCCCTACTTAACATCATACATCCTTTTTGTGCAATGATATCCCATTGAACAAACATGAGAAAAAACGGGTCACCCGCATCTGATTTGTTTAATCTCATGTTTTTCTGGTCATCATGATCGATCGGACGGGGCATCCCGATCGGACGAAGCCGTCGGAACGCTTCAGATGCTGGGACTGGGACATCCTCGCTATCTGTCTCATTGTCTGCCTGAGTCGTGTCAAATCGGTTGAAGATGGTGGCCGAGACTTTCGGGACTGAGAAAAGACGGTGATATTCAGATAACCCATAATAGCCCGTATATACATATGTAAATGCAGAAAACATCATGTTACATTATGATACATTATGATACATTATGATACTATATGTAACTAATGAGTTTCTGGTCTAGATTGTCAGCTGCTATCCATTAATGTCAATTAAGTTGTACTTCCAAATGCTGCTTGAGATATTCTTCTTCCAAATCTGGTTGGCGGTTTCAACCCCTCTGAAAAATATGAAAGTCAGTTGGGATGATTCTTCCCAATATATGGAAAGTCATAAAATTCATGTGGGGATGGGTCAAAACCCTGGTACCTAGTGAACCCCAAAATAGCTGGGATTTATGGATGTTCATTCCACTAATAATGGTATTAATAGGTATTGACCCATACCCATGTTCCAGTCACCACCAACCAGAAATACTTGATGGCTCAACATGGTCCAGCCGCCCAGCCATCTCCTGCGCCCATTTTCCCAGCCGCGTCGGTGATCGCGGTGATCTGATATTTTCCTGTGCCTGACCTCATTGCTGAACTGGCCATGTGATTAGCTTTACCCTCTGGTTTTTTAACAGTTTGCCATGGAAAATGGCCCATTTACTAATAGTGTATCTTGAACTATAGTAACTGTAACTACTGTACCCTCTGGTTATGACTAACAGTTTGCCATGGTATAGATGGCCCATAGAAATAGATGGTTTACCTATTATAAATGGGTGGATCTTTCCATGGCAAACTGTTAGTCATAACCAGATGGTACGTTTTGTAGCACGGCTAGTCGGCTAGATATCCAACCACTTACTGTAGAAGATTTAGCTGGGCAAATCATGATCTCTCCATTGAAGCTTCATCCCACATCACGGCACTTTTTGCGCAGAAAACTGTGAAACAATAGCTGAACAAAGTTGAGATCTTCAGAAATTCTTGGGCCTCTGGGACAAAACGGAGTATGGCCCCTAGTTTTGGAGTTTTCGACATATATAGTCTCACTGAATCTCAGTACAGGATTAGGCGGCAATAACCATCATCTGGTTGAGAAACTCTTTGTAGTTCTAACTGGCTCCCCATTTACAAAAAAATATGGATTGTAACTCCATTCACCACCTTTAGTAGATCATCGATTTGGCGCCGTCTGCTACAGTTGGAACCCACGGTCATGGCACACAAAATCTCGGCACTACGTTGGCCTTCACCGCGCTGTACGCCCCAGGCCTTCACCAGCCCAGCGCTCACTTCACTCGGTCCAAGCATTCCCACATCATGATGCTGTTTCCTCAGAAAAATAGGGTCTCCAAAAGAAAGACCAAAATGACCAACGCAAAATCCATGTCTGATTTTGTGTCTTATTCTTGTGGCCTTACGTTTCGTTGAGGGGGTGTCGGATCTGAAACTTGACTGGTTCCAAAGGTCCATTGGCCCGCAGCAACGCCTACCCGAGTCCTGAGCCTTTCATATTGGCAACGCATTCAAAAGATTTCAAAGGACATACATTGGCAAAATCAGATCCCAAAAATCAAATCTGGACAACAGCAGGACTATATCAGGTAAAAGAAATCCCAATAAACAAACCAAACAACAGCAGCAAAACAAACAAACATATGTCAGGTGTAGTTTGGCAAGGCTTTGCCACCAGGCAAAGTTGGCAATCCGCTGACCTTTATTCCATCGATATCTAGAGCAATATCTACCAATTCCTTTCTGTCAACGTCTGGAAACCAATGCAGGTTGAAATTTCATTGATTAGAATTGATATTTCGCGACACTTTGCCTAGCTCACTTAGGGGTTTGGAAATCAACCAAAATAACATATGCCACATGGACCACGAGTAAATCCAAAATAGGTTACAACTTCTGCCGCAATCCGCTTGGTGGGTCCCAATTCCACACCAAGGTTGTCACACTTTTTTCAGCAATAAACCAAGGTTTTTGACCCAAAATCTGGACAACCAAACAGTATCAAAAAAAGTGTTTTTCACAATTTATAAGATTCACAGCACCATTTCAAATGATGTTCTGATCCACCGGGACAACGGGACTCCGAACATCCAAGTGGCCGCGGATCACCACCATGCCGATCTCGTTCTTCTCGGTTGGGGACACAATCTCCACGGTGTTGTCCAGGACGATGTTCATGAACTGGTCATAACCTGGCCGGTTCAGGAACTCCATCGTTGTTTTTCGCCGTGAATCAACAACAAAAAACGAAGATAGAACATATCGGTGTTGTATATATATATATGTACATGTAAATGTAAATGTAACTGTAAATGTATGTATGTATGTATGTGGGTGTGTGTATGTCTGTGAATGTATGTATGTGTATGTATGTCTGTCTGTCTGTCGGTCTGTCTGTCTGTCTGTCTGTGTATGTATGTCTGTGTATGTATGTCTGTGTATGTATGTCTGTGTATGTATGTGTGTATGTATGTGTGTGCATGTGTGTATGTATGTATGTATGTATCTATCTATCTATCTATCTCCCTGTCTGTCTGTCTGTATGTATGTATGTATGTCTGTATGTCTGTATGTCTGTATGTCTGTATGTCTGTATGTCTGTGTGTGTCTGTATGTTGTGTATGCATGTATGTATGTATGTATGTGTGTATTTATGTCTGTGTGTGTAACATCTAATATAGATGTAAAACTTTTCCTTCTTCCTTTTTCTTTCTTCTCTCCTTTAAAAAAAATCGCAGGGGATCACCTGTTGTGGGTTTGTGCCAGGGATGCACACTGGACTGGCACCAACGAAGACGCAAGTGTGTCATCTGTGATATCGCTGGGGATGCTCATCGACGTACCTGCACATTCTTTTTCTGTGATGGGAAGAGGGGCTCAACCCAAGAACCTCCATGTCGGTTTTTTACATTACCACTGCACTGTTGCCGCAATCTATGTTGGATGACGATTTATTTGCAGGTTTTTGGAGTCTGGTTTGGGCTACGTTGGATTTTTTCGGAAGACCCATCATTATATTCATGAAGTTCAACCACAAGATCTACTTTAGGTCTAATTGTCTAGGCTGGTTGCACGTTACAGGACTCAGTTCCTGATGGATCTCTTCAAAGATCCAATTTTGTCTAGTGTGTGTATGTTTGTGTGTGTAATTATGTATGTATGTATGTATGTCTGACTGTCTGTCTGTCTGCCTGCCTGTCTGTCTGTATGTATGTATGTATGTATGTCTGTATGTCTGTATGTCTGTATGTCTGTGTGTCTGTGTGTCTGTGTATGTTGTGTGTATGTATGTATGTTTGTATGTATGTATGTATGTATGCATGTATGTATGTAATGTAATGTAATGTAAGGTAATGTAATGTAATTGTGTATGTATGTGTGTATGTATGTGTGTATGTATGTGTGTATGTATGTATGTGTGTATGTATGGATGTATGTATGGATGTATGGATGTATGGATGTATGGATGTATGGATGTATGGATGTATGGATGTATGGATGTATGGATGTGTGGATGTGTGGATGTGTGGATGTGTGTATGTGTGTATGTGTGTATGTGTGTATGTGTGTATGTGTGTATGTGTGTGTATGTGTGTATGTGTGTATGTGTGTATGTGTGTATGTATGTATGTATGCATGCATGCATGTATGCATGTATGTATGTATGTATCAATGAATCAATGAACCAATGAATCAATGAATGAATGAATGACTGACTGAATGAATGAATGAATTAATGAATGAATGATATGCACACATATATATATACATAAATATATATTATAGACATGCATGCGTACAAAGGACACACACATATATATATAGTTTTGAATGTTTTTGTACATGATGTATAGACATATACAGTACATTTGTAACAGTATAAAAAATTGTATAGACATACTTCTATAATCTATATGAATGTTTAGGTATCAACCAAAATGTAAATATAAGTTTTCAACAACCAAACACATAAATGCCATGGCACCTCGCAGAACACCCACCACGTGCCGGTTGGCCGTCAATTTCAAGTCCTGAGCGATGCAGTGAGGGTTGAACCTGGTGGAGGACCAGTGGAGGAGGGAAACAAACAGACCTGGGATATCCCAGCAATCTATGCCGTCAAATTGCCAATGTCTGTCCATTCCTAGATTCCAAATGATTCTCCACAAAAATAAAGCGGGTCATTTCCCATTGCCAGTCCCAGTCCTGCAAGCCTACACTGCTTGATTAGGATAACAGTTTTATTGCCAGTGAACACTTATGACGGAAAATTATGCAAAAACCCACACAGAACACGCCCAGACTCCAATCGCTTCTCCATAAACTTTCGCAAATCGGCGCCGGATCCGGTCTGGCATCGCGAAATGAGGTCAGATCCGGAAGAATAAGGGTCTGATGAAAATTGCTGAACCTGGGGTGTGAATTAGCCATAGTTGTTTTTTCACATGCAAAAGCAGGATACCTTGCATATCTTAAGGCATCATTCAGCAATGATTCCGGCTTTGTCGCAAGCGGATTGTCCTTTTCACAACGTCAACGTCAACGTCTACAGTAGTAACGTCTCCTTCCAAACACGACCAGTGAGTTGCAGGTCATCATCAACCAACCCCCTTCCAGCCTTGGACATGGTGCTCCTGGAAGCTGGTGATGTTCGTCCCAAAGATGGTTTACTCACCAGGATTTATAGATGTTTTGTATCAGCCATCCCACATAAATGGGAAAAAACAGAGAAAAACAAAATGATTTTGGATGAAATCTCGTAACACCACAGTCATATTACATACCACCCTTTTTTCACCGAGTATTGGATCTTTTCATTTTGGCGGCCCTTGGGGAAGCTGTGGACGCTGACCATGGCGGGAATCAAACATGGGCTGGGAAATCCCCGAACCATGGCTGGAGGTTTCGTTCGCTGGGAAAATCATCTCACTAAATGGTAGATTTCCCAGCACGTCATATTTGATTACCGAAGGGTACATAATATAGATTTATGGATATATGCTATATATATATATATTAATATCTATATATAAATATATATGCTATATTCTATATATCATGTAGAACATGATATAAGAGACCTTGCGGAGAGGTTTTTTAGGCAACTTTTTGCAACATGTCTTTGCTCGAAAATCGGGGAAACCAATGGGAAACCCACATGTTAGACCAGTTTTTTCGAGGGAAAATCATGAAAATCCCCATGAAATCTGCAGGAAATGCCCAATAAATCCCAATAAATTTGGTGAATCCTCTGCGTTTCAATCCCCTGCGCTGCCCGCAGGACCCAGATAGACGTTGGTGAAATCAGAATCTACCATAGTATACCATAGTGTCAATGGGTTGGTTTAAGGGAAAATTTACAGGAAACTCCCATATTTAATGGGAAAATCTATGGTTTCCTGTAGATCTTCCCTTAAACCAATCCATTGATAGTGATAAATCATGATATGTAATGCTATATAATGATATATACAACAAAAAAACACATAAATCACGAATTTCTATGTCGGGGTTTCCTATGAACGTTCACCAATTTGGGTGTAAACTTGAAAAACACATCGATCTCCATACAACGATGTGTGACACATAGAGCGATAGATGGAGATCACATAGATAATGATGGCTATCACTAATATAGCAACGATAGATAATGATGGCTATGAAACATAGCTGGGACACAGATGGACCTGAGCAGCGTCGAAAACACCTTGGGAAATCCAAACGAATGATTGACAAATGGGATTCCTAGTTCATGGATTATGCAACAAAATATTCACTGTCACTATACATTGGGAATATAATATATATATACATAATATGTATAATATATATAATATGTGACATGTGTATATCATTGTATACCACTATATATCCCCCTACCAGTCAACCTTCGCCGTTTTTTCACCACAAATCAGGCCCCCGTTTCGCCTTGCTGCAACTCGGCCTTTCTTGATCTTCCAGGGCAGCGGTGCTTGAGCCAAGTTGCTGCCAGGGTTTCCCTCTTCGTACCTCCAAGTGGCCCAGTTTTGCCGGACAGGTTGAGTCGGTTGAGTAAAATGGGGTAATGTCAACCCCGGATTAATAAACCATGGTTTATTAATTAGGGGGACACTCCTCCAATAGTCATTATCTGATACTTAAATGGTACCCTCCCAATTAAACAGCCTAGGGGTTTATTAATCCAGGGTTGACATTACCCCAAGACCATGGCTTTCGATACTACAGTAGACTAATGACTTGGATGATTTGGGGATCCCCTATTTTAGGAAACCCCCAATATCTGGGGATTTTTTGGGATACCAATGGATGCACTGCGAAAAATGCAGGAGACTTTTCATGACCTGAAAAACTTGTCTTGTTGGTACTTGAAAAACCAATCTCTGAACATACAGGTATGGACTAATTTGGACCAACTGTCATTGACAATTGCATCAATTGCGAATTTTGCAAGTTTGAAACCACCAGCCATATCGGATAATTACCCTCTGGTAATTTAACGTAGCTATTGAACATGGCCATTAATAGTTGATTTTCCCATTAAAAATGGTGATGTTCCATAGCTACGTTAAATTACCAGAGGGTAAATGTTTACAGCATCTTATATTCCCCTGTGTTGGTTCAATCCCCATATTTCCGATATGTGAAAGCGCTAAGCTGATGTTCTCATCTGCCAATCAGTTGGGCCGGGGCCTATCAATCCATGGACATGTGTTGGATGCCTGGGAAATCCGCTGGGCTGATGTGCAAGAGTTAACATACAAAAACTGCAAGACACGACGTTTTGGTGGACGTTCTATTTGCAAAAAGTGTACAAGACAAGATAATCAGATAATCCCTTCCCGCTCATTGTTAACACCCCAAAGACTCAGTGCTTTTGATTGTTTCATGGCAGGCGGTCAGCGGCGTCTTTTTTCCGCTGCACCAGGCGTTTGATGGGTTAGTGTGTGGCTTAAGTCGTTCAGAGTTTCCATGCCTTGGAGACTCACTTCACTCTGTCCAAGCATTCCCACATCATGATGCTATTGCCTGACAGAGGACCCTGCAGGGCATTGCTACATTGCTGCCGTCCAAAATTTCGCTACTCCAACGTATATACTCTTACAATGGTCACAAGTGCGGTCACAGTACAAGTCCCCGTGGAACAAGTACTGCTTTTGTGGGGGTGTGGCTGGGTGGAACACGGTGGAACCATGTCCATCCCAGCCTGAGACCTAGATGAACAAGTACTAGAGGCGAAGCATAACATGCTTCGCAGGGTGTTAAAAGACTTGGTCAACTTTTCATCCATTTTACCCTCTGGTAAACTAACATAACTATGGAAAATCACAATTTTCAATGGGAAAATCCACTATAAATAAATGGCCACTTTCAATAGCTACGTTAAATTACCAGAGGGTATCTTTACTCATCTTTACTTCCCTTGATTTCCATGGCATTTTGCCCACGCCCGCCTCGGATCACCACCATGCCGATCTCGTTCTTCTCAGTGGGGGAGACGATCTCCACGGTGTTGTCCAGGACGATGTTCATGAACTGGTCATAACCTGTGGCGTTTGATGGCCCGGGGTCTGTTGGCGAGCAGTGAACCACTAGGCGAAGTGGGGTTGAAAAGCTAGATTTTTAACTATTAGCTATAGATGGGGGTATCCTGAAATGGGGCTACCCCCAGCCATCATCCATTTTATCAGGATTGTTCATTCTAAATCATCCAGCTATTGGGGTACGCCCATTTTAGGAAACCCCCAGATGGGTGAACATAAACCCACATAACTGGGGAGCACCACCTTGTGATGATGGCTGCGGCATGTTGTGATGGGGTTACCTGGATATACTGCTGATTTTTCTACCAAAATTATTCTCTATCAACTCTATTGTATATTAACCTATTGATTGCATTCATTTATATATCCAACTCCCATCCGGTTGAATTCGTTCAAATTTTGCTGGTTGAGTTCTAACGTAGAATGGGAATATGAATGAATATCAAATATAGAGCATATGAACCATACTGGATAAATCAATGTCACCCAAAAAGGTCGGCCACCACTTGAGACAATTACCCCAACTATCATTTACGTCGTGACGTCCATGTTTAAAATACATGCTTGCTATAAAAAATGAGGGGTCATCCCCAATTTTAATGGACACTCTCATGTCGTATTGTTGGCTATATTTCCCAGTGTACCCTGAACTTGGATATATATATATATACATATGTGAAAATTTTATGCTATATTATATTGTTGGTTATATATATAGTACATAATACAATAATATACACATAGTAAATAATAATATATATATATATAATATATGTTGAATATATGTTATATATATATTATATTATATCTAATATATATTATATTATATATTATATATATTATATTATATATTAAATATAATATATATATTATATATATTATAAATATATATATATATTATACAATATATGAGATATTATGTATTATATATTATATGTTAAATATTATAAATAATATTACATATATATTTTATAAAACATATCTATCGCCATTACCCAAGCCATATTTGTGAACGGCGCCTCTCAAGACGCCTACCACATGGCGATTGGCCGTGAGCTTCAGGTCCTGTCTTGACATAGCACATGGGGGGAAGAAGGGCATATCCGTGGTAAATCATGGTAAATCACCAAGAAAAACATCTTGCAAAAAACATTGAATAATATGTGTGTATATATATATATATATTTATGTACATGCTAGTTTTTGCCAAGTTAGCTCAGATTGGGGTATTGGAGTAGGAAACCAAACCCCAAAGCAGCAAAGTTTTCAGTCCACAAGTAAGCATCAACCCACCATGATGTATGGTTTATACCCTTGGCTTCAAGGTTTAGCATTGCTTAGCATACCAATTTCTATCAATTTGACAGAGTTCGTTAAACGCCTGTTGATTGATTTTCTCTGAGCTCATACAACTTATACTGCATATAATATCCAGTATATTGTGGATTGTTAAGTGGGGATGGGTCAAAACCTTGTACCCTGGTGAACATCAAAATAGCTGGTAAATGGATGTTAATCCCCCTGAAGTTGCTATTTATAGGTATTGATCCATAGCCAAGTTACAATATGTTACAATCCATAGGAAAATCCGCTCCAGAACCACCCAGTTTTAGACGACCGAAAAAAAGCCCTGCTGTTGGCCAGTTCCGACGTTCCGACCCAGTCCAGGCGTTTTTCCATGAACTTCCGCAAGTCCGCTCCAGAGCCGGTCTGGCGGGGTCTGGCGTCATGTCATTTAGCATATGCGGGAAACTCCATAAATTGGGATACCCCATTTATGAATGCTTTATAATGGAAAATCCTATTAAAATAGATGACTTGGAGGTACCCCCATTTCAGGAAACCTCCATTTCACAATTCTGATTGTTTTTGGATACCATTTAAACCTTGACACGCTCATGTCACCAACCCAAAATAGATCACTTTGAATTGAAAAGGCTATCCATCCATCCATCCGTCCGTCCATCCATCCATCCAGCCTTCCATCCAACCATCCATCCAACCATCCAGTCAGCCATCCATCCGCAGATGGTCACATATACTACTGTAATGTTGTTAGAAATGTGCATATATACATATATATATATATCTACATATATACATTCGTATATATATATATATATATGTGCATGCACATATGCATATATATATATATGCATGTGTATATATATATATATATGAATACATGTATCTATGTAAATGTGTGTATGTAAATATGTATCTGTTATATATAACATTATATATAACACATGTGTATATATAGCGTGGTCCCCTCCCTTGCAAGTATCAATACTCAAACCTAGGAGTGCTGATGACAGAGATGTCAGGATGACTTTACTCTCCATACCAGGGAATGCCTGTCCATAGTTCTAAGGGATTGGAGAAGCCTACGTGTGTATATATATATACATATATATATATATGCACATATATACATGCATACATAAATTTATATTATGTGTATATGTGTTTCTATATATGTATATATAATATATATTTATATATATTGTATGGTATGTACGGCTCGCCTTCGACATGGCGCTTGAATTTTCACGCAGCGCCTTGGACAGCAGATTTATTCCATGGCGGGATCGATGTTGTTTTTCTTTTGAGGGACATTGGTTGGTTTAAGCGATTACCCTGGGGTTATATAGTTAACATATGGGGGTTCCATAAATGGGGGTACCACAAAATGGTTGGTTTATAATTTATGGAAAATCCAAATCTAAAATGGATGATGACTGGGTTTACATTAATATGGAAAACACATGTTCTTTTCCAAGGAAAATGATCTAGAAGTGGCGGGTTTTCCATTGAAGGAAAATCCAGCGGATGACCATTTGGGGGTATAATTTTGCTACTAAGCCAAGAACAGTTGGTGATAAATCCAATATCTATACGGTGCCAAACGGACGTCTGATTCTGCGAGAGAAAGACCTTCAACTGAATGTATCTAAATCTGCATGTATCTTTCGATGTCTGTACGTCTATATTTATGATGTACAATCATATACATCGAAACATCTACAGCTTGAGTATTGTACAAGAATGCACTGTATAAGAATTTGAGAGGCTCGGTTCCAAGATGGGCTATATATTTTCAGCTATACCAAACACATAGCACGTTAAGAATTTGAGGGACTCTGGAATCGGACTGCCAAATTCTTAAATTACTGCTTATACGTGACCCCTTGTACTGGAGACTTCGAAATTAAGCGGGATCCGTAATCCTCCTAGTCCTGGTTCTTTTCACTAATCCAATGCGTCATCCGGTGCTCGAGTGTATACCCGCGTTTTTGCGTTGGCCCCGCGGCAAGCAACCAAGGCCAAAAACCAGAGTAGCCGGAACAGCTACGCAGGATTCCGGCCACGACAGAGCCCAGCGCGGCCAAAACACCGGTATAATGCAAAATCGCGCGTAGATCGATCGCGCGTTTTTGCGTTTTCCTGGCGCCGCGGCCCCGCTGCAAGCAACCAAGGCCAAAAACCAGCGTAGCCGGAACAGCTACGTAGGATTCCGGC
>Ga0126342_10006160_pt1 | contig 21196 bp, 15 predicted proteins | sample Cyp1metagenome_FD_92528 | JGI IMG/M metagenome (GOLD analysis project Ga0126342, IMG submission 92528) | Coral microbial communities from Lord Howe Island, Old Settlement Bay, Australia - Cyphastrea 1 metagenome | ecosystem: Host-associated > Invertebrates > Cnidaria > Coral ...
ATAAGTTGACCAAAAGCAAGGTCAACCCCAATGGGACGCCGATGTACGACAAACTCTGTTTTGGCAAGTTTTGCTGTGTGAAAGATGAGGAAACACCTTGTGGACGCAACTCCCAAAACATCTGTAGGGACACGGTTACCCTCTGGTAAACTAACGTAACTATGGAAAATCACCATTTTTAATGGGTAAATCCACTATAAATGGCCATTTTCAATAGCTATGTTAGTTTACCAGAGTTTAGCTGTTTCGAACGACGTCCGAACGACGTCCGAACGACGTATCGAACGAAAACATGGTATAGACACAACCTAAATACGAAGTCACACAAAGTCGCTGGCAATGCAAAACCCACGAAAAAGTCAAAAACTGAAAAAAAATAACTTGCTAGACACAAGCTAGACGCAACATTGGTCAACTTTAGAAGTTACGTGCGCGCAGCTGGGACGCTCATTTCATTGAAATCGTTCAACTTTAACAACTCAGAGTAGTGATCGATCATATCATGTATATGTATATATATATACCCTCTGGTTATTTAACGTAGCCATGGAAAATCACCATCTTGAATAGGTAAACCCAGGTAAACCATCTATAAATGGGTCATTTTCCATGGCTATGTTAAATAACCAGAGGGTATATATAATATATAACCCTGGGTCCTTTGCCCCGAATATTAAAACCTTCCAAAAACGAAGCCCCGGTTGATTTGTTCATTTTGGGGTTTGAGGGCCCCGGAAACCATTGAGCAAACTTTGGGGACTTCAGACACCAAACAATGAGCTTACAGCATCCTGCGCAAAAGGCTCACTAAATCCTAATTGAATGGTGAGACAGAGAGAGAGAAAAGGACTTGTTGTATACTGTGTTTGCCAGAGTAGCAACAATAGACAATGATCATTGCAAGAGTGGGTTTCAAAGATATTATGGGGCTTGGTACTTGGTACATCAGTGTAATTTTCCAAACCATACGGAGAGGAGGCTTGCTCAAAGACTCATCTTTTGGCCGAATATTCTTGAGCCATAGCTGGGCAGACCTCTCACGTTTTGAAGGCACTACTTCGCCTTGCCATAGCTACATTCTCCAAATTTGGCACCGTCCATGTCGTATGGGACTGTGAATCCTATCCCATCCACTGTCCAGACGAAGATTTCAGGGGGGTGTCTTGATCCATGCTGGTTGGTGTTGATCCAAACAAATATTTTACGTCCTTAAAATGATGATGAGACGTATTACTTTCATATTCTTGGGATGATGGCGCAAACTACTCTCTGGTAATCCAACCTGACAATGCATTTACCTGGAGGACTTATACCAACCTCACGCAACATCACTGAATCTATATAGTATACGTACTCGTAGATATTTGTCCACCCAAAATGGGGCTTGTCAGTGCCATATTAAAGTCATTAATCCTCCCATAGCCACATGAATATGCCATTAATATCCCATTAGCATCCCCACGAATATCCCCTTGGCGGGTTGGTTCAATACCATTAAATCGCCATTAGATCATATTATTCCCATAAAATCACCATTAAGTATCATGAACTTCCCCTGAAAATCCCACCATGCCTAGGAGCTACTCCAAGATTTACGCCTCGGACGCCGGGTTCTGGAAACTGCCCAGAAACTTCTCCAGCTGCCACTGGCACCGAACAAGGCGAGCCCGGGGAATCCCGGAACCAAATGGATGCTTTAATGGACAATTTCATGGAAACAACATAGGAAAACCTCAGGAAGATATGGGGAAATCAACTAGAAATGAAGGGTTTATGGCTGGGACAATCTAAATGAGGGATTCTCAAGCCAGCCATGTTTGATTTCCTTAGTTTTGGGGCCTAAATGATGCTAAACCTTGAAATGCCTTGAAGCATGATTTGAGAATGGAATGTGGCTCGCAAGTGATGTGTTATCCAAGGCTTACTGTCATATCATAGGGAAAATATGGAAAATTATATACATAAGATGTTTGCCCCTGACTTTGGATTTCTGGAAAGGAAACAACATGAATAGCAGCCAAATCAACACGTTGCCTAATTTTGGGCCATGCCCATTTAGCGCCATGAAAATCCGGGCTTGAACAAGTGCAGATAGAATGACAATGACAGATAATATGAAGAGCAAAACAAAGAACAATCATGCACAGAAAATTGAATGAAGGACGCACGCTGTTTTCTACTGTGCATTATGATATGTCAAGCCTGCCAACCCTTCAAAGTTTGGGACAACGACGTGGGCCCAAATGGCCCAAAGGAACTAATGAAATACTTAAACCATCACGGGGTGTGCTGCGTCGCTCAAGGACTTGGTGGTGGCATTGGGTGTCCTGGGGCATCACCAGCTGTGGCTGGAAGCTATCGCACTGCTGCGATCCTTCTGGGGGTCAGGCAGGCCTGGGTGGACTTGGGAACTCGAATGGCACGCCAAAGTGCAGAAACCAGGAGAGATCCATAGAGATCTAAGAAATAAAACATGAAGTCCGCACCTAGGGTTTCCACTGTTTGGAATAGATCTTGCCCCATCCAATTGGGGCGGCAACACCGTTAGTGGTCGCAAAGCCACCCAATTGACTTTCGTACTGCCCAAAAGAACAGACAAAGAGGTGTGTTTGATCACATAATCCTAGCGCAAAATTAATTGTGATAGACTAATTACTTTTACTTTCTACTTAAGTGTTTTTCGATCATTGCGGCTGAATAAGATGCGAAACGCCAGCAGCAACAGGTCCTATGTATATGAATATGATGTTAACCACAAAACCAGAGAAAGAATATACATGCCTATACGTATATGTACATATCACACACACATGCATATATATATATATATATGCATACATACATACACACATATATATATATATATATGCATACATATCATTTCTTACACGCACATAATTATATAGTTACAACGTAATAATAGAAAAATAGTTGTCAAATGCACATTATATATATATATACACAGACAGACAGACAGACAGACAGACAGTCAGACAGACAGATAGATTAGATATAGATATAGATATAGATCTAGATATAGATACAGATATAGGTATAGATATAGATACAGATATAGATATAGATATAGATATAGAGAGAGATAGATAGATAGATAAGATAAGATAAGGTAAGATAGATAGATAGATAGATCGATAGATAGATAGATAGATAGATAGACAGATAGATAGATAGATAGATAGATAGATAGATACCAATGCACCAGATAGATGCAGATCATCAGATCTCTCCATCTTTTCTCCCCATCTTTTCGTCAGGTGCCCTTCGTCCTGACATCTTCTGCCTCAACGCCTGCGCGGGCGCCTGCAGCCGCGCCGCTTCCTGGCCATCGGCGCTGCAGCTACTGCGCGACGGCGGGCTGAAGCTGGACATCTCCTCGGTAAACCTGGCGCCTCAGCGACAGGGGATGGGCACACCATAGGGATCAACATGGGGAAAATGTTTATGAAAACTTGGGAATAAAAACATGAAAACCGGGGAAAGATAGAGTTTTAGCACGGAAAAATCGGAATTTAGCGTCTTAGTTCTGGTTGTAGACACGCAACTTTGATTTTCAATGCCTGGTAGAGCCCACCTAGGCAGTCGAAGATTGCGATGCACCAATTCTGAAACGCAGGAACATTGCAACAGAACATCATATGGACCAAGTACCAAGTAATTCGCACTTCCAGTTTCAGGCAAGTTGACATCGTGTGCTTGTCTGCCCTTCTCCATTTTTCCACGTTTTTTTGGACACTGGCTTTTGAAGGTGTCAAATACTCAAGGCCAAAACCAAGCTGAAACTTTTGGGATCCGATTGCCATGGAGCGTGTGGCACTTCCCCAGACACTGCCAGCCTCCATCATTTCCAACCGCCAGAGCTCACATAGGCACGTGCCTTTCGAAGCAGAGATGGCCGTGATAGTCTTTATCGCATTCTACTTGACAGTCTGGGCTGGTGTTTTCTCCTTTTTGTCAGATGATTGGTCACTCCTTGATGGATTTTATTTTTGTATGGTAACCCTGACGACTGTAGGGTATGGAGACATGTGTGTGTGCACATCCCGAATTTGCCGCGCCTTGGCCATGATCTTTATATGGACCAATGTTTTAGTAGTCAGTGCTGTGCTGGGTGTCATTGGTGTGCGCGTGGAGCGAGAGGTGGTTCGCATTGGCAGGATTTTTGGAAGATCGCAGTTGACGGTGCACTTTGCTGCCCTGGTATGTTTCGTCTTGGTGTTGGCGCTTGGTTTCAGCCAACAGGAGTCCAAGTCGTTGTTGGATGGTTTCTACTTCTCCACCGTGACGCTGAGTACAGTGGGCTATGGTGCGCTGGCCCCAAGTCAAAGTGCCAGGCTGCCCATGTGCCCAATGCTCTTTGTCAGCGTAGTCTCTGTGGGTAGCATCGCGGGCTACCTGGCTCAGCAGACTGAGAAGCGATTGAAACGGAAGTTGAAACAATACAGCAAAGCCAGCCGCGCGGCCATGAGCGTTTTTGTGCTCTTCGTTTTTGCTACACTGGGCGGTTTGATATTGAAATATGTGGGGCAGGAGAACTGGAGCACCAATGAGGCCATATACTTTGCCATTGTCACCATGGCGACAGTTGCTCGCTTGTAGTTCAAGATGTTCAAGACATTTTTTCCCATGTAGTTTCCCATGTAGTTTCCCATGTGGCATCATGCATAGAGGCACAGACATGTTTCTCATTCCCCTGAGGTTCCCCTGGGATGATTCGTTCCATTTGACCAATATTTTTGTGATGAGTTGAACATGGTTGAAGCACAGCCACCAGGTTGGTTTGGGTGACTATGCTCCTGTGACAACCGCTTGGCAAAAGCTGTCTGCCATTCTCTTCATTTGGCTCTCCATTATCCTCCTGGCGGTGCTCTTTGGCTTCATCAGTGCCGAGGCCGAATCCGAACTTCTGGGCGACGAGGCCACTCCGAGACTTGGTGCATCGCGGAGCCGCAGGGTTCGTCCAGCGGCATTGCTCATCGGCTTGCACGTGCTCTCCGCTGTTGTGCTGATGTCCACAGAATCCTGGAGCCTAATGGACAGTATGTATTTCACAACGGTGGTTCTTACAACGGTTGGTTATGGTGACATGAGCCCAAAGACTGACATGGGCCGAACTGTGACGAGTTTCTTGGTGCTTGCGGGCGTGCCATGTACAGCAGCGCTGGTGCATCGCTTATCTGGGCGATTCTCGAGCAGATTGGTCTGTGAGATTCAGAAACTCGACGAATGAGTCGGCCCTCAGGTTGCCACATTGCCATAGGGTGCTGATCACGGTACTGATCTGGCAAACGGCCACTAGAATCACTAGAATCCGATTTGAGGTCGTGGATGTTTCACCAAATGCATCGAAGGAGTTCGGAGTTTAGACCTTTCCCTTGGCCTCCAGCACGAAGGTTTGAAGAACTGCTACCAAAGAAGTCATATTAGTGCGGCCATCCAGTAGCAGCCCAATGCCGAATGCCGAATAGCGAGAAGATAAAATGAGCTCCACCGGGTCAGCTCAGCGGTTTGCATGTCCATGACTAAGGCAGACTATCAGGGTTGTTTTTCAGTTACAGGATGTTACAGGATGTTACAGGTATGGCCAGATTTTCAGAGCAATCGTAAAGTTTTTTTGGGCACCACATTTGCCAATCACCAACCACCATCTCGAGGTTTGGATTGGTATTTTGGTTTTCAGGGCCCTGCGGAGGGAACTTGGCCGGACAATATTCTTTATTTATGGACAGAATCACGCAGGTAGATTTTCTTTTAGGCAAGAATGATTCTGGGTTCAAGAGTTAAAGCGTTACACCGGTACACATGGCTAAACACCGTTTTTTTTATCGTTTTTTTTCAGTTTCACATAGTTTCATCCATGATCCATGGTCGATTCAATCATATAGTTGATTCCTACATCCGTTATCACCCGACATGGGCAAGGCGTGCAGTGCGTATGAGAAAGGCAACGCTTGGAGATCCGCACTTCAGACCTGGGCTGAGCCTCCGAGGGTCGAAGTCCTGGTGCCTTGCCGGTCGCGGCACGATTGGAGCCAGAGAAGGGGAAGCACAGGTATATTCCCATAGGGAGCAATAATCTAATAGGATTAATAAATTAGGGGGAATCATGTACCATAATATACAGATTTAATATGATTGAATAGCCATAGCCTATGATAGCCTTTGGTAAAGGATGACAATGGAAAATCCATGAGCTGCTGCTGCTGCTGCTGCTAAGTGGCGAAGGAGATTATGATTTTCATCGACCTTTTGTTGCCAGGTCAAATTGTTTGGGGCAGCACCTGTTTCTGAGGACAATGTAGATGGACAGCAAATTTGGAGGGCCAACTCATTTTGTAGGAGAATGTGTTTCCCGATGTTTCCTGATGTTTCCCGTCCGGTTTCGGAGCATGTCCTGGAAACGCGAAACGTCTGTGCTTTTTTTTTTAATGCACGATGAACCCGGCAGGGATGATCTTCCAGTGGGACATTGGTGTAGGTGGTGTATCCCAGACTTGGACGAATGGAAATACTGCAGGACACCCCTGTATGAATCTCAAACCTTTTCATGGTTACTAAACATGGTGCTTTCCTGCCAATTTCTTTCTAAACCCAATGAGCGCAGGCCTACAGGAGATGGGTCATGGAGCCACAAACTTGGGTCTTTTTTTGTTGTCAAACCCATCCATTTTTGTCAATCAGTTTTTGACCATGTTTTGACCATTTTTGACCGATATCCACATCAAGAGCTATTCTGGTTGGTGGTTTGGAACATTTTTTATTTTTCCATATATTGGGAATAGTAACCGTTAGTAACCCCAAATGACTCATATTTTTCAGAGGGGTTGAAACATGTTGAAACCACCAACCAGTATTGTTTTGTTGGAGCCAGGCCTACAATGCAGTAACATCTGCCAGCACTTCGTCATCCATTTGGCAACAAAGCTCTGAGATGGTGGAGGTGTGGAGCGAGCAGGTTGCCATGTGTTTTGCAGTGGCGTTCCATATGCGGAAATATGGAGGTTTCCTAAGTCATGGGGGTACCCCCAAATCATCCATTCTAATGGGATTTTCATGGATTTTCCATTATAAATTATATCAATTTTTGGGTACCCCCCATGTATGGAAACCTACGGAACTGGGTTTGGCCAGAAATGCGGTATTTCTGGATGATTTTCATGTTTCAATGGGACAAATGATGATAAACCACTGGATCTGTGCAACAGTGCTTTCAACCTGAGTTAGAGAGTTTTGCAAGTCCTCCAAAGTGTTGGGACACGCGCGCATCCGCCTAGCATTTCGGCCTGATGGTTTGTGTCGAAGTTTGGAAGATCTAACGATTCAGGAAGTATGGTCGGATATGGTCGGTGTCGTAGCCGAAACCATGCCTAATATCCATTTTGATCCCACATTTTTGATATGGAAGGCGTTGGCTGGTGTTGATGTTATTTTTCACTTTTCCATATTTTCCAGAATGTTTTTTTCTTCGGGCAACAATGAAACGACTACAAATTATATCTTCAATGGCAACACTTGTTTGAGCCGCCCAAACAATAATACACAATAATGACACATGATCATTTTTGCTATGGTTCCTGCATAATCCTATATCTATATATATAATAGCATAATATAAATCAATAATCAAATATAGATAAATATATACATATATGGACACAGATATTGCAGTAGTTAGTAGTATGCAACACGTTTCTTTCCTGTGTGGTTCAACCCCCCCAACCGGGACTTGCGTATCTGGCGCCGTTGGCTTGGCGCAGGTCATGCGGCAGCGTGGCGTGGAGCCCACCATAGCCACTGGATCCACTGGGCGTCGATGTTTTTAGGGTGCGTCATTGTACAATAAATATGAGACCCAATTTTATCATATTTATCATAATTATCATATTGTTTGGGTCTCATATTTATTGGATTCATATGGTAAACGGATGATCATAATTATCTAATATTGATTCATGAAAATATTGTATGATAATTGAAATAATCCATTGAATCCAATATGATAATATATGATATGCTATGATATGCTATGATATGCTATAAATCCAATTGCTTTTAGACCCAATGAATTTACCAGAAATGGTTTGTAAAGTTAAGTCAATCCCAAATTTCATAGGTGTCAAAGACTCCCCCAAATAAGTTACAGGTTTATGGTTAGTCGTTGGGAAAATCCTTAGCATCCTTTGAGAGTTCCTTTGGGATTTTACCATCTCCTGATATAGCATAATGCGTAGACTACATAGACCCTGAAAACCTTTCATCCCAACAAAAAAGTCATCTTCCAGCCCCCTATGTTGGAGGGATCGTATATCCTTTTAGCATTTTTTAGCTGGATCCAAAGAATGCCATGATGGGATATAGGATAATATATATAGGGAGATGCTGGAATGCCTCTTTTTGGATCTGTGAGAGCTGCTGGCATGTCGCGTTTACGTATCGTCATGTATCGTCATTCCTTCCCACCCAGTATGATACATCCAGAATCATGATCCAGCCATATCCAGCCTTTCCGATATCGTTCTATGACGTTCTATGCCATATGGGCCATATGCTACGCATGTGCTGAATCGCAATGCATCCATACTCCATTCATCTCCATTCCAAGGTGAGTTTCACTGCAACAATGACCACTCAAGCAGTCCCTTAGCAAAACGCAGGGATTGGGTTGCTGGGGTGAAGTCGGCACTCGCGCACCAATGTCACTAAGAACTTGGCAACCATTAACCATTATATGGATATATATGGATCAAAGTGCGGCACCTCCTTTTTTTGTGGGTAAAATACCAGCTTCTTTTCTTTCCAAGAGCTCGGGAGTCTAAGTTAGACTGCGCCCTTCGTGAAACAACGACAGGAATCCAGGGGCCCCGATTCTTAGACTTGACCCCAAACCCTTCCGCAACTGCAACGGCAACAAAATCCTGTGTTTTCCAGGATAAATCATCTACCCTCTGGTAACTTAACATAGCTATTGAAAATCACCTTTTTTAATGGGAAAACTCACTATAAATGGCCATTTTCAATAGCTATGTTAAATTACCAGAGGGTACATGTGAATCATCAGAAACGGAGGATTTTCCGGCCCGAGGTGGATGGCTGGCTGCTGGCTGTCGCTGCCTTGGCCCAGCTCCACCTCTTTCGCCTGCGCAGCGATGTGGCGGCGGCCAACGCGGCTGTGGCAGCGATGCAGTGGAGGAGAGCGATGGCCTTGAGCTCCTGGATGGAAAAGTGGGGGCAGTGGGGCAGTCTGGCAGTGGGGGGGTGGTATGTTTGGGGATGGGCTCGGGGATGAGTTTGGGGATGGGCCAAGATCGAGAATTTTCGGGCTTAGAATCGGCTAGAACATCAATCATGAACTCAAGTATCCATCTTCGGGATGAGTCAAAATCAATGGGGATTTAAGAGCTTTAAGAAGCAACCGAGATTTAATTGGCAATCAATGGGGTTGATTCCATCGTTGGGTGCTCCAGCAAGCAAAAAAACACAATTTCTTCTCTCGAATCATCCACTTGGGAGGTTAATAATTTTCACTCATAGCTGTGGGTTTGTCCTTGAAATGGTGGATATGTACCCCATGTTAGCTACTTTAACGAGGAAAATGATGGTAAACAATGGGGATTGTTTGGATAACATGTTTGCCCCAGATCCCTAGGTGATCTTGGTGGTTGATGTTGATAGAAAAACGTGGTAAAGGGATGGTTCTGGGGAGTTTGTGTTAGTATGTTGCTTGTTATGATTTTTATGTTGATGTTCAATGTGTGCTTTTTTTTTGTGTGTGTGTGTGTGGAGTTCGGAGTTCTGGGGCAGAATTGATGCCAACATTTGCTTGAAGTACCTATATGTACACACGGACATACATTTATAATCTTTTATACATAGTTGTACATGTTATACGTATATCTATAGCTTAGCTGAACTCTTTGAGAAGGCGAGAGAGAGAGAGAGATATATATAAATTATATATATAGTCTCTATTAGTTTGACAAGGGTATGCAATTTTCTTGGTCCCAACTAGCGTGTACCTGCTATCTCCCAGAGCCAACGGATGATTAGATGGTAGTTGCACATCTTGAGGCGTAGTTCAAGAAAGTTCATCCACGAAGCTGCAATCCCCGAATTCAATGATGGAAGAAATCAAGATTTTATTTTACTTCCCCTTTTTCGATTGGATAATGCCATGGTTTCCTCTAGGACTCGAAGGTTTTCCCTTAACACAATCCATTGACACAAATTCGGCCTGAGGTTGTGCTTTCCGGGATCACGGTCTGGACCTGAATTTGCTCGGGCAGAACACCATGATCCACAGCATGGGACTCCATTCTCAGTGGCTGATGGCATCGCTGAAGCTGGAGCAGATGGGCAGATGTCAACTGTCTCCGGATGTGGTGAGCTTCAACAGTGCCCCGATTCTGCGAGATTGATATCTACATCGCACTCGGTCGCAATCTGTTGATATCCATTGATATTCCAGTGATTCCAGTGTAATACATTGAATATTTGGTGACTTCTTTGGGTTTCACATCTTGGCCTAGTGTGCTATATATGGGTGCCTGGTGTCCGGGGTTGTAAGAGGTCGTGATCACCAGTGATTGTTGAGGTTCGATAGCAGCGGAAACCAGCAGCCAATGGAATCGAGCTGCTTTGATGCTGACACGGCTCTTGAGAAGCACCAAGCCAACTTCAATCAGCTTCAATTCCATGATGAGCGCAGCTGGCACCAGCAGGAGGCTCAGGATTCGAGCTCCGGATAATGAGAGAAACCACAAAAACAGGTAATTACTTGGGTTGACTATGGTTGCAATTCGACTTATTTATGGCCTTTGGCTCATGATTTTCTGCGCTTGGGCATTTGATATCGCTGCAAATCGCAAACGGTTAGATCGCTGCGCTGGAAACCATCTGAGATGAGAAGAGTTGGACGCCCGATTGTCGTGATATGTCGTGATTGCTAATGTTCGGATGTGCATTTTGAACAAGTTTGCACATAGTATGATATAGTATGACCATACATACCCTACCCATCTTATCCCATCTCGATCTTCAATGTCACGCCTCACCATTCTTCCAAGGCCAAGAATGGAGGATCGCGTTGCAGCTGCACCACGAACATTCCACCGCGGAGTGGCTGTGGGTGGAAGATCCCATCGGCTTCGCCACGGTCATGGGGATGTGCCAACATTCGCTCCAGTGGAGCATGGCCAGCTTCTTTCTGGCCCAGGTGCCCCTGGGGCCCTGGGGAATATGATGATGGCATATGATGGCTGAAAATCCAACTATTCAAGAACTACAAGCAGGTAGGATATAGGTAAATATTACGGTAAGCTCCGTGCAAACTTAGCTAATCATGCGTATATACAGTAATTCTTTTCTTGGTGGTTTCAATGATTTTTTGTCATTTCCATGGGATGATGATCCCCAATGACTTCCATAAATTGGTGGTTCTCAACAGTCGAGTCACCACCCAACTGAGTCGAATTTGAGGCGCAGCAGCTGCGCCTTGCCACCAGCATCTCGGGCCCCAATGCAGGGCTCATGGCCTGTGAGCAGCGCTGGCTCCAAGCCTTGCAGATTTTTCACCACATAGGCGACCACACAGGCGACCACTGGGGATGGAAAAAATGGGTATGGGTCAATACCTATATAGATACCATATTTTAGTGGGATGAACATCCATTTTAACCCAGCTATGACTTGGGGTTCACTAGGTACCAGGGTTTTGACCCATCCCCAAATATGGAAAAATACTGTGCTAACCCGGGCGCTTAGCGAACAGCGACGTTTTTCATGGTTGGAATGGTTTATGGATGTAAACATGGCAGGTTTACCATGGTTTTACTTCAGGGGGTTAGAGGGTTGTGCTAAGCCCAAAGTTCTTCGGGGTGAGTTGAGACACAGATTGGGATTTCCGACAGCGTGGATGTCAAGTTATTGCGCAGCCGCAAAGTAATTATGGCAGTTGTATTGTTGCAATTGGCTACAATTTGGGAATGTTTGTTTCAATGTAAATATGTCTCAATCTTTGACCCATAGCATCCTGACGTTCAGAATCTTGCCAAGAAGGAGATGAGTTGCGGCATAGATTGCTCGGACGATCAGAAATCAGAACACAAGCATCGACAGATAGTCAATCTAAAGACGGCATAGAGAGTAGACAGAATCCTGTATAAACACATTGATAATTGGGATAATATGGCTATAGAAAATCCTGGGTTTGTGGAGGCTCTCCTTTTGAAAGTCAAGAATTTTCTAGTGCAGTTGATCCGCCCGATGTAATTTAGGGATCATTTGTTTTGACCCGCGACCTTTGCATGTATACATTTACTGTAGATAATATAGATACATGCACAGATATACTCTCTGATTATTTAACATAGCCATGGTATAGATGGCCCATTTATAGATGATTTTCCCAGCTATAAACCTCCATTTATAAGGGATTTTCCATGGCTATGTTAGTCATAACCAGATGGTATAATCATATGACTATATGACAATGGTTATTACCAACCAATGGATATTATATTATGACCATTACCATTGGTTGGTAATATACTGTTAATATATGGTACACATTTCCAGTCCGAATCTTGTTCAGGCGTGTGCAAGGATGAGATCACCTTCGCAGCGACAGCAGGAGCATGTCAGGAGGCGTTTGGCGAGTGAACACCACAGGAGTTTTGTGATGCGGGGATAGATGTTGCCTATGAACATCTAGATGTTGTGATAACTTGTAGACACTTATATATGTTCTATGTTCAGACAAGATCTAAGTTCATAAGAATAATAATATTTGATTCAACTTATGACACTGTTTGTGGGACATGTGGGGAAATTCTAAAGGTATAACAGAAAAAGGATGAGACTGCGGCCACCAGGAAAAACAAACCCGATATTCAGGGGATAGCACAAAGCTCCGGCATAGCGGCATAGCTCAATTCTTTTTTCCGCATCCGAATCCGAACATGAACAATAGTCACAATATAATAGTGAAGATTGATGAAGATTGCAGGTTCAGAATTGATGTTGTATCTAGAGTTATGACTTGGGCAGTTTGGTGATAGTTCTGGGCCCCAGCCATGCACTGTTTTATTGTCACTGGTGGCGAAACCGTAGATGGTGACGCGGAAGAACACACTGTTTCCTGTCCTCAAGCAGTTCAACATGGCCATGGAAGGCCAGCCAGTGGGAGCAGGTGTTGGCTTTGCACTCTTTGTCGTGGAACGGAGGCGCTGAACATACCCTCTGGTAATTTAACATAGCTATTGAAAATGACCATTTATAGTGGATTTTCCCATTGAAAACAGTGATTTTCCATAGTTTTTTGTATGTTTACCAGAGGGTAGTTTCCCTACAAGTCTGTGCAATCACGTGCCACGTGTTGACGTAGGTTGATCATGGTTGATCATGGTTGATGTGATCGTGGCAAACATAGTGGCAAAAGGAGGCCACCCTACCATTGTCCCAGCTGACCTCTGCTGTGAGCATGAGTCGAGCTAGGTGGGCTCATGTGTGCCACGATCAAAACTTGGCCTATAGTACCTATAGTTCAATAAATATAAGAATGGGCATACACCCGTTCAGAGGGGTTTAGGTTTAGCTCTGCCCGTGATTCCTCAAAAATCCCATGGATGGTATGGATGGCCACACCCCATCGATGTTTTTGAGGCCCATGTAGCCGAGTAGCCCGCCGGCCGGGTTTGCAGGCGCAGCCCCCACCTTGCTCTTGCAAAATGCGGTGCATTCCGCCTGGCGCCGTGCGCGCCAGTGGGAGGGCTCCATCCAGCTGCTCGCGGACATGCAGGATGCAGGGGAAAACCTACATTTGTTGCCTCGGTTCCCATATTTTCATATATTTTCACATTAAGCTAATAAGAGAGCCTCTTGTTATCTTTTCTTAATTTCTCGAGTGTTAGTGTTGGAACGTCACTGGAATTGGTGGCAGAGGCGGTTGGACCTCGAAATTGGATGGTTCAATATGGTTCAATGTCCGAAATGACAATAAGCACAGAAGCGCTACACGTGTATGCCAGGAAGCGTATGGTGGCGGGCATGTTGAACTGTTGGTGAAGTTGCCGGCGAAACTGTTATAACTTCCGGCACACTGACTATATACATACATAGATACTACAAAGGTCCAAGATCACTCAAATGACGATTGAAGCATTGGTCCGACTCCCAAGGGCCCAAGGGAATCTAGCCATCTAATTATAGTCATTCCGTTCGCTTTGGCGTTCTGCCACGATCCTGTGATCCACATCCATTTGGGATGCCAGGAGGAGGATGTGCTGCCAGATGCCGTGAGCTTTGCGGCGACTGTGCAGGTCACCAGCCATCCAGCCCATTGGGATGATCCCCAAAGACTTTCCCATTTAATCTGCCGGCGTTGATGGTTAAATCCCCATGTTTTTGAAGCCACTTTGATGATCTTTAATGGTTAAATCATGTTAAATCCACATTCCAACCAAGCTTCCAACCATTAAATCCCACTAAATCATTACTGACTATCATGGAATAGCCATTCAATGAAATCCCATTCGAATATCGTCATTGAATACCTTAATAAATCACAACCTTCCACGGCGCGTCTTGCCCGCGCTGCAGACCTGCGAGCTGCGTGGTGAGCCGGGCCCGGCTGCCATGGTTTTGAACCGGTTCAGCTCGAGCAGCGCACGGCTGCTGAGACCAAGCTAAGGTGGGCCCTTTGTGCAGCAGAGTCTTGGGGTGCTGCTGCTGCTGCTGCTGATGATGATGATGATGATGATGATGTGAGTATATAGTATCCTACTAATAACGGACAGTTAATAGTGGTATTCGACTACTGATTATTAACATCAGTAATATTACGATTGGCAAATATTAATCATAGTGTTGGGATGGTGAACTCGCTTTCTACCTTTTGTAATGATGACAGTATCACAATAAACACATATAAAATTCAAATACCATATCAGATGCTATATGAACAATATAGAACGTTGTAAATTGTAGCAATGAGTAGTAACGGCGATACGCAAGAGAGCGATGAACAACCCAGTTGAGAAAACATGTGCTTTAGGAAACTTGGTCACAATGCCAGGCTTTCCAGATCACCATGTCGTTGAGATGTTCTTTTTTCCTTTTTAACGCTGGAATGTATGTGGGTAATTTGAGTCTACACCTCCACTGCGCCCGTGCAGGAATGGCCTCAGAACTCGTCATGAAGACGTGAGAGCCGTCAGCGGCGTCATCCTGGGGCATCGGGCGCATTCCTCCAGGGCGTTTGACAACCTGACAACATGCTGCTGAACACCAACTGTACGGCGAGGATGAAATTCTGCCACTCGTTTGCGTGGATAAAAACTCCAGCAGATCCCGTCATGAGTTGAAACTTGATTCTTTAAATTAGACCCAACTATATAATATATACACTTGAAACCTGCTTCAGGGCACGGTCAAATTCTGATTCAGTTGGCCAAAGAAAGAACCGGTTCAACGTGTCCCGCCATTTGTGGAGGTTGCATGGCCGAATAGAAATGCAAAAAGACAGTAGGGTAGAGAGAGAGACGTGGATTATTGGCCTGTTGAAAATGGACTTGAACATTTGCCCGTTGTTCTTGATTTCCAAGGTTGCAGCGGAGACGTGACGCAGAACTCCCACAAACAAGGTCTCTCAGCTCATGGGCAGATGTTGGGTTCATGGTACGTACTTGACTTTTCGCATTCTTCAGGTCGGGTTTGGATCAGACAAGGTAGAGTTCGGGAATTCCATGCTTCAGGTATCTCAGATATCTCATAGTTTGCACCCATTGGAAGTTCTTAAGGGCATACGTTTGGAATGTCATGGTGTGCAGGATGGATCGTCCATGTGAACCCAGTCAGCTGAGTCTGATCCTTCCCAATTTGATGGGAAATGAATGGAAATGAATGGAAATGATGGGGGATCATGGGAGAGATTGGGAGAGCATCTGATCTGTTCTCTCCTTGATCCCCCGAAACCAGTGGAAGTGAGCTGGGATGAGCTGGGCCGTTGGCCGCCTTAAGCGCCTTGCTTCACGGGTGAAAATGGGATTCTCATGCTGCACGGGCCTTAGGGCGTTCTTTATCGGGGCAAAATGCTGGAAAATCACAGGGCTTCACACGCCACTGAGGCTGAAGAGGATCCTTCCATTGGTGCCAAGGGCCCAGCTTGGGGGACTCTTGAAAAGAGCGGTGAATATCATTGGACATTCAAACAGTGGCAGAAATCTCAACTTTTTCCGTGGTAGTTTTGCAAGAAATCCTGCACTTGCCACTTTGCGTTTTGAGCTCAAAGATTTTAATCTAGGATCTGATGATGAGTGCCTCACGAAAATTGCAATTAAATGACCCACCGGATCGTGCTGTTGCAGTGTGAACCGTTCCCCCCTGCCATGACTGGCTTGTCAAGATCCCAACTCTTTTATCTCGGCCAAGAGTTTATCCCAAGAATCAGGACACCATCCAGCGGACCGCTGGGGGGAAACAACGTAGGACATGATGTGACTGTGCAGCAAAATCATGGTACGAGTAAATAATCGAGTAGATTATGATACAATCCGAGAAGCCATCACCATGGACATATCCGGAGCAATCACCTCGGGGACCCGGGATTTCAGGATCCTAAAATGGAGGTACCGTACCATATAAGACTCTGTTTTGTTGGGATATTCCCTTACATAGGCCTTATATAGGCCTTATATATGGTAGGTACCTCCAGTTTAGTTTAGGTACCTGAAATGGCCCTTGACCTAAGGGCAGAAAATTGGTAGGCCTTTCTTACACCCATACTGGAGAGCTTCAAACCAAGAACAGGATCAACCCTGCACTAGCATGTCTCCGGGCGGCTATGGAGCAGCCGTGGCACCGGGGCCGGATGCCGGGCTGGGCACGAAATTTTCGGAGGCCATTAAGGCCAACAGCCGCGACAACCAGCTACCATCCCAGGAGTTGAGCGAGGTGGGGACGCCAACCTGGACCAGGGTGGGCAACAAAAACGCGATGCAAAGTTCGGGGGACATCGACAAATGATTGTGTGCGTGTTTTTTTGGGAGCTATGGATGGCGTTTGAGCATGTGCACTGTAGTGCTATACTGAAACTACTGGAACCCCGAGTCTGTTCTATGCACTTGACTGTCTTAAAAACTTATGTTGGGCTACTTGTCAATTATATCCAATTATCCTATGGCGCCAGGATGGGCGGAAGCTTTTACACGCTTTGAAGGAGGCTTACATGGACACGGATTTCCAGGCAGAGGTGCATCGTTTACGCGCCAGTCATTCAGCCGATGAACTGCGATTTTTGACCACCCTGGGGCCGTTGGCAGCGAAGGTTCAGGCCCCGGTGTTTGAACAATTTGGGCTGCCACCAGGGCAACGCGGCGTGATCTTGATGAAGATGGGAGTGCGTTTACTATCCATGGTGGCACCAGACATCAAGGAATTGGCAGGTGATTTGCGTGAAATGCTGTGCCTTCCGCGGGAGGAGGAAGACATCTCCAGTACCATCAAGAAAGCTGAGTCTGACCTCATAGCTTTGCTTGAGTACCCAGTTTTGCGAATAATCCAACCCATCGAAAGACAATCGGTAATTAAATTACAAGTGCTGTATTTGCGGGAAAGCCAGCCGAAAGCCCACACAGGCCTTCCTCTTTTGCTCTTGTGAAATAACTTTTGGGCTCCCTCAAAATTCAAAAGCGTTTATTTTGCTGTTTTGGACCCCCAATCGCATGTCCCCAATTTCAAGATATTTCAAGAGCCCCCCAGGAATTCCAAGCGTTGGAGCGGAAGATCGCTTCAGCGCCCTTGGACGTCCGGGGGCCCTTGGCCGAAGCATTCCTGCTGCCATACAAGGCCAGTCCCACGGAGATTGCGCAGGCCATCCCTGGATTGCAGAAGCGAGCCAAAGAGCTGGCGAAGCATCATATGGCCCCAGCGGCATTTGCCTTGGTACATATTTTTTGGTTATTTTCATTGAGAAATCAAGTATCATCTGGTTATTTAACATAGCCATGGAAAATTACCATTTTTAATAGGTAAACCATCTATAAATGGGCCATTTTCCATGGCTATGTTAAATAACCAGAGGGTATATAGTATATAGTGTTGCCTACGGGATGGCGATGGAGAGAGGGAGAGAGTGTTTATTTCCTTCTGATTTAGGACCAATGGTCAATTCAGTTCTTCAGTGTTTGATCCTGTATTGGGAGGAGAAGAAAAAGTGCTTTGAGCAACCTTTGGGGTGTGAAGAATGGACCAGTCTGACACTGTATAATCTAGTCTAATATCCAGTCACATCTAGTCATAATATGTCATAATATGTCATAATATGTCATAATTGGAAGAATGTCTATATGGTAAACGTAGTAAATGTCAGCTGAAATGTCTGCTGAAATGTGGCTTTTGCCCAGCGGGCCCAGCCACCAACAGCAGCCGAGGCCAGGGGTCGAGACGAAATCATCGGCGAGGGCAAGCTCTTGGGATTCGACCTGGCGCACGCCAGCGAGGAGCTCCTCCAAGAGAAAGTGCAAGATCTCTTCGAAAGGTGGGAACCTCGTGGACATTCGTGGACTGTTTTTTTGGGGGGGAATATTTGCAGATAATTTGGCAGATATTTCCAGTTGGGGGATGTTGGGAGGGGAATTTGCAGATAGTTCCAGCTTGTAACTTAATGTAAAATTCCACGATGATTGTGCAAAGTTGGTGCAAATCTGTTTTAAAATTATAGGCGTTCTTGGCATGTTGGCCAATGGGTCAACCACATGTTTTAGCTCATGCGGTTGGTCAAAACATAAGCATACGTACGACGTAAGCTACATGGACACGGCTCGCGTTTTGTCCGAAGGTATTTGCAGAAGATGTTGAGTCGCGTCATCACGCCCCTGGACTCCTTCACCCGGCCAGCTGCAGACTTTTCCTGCAGCTGGGCTCAAGAGTTGGTGTCCCACGAGGTGATCCAAGATCTTTGGGGCAGCGGCAAGCACTTCGAGGACCTGTCGGACCTGTCGGGTGTCGCCATTCTGGACCACACGGTCACAGCAGAGCTGATCAGCCGGGCCAGGCTGGAGCTGGCACAACTGGAGCTGGCGGGGGAAGTCACAGCTTCCAAGGATCCTTGTGCCTCAGCACGGTTTTTTTTAGTGGTGCGTTGGATGTTTGGTGGTTAGAAATAGAACTGGGATGATGAAAATATATGAAAATCATGATGTGGTTGAATGCAGATAATTTTATGAAATTTTGAAAAGATGGCAGCCAACTATGGGTTTGGCAGTCTATTGTTTTGACCTATGATCCCTATCCAGATTGTTGATGGATTGTATCAAAAGTTTGGATATGTTTGGACCATTTGGTTCGTTCAGGCTTCTGTACATGTTTGGGTAACGAGTTCTAGACATCCCTTTAGGGTTGCCCAGAAATGGGGAATACTGAGGGTGATACCGGCATGCCACAATTTATATCACTTTGTCTCAATTTTGATGAACTATGAATGAACATCAACTTGCATCTTTTTGTTGCCATACCCACGTGTAGATACGGTTCAAACAAGGTCTTATCACTTATCACCCTGATTTGATACATTGATAAATTGATAACCGTGTTTTCCGAAAAAAGGTTGGGACGTGTTGGGACACTAAAGATCCAATAAACCACTGTGGGGCCCTGGGGCACACATAAAAACCGATGTCTCAGGCCATGGCAGCCACCAGCGCCCCCCATTCCGAGGCAACGTGGGGGCCTGTTCCGTATGGCTTCACCTGGACTCCACTGAGGAGAGACAGAAACTGGGCCCAGTAGGCTGCAGTGAATTTTTACTCGGAAATGCCGCACATTTCCAAGCAAGAATCCAAGAAGTGTATAGAAGTATGCTTATGATGATTGTGATGATATATATTATATATAATTATATATATATATATGATTATGATTGATTATGATGAAATGATGATTGTGGATGGTATATGATGATAAATGATGGTATAGTTTGCTTTTTGATGGAAAGATTTGCGTGGGAAACTCGACCAAAAGCGTCCGAATGGCAGCAGTTTGAGATGTTCCTTTCAAAGCTTTTAATGCCACTTTTCCCTCAATTTTTTTGTAACTTCCACGCTGGTCCTAGGAAAGTACCTCCTGCCCTGCGAGATCTTTGTGATCGGCTGCTAGGACCGGAGTGGCACCAGAAAAAAATCACGGACTTGCACGAAACCATCACCAGTCCATGTAGGAAACATGCCGCATCGTTGCGGTTATTTTTTGGTGGTCGTAAATGCAGGTAAACATGCCACACGTAGATACTTTGTCATATGCTGAGGGGGGCTTCATGCCCGTTCTGACCCAGTGGATCCCAGTGGGACAGCTAGGATCATAGCCTCGAAGGATTTCTCAGATTTTCAAGATTGAAAGTAGCATAGATTATGAATTCTGGACAGTTATCCATAGTTATCCATAGTTATCCACAGTTATCCATAGTTATCCATAGTTATCCGTGGTTATCCATAGTTGCCATAGTTATCCATAGTTATCCATAGTTATCCATAGTTATCCATAGTTATCCATAGTTATCCACAATTATCCATATCCATAGTTATCCATAGTTATCCATAGTTATCCATAGTTATCCATAGTTATCCATAGTTGTCTATTAGCTATAGTTATCCCTTATCCTCTGACCAAGCCACAATTATTCCTGGTTTCGAAATCCCATCCAATGCCCCCTTGGCGCGGTGAGGACTCCCTGATGCCTTGCTGTCGCAGGCGCGAGATGAGTCACTGCAGGCACCACAGCTGCGGGTGCATCCCCACATCATGGCAGCCACCTACCGGCCGGGAGCAGAGTACCACTGTCATAAGGATAGCTACAGTGGCACGGACAACCAACGCACCTCGGCCGAGAAACGAGGAGCTGAGTACCTGTCACAGGTTTGGATGTTACCAAATATGCAGATCCAGTCATTACCCTCATCTCATAACAATTAGTTAATTACAACAATATCCACACGACATCTACATCAATCAGCATCAATCAGCATCAATCAGCATCAATCAGCATCAATCAGCATCAATCAGCATCAATCAGCATCAAAATCAGCATCAAAATCAGCATCAAAATCAGCATCAATCAGCATCAAAATCAGCATCAAAATCTGCATCAATCAGCATCAAAATCAGCATCAAAATCTGCGTCAATCACCTA
>Ga0126342_10006161_pt1 | contig 21195 bp, 19 predicted proteins | sample Cyp1metagenome_FD_92528 | JGI IMG/M metagenome (GOLD analysis project Ga0126342, IMG submission 92528) | Coral microbial communities from Lord Howe Island, Old Settlement Bay, Australia - Cyphastrea 1 metagenome | ecosystem: Host-associated > Invertebrates > Cnidaria > Coral ...
TAATCACCATTAACCACCATTAATCACCATTAATCACCATTAACCACCATTAATCACCATTAATCACCATTAATCACCATTAACCACCATTAATCACCATTAATCACCATTAATCACCATTAATCACCATTAATGTCAATGTTCAAACCTTCAGCAAGTGGCACAGCTCTTGCACGTCATGTTGTTCCATGGCATCTCGACCCGTAAAGCCGCAGGCTGTTGTCAACTCCTGCCGGACCGTTTTTCACCAGGACTGGACGTGTTGAAGAAATTGGTGACAGTGAACATCACCAATGGAAAACCCATGGAAAACCCATGGAAAACCCATGAATTTTAACCCTCAAACGATCACAGATGAGCTTCTTGTCGCAAGAATTGTGACCCATGGAAAAAGTGGACACTTTACTTTTGAACTAGCAAACAAGTAGCTCCAAGCGGGAGATTCTTGGGGGCAAAGGTGGGGTCTACTATACACATATAATACTCCTGCTCAATGTTAGAGATGTGTTCAATTCTTTGGTGATGTTGGATATGGTTTCCATGGGTTTTCCATGGCTTTTCCAGAAAGGCTTTCCAGAACATTTCCCCGCCTTGGTACTGATGGCCGAAGACCGTGAGAGCTGGAGCTCGGCAAACAAGCGCTGCAATTGCAAGGGGATACCTGGACCGTCCAGGGATGTCCAGAGGATTCCAGAGGGGTGTCAAGAGGCCGCTGGCAGCTATTGGGTGCAACAACTTGGAACTTAATTTTCTGTTCATGGTGTTGAAAAATACAAATAACCAGGTTAATTAAATTCATGATTGAATTTGGAATTTCCAATGTATGGATGGAACTTTTTGAATGTAACTATGATACTATGAAAATCATTCTGCATACAAGAGACCAGCCCAACACCACGGGTGAAGAAAATGGGAGGAATCGAACAAGGAGACTCTCTCCGAGCCATGGACTTATGACTATACAATCCTTAAAGCAGCTGCAAACACACATTTTTTGGGGGTGTTGTTTGCAAGTAAGAGGATTACCTGATTATATACCTCAGCAATTTTGTCAATCACATGTCACAGGCAAACCTCACCCAATCCGCATAGAATTTGTCTGACAGGGTACACCGGCTTGGGTCTCCATGCAGTTCAGGAAGATATTCCTAACAGCCATCAGTCAGTGAGATGGGCTAAAGATGGCTAAAGCATGATGGCATCATACAAGTTTAGTGTTGTAAGTTTGGAGCAGGGTACCATGTACGGAGCCAAAAAACCTGGCACTTGACCAAGGTTTTGTTGCTTCTCTGGAGCACTGGAGCACTGGAGCACTGGAGAAGAAAACAACAACTTCCTGGCTACAAAACATAGACCACGCTAGCTAATTCTTCCTCCAACCTATGAATGATGATCAGGAAAATAAAGGAAAATGAGACAAATAAAGAACCAAATGAGTAACGACTATAACAATTAACTAGCAATTGACATCCACTGGTTTCTCTAGCCAGGTTACCTGGTATCATCTGGTATCCATGTTTACCTAGCCAGCCAGGAGGCAAACTGGTAAACGGCCAAGCGGAACTCAGGGATGTTGAACAGGGACTGCAACAGGGAGTTCATGTAGCATGTGGCCTAGGGTGCTGCCGCATTCGCACCACAAGTTTGACTCTGTAATCCAAAGGCATCCAACACAAAACAAGAGGCACTGGTCTTCACCAAAAGACATCCACAAAAGGCGTAAGTCAATGGGGATTTGCTGATCACCATAGAATCAGTTGTTTTTTCTCAGGGTCTTTGAAGACAACAGCATATCTTCCTCCATGAACGGTTCGATCTACGAGCTGTCCACACTTAGGTCGCAACTCCTTGGTTTAGGAGCCCCACTCCACCTATCGCTGAACAAACTGCAACTAGGAGAACTTGCCTGGCTCTTTCAGACTTGTCTAGATCATTTTGAAAGACATCCACAATTGAATGATTAAAAGACACATTACAACACAGAAGACATATCAAATCGTTACTAATTAAACCATATATCATATATCCGTACTGCTTGGGTGTGTCTAAGCCATTGGGCCCTTCCATATGGACATCTTCAAAGCGACGCCCTGAAACCATAGGGACTCCATGGGGGTGCCACATGGTGCCATGACTCAGCTCTGGACCCTCACTTCTTGGTTGGAGCTTGGCCTCGCCAGATTCGTTTTTTTTGGGATACCCTCTGGTAATTTGTTACATAACTATTGAAAATGACCATTTATAGTGGATGTTCCCATTAAACATGGTGATTTCCATAGTTATGTTAGTTTACCAGAGGGTAGATGTAGTCTTAAGGCAACGACGTTGAACTATTTACACATGTTTTTCGTTGATTGATAAGAGCAAACTGTAAATGTCTGTCGAGTTTCAAGTTGTTCTTCAACCAATCCATTCAATGATGCCACACGCAGCATGTTGAGGTTACAGTCTTCAGCGGGCCATCTGTTATAGCCACCCTGAAGTAGACAAGAAGAGCCTTCAGCTTAAACTTCTTCGCTGGTATTGCTGCTGCGGTTGGTTTAACTTTATTTGGGTCTATATACTCCAGTTTTAAACAGGAACGGTGATTACCTTGATTACTTGTCCGTTGGTGAAACGAAAATGGTTTCGTAGACCCAATCAGCTGTGGTGATAACGATTAAGTGATTAAGTAACTCACATTGACGACATCAACATGACGTTTTTAAGTACCCCCCCCCACACGATAGAAAAATAAAAACAACCGTACCAAATTACTAAATAGATCAAACTTGTGACTTTTTTGGTGATACATTACTGGCCTGCATTTAAGACAGTCAAATATGTCGACTGTGTGGTTTTCACCATTTCAATCTCAGATCCTAAATGCACCCAAGATTAGTGTTCTATCCTCTTTTCTGGGCCACTATATGGTACTATAAGATCTCCAAACCATGACCTGGTTCCCGCGAAGCATTTCTAGGAGCTCATCCCGGTGGTCCTGGCTCGGCTTTCATGGGAAAATCTTGGAAAATCATAGATTTAATTGGGGATTTAATGGGATTAGAATCCACTTGATGGGAAATAGCATCTGGTTATTTAGCATAGCTCTTGACAATGACCCATTTATAGATTATACAAATGATGATTTGGCCAATTAAACATGGGGACTTTCCATAGCTATGTCAAATAATCAAAGGGTAATCTTGCGGCAAACCACATGACATGTTCAATTAAGATTGAACAAAGCAACCCCGCAAGATTATGTAAGTTACTTTGGATGCCACAATTTACCACCCCCTCACCAAGCAGTAGTGTAAGTTCACACACACACACGGATTCTATGATGGAAACCTCAAGACTGATGCATTACGTTTTCAATCATCTATATAACATGAGGAAATCAGCAAAACAGAAGGAGTGATAGAGCCACAGTCAAAGCGCATCTCATGCCGGGTATGCGTCACATAATACATGGAATTTCATAGAATGGTCTGGAATGTATATCCCGTACAATTAAGCGCCATATTTATTTGCTCAAACGGGTCATTTTTAGTCATTTCCTATTATTTTAAGCGTCTCTTGGGTCGGGAGTCCGGAGACTTGATTTACACTTAAAAATGGGGTTGCCTTGGGTGGATAAGTGAATATGTTCCAAACTCCGAGAACACGACAACCATCACAAATACGTGTGCAAAGAGGCGCCCCAAGTTATTTTCATGAGTTCTTGACCCCAGTAGTGAATATCGTTATATATCATATTATATCATGTGTTATTTCATGTATCATATCTAATTATATATCCCATAGGATCCATGTATGGTATATATGCTAACATTTGGGGTATATTGATATATATATATATATATATATATTGATGGTAAATGTTACCATATATAGCATACATGGATCCTATGGGTATATATATATATATATCCCTCATAAACACTCGTTTTCACCTTAAGCTATCTTCGGCCTCAGCGTGAAAACACACCGCCTGATAGAACTCTTCCTCTTCCAAGGGATCCGCAGGATCCTGGCCATGGGATATGACATGATTTAACATGATTTGGCTATGGATCAATACCTATCAATACCATTTTTAGTGGGATGAACATCCATTTACCAGCTATTTTGATGTGAACTACAAGGGTACAAGGTTTTGACACACTGCCATTTGAACTAAATGATTCAACTAGATTCAACTGAGATAAAAGTTATAACCAACAATAAATTATCATAAATTATCTAATATTATTTACTTTATATAGGTGATCTCATGCTTAGGTTGCTAGAATCTATCATACCCCGATGGCAGGGAAACAAATCTATGACGCACTTGAAAAAACGCAATCATGTCCAAAATGTGGATCGACATGGGTCGACACGATTTCGTAGCTAATGTGGCAATGTCCAAGCCAAAAGCAATCCCTATGTTTTTTTTCGCAGAAACAAGTGGTTTTCAACAAAGAACCACACCCAACCGGGGGGCTTCATGGCATCGGTTCGACCGCATTGAAACCAGGGCCTGGGAGGGAGCGGAATCACCTGACCGGAGATCTGATACAGCAACTGGTGGACGAAATTCACGCTGTGATCCAAAAGAAACCGAAACATGGGTAGCAACCAGAGAACTCTGGTTGGTGGTTGACCTACCCCTCTGAAAAATATGAAAGTCAGTTGGGATGATTATTCCCAATAATTATATGGAAAAACAAAACATGTTCCAAACCACCAAACAGAACTTGATGCACTTTTGGGGACCTGGGCTCTTTAGAAATCTTTAGGCCATGCTGGACGTCCTTAACTGCCCGTGGATCAGGAAAGAATAGATTTGTCACACATGGGCCGATGGCTGCAAATGATTCCACAGTCACCAGTCACACACAATGATTTTTCCGCCTGATGATCATTGACTTGGTCTGCTGAGCTGACGCAGTGATTGGCTGGGCAGGGCAGCCTGCAAACTATAACATATACATCAAAAACCGCAAAATGTGCCCTATTGGAATTGTGGAGAAGTATCCAGTATCTGGTCTATTGGTGAAAATGGGGAATGCTTTCACAATTTCCTCTGCGTCAAGAAGCATGACACCAAATGCAGCACATTCACTCTCATGGGTACGAACCACCATTGCCGTTCGAAAAAAACGGGATTTCTCAAATTCAAGAGTTTGATGAATGCTTCATAATTCCATATAATTACTGTACCCCATTTCCAACTGTTCTACTTATATTCAGCTGCTACAATTGCCAACCCAACTCAGTTAGCCTCTCAGAGCATCTTTCATGATACCCTCTGAAATACGTATGGTTTTTGTACATGGCTTACCTCTTAGATATGGCCATTTTCCATGGCTATGCTACATTACGAAAGGGTATCCCTTGATCGTAGCCCAATGGTAATCCCGTTTCTCTATTTTTGTTGGTTCTCGCCCCCCCTTGCCCTTGTCAGGAGCTGGTGATAATTCATCAGCAGGGTGAAACGCATGTTGTTCAGCTATGCCACACCTACGTGTGGCCAGGAAACCCCAAACAAAAACATCCCAACTTTAAACTTTGACGACACGGTGTGACACGGTCATTGAATTCTAACATTCTCAAAGAAGGCAGACATATACCGAATCATTTCCAATAATGACCAGGATCACCATAACAGCAAAACCTTAGGTTCCAAGCTTTGCGGAACTCAAGCTTTAAGAAGCGTCAAGAAACCAAATCTCACCGTCGCTCCAATGTATTCTCACCGGGTCCAAATACACTTGACCCTCATGAATTTGTCCTTTGTGGCGCCAAACGTTGTGGTTTCACCAGCCAAAAATGGCCCCTGAAGTTATGATAGACATAGAACTCGGAAGCGAACAAATTGACCACTATCTTATCATCTTCCAGACTGCTTTATAAATTTTATATGCTTTTATGTTCGTTCTATTTTTGTTTCACAGGTCTAAATCCACAAAACACTTGAAACATCCACCCACCCAAACCGCAAAAACTGGCAGTTTTCACGGATCATGCTGGGACCATAACACCTGTCCCGTGGCTGTCCTGTGTGTTTCATCTTGAGTCGAATGCGCGAGACCCCAGCCTCTTCTAAGCAACTCTCCCAATCCTGGAAGGCCTGACGGTCAACGCATCGAATTTATAGAAATTTGTATGCATATTTGGTGCATATGTCTATATATAAATTTGTATGTGTGTATGTATGTATCTATCTATCTATCTATCTATGTATGAATGAATGAATGAATGAATGAATGAATGTATGCATGCATGTATGTATGCATGGATAGGTCGGATAGGTCAAATAGGCATAGGCATACTTGCATTTCTTATGTTAATTTTCTTGTTTCTATCTTTTGTGTTTGTTTGTGCTGGCCATCAGCAAAGTGTCATTACTTGATGGCAGTGACCCTGCAAGGAAAATGCAATGAAATTGGCGCACTGCTCAGCAATCCCCACTATCCACTCCCACTCCAAACATTCACTTGTCCCAGAGTCTTTAGCACAAAAACTAAACTTTGCCGTGCCTCTATCCACAATCAATGTCAATCTATAGTTACTATAGTACGTATATGATTAACAACCGTTATCCCAAATTTTCCCAAGATTCTCCCAAGTGTTTCCCAGATTTTCCCCCCAAAAAACCACATGTTTCCCATGGATTTTCAGCCGCCACAGCCTTCCCCAGCGCCCACCGGGCCTTGCTCCATCGTAGCATCCCTTGAGCGCCGATGACTTCGCCCATCTCCTGACCATCCTTACGCACCCAGCGACCCTCCAGGCGTTCCAGCAACGTCTTCTCCTCCTGGCCCACTGGCGATGGGTTATTGTTTGTAACATCAATGGTGACATATTCCATGGTAACTTATAACTTATAGTTTCTAACTTGGTTTTTATTGATGAATATGAGTTATGATCATTGTTATTGATGATATTATTGGGATTTGACATATATATATATATATCCATCATGTCATTGATTGTATTCTCGATTGTGGGATCTTATGATCAATGACACTCATGATCACATGGTGGGATATGTGGGATTATATATATATACCAATGGGATTATATAACGTGATATCCCCAAAATAAGCCTCATTGTATGGAATGAGATTCCATATCAATGGGATTATATTCGCAATGTCAATGGGCAACCAGCTTCTAAGTTGGATAAGCGACAAGACAGTGATCAGTTGGTCAATGGATAAATGCGAGTATATCGAACTCCTTCATGGGTTTTATGCACAACTGTTAGCTGGGTTAGCTAGCTTGGTTGAATTCACTATGTGAGAGCTTTGTTTATGCGTATTACAATTTTGTTGCTCGATCGATCATCCTGGAATATTTGGGGAAAATCCGTTTTCCAGCTTTAATGGGATACGCTCTGGTAAATTAACATAGACCCTTAAATAAGCCATTTTTAGTGGAAACCAGTCTTCCAACCCCTATCTGCCAGGGTCTATGTTAATTTACCGGAGGGTAATTGGTGGTAGGAACCTGATTTTCGATAGTTTTTCCCCTGGCACGTGCCAGGTGAGGCGCCGTAGCCACCTTGAACCCAATGGTTTTAGCCAAGATGGATGTTAGAAAATCTTATAGAGATGTAGAATGTCAAATGGAATGCCTCAAACATGCCAGAATATATGTCAGATAGAGAAAAAGTTAAAATGTCACATACAATATCAGGACCAATGTGTTGGAAAAAAAAGTGACTGAATCTATTGTAGTTGAGTCAAACAAAATGCCACATAAAATAACAGAATACATGCCAAATAGAAGGCCATAATTCAATGCCAAATAGAAACAGTCAGGAAATGTGTCGGATATTCATTATGTAGAAATGTTTTATATATATTTCAAATGTAAAATGTTGGTTAGTCATAGTTATATATTCTGATAGTTACAGGCTACAGCACAAGGGGTTTCAATCACGAGCTGTGGTGCTGCACTGCACCGCCTCCCGACGGAAGGAAACATCGCCACAACCTAGAGGTGTGCCCAGCGACAGGGCAGCAGGGTCCAGGATAAAACCAATCGATTGATTGACTTATTTTTACTATATACATTTTATATATATATATATATGTTCACATTATACATTATATATTATATATTATTATTATCATCATCATTATTATAATATATATATATATAATTATATAATACATTTATGTGTATATGAATAGTGATTGAATTAGCTATGTCACTTGATTTCTGCGCTTATTTCATGTTGTCTAGTGAATCCTTGGGGATCATCGATGAGCCCTGCTCCCAGCTTCCAAGGATAAGGCGACTAAGACACCCCAAGTACCCCAACAAGCTCAATAGGCAAACCAATTGCAACCGGTCACAAAATGTGAATTATGTATATATGCATACTGTGCCTGCGCATATAATTATGCATAATATATCATATGTATAATATATATATATATATAATTATATATTTATGCCTTATACATACTATATATATAATATGTACGTTGATACGTTTGAAAAAGTTAGTTCTCACTGGCAACCGTGGGCAGCTTTGATCGCACCGCCAAGGCACTGAAAGGATCTTCCTCGTTGTCACATCGTTTGCAGTTCATCCCAATGGCACCCATGGCGGCAGATGAAATTTCTTGGTGGTCTCTGAATATCTCGAAATATTCAGCTGGTAAGAAATTTGATACTGAATTGGTATCTATATACTGATAATAAGAAATTTGATACTGTAATTGGTAAGAAATTTGATTGGTCTATGAAATATCTTGGTAATTTGTCTCAAATCGTAATCTGTTGTGCTATTTTGATGGCTTTTACAGCTAGCGGATATGTTTTTGCAGCTTGTCTTCATACTTTTTTACCAGTAGAATGAGCATACAAAGGGAAGCATTCAGGATCCTATGAGTTTCTCAAGATGGGACAGGCTACAGCGAAGATGGTTTCGGTGATGTGGTCTAGGAAGGAAGCGACCACAGGGCGCTCCATTGGTTTCACCAAAAATTCGTTGAGTGCCCATAGATTGCCCAACATAGCCATGGGAAATGGCCCATAGAAATAGATGGTTTACCTATTAATAGCATGGTGATTTTCCATGGCAAAGTGTTAAATAACCAGAGGATATGTAGGTTGCTGCTGGCAGCTTGCTGACAGCCAAGATGCCAAGGTGCCACAAGGTGACCTCAAGTGACTTGTGATGCACACAAGATGTATATTTGGATGGCAAAATCCCACTGGTGTCTGTGGGGGAAACCGTGACCACCCCCAGCACCCAAACAGGCGCCTTTGGATTTCGCCATTGCGTCGGTCTTAGACTCCTGGTCATGGTCACGATCAATCCGACTGAGGACATGCTGCAGATTGCTACAGGCTGGCTACTGAACTACACGCCTTTGACCATGGCATAATCATGGTATGGTATGTATTTTATATGTATTTATAATGTATACTGGAACCACATGAAATTGAAATTACTTGTGTATACAGCATGCACCCTCAACACCTTGTTTTCTCATGTTTTCTCCACCCGAAGTGGGGCATTCCCCGATTTCTTCGCCAATTGCAGGTGCGGCGTGTCTCCTTGTCCTCGACCTCTGCCTACGTGATCCATCCCCAAGACGAATCTTCCCATAGGGGCCCAGGTTGAACCAAGGAAAACATGCAGGACAGATGAAAGTTTCTACAGTTTCTACCATCATTTTGATTCATTTTCTTGGATTAAAAAAAAAAAACTCTTCCAGGAATTCTTGGAAATTCGATCTGAATGGGGGATTCACCAGGGATCATATAGGGACACGTTGTCAACTGGAACTTCCAGATACTTCCAGGGACGGCCAACTACGTCCAAATCAGCAATACTTTTCGACCGCTGGCCCACGTTGCGCTATCAACGCAACAACGTTTCTCAAACAATGCCATTCCAAAGAAAAATATGTACAGTCATATAAATTCAAGGATCGGCTAATTATGTGTTTTTTCTCCATGTTTTTAACCTTACGTTTGCATCAAGCAATTTTTTGGGTCCCAATAAATAAACACACCATTTTGTTATGCACATCAAGGCATGTCATGAGCTGAACAAAATGACTCATGCAATGATAGTTTGATGCCTTTCCGCTGTCCCTCCTGAAAGTTGTCCCGACAGGTGCGAAGATAATGGGCCGGTGATTTTCTTTCTGCAGTTCCGTGTTGGCTTTCAAAGGTGTAGGGACACATGATTGCACCATTGAACCACCGAACATGTTGATTTGATAAATTACGACAAGGACTTCATCACCAAAAATGCAGGGTTTTACCAACATGACTTACAGTAGTATCTCCTAATTGGCTTCACGGAAACCAGGACCCTCCCTAATTTTTTGAAATTCCTTGAGCGCGAAACGAATATGGACACTATGGGGTTGGAACTTTGTGCAGTTCCTCTAGATGATGGTAAAATCAACAACTCCATTCCCAGAATGGGATATGGGAAAATAATGGAAAATCATGGAAAATCTACAGTGCCTCTATATATTGACGTAGAAGCGATGGTTTCAACATGTTTCAAGTGTAAATTGTCCATTCCACCTATCCAGCGGTAGTGATTTCAAGAATGACATCACCTCCCTGATTTTTTTCCTGCAATAATCCAATGGTTTTCTGTGGGTGGCTTCTGGCACACAGCGAGGAACACCTTATTGAATTAACGATGTCAGCGGCAATGCTGGAGATGTGGGACAACACAACACGCATTTGGGTATACATATATATATATATATATATGAAGAATGGAGGATATATAGATTGATGGAAGGATGGATGGATAGATCGATAGATATAGACACATGGACAGGTAGATAGGTGGATAAATATATGGATAGATAGATGCGCAATCATCATGCTTTAAAAATCGGAATGAAGCTCATCATCTATCAGCCTGCAGTCAAGGTTCTTTGGGATCGCCAGAATCCTATCTGAACTCATTAGCCAGCAATGATAAATGAGCAGTGTTTCCTGTGTCGTCCCTTTTTGACTGGCTAGGGGATTCCCCTAATTTTTGCGCTAAGTATTGGTTAGTATAATACCCATTAATAACCTATATATATATATATTCATCAACCAACTAACCAACCGGGCTTTTGAACACTGCACACATGAATGTCCACTACGTAGCTGTATCGTGATGTATCGTGCCTTTGTTGTGCTCCACACCGCCACTTAGTGACCGCCACGAAAAACTGCCGCGTGGATTTCAGCAACGGCTGGAAAATCCACCATGCTGCTACCGGGGTAGTCGTAGCAACGACTGCGACCTCAACCCCCCATTTGGACTGCCAATCTCGGGCTGAAATCCAATGAATCCCCCTATCACAGGTGTCACATGACTAAGCTGGGGGGTTACACTCTTTCTCGCGGCAAAACGAGGGGGGCACAAAGGCCTGCGGATGCCTAAGGCCTGGAGTCAAATAGTGGTCATTTCAACGGATTACCAATACGTGAACACAAGACTAGGGGTCAAACATTGTTCATTTGGACACCCGAAACATTTAAACATGAGGATCATATGTCTAAAATATGGTAAATATTGGTAAATGACTAATTTAATTTGTTCGGTTCCTTGAGTTTTTTGTCAGTCCGGAAATTCAAGTTTAAGATCACCAAACCACACACAGCTATCGCCACTTCCCAGGTAGCAGCATGTTGCAGCGCGCCAACAGAAGGGTCACTTTTTGAGCCTTCTGTGCTAGGCAAGAGATTTACACCCTGCTCATAAAACACACATGGCAATGGGAAATCCAGGTTTCCAAAAGGAGCATCAGAATTTTCCAGGCAAGATTACGGGAGGGCAAATGGAGGTGCAAGGAAAGCTACTGCAAGCTCTCAAGGTCGAACGACTTGAAGGGGTATAGTATATATGTATATTATGTATGTATATATATACATAATATATGTATATGTATTTATATTATATTAAACTGCAAATGTATATATATATATATATATATATATATATTATGTAAGATCAAATGCCGCACACACCCAACAACTCTATCTTTGCTTCACTAATAGTGGCAAACGGCTTTTCTGTCTTTCGTTTGCTTCCCCCTGATTTTGGGAGAATGTATGTCCAAGATTTGTTTTTCGCTTTGGTTCTTTCCTGTTCTTGTTTGGGGTGGACAGAGCCTGACCTACGTTCTTTTGAAAAGGTCTACAATGTATAGGCACTTTTGGCCTGGGTTGAAAAGGTGTCATTGCGCCCATCAAATCTAGGACCCACCAAAAAATGAATTTCTGAGCTGCATCGACACCGGAAAAAAAAAACACACAAAACTCTTCCCGTCAAAGGTGCCTGGCACTTAGCTGAGCGGCTTAGCGACTTCCTTAAGGTCCCAGAAATCACTTGATATAACATGGGTCAAAATTTAACACACGAGGACTATGTATTTTGGCCATGTTTTAAAATTAATAATCCATGTCCAGTCGCCTCAGTTTTGACTCATGCCGTGGTGGTTTGTCGATCTCCTGCTAAGTTTTGTTTGGAATTTATGGGATAAATGAAAAAACAGTACTATTTGTGGCAATGCAATCCATCCAAATGGACGTGTCCTAAGATGGGGTTACCCGGTTACCCCAAATCATCCAAATCATCAAACCATGACTTCGCAGCTTTAGGAACTTTAGCATTGAAAGCCATGGTGACTTTGGAATACCCTATATCCCCTATTTCAAGAACCCCACCTTAAACAGCCAGCTTTCATCCCATAACGCCATGTTGAATCACGTCACTATCTCCTGACTCACACAGCTGGTTTTCTTCTTGCTGCAGCCGTCTAGCTGACTGGTTGCTGCTGAAGGACAAGCGCTGCCGTCAGGGCAACACGTGTTCCTAGGCGCAGTGTGGCTATGCACAGTGGAATGGCTTTGTGATGTTACATGAAGTGCATCTTCCATTTTGACATCATCATTCGAATCATCATCTGGTCGTTTCAACCCATCCCAAAATATAGAATTTGTTATTTGGGGCGTCATCATCTCAAATATGGTTGACAATACGAGATATTCGATACAACCAACGAGTAATGGCTCTGAAATGGCTTTCTCTGAAAACAAGGGTGCCCCAAGATCCTGGCTGGATATCCATGGATAGTGATCATTTTCCCCCATGAAAAAATCGCCATTTTCACGGATTGGGACCCGGGGATGCAGGGTCAAACACTCTTGGGATCTGATATTGAGCAATGCCCGCATCATATGTGTATATATTATATGGCAACATGTATATGCAACATGTCATAGCTAACTGGTGACAAGCCACCTGAAAAACATTGTCTATGTCTGGGTTTGGATTCGTAACCCGATACTCTCTGGTAATTTAACTGGTAGCTGCCTGGTAGCTAATTCTCTCTTCGCAATTTAGAATTGATTTACCCACTAAAACTGGTGATTTTCTACAGCTATGTTAGTTTACCAGAGGTAACCCGATATTGTTTTTTTTTAATGAACCAAATTTCAAAGCGACCAGTGAAATGTCTCCAGTCAGTACTACGCAGCTCGGATGCAATGGAAACCAAGGAGGCTGGCTGCCAGCACTGCGTTGTGTGTCTAGATGAAACATCACTCCAGATAGTGATAGTTCACATGCAAACAATGATCAAAACCAGACGCAGAAAACAATAACATAAAGCGTAGTGTAGATATGCGAAAACATGCGCACATATCTGCATGCCTACCTGCAGGCAAAATAACATGCCACATTATAACATCAGCAAACATCATCCACAACTAATCAAACAAAGCACTATGGATCTATCATTAGACAACCACATCCAAAAACTCAAACTCAAGTGACCCGAGTGCCCATCCCAGCCAATTTTTTCGGTAAATCTCCCAGCGCAGAAGTACTGAATGCCGGACGACAAGTCCTGGGTCCGTCGGACGGCGCTCGCACTCCGGTTGGTCATGACCCAAGCATCCTGCTACCTGCGATGCCCTAGGGAAACCAAAAAAAAAAATCTCCGAGTCATCCAATTTCCGAGGACTAAACTATACACTTATTGGTTCCCATATCTTTTTCTATGGAGATTGAAATGAGTTGAAATCGGGATATATCGGGAAAGGTTTCCCATCAACTCAGAAACGAGACAATGGCTGCCAACCAAATCCGTTCATTCATAGTGGCTCATCAGGTTTTTTTCCATGAATGATATCCCATGGCTATTTTGTCGTATCCTTCAACTTTTACAACATATCCGTTTGGGTCTTTCCAAAACTCATGTTCCATTCTTTGGCGCCACTTTAGGAACATGAAACATGACCAGAAAACACGTTGGATTTTGGGGCATCCTCCTTTTTAAAGACGAATCCACTTGAACAGTGGGCACAGCACAACCCATCACAACCCTATGTCATTTCACTGGTTGAAACGGTACCCGGCTCACTATGGGGATTCCTGGAGCCATCCTAACTGCGGACCAGACACGGGGCATGGCACGAAATCACCCACTTCGCACATGTCCAGACTGGGCCAGGATGTTTCTGCAACCTAGGACATCCATCCCACCAGCAAAAAACATGATTTCACCAGCCCAATTTTGGGGGATCTCTAAATAAGGTATTTGCAAAGTGGGGATTCAATTGGGTTTGACACAAAAAATCGGAAACCCAAAAAGGATTCAACATGATTGAACTGGATTTGACAAAGATTCAGCATCCTCAATAAACGTATACCATCACTGGAAAAAAACAACGTATACCATCTACATATATATATATATACAAATATATATACATATAGTATTTCAGCGCACTTTAACACACAGACTAGACTGCATGTGGAGGACTCTACCGACCAACATCAGGAAACCAGGAGCCGAATTATTCACCGCATTGCTGGCAATCCATTGGTGGTGAAACACCATGGTGAAATCCCCAGCTCCAAGGGGAGCTTGAAATGGGGATCCAGAATGCATCTGGTTGATAAATCAATACTTCACCCTGAAACTAGTTGAAGCAAGGCCGTTTAAGGCATGATTCCCCTTACTAACCATTATTCCAGTGAGGTCACTATTCGTCCACCACTGCGCTGCTATCAACGCTTGTAATCTGATACTTTCATTGCTCTGACCCTTCAACGGCTACAATGTAACTTGCACAATCTTGACTTTTGATTCACTTTCTGAGACTTTTGCATGTCTAGAAACTGTAGGTTCACTTTCTGAGCCTTGCTCTTTCACTTTCAGAGTCTTTGTCGTGGCCAGAATTGCTCTTTCACTTTCTGATAGTTTTTCGTGCTCGGAAACTGCACTTTCACTTTCTGATTCTGAGCCTTTTTCGTGCCAAGAAACCGTTCTTACACTTTTCTAAGCCTTTTTCGTGCCTAGAAACTGTAGCTTGAAATTGTAATTCACTTTCTGAACCTTTTCGTCTTAGAGCTGTTCAGATTTATATATATATATATATCTATTCCCCTCCTGTAAACTAACATAGATGTGGATCATCCACCGTTTGTAGATCATTTTCCTAGGGAAACATCACGAATTCAGTCTCTCTTCTGGTAAAACAATAATAAACCACCCATTTGGGAATGGTTTATACCACCTATTTATGGTGATTTCGGGGATGGTTTATTATTGTTGTTTTTTTAACCTACATTAGAGGTTTACTTTGGGAATCAACCGTGGCAATTGAACATCCAGTATAAATGGCGGTGTCAATGGGAAAATCATCTATAAATTGGTGATTTTGCATTGCTATGTTTGATATTATTTGATTACTGGGGGCATCCGTTATTGCACACCTTATGATTATTCAAGCATGTGGAATCACCCACTTAAATATTGTATTATATATAATGATGACCAACCCTCGTAAATCAACGATATTCACATTATCATATAATGATAACCAACCATCGCTCATTATTATCATATTAGCCACATGTTTCGTGGTGAATACTCGACTGACATCGACTGACCATGTTTTTGCTGGTCTATTTCCCATATTGAATCAACGGTTTTGGATGGTTTGGGGAAATATTGATAAATCATGCTGGTTGGTAATTATTCCATTTTGATTGTTACATGTAGTAACACCATTTTGTAGGTCGGTTTTTGGCTGTATTACCATGTTTTGTTATGAATTATATATGCAGTTTTGTATCTCTATATATAATTATGTAATATATATATATATTTACACAAGACAAGTTGAGTTGCTAGAGCCCATTGCTGCTATCTTATCACCATATGTTTTGGTGTATGTTCACCTCAAACCACGAAGTTTTCGGTGCAAGCCGCGCACGTGAGCCTTTTGGGCTGTGGGCATCCAGCCGAGGCATCTTCCATCGCACCCCACGAGGGGCACAAGCTGCCTCGGAGCCGATGTTTGTGACAAGATCCGGTGATAAAAAAAAGTGGTGCTTTGGTCACCCGCTTGAAATTCTGATGAAACGGTCCCATCCCAACTTTTGGCCACATCAAAGGCTACAATCCGATTTAAAATCCCATGCGGAGTTCTGCTGTGGTCCCAACCGAAGCCACTAATTCCTGAATTGCATTGAGGAAACATCTACAGCAAACCTTGGTTTGAACATCTATATATTATAAAGTAAAGTAACTAAGTAGGCAACCCAATAAACCAATCCCCAGGATGGTAACTTTGCCATCCAATGGTAGCTTTATGGCACCTTGCCATTGAACAAGATGTATTTTCCCAGCGGCATTGGGCTTATCACTTTTCACATTAAGGGGGGTTCAACCGTGATGCCCCTTATCCAAATCCGGGAACTAAACCCCAAATTAAGTATATAGATATAGATATGATATGATATGATATATTTATTTACCATAAACCATAGATAACCGAGGTATAAACCACCTTGCACTAAGTGCCCCTGCCATCTGAACAGCAAGGCGATTCTGCGCTGCAACGGCCGCCATCCGGGCAAATGGCCACGGCGCCGATGTGACAACCTGGGACCCCTGGGATCGAGATAACATGATGGGATGGTCACCCTTTGGTAAATGAAAAAGGCAGATTTAAGAACCAAAAAATGTGACCTATATAGAGGGATTGAAACCAATATAAATGGTGATTTAGTGGGGATTTGCCCTCTGGTAAACAAACAGTAACATAGCTATATATGGAAAATCAATGAAAATCACCATGTTCAATAGGTAAACCGTGGAATTAAAATGGTAATTGTCCATAGCTATGTTAGTTTACCGGAAGGTATTCATTCATAATTGGTATATATTGCAATAGTTTCTAGCTACATGCTGGTTGTCTACTAATATCCCCTCGTGCCTATATAAGCTGCATATAAATATAGATATACTCTCCAGTGAGCAGGAGATGGAGCAAAACACAATTTGTAGATCTTGTTCCTTACAACCCATGGGTTTTCCATGGTTTTCCCTATCTAAAATTTACTGGAAGGTTGCATGCGACTGGTTTATTACATACAGTTTTGTTGTTAGCACTTGTTATATATCTAGGCTTCCCATGATATTCCCATCCAATGGCAGGCTGTTAGTTTGTATATGGAACACCCATCATACTCCCACCAAATGGTTGAATTCTTGTAACAATATGATGCATTGAATATGGTAGGAATATGATGGGAATAACAGGCTTCTCCACTAAATCGTTTTTACATTGTGGGCGTCTGAGAATGTTGTTTTTTCTGTATACTGTACCCCCTGGCAACCTCAAAATGATGACTCACCAATGCCTGTCAGAACTCCAAAAACAATCTCCCAGCCTTTGGTGGGCACCGAGGGCAAAGGAGGAAGTCTCCAAAGTTTCCTGCAAGGTTCGACCATGTTCGACATTGGTTTAAGGGGAATATTCACCAGCAACATGCGAAATTTAACTGATTCAACACACCAGAATTTGAAGTCAAATACCAAAAAGTGCTCAGAATGTGAGGTTTCAAGTGAGTAGTTTGAGGGAAATTGAAGAGGAAACCATAGAATGTACCATCAAATAGAGGGAGGTCCTTCGATTGTCTGCGTCAACCAATCCTTTGCAGTTGGGTTTCTCAAAACATTGGGTGTACCTTGAACATCGGCACTTTGAAGACACCTATGATTCATGATAATCCCTTGGCTTAGGGGAACAACAACATTTTCAAACAAACAATGACATATCATATCTAGTTACTCTAGTTGCTTTCTTGGGAAATCAAAGCAGTACTGGCTGAGCAACCCATCTCAGAATGTGGCAATTGCTGTGGGATCACATGGGGCTACCATCCCGGCGCCGGGTTTTTTTTTGATACCGGTCACCCAGGACAAAACAATGTGATCTGGTTGGTGGTTGACCTACCCCTCTGAAAAATATGAAAGTCAGTTGGGATGATTATTCCATATATATATATACATTGTGGAAAATAAAAACATGTTTGAACCACCAACCAGTGATGCAATGATGCAATGTCCTCTCTTTTTATATGTTTGCAATTCCCCTGCATGAAAATGTAAATCCCTTGGAATGAAAAAAAAGGTTGAATGATGTTGAATTTTCTGATATTTGGTGACACTGAAATGTTACATGCTAATTGGTGACACTGACATTTGGCAACTGACATCCTTATCAGTGACACATGCCGGGGACTACCAGTCACACATCCTGGCACCACAATGTGGTCGTCACTTCCCCGTGCAAATGGCTATGAGTCAAAACCCTGGTACCCTAGGTACCCTAAAATAGCTGGTTAATAGATGTTTATTCCCCCACAAAAAAGGGGCGATAATCTGTGACAATAGGATCAATAGGTTTTGTTTTGACCCATCACCAAATGGGTCCTTTTGGCAATCAATTCATCTGGGATACCCACATCCGGGGTCTTGGGACAGCCGACCTTGATGTTGTCACAGAAAGGCCACGGCTGATGTTTGACATGTCTGAGGACCCAGCATCCATCATGAAACAGAAATCTCGTTTGGGGGTAAAGTTTACCGTGTGCCTCACCCAAATGCGAGCCATTGAAATGTACCTGCGTACGAATTGGGATATGTAGTCTATTTGACTGTTCAATTGCTAAAGAAACAACATATTGGTTTGCCTGAAAGATTCTGAACGAACGGTACTTGCAAATCTACCGGTTACAGTAATCATCATTTAAACTGTTTTGAGGTGGGATACTGTACCATATTATCCCTATTCTTAGACACACCCAGTCGAGTTATGCGGCTATGCACTTATAGTTTGATAAGACTCTATTATTTCCCTATAAAATGGTTGGTTACCTCATTAAAACCCCATGAAATCGCCATCTTTGCAGCATAGAGACGGTGAACAAATACTTGGTGGAAGAGTCGCAGCGCAAGAGTCCCATACCTTCAGGTCGCCGTGCCGAATGCGCTCTGTGCAGATTTTTCATGATTTTTCACTTGCCCTGCGGTGATCAAACATCGCAATTGAGAATCCTCTATAAATGTTTTTTAATGGGAAAAACATCTACTGTATGGGAAAATCATCTATACATGGGTGATTTTCCAATGCCATTGTTTTATTGTTGGAGGGCAAATTTGCCAGAAATTAAGAAGTGGTCTTAAAGTGTTTAAACCCCTTCCCCTAATATTCAATACGACCCATTTGGGCCCCAAAACAAACACATCCAGTACTAAACTAGGGTCTCTCTCTCTCTCTCTCCCTTGGGTCCCTATAGGTTGGTTATTTAATGTTGGGAGGAAGGGGTTGGTATCTCAGGTGCATCACAATACGTCCCAAACGCTTCGCGGGGTTATACCCCAATTACTAACCTCTCGTCTCTCTATCGCCATCTAAATTTGGCAACGTTTATGCAAACTTATGGGCTGTGTAGTTGGCAGACGCTTGGTAGAAGGCCGCGTATTTTTATGATTTTTTATGCATGTTAGAGTCATTTCGTATTGTTTTTTACAGCGTATTCTCTGTTTCTCGCTTTGCCAACAGCCCGTTTTTCACTCTCATTTCCTTTTAGTTTGCCTCTTATTTTGCACATCATGCAGAAGTTGCGCACTAATATAGAATTTATGCAACGATCATGGTGGGGGGTGGGGGGGTTGGGGGGGCGTAATAACGTTTTGTCGCTTGTAAGTTGGTTCAAACACTCTTGAAACTACGTTCCCTCCCTTTTTCCTTGCAATTTCCACCACGTTTTTAATGCTATATATGCTAGGACCTTTCTTTGCAAGTTCCAATACGCTTTTCATGCTATGCTATGAATTTTCGTTGCTATGTGGATGCCACCAATTTGCTCAGCTTCCACGTTCCAGCGCAAAATGTTACGCCCCACAGATTTCGTGCAAGTTTTTTTCAGAGCGGTTGAGCGTAACTCCAATGGAATTGTTCCCATCAGTGAGCCAACGATCACTCCAAAAGGACAGGTGCTAGATATCAGATAGCATCCATTTATCAAAAACATGTTTGATTTTGTTCTTTCAAAAACATATGGACAGACCTTGAAAAGATAGAAGTTCTGTGTGATACGACTCGGACCCCATGACATTCAACATAAAATTTCATACCTTACAAACCGTGAATAAAAATATGATGTCACTACCTACCGGACCCAATGGAATCACGAAAAGAAAAAGTGCATCTTGCTCATAATGGAATCTATAGTTCCCCCATTTCTTTGGATCCCATATCCTCAAAGCAACAGAGCCAGCAATTACCCATGTTCCTTTCGGCTCGCCGTTCAAGTCATATAGATTCACCATTCACCTTGGGTCATTGGCCGCTGTTCATCCAAGATGCCGTCATCGTAAGCGAAGCCATAAACGCCAGGGCACATCCTCTTGAGGGTTTGGACCTCAGGAGCTGAAGCTTTTCAAGGAGGATACCCAGCGTCTGTGCGCGGTTCTCAGAAGCTCCAGGGGTCAAATTGGTTGCAATCCCGAAGACCTACAGTGCTGACAACAAACAAACAGAACACAGAAACATGTATATATATATATATGTATATACAAAGCACATAGATATATTAAATATAGATTATGTTAGATATAAATCATGATATATATATATATTATACATAAACACATTGAAAATAAATTATATAAATCTAAACACACATTAAACATTTTATGTTATATATAAGTTGTATTAAATAATGTATATTACAAATAGTATGTAATGTATGTATGTATGTATGTATGTATGTATGTATGTATGTATGTATGTATGTATGTATGTATGTATGTATGTATGTATGTATGTATGTATGTATGTATGTATGTATGTATGATTATGTATGTA
>Ga0126342_10006162_pt1 | contig 21194 bp, 23 predicted proteins | sample Cyp1metagenome_FD_92528 | JGI IMG/M metagenome (GOLD analysis project Ga0126342, IMG submission 92528) | Coral microbial communities from Lord Howe Island, Old Settlement Bay, Australia - Cyphastrea 1 metagenome | ecosystem: Host-associated > Invertebrates > Cnidaria > Coral ...
AGTGTGGAGTGTAAAGTGCAGAGTGTAGAGTGTAAAGTGTATAGTGTAAAGTGTGGAGTGTGGAGTGTAGACTGTGGACTCTGGAGTGTAGACTGTGGAGTGTGGAGTGTAGACTGTGGAGTGGGGAGTGTAGAGTGTGGAGTGTGGAGTGTAAAGTGTAGAGTGTAAATTGTAAAGTGTGGGGTGTAAAATGTGGCGTCTAAAAGTGTAAAGTGCGGATGTGGAGAGTGGAGAGTAAAGTGTAGAGTGTGGAGTGTACAGTGTGGAGTGTGGAGTGTAAAGTGTGGAGTGTAGACTGTGGAGTGTGGAGTGTAAAGTGTAGAGTGTAAAGTGTAGAGTGTAAAATTTGGAATGTCAAGTGTCGAGTGTCAAATGTAGAGTGTGGATTGAGTAGTGTGGAGTGTACAGTGTCCATTGTGGAGTGTGGTGTGTAAAGTGTAGGGTGTAAAGTGTAGAGTGTAAAGTGTGGAGTCTAAAGTGTGGAGTGTAGAGTGTAGAGTGTGGAGTGCAAAGTGTAGTGTGGGGAGTGCGGTGTCTAAAGTGTGGAGTGTAGAGTGTAAAGTGTGGAGTGTAAAGTGGGGAGTGTGGAGTGTAGAGTGTAAAGTGTGGAATGTAAAGTGTGAATTGTAAAGGGCGGAGTGTGGAGTGTAAAGGGTGGAGTGTGGAGTGTAGCGTGTGGAGTGTGGAGTGTGGAGCGCAGCGCCTGCCACGCAAAATGACACTGGACACGTCCAAAGTGCTGCGTTGGCCACGAAAACTGTAACTCGTCTTGTGAACAGGACGCAAAAGTATTGCGCCTGCCACACACGACGACCTTCGACACGGGTTGGAATGTCACAAAGCGCCACGCCGTCCACGCAAAACGACATGACAACCTGCTTGAAAACCTTCGAGAAGGAGAGGTTTTGCAGCTTCCCCCATAGACACGGCGAGGCCACAGGAAAACCAGAGACTCGAGACGAGACACGTGGGCGAGCATTTCGTGCGAGACTTCCTCCAATTTTCAGACTTTGTAGCTTCAAAATCGACGTTTTCCTCCGAGTTTTGTTAGGAACCTCTAAATTTGCTACCTCAAAATCGATCAATTTCCATCACATCTCACAAAACGCCACGCCTGCCACGGAATCTGCACCTTGTCGCCACTTGACGCAGCCCTGACAATGCGATTCGCAAAAAACACGCAACGCGACACGTCTGAAGTGCTGCGCCTGCCACGCAAAATGACGCTGGACACCTCCAAAGTGTTGCGCCTGCCAGGAAAACTGCAACGCATCTTCGGAAAACGTCGCAAAAGTATTGCGCCCGCCACACAAAACGATTTTCGACACGCGTTACAAAACACGTCTGAATGTCACGAAGTGCCACGCCTGTCACGCAAAACGAAGCAACGAGACGTTTGAAACCTCCAAAAATGACCCCTTCTACCGAACTTACCATAGGCACGGCCATACGGGGATCGCGCGAACGGTTGCGAACGGTTGCGGACGGTTGCGGACGGTTGCAGACGGTTGCGGACGGTTGCGGACGTAAACGCAACGTCGAGCGAACACACCCTCAGCCCCCAGACCCCCAGAGTGAAACGGGAACCCTTGCTACGCATTTGGGAAAAACACCAACTTAGACTAGAAAAACCGCAGCAACAAGCACCATCAACATCAAGCAACAGTGACAACAGTGATTCCCCATTCATGGAGTATGATCTTCTCCAATAGATTGGTTAGTAGAATTCCCCAACAAAAAATAATCATCCACCGGGGTTTGTTCGCAGTCACTCAGTTGATGCCAGGTCACCAGCAAAATTGCGCAGGTGCGAAAGGTGTGACCTCCAGTGACCAATGTCGTTGCGACGGTTTCATGGCCGAAAAAGGAAGAGAACTGTGATATTAAACTGTAAATGAACTGAGAACTGTTTTTAGTTCGTTCATCTTAACAACAGAAAGAAACAGAAAACCGAGTCAGATGAACAACAATCCTTTCTGGATAGATCTTTGCTTGACACACCCAACTGCCCAGGGATCATTTTGTTGCAAGGGGATCATTTTGGGCGAAGCCACATACTTTTCCGCGAAGGCAGTTGCAGCTGGCTGGAAGTCAACACCTAAGGTCTTCGCACCATACCATTCCTGACCGCCGCCGACACAGCAACTCTTTGGAGCAGCATGATGACCTTTTTTTGCTGCAGAACATTGATGTCAATTCAAAAAACATGTCAGGGTGAAGTATCTAGAGACCACTCAGATTTGGGTCAAAACCTGTATCTAGAGACCACTCAGATTTGGGTCAAAACCTGTTGGGCTGGCTGGCTTTTCACACCAAAATTTTGCTGGTAGCTATGCAGGTTCACCCAAGAAAAAAGGCCTGTGGGTTTTGACCCACAGCCCCAAGGGAATAGTGGCGATGACGTTGTCTGTTGCGTGTCACATCCGGGGATCGAATGCGTAATCATCCATAATTGTTGATGCTTGACACCAGCAAAAAAAAACTGGAAAAAGGAAAGTATTAATTGTAAAAAACACAGAATAATTGGAAAATAGCCAGAACAAATTACCAAATTCGAAAACACCCAGAATTTCACCCTGTCCTAGCACAAGACCAAGGTTCATAGAACCAGCGTGCCATGTGCCCACAGGCGGAGCCAACATCCAGCACCAAATCTCCAGGGACCAGCGCAGCCATTGATCCAATGACTTCAGCCCTGGAGGCTTTGACATCTTCAAAATATCTGGGATTTTACCATTAAAAAAAGGGTTGGCCATTAAGATATGGACCGATGACCCATGAAGAAATTGATGGTTAAGTATGGTTAAGCCTCAAAACCCAGGGGAATTGAACAGCAGAAATCATTTGAGTATGGATCAAGACCCTGGTGTTGACCACTGACCCATTGTCATCTGTCGGTTCTATTGTGGATTCTTTGAACAACACGCAGAACTTCTTGTTGCCAAGGCAAGTCTTCATAGTCTTCTACAAAAAACCATCGAAAAAGAGCTGAAGCTCAGGCCCACCTAGCCCAGATTCTTCCCATCCCCACCTGATGGCGCAGGAACTCTTTCCGCCATAGGTCCACAGACCAAAGGAGCGACGACAGAGGTCCTGTTCTTCCGCCCACATCTGGTGTCGCTGGTAGTGGAACTCCTGTGCCGTGTGGGTCTGAAAAACGGGTGTCCCAAGTGTTGATAGTAACCATCGCTTTTTCCATTAAAATGGCCATAAAATAGTGTGTTTCGGATGAACCCATATCACTGACACAAAAGTGATGACATTTTAGAAAATGCTCGACTTTCCCATTCAGTCATTCTGACTGCAGGCTGTATCCACCATCATCACCATCCAGCATAAATGAAGGTGTCCTAAAATTCCAAAACTAGACCATGTTAGTCTTGAAACCCATGGTGACTTGAGGATTCCCCATTTCAAGAAACCTCCTTGCTGTTAAATGATGACCTGCCTCAATATCGGTGCCATAGCCCATCTCCGGAATGCCAGCACCTTACCATCGTTTTTGCGGGTCCAACATCCCATCCACCCCAGGTCCAACAAAAAAAGGACAAAAACGTGAAGATGTGCATATTCTAATGATTCTAATGTCATGTGACAGTCATGTCTTCCCAAAAATGTGACCAAAACAACTAGTTGTCTTTTATTTGGATGTGCATACCCTTGACATGCTCCTTCTCTGGAACTCACTTCAGTACCAACCCTCACCGATACTGAACAATCTATCAATCTTAGCTTTCTCCAAGAATCGTTCAGAACGGGGTCTACCACATTAATCCACTGGATAATCCACTGGTGAATTAATCCATGGTTCCCATGGTAATTCATTGCAGTCTGACGGGGTATATCTCGGTGCTGGATAACCCCAAACGTATCAAATATCATTCATTGTTGGCTACTTATCCAAAAATTCTATACCACATTGTATCTTCACAAAAAATCCCCATTGTATCCCCATTAACATGATATATATATATATATATGTATTGTATCCCCATTTAATATCACCAGCTTTAATATATACGTATACATCCATCACCACGATAGCCTCAATAGTCCCCAAAAAAAAAACATCGAATCTCCTCACCAGATCGCGACCAAAAATATCCCCATCAATATGTCATTCAATCACCAGAAAAATCATGGGTCAATTCCCAGGCCCCTCCAGTAATCAAACGTGGCTTTTTGTAGCCCATTTTCTGAACGATGATTTGAAAATAGCTATAAAACCTCCATTTAGAGGGGATTTCCCATCATATCACAATGATATCCCATCATTAAATGCCATTAAATTACCACTTTTATAGGTACATCATCTTTAAACATCCCATCATACACCCCTCATGTACCTATCACATACCCATGATAAGCCCATTAATTTACCCTCTGGTAATTTAACATAGCTATGGAAAATCACCATTTTTCATGGGAAAATCCACTATAAATCACCATTTTCAATAGCTATGTTAAATTCCCAGAGGGCAATCTCTTTCACCAAAGCACCCGGTGGTGGACACGCGAAGCGTGGCCGGTCCGAGGCCTGCGGCCGCGGCGACGCAAGGGAGGCCTCCAGCAACTGGCGCCGCAGCCGCGCAACCGCGTCCTGGGTGGGGGAACCCTATGGCAACGTTGATGGGGGTTTAACCATCAGTTTTACCTGTTGTTCCATCAAGAATTGTAAATTTAATCCATAAACAACATTTGACATGGCCATATGTTTGAGGGTTGTTGGCGACTAAGTGGTGACCAAACGATTAAATGGTCACTTTATGGTAACTTAGATTTCTCTGAAAATAGAGGATACAGTAAGTACCCCATGTTCGGACAAAGCCATTCAAAAAATGCTGAGTGATCTCAACTCATCGATGCTAGTCACATCCATATGATCAGAATAGGAGATTTTTAGCCACAATCAGCTAGTCATGGGTTTAATCCAACCCAAGACTATGTCGCTTCTTTTGATCAGTATCCCAGAAAGGATGAAAAACTGAAAAACCAAGAATATGAAGAACCACCGGGCAGCAAATTGTGCGATCCTCTTTCCCAACACCAGCTATTTCACGGCGCCCCCTTCACATGCTGCCCTGACACTCACTACATCGACTCGAGCGAATATTGGGGTTGCTTCCGATGGCTTTTGTTATTTCACCATTCATTTTTTGGCGGTGACTCATCTATTGCTGAACATTTTATATATCCAGTTTATCCCATTGATCTCCTATGTTGCGGAGCCAAGAGAATCTGAGGATAAACCATGTAAACCATCAATTTTCAGGGATATATCAGATATATCATATATATATATATATAGAATCTATTCCATACATCACTGGGTCATAGCATTCCTGGTGACCCCCTCGCGGCGGCGCCTGCTGCAGCAGCCGAGCCCTGCGATCCGACTCTTGGAAGCCTCGACTTCTCACATGGTTCAGCACCTGGAAGGAAATCCTGACCCGCAGCTGGATTAAAAATGATTAAAACGGTGAAAAAAAAACCGAAGTCGCTGGTAGTTCAAGGGCTCTTCATCATCTCAAAAAAGTCAAGTTCATGTTTTTGCTGGGTAATCACCAGAGTTTTGTGGAAATTGATGAGAATCAATGTTGATGAAGAAGACTTATATTCATGTCAATGATTATTAACTGTTGATAGTTTATACTTGGCATAAAATTGCTGATAATTTGGGGCTAATCAATCTTGATGATGAATTCAATGTTTGGTATATTGATATATAATTGATGATTCATATCGGAGGGGAAGGTATTTTGTTTTTGGATGGTATAGTCCCATCCAACCATGCTGTGGGCTCTCAATCGAAAGCCTGGTTGACTGCTTAGCAACTCCAGTCTCAGGAATCCTAAAATCACAAGCCAAGCTGTGTCTATTGTATCTTGAGTGCTATTGTTTTCTGGGAAGGAATCAGAAATGGAGATTCGCCGGGAGATGAAACACCAGCGTAAAGAAAGAGAGGAATATAAATCGGATATCGGACACAGATTTCTGTTGCCATTTTGCCAGCCTCCACAATTCTCCAACATATTTTTTTCCTGAAAAAAGAACTGGGACAGAACCCGGTATCCTTCTGATCTCATTTGTCACAATTCATCAAGCCGGGCTTCAACCCTCCAAGGTCCAAAAACCCCTGGCTTCCAAAATAATTGGGTGCAGTTGCACACATGTTTCTTCAATCCTCATGTTCTAGTGCTCAAATCATTTGTTGGATCACTCCCAAACTTTCGTGGTCGTTTTGGCGGAAATTCAACTTGCACTGAGGTCACTGGTGCCTTTAGGCAGCAGATGGGATGGGTTCCGAGCCTCCTCCATCTGATTTGCAAGCAAGTCCTGTGAAGGCACTGGAGGACACAACCGGTAGCCAACGGGCGATCCAAACATATCCGAATTCATTGGGTTGAAAGGAAATCTCATGGAAAACCAAGGTCTTAACGTTAGATATAGCTTTTCCCGGAAGATGTTCCTTCATCGGAGTGGTCCATCATTGAAATAATTGATTCCAAAACTGTAAATTCAATTGGTTGCAATATGGATGAAGAATCATGCAAGTCAACAGATGTTCGAAACCGACCAGTACCACTGTTCACCAGGCCGGTAGCCAACCTCTTCTTTATGGCGAGAAACAGTCAAGCCTGTAGACCTCTTGCTTGATGAAATCCGATTTATGTTGGTTAAATTCGTATGTGTGATGATTGCATCCCCCATGTCTATTGTTTGAACCCCCATTTTCCTGGGTGAAATGTTGCAGAATTGCCAGTTTGGGGATAAAATCCTTCAAAATCCCAATGTCAAAATATATATATATATATATCATAGTATCACCCCATATCATCAATCAACAGCGGAGCTGTTGGGTTGCCGCCACTGCATTACTGCAATTCTCAAGGCCAAGGTGCTTCTTCTTTGTTGAGGCCCAGCACGGCACCAAGGCTGGCCACCCACCATCTCATGGGTCACCATTGCCCAATGGCTATGATGGAGAGATGTGGGGATGTAACCGATGCAACTCGATGTAACCATCAAAAAGGTGGATGAAACATGATGAAACCACTCAAAAAAATATGGTATCCATAAAAAAAAAAAAAAACAATGATGTTTTCAAGGCATTGGGGTTTCAGCACTGGATCAGCCGTAGTTTTAGGGGAAATGTTTGATTTGGGGGTACGTTTGGATTAAACATCGATAGTCGGGTCATGGTAGCGATTCCAAACATCACTAGTTGATTTCAATCCCACTTGCAAAATGATCTTCCCGATCGTGTGGGAATTCCAGCCAATAGTTGGTGATGCCCAGTGGTGGGTGGCCGTTCATTGTCACAGGATGTAGGCTCAGCACCCACGGTTTTCCATTGGAAGTCTTAGACGTATGAAGAAGTTAGATGTTCAAACTGATCAAAAATCCAAAAGATTGATTTTAATTGGACACATTTGAATCAGTTTGACCAGTTTTGATTGATTTTTGTCCATGACTCTGATGTTCCTTTCATTTTGTTGCGTTGATGCGACGAATCCACTGGCAGGTCGCGGCGGGCAAAAAGCTGCACAAACAGGGATGCTGCAGGGATGCCAGCAGTCTGAAGAAAGTCATAAATCGCTGCTTTCCACTAAAAACTTCCAGCATCGACCTTCAATTTCTTCAATCTATCCTTTTCCATCCATATTAGATCCGTATTCCATCCATATTCCATCCATATTCCATGGTTACCATCCAGCTGGGTTCCCTCTGAAGCTGTCACCACGCTCTCGATCTCTCCAGTGCAATCTTCATCAACCATGCTGAAGACCTGCGACAGCTCATGGTGCCAGGGACGAAATTTAAATGTATACACTGTATACACATTGTATATCATTTTATCTATATGGATGGCTATGAGTCAAAACCCTGGGACCCGGATGGTACCCTAAACTGGCTGGTTTTCCTGGATGTTTATGATTGTTTATTCAATTTTATTCCCCCAGTAACAATCGAAGTTTTGACGCATCCCCATCCCACTGGTCCCACTGGCCTTCCACAGCATGTGGTCCAGCTTGTCATCCACGAGATCAACACATCCGGACATGAAGAGGGTGTAGGAGATCTGGGAAGCGCAGCCCACTGGGGAATCATAGGGGCACCATGGGAAATCACATGGGAAAATGCTGGGAAAATGATGAACTAAAAAACTTCCAGCAGTTTTTAAGGAAGAGCCGGGTAGTTGGTCTCTAGACTCATTGACATTCATCACTAGTTACAAATCTATATCACTTCATCGACCCTGAGAGCCCACTCGGCGCACCTGACCGGTACCAGCTACATCCAATGCTCGAAGTGCCTGGAATCCGGGGAGAAACTGGAGAAACCTCTGGGATTTTGTTGGAGCCCTTGGTTTTTTCCCTCCAATTTCCGCAACAAAGAGCCAAGCCAAGGCCTGCTCCGTGGTGGGGCCTGAGATGGATAACTCTTTGAAGACCACCTGCAGCTCGCAGTGATGGCAACATCCTTTGTTCATTTAAAGCTATTTGAACCATGTATACAGTAATATGTATATAGATATATATATATATATATATATATATGTGTGTATTATGTATGTATGTATATTATTTATATATATATATCCCAAAGCAAAAGAGATCATCTCTCCATACCAAAAAAAGAACTATGTAGGTCCAATCCATGAAAATCATCAATCCGCAGCCTCCAAGTCCCTGGTTGAGATGTAGCCGCTGCCCATGGGATCAAAGTTCAGAAGCACTTCTCGGATCAAACGAAGGCGACCCACCTGCAGCCGTGCCAAGCCCTGGAACCAATGGGGAGCTATGGTGACCAATGATAAACCAATGATTAAATTAAGAGTTCACTATGGATTATAGGTATGGATTATAATGGATTATCATTGGTATAGTAATGGGGAACTCTTATGGGGATAAAATTAAGAGTTCACTACCTAGTAATGGATTTTAATGGATTAGAGGCTCCCCAATCAAAGCTTCCACCCTGGTGAACGGTCCATGCAATCCATGGATGTGCCAAGTGGATCCATTAATTTTGAGGGCTGTGATCCAAAGCCTACCTTGATCTCGCTGGCAACGACGTTCATCAGCACCTGCCACATCACAACGTGTCACGTCAAGACTGAAAAGCTGAGGTTTCTCCAACTGACTGGAATTCTCAAATATACATATATATACATATATATATAGTTGTATGTAATTAATTATATACATATATATATACAATATAAAGTATAATTATATGTTTATATATATATATATATATTATATATATGTATACACACATCCAAAACATCCAATATCAGTTGACATGTTCATCATTTTCGGCCACCAAAATCTTGGGGGCCTGGAAGAACTTGGACTGCGCATGCGACCTGAGCATCGGAGCATCGAATCATCAGGGCATCCGCTCGGATCCGACGTGAAAAAAAGGGCCAAATCACCCAGCCGCAACAGGTTTTTCGGATGAGTATCTGATGTATCTAATCTGGAAATGCCATAAATTTTCGGGATGAACATATCTGGAAATGCCTTTAAAAAGAAAAAAAAAGAAACATAAAACACTATCTGGTTGGTGGTATACCTACCCCTCTGAAAAATATGACTTCGTCAGTTGGGGTGATGACATTCCAAACTGAATGGAAAAATAAAAAATGGTCCAAACCACCAACCAGTAATGTAATGTGGGTAAAATAATAAACCATCCCCCAAATCACGATAAATACTGTAAGTGGTATAAAGCATTCCCACATGTGTTGTTTTATTGTTTTACCCACATTATCTGTATTTTTAGCATGTTCCTATCACATGATTGTTGATACTCATTGATTTGTTCAGTATCAAATGGATATGTTTGCATGTTCCGGCTAGGAAAACATGGCCCCGTGTTTCGCAGGGGGAAGTCGGGGGCACTGCGTTTGGCTGTTATCCCCCATTTGTTTAAACCCAACTAGACCCCTTCCAAGCTTCCGGGCTGCATCAGGGCACTGAATGTCTCTGGAAGTAGAGGCCTGGATTTCAGACTGCAGTTTGGCATATTTTGGCATCAGAGCACAACGTTGGCACAGTTGACTTGGCAGATCCCAATTTTCAGCTCCATCTGTGAGGTACCAAGATTCCGGACTCTGGAGTTGCATCGATTGTTCCAGTCAGCCAAGGGTTCCTTGAAAATCGCACGAAAAGCATGGAAGCCAGCACTCAGTTTGAGGAAATATCATAAAATATCTGGGTCATTCTGGGTCCGGGTCAAACTTCTCAAGCCCAAAAAAACATCAAAAAACGGATCGTTTCATATTTTCATACCCCAGTCGTGCGGAAATCCGATGAGGCAGTAAAGTCACTGGGACACAGAAATTATGCTGAGAGATTTGGCTTGCGGGGTGCTTGAGCCAAAGGAATTCACTCCAATACACGAACATTTCACATGTTTGCCACAAAATGAGTTCCCTTTTTAGCTGAGAATAAAAAATGGACTTCCCATGTTGGGTCAGTTGAATTCATGACGGCTCCTGAGGCAGTCTTGCGCCGTGGGTCTTGTCATATCATCCTTGCAGGGGAAGGACGAACGAACTGACCGGCACACCACGTCACAGGTTTCGACTCTTGGTCAAAGTGGAAAATCATGCAACTGCAACTGCCAAGTATCACTCAACAGGAGTAAACTTAGCTCTACACTGTACACTACTGCTATATAAATTCATATCTATGAACAAAATGTAGCATGATGTAACAAGTCTCAAAGAGAACTTTGATTCAGCCAAGACTTTGATCCTTTAAAAGGTGTCCTTGTCAAGCATGCGCTTGCACAGTGCCAAAGCCGCTGTCGACACCTTGTAAAATGAGGCCATTTGGATCCATTTGGATGATGAATCATCCAAAGAGCACTCAAAAATACTGAGGCCCTGGCGTTTCGAAAGAGATTCCTCGGTTCGAAAAACACTATAAATGGTGAGATAAATGGTAAAACTATGCAAAACATAGGGGAAAAGATCCGGATCTAAGTTGATCTAAGTCCAAAAGAGCCCAAGTTATATCAATCTGTATTGCAACATACAAAGAAACCAGAAGAAACCAGAAGAAACCAACATGCCAAGCATGCCAAGCTGTTGAGGCTGAGCTCCCCAACCAATCCGGCTCTTGACTGGTGATAGCATGGACCTCAGCAGTTAGCAATCTGGATTCGTGCAATGACTTCAATGGGAAGAATGGATTGATGTTACCCTCTGGTAAACGTTTACATAGCGAACTGGAAAATAACCAACTGAAATAGTTCGGTAAATCCAACTATTTCGATTAGGGCCATGTTCAATAGCTATGTAACAAATTACCAGAGGGTAGTGGACCTTCCATGGGAGTTTTTACTGAGTAAATGCCAAAACCTCAGCCTGTCACAATGGGATGAACATCCAACTCTCAACAACCAGAGCAGGCGATCTCCTCCTTTTTTGCTGCGGCATATCCACCTTTTCCGCTCGGGGCAAACGGCTCCTGTGCGGCCCCAAGAAGGAAGGCCCTGACCCTGAAAGCAAATTCCCGGGTAATCCCACTGCTTCATACATTAAACATCATCAAACATCATGAAACAGAACACATATATTCACTCCAGGTGTGTCTGTACCACAAGGCCGACTGTTTACCATTCGTCATCGCCATGACTCGAGGTCCTTTTGCTGTTTGCTAAGTCGACCAGTTTTCGACCAACACGTCCCTCCTCGCGGCGGAAAGCCACGTCAAACACGCGCTGCCTGAGAAACAGATCCAGGTCCAATGGTTACTGAAAAAATGTCACATCTCGATACCACCAGTGAAGGGTGTGCCCAGGCTGTGGAAGGCCCCATAACTAGATTTGTGATGTCCAAAAGCACTCTAAGGACGTGTCTATTTCATTCAAATGCCAAGCTATATGGGTGTGTCCGAAAAATAGGATGACCCTGAAATCCAAAACTCTATCATCACCGTCATCACCATCATCACCATCATCACCATCATCACCATCATCACCACCACCACCATCATCATCCTCCTCGTTGCCATGTTTCTTTTCAAAAGTGTCATTCTGCGGCATCCAAAGTCAATTTCTTCCAAGGCACCCTGTCTTCGCTGCGAAGTGTCTTACTTCTTCAGAGCTGTGCGAGCTGCTCAAATCCTTGGTGGAGCACCATGATGTCAGAAATGCCGGCTTCTGGAAATTTGTGACACTGGGTTTAGCTGGGACTTCAATCTCGAGATGTGCAAATTGTATGCAGTACATGAATCTCCCTAATTTAAGCAGGGGAATGTGCGGGTAAAAACTCATGCATTGACACTTTAGTATGCAACAAGCACAGTTTTGAACTGACTTTGGGTCCCCCAATCTCAAAGGGCAATGTTCTTCGATCAAAACTTCGCTCTGCCAGGGTACTTGCAGTGCTGCCAGGAGAGCACGGTCTTTCATTGCATGGATTCGCAAAATCTCGGAATCCACCTGGCAACAGGAGCTGCTGGCGGTGAGCCTCGTGTCATCTCGTGTCACTGTCACTGCCTGCTGAATTTCGTCGAGATACACAAGCCGCCACAAAGCCAATACCATTGATCAGCACTGTGTCTTTGGCTTTCTCCTCCTGAGGTGCACGGGCCTTCATCCGTTCTTTCATCCATATATCATATTATAAATATATATATATATATCCATATATCATGTATAAACATATTATAAATATATATATATATATATATTATACAATTTATATATATATATATATATCCATTCGGGCATTTCCTGAAATGGGGGTACCCCTAAATCATCCATCTTAATGGGATTTTCCATTATAAACCATCCAGCTTTTGGGGTATCCCCATTTCTGGAAACCGATGACTGTGTGATATCTCAACTGCTCTCCTTGAGTAAGGGCACGACCCAGTAGTTCCAGGGCCCCACTGGAGCCACTCCATTCGCTCGGTGGAATTCTTCATCCGCATCCATCATGAGATTCCACACCTCATCGATGGGATAGCGCTCCCGGATATCCGCAGCACAGTCCAAGTCATCGTCTTTACCTTTGCGGAGCACACGGAGCGGCCGGAACTCGTTGCGGTAAACAGGGTCAGGAACCCAACCCCGGAGCACTCGCCAAAGCAGTTCAAACATCTAAGGAGTTGTCAGGAAACAGGGTCTCCCCCGGCATCCCCCTCAAAAAGCATCATTAAAAATAGGAGAAATGTGGAGAAATGATGCTCAAAAACCGGAGTTTTATGGAGTTTTTTCAGGAGACACAGGGTGGACAGTGTGCCCAGCTGCCACAGATGAAGCCCAAAATCTCCAGAGACAGCTGCTGACACTCTGTGACCATGGCAGCTGCACAGAAGTGGTGCAGGGATTTTACCAGAAACGCCACCACCTGGCAGGGGTTGAAGTGAGACCTCCTGCATAGTAAAATCGGAAAATCCATGATTTTCTTTTAAAAAAAAAACCTGGTTCCGAAAGAAAACTACCTGCTCTTCGGGATTTAGCTAGCTTCACATGTTTGGCACGAATTCATCAAAAAACGTCCGTGGTCTTGACCCTTTTGAGCAGTGGGTAAACTCAATAGTTGGATCCAGATGAAAAGATTCTGTGGGCAAATGTTCATAATAAACCATCCCCCAGTCATCACCATTTTTTTAGGTGGCATGCTTACTGTTCCCATATGGGTGGTTTACCCACATTCGTTGGTATACCGTTGACCCAAAAAAGGTCCCCGGCATGGCGCCTGGTCGCTGTGCAGACTGAGCTGTGACAAGGCACGGCGACCCAACTGGGAGGTGCGCGCCAGGAATTGAAGCTGCTCCTGTGTCGGACTCATTTCTGAACGATTTGAACTTGTCAAATGTCATTTTTCCTCAAAAATTGGGTTTTAAAAAATAGGAAGACATAGAAGACATGGAAGACATGAATACAGCGAAGAAGGAAAACCGAAACTTTCACCTTTCAAAGTTGCCAAAACATGAAAGAACTGACTGATTCTTCTTGGTGCAACCAACCAAAAATCGGGGTGGAAAAACCACAACGTGGGCGTGGGCTGGTCTTTTAAAGTGTGCCCTCAACAATGGAGTGGTTTCACTGCTTCAAGAAGAATAAACAAAGAAGGATTCCGCAAGCTGTTGGCTGGACAATCGTCCCTTCAATTCCCCAATGGCTTTGAAAACCAGACCAGCATGCTACCAAAAGAACTAGAACAAACTTGGGCAAACGGACTTGCATCCCCACTAATCCCAAGCAGCAGAGGGCCCGAATACCCGAATTCCTCTGACCATTTCAGTGCTGCGCCATTGGTCCTGATCGGAACAGGATAGCATCACCAAAATCATGGCAAGCATGGGTTATCCATGGTTATCCATGGTTATCCTGCAATATCAGCAAAGTGGAACTACTTCTACCACGGAGATAAAGATCGTGGCATAGCTGTGGCTGCATAAACCTGACCCACTTATTTTTCACCAGCCGGCATCACAGCTGCGCACCTCTCTCTCTCACCAAGGCTTCTCAGGATCTTGAGAGCAAAGCCGGCTGTCACCATTGGAGGCACGGCGCCGGCCTGCGCTGCCAGTGCTAATAACATACCAATCATACCAATGTCACAAGTTTCAATGTGGCCCCCCTGCCCATCATACGTGCATGTTCACTAAGAAGTATCTAGGCTCTGTATATCTAGTGTTTCAGTTCTTTGCCTTTTTATTCGGGTCTGAAATTTCTGAGATGTTGGCTGTCATCATGCTGGCAGTTTTTGTCATTCTTCCGTCACAGTCACTAGTCCTTTGCCCTTTGTTCCCTTTCCTTTTCTGTGATGTTCTTGTCACATTCTGGTCATTTTCGTGTCCGGTAAAATCAAAACACCTCAAGACAGAACTCACAAGCTGTGCTGCCAGAATCTGCCAGAAATATAGGCTTTGGAAAATCCAGGCAGCTTTCAGCTGAATCGATAGTTGCTTCAGCCGCAGAAGCAATCCGGGAATCCTTGTATTGGCCATTATAATTCCTTGTTTTTATGGTGGTGTGATCAGTATCATCATACCCCAATATGTGAACCAATATGGGTGTGTAAAAGAATCATCTGACTCTTGACCATGGCATACGGACGACTGGAACTTCACCATCAGAAAATAAACAGCTCCGTGTCATGGCCTCAACCCACTGGAGCAACAGACTCATGGGTTTTCCCAGGCAGAAGTCGTCTCGATCCCAGCGGCTCAGCAGTAGCCGCAGAAGCGAAGGCGTTACAGACTCGATCTATGCAGGGATGCACCAAACAAAACATGGGCAAGTGATGAATATTTAGAAATCATCTAAAGGAAACAAAGCTGGAATGCCTATCTGAAATCTTACAAACATGAATTTTGTCACAGATGCTGAATCCTGTTTGAAAAACACCGAAATCATCCCGCCTCTTTGGATGACAACCAGCCCGGTGCAGGATTCAAGACAGCCAGAAGCTCAAAGGCTTCCAAATGTAGATCTTCTGGGGGACCCTCCTGGGAAACTTCGGATCTCATGAAACCACCGACAGCCAGTTTTCGGTGAGCTGCGAAAACATGGGAGAATTTTAGCTACCCATGGACCCACTTAAAGAAAGGCATCTTAAGCATACCCAACAAGGTGTCTTTTTAAATTCACAGTCCAGAATCAAAGAGTAAATGTGGGATTCATGTGGACAATATCCAAAACCATAAACCATCCGCACGTCATCACCATTCTTATGGCCGGTATATACCATGTATATATATACCCTCTGGTGATTCAACATAGCCATGGTATAGAAGGCCCGTAGAAATAGATGCTTTACCTATTAAAAATGGTGGAACTTTCCATGGCAAACTGTTAGTCATAACCAGATGGTAAATATCTATTTGAACTATCCCCAAATGTGAAATAACTAGATGTTAAATAACCATGGCTACATATATATATATAACATATATATAAATATAATATATATATATATATATATATTATATATATATATTATATATATATATTATATATATTATATATATACTATAATATATATATATATATATAACATATAATATATATTATATATATATATAACATATATATATAATATATAATATATATATATATATATTATAATATATATATAATATATGTTATATATACTATCCCCAAAATGGTGGCGATAAAAGGTGAGCTTTTACCATTCCCCAACGATCTCCAGCAGCACTTTGCGCAACGCATCTTTGGCCGTCACTCGCAACGATGCTGGCAACTCCACCGTACAAAGCCTGAGATCTGGGATTGGAAACCAACCATTGGTTATAATCAATTGAATATACAGTAACCATAATAATCAATTGGTTATAATGTAACATAATGTAACCATTTCTTGGGGGAACCATACTAATCTAATTGATGATTTGAAAATTGAGGTTATTGTGTCCTCAATGATTGATTTGATATATTGATGTGGGTTTCTTTGGGGATTATAATTCCATAATGATTGGCTGACATATCAAACAATATATTGGATGAATGTACAATGGGAGTATGATATTGGATATTGATTTATGATCCCATCCCTTCCTTCATTGCAAAAAACACCCCCATTGTGAATGGTCCCAAATATCTGGTTTCATCCCCTACATCCACCATGGCTTCAGGGTCTGCAAAGCCTGAGACGTTTAAAGTCCTGAAGGGAATCCAAAATGGCCAAAAGATACCCTCTGGGACGTTTCCATAGGTGGAAACTCCAGCTTACCATCAGAAAATCATCAGAAAATCATCCAAATGTATCGTAGTGGTGTTTTTTCATCCTTGTGGCTTAGAGATCCTCACATTTGCACGTTGAAATTGGCTGGGCCATTGGGGCCTAAAAATTGCTGGAGGACCCCCCAACTGAAATCCTCCATCAGTTGGTAGCTTTCTCCATATGTTCATCCATTTTCCATGTTCAAAATCCTTCCCAACACACATTCTACACGAAGCCTTAAATTTATGGGTGAATTTGCAGCACCATTGGACCATGACGCCCGAGCGCAACATTTTTGACCTATCATGGGATAGGAACCATCGGACAGGTTACCCAGGCAATTTTCAGTGCCGACTCGAGCCATCCTCAGAATTTTTGTTCAAAGATGGGCCATTTCAAAATCTACAGGGGGGCAAATGATGATATTCCCAATTTTTAGATAAGCCCAAAAATACCAAAACACATCCGAGCCATACCATTGGAGCCAGCAGCCATACTCCTCAAACATCAGGGGCATTTTTTTGATGCTTAGATGATATTGGATTCTTATCAATTCCCCCTATCATATCTTCTATGCTGAATGGATTGCATAGGTCCCCCAACTCTCGTACTTGGAGGATCATCCCAGCAAGTGGTTTTTTGAACCATAAGTTATTGTCATCCAAGATTATAGATGGGATAACCATCAATCATCGGGGACTTCCTTTTTTTTGTAATGGGATGATTGATAATTGATTCATGGTTATCCCGAAATTTCCCAATCAAAAAAAGCGATTTTCATCCCAGATAACTAGGCTTTACTAACCAATCTAACCACTTACTCCTGAGATCCCTGGGATCCCTGGGATCCCTGGGATACAACGGGCCCTCCGGGCCCTCGGCCTCTTCAGTGCGCATCGCTGCACCCTGGGCGCACCGGGCTCCTCGAGGCGCCCGAGCAGCTCTGCAGCAGCGCTGCTGTGGCGCTGGTGGCACAGCTGGCAATGCATGGCACATTGGCTGCGGTGAAATGTCTGGATGATATGCAATCCATGGAAGAACTGGCAAATATTGGAAAGAATCTGCCAGAAATGTGGGGATATGATATGTCTGTTTCCATTTGCAATTTTCTGGAAAATTTTGGAAAAAATCTGATAGGATTTGGGATAGGTGTCCATTGATTGAAGCATTCATTGAAGCATTGGTCAAGAATGAGGAAACTGATGATGAACCCATGAACCAGTCAAACATTGACCAATCCTCAAATGTGTTTGGTGCTTTCGTCCAGTTTCAAAGGAATCGCTGGTCACAGTTGCATACAAAGGACACGCACTTGGAATCTACTGGCCCTCACCATTGGACTGTTGAACTCGACCTCTTTGCTCCGGTGATTTGGCTTGAGCTCGACCTCGGTTTTTTCTGAGATCCGTACGAGGTCCGACACAGACTTTCGGGACGGAAAGGGTGGCCGGCCTGCAGACAGCATCCCGATATATCGATCAGATGAAAGGCAAGAGCTCAGGTTGTTGGCCTTACATAACAGCAACAATCCCATCATATCACGTGTATGTGTATATATATATATAATTAATATATATATATATGTAAGTTCTATAAGTTTGCTATACCCGGGACCCTTGACCCCAAACGCAAGAGATCCAATCTACTAAACCGAGATTTCTGGCGGTCGTTACGTCATGGAGGAAATGGTTCTTTGTGTCGCCTGTCAACAGCAGAAAGAGGAGGCAGCCGCAGGACCATACCTGGCTACAGGGGGAAGATTAATCCCTTCCCCCTTATAGTAAACATCCCGTAGAAACCATGGTTTAGTACAGAATTTCCACATAATTGGGACCACTTAGGGGGTGTTTAATATTCAGGGGATGGGATCATTCTCATACTGGTATAATACATCATGATGTTCATCATGACTATCATTGGCATTCTCCACATCATTATTATTATCATTGGCATGTGCAACCAATTCTTTACTATCATCAGTATTGTCATGATCATTCCTAAATGGGTTCAAGTGATCGCAATAGAAATGATCACATTGATATAACCCCTCAATAAACCTCAAGAATACTAATATTCTGTATGTAGTCAACCCAAAACCATAAACTATCTCCAACGAACCCGCCAGTTAAATGGTATAAACCTGCTGAAATTGGAGGTTTTTTTTATTGTGACCACATTGAAATTCCATAAAGGGCTCCTGTCGATTTCCCTTTCATCAATCCATTGTTTGAGAGAATCTCATTCCATTATAACTATACTGCTTCGTTGAAAGCTATCCATATTATGGGTTATGAAAATTCCCAATAAACCACCTAGACTATGACTATGACCCCCTTGAAGTAACCAATCAACCAGTCATATATGATCTCAAGCCGCTTGCCAGCATCTGCAACCAGCGGGGGTCGCATCGCACTTGGGTCCATAGTCACGGCCTTCACAGCAGCAGTTTTTTTTGGGGGGGGTCAACCAGTGGATTCAGAGGTACCCTCTGGTAATTTAACGTAGCTATTGAAAATGGCCATTTATAATGGATTTTCCCATTAAAAATGGTGATTTTCTATAGCTATGTTAAATTACCAGAGGGTACCCCAATTTTCAGACCCACCCAATTGACTTTTGGTCCTTCCAGCTGCGGATGTGGTCAGACAATGTCAGACATGTTTGAAAAGCGGGCACCTTTTCTTCACTGGGTCTCCCGACGCCATACTTCTGGGGCCAAGAATTCTGGTCCACTCGAGCAGGGTAATGCCTCGAGAAATGCTGCGGACATGAGAAATGCGCAGCCCTTTTCAAACAGATCAGAAACCCTGTCAGTTGACATTTTGGTACAATAAATCACAAAAAATTCGTGACCAATAGAGGTTTTGTACAATAAATGACCTGCCCAATATCCTCTCAGAAGGTCCGGCGCAACGAGCTGACGCCTCCGGCGTCAGCTCCGGCGACACACTGGGAGCCGGAGGCCTAAGCAATCTCCACGTTGGAGAATAATCCACAGGAAAAAGCATCAAAATATGTCCACTACTGGGCCAAATCATGGCCAAATCATGACAAATCATGGATCTGTCAAATTTGGAATTTTGGTCAGTCCTGTCATTCCCCAAAACCACGCGTTGGCGTAAAAAGAGCTTCCGCAAACAGTCATCGAGCTTCTCGCAAACAGCTGGCAGGCAGAGAACCACCCAAGCCGTGCAGGTCGAACAAGGGCTGCGCGCAGGTGGTTCCACATCCATGATGTTTTCAAACCATAGCTTGACAAAAATGGTTAAATGGGTGCGTTTGAAAATAGGGTTGATCCCCCAAACGATGTGTTTAACAGGGAAGCCATGGTGATTAGATTAACTATAGCATTTTGGGGTAGCCATGGGTAGCCTATTTTCAAACCCCAAATGATCCCTCCCATCTCAAGGCCTGCAAGCCAAAGCACGTGACCCAGGCTTTCATGCCGGCACTGCCTTCAGTATCTTCCACCAGGACCTAACAGCAAAGATCGCTGAGAAAGGCATCGCTGCTTGGACTTTGCTAGTTTCGAGCTTGTTTGGAATCTTATTGGACCCCAAACATACCAGTCACTTGGGATATGATGTGGTTGACAACAAAACCTGTGAAATCAACCTGCAGGACTAACAAAATGATGTCTGCTGCCCAATGCGTTGTTCGAAATCCTCCATTGTTCAGATCGTTCCCTAGGTTTCCCATGGTTTTCAGACCATTCCCCTAGGTTTTCAGGCGAGTTGGGATAAACATAGGTTATCCCATAATCCCATATGATTTATCTATAACCATACCATAACCATGGGTTATCTATAACCATATGCTGTTACATACCTCGTCCAAATCCCATATGGAAAAAAAAAAACACATCACACATTTACCCCATAAAAAGCTATCCCATGCTATCCCCAGGCTATCCCCATGCTATCCCCATGGCTATCCCCATGGTATCCCCATGGTATCCGCTGAGCTTTCCCACTGACTCAGGTTGCAGGTCTCGGTGGATCACTGGCCCCAACTGCTGCGCGTGGCAATAAGCCGATGCGTCCAACACCTCGGCCCCCGGCCTGGTAAACGTTAACAAAAAACCATGGAAAATCACCATATTTAATGGATAAATCACCATATTTAATGGGTAAATCACCATATTCAATGGGTAAATCACCATTTTTTTATGGGTAAATCACAATTTTTAATGGAAAATTACTGGTTAACCATGGAAAGATCCACCATTTTGTAGCTGGGAAAATCCACTATTTCGACTGGGCCATTTTCAATAGCTATTTTGACATAACCAGAGGGTAAGCCCCATTTATGGACTTTACAACCTTACAAGCCATCCATGTTTTTGATGCTCAGTCATTCTGGGTCATTTGGGTGATTTATTCTCATATGATGATAAATATGATATATATATATATATATATATGATATATATATATATATATGATATATATATATGATATATATATATATATAT
>Ga0126342_10006163_pt1 | contig 21194 bp, 15 predicted proteins | sample Cyp1metagenome_FD_92528 | JGI IMG/M metagenome (GOLD analysis project Ga0126342, IMG submission 92528) | Coral microbial communities from Lord Howe Island, Old Settlement Bay, Australia - Cyphastrea 1 metagenome | ecosystem: Host-associated > Invertebrates > Cnidaria > Coral ...
ACATACATATACATACATATACATACATATACATACATATACATACATATACATACATATACATACATATACATACATATACATACATATACATACATATACATACATACACATACATACACACACATAATCATATAACTATATTTATTTATAAATAAATAAATCAATCAATAAATAAATCAATCAATAAATAAATAATATGAATACACATATTCATTGCCTTGACAGGGTGCAACAAGTTCCAGCGTATGTTTTCCTTGGTGCGAGAGGCCGCTTCATCTTGGATCTCCTGCAGAATGAGTTGACGCCGCTTGGGATCCAGCTGCACCTGGAGCGTTGCCCGCGCTCCCGGCGTCCCTTTCTGCCCTGTGTGGTGCGGAGGATGGAGCCAGGCTGGGGATATCCTATGTGGATATCCAACAGATGCTCCCACATGTTTATATATCATGTTTATAAACATCTTAATCCGTCAAACTTATTGATGTCTATAGATTTATGATATGGTTATCGATGTTTATCGAGGTTTATAGATGTGAAGATGGAACTGGTTGCCATCAATGACCGACAGGAAACCTTAGGGATATTTTCATGATATTTCAAGACAACTGCTTGGTGGCTGCAAGATTTTGGTTGATCTTTGTTGGAACATTACTTACAAATGAAGGATTTTCATTCTCATGTTTGATTACCGGAAGGTTCGTCAAGTTTGAGTTTATTTTTCCAATTCTTGGAAGAAAGATACCGGTGCTTTTTTTTTGAGCCTACACTGGTCGCCAGCTTCGAAGATCCAAAATCTCACTGGTGATTTATTGGTGAAACCAGTGAGATGATCCATGGCTCGGGAGGTGGACGCCGCAGAGAGGGGAACGTGCACATGGACAGCCTGGTACCGGGGACCACCTTGTCGATGAATCTGTCCCTCGATGGCTGCCACGGATGGCTTTTGGATCCTTTGAATGAATCCATCTCAGAATGAATTATGATATCCATGGCTGATTTTAACAATGGATACCCTCTGGTAATTTAACATTTTTCTATTGAAAATGGTGATTTATAGTGGATTTTCCGATTGAAAATGGTGATTTTCCATAGTTATGTTAGTTTACCAGAGGATATCCATTGTTTTATTGTGGGCTCTGAAACCTAGCGCCTGCTAGGACTCTTGGTGGATGTCAGTAAGCGTAACCGATGAGCGTTAAATCATGGAATCGATCAACAAGATCTGACAAGAAGGGACCCTGGCAAGTTGTTAATGGCTTAGTAACTGCCCCCTCCAATTTGCTTTAAGATGAATTTAATGCAATTTCAATGACGCATTTTTTTCCCAGATATAGCTGGACTGCGGTTTTTTTAAGCGTCATCAGGCCTTCTGAGGAGCTCCTGTGCCGATCGCCCAAGGTATTTGAATGTGCCGGAGATGCTGGGAGGGGAGCTCGTGCTGTATCCCATCCGAAAGGATTCGCTGCAGCGCTACTTGCAGCTCAGCTGAATACCCAATTTTGGGCGTTTCTGAAAACTAAAATACCCTGGAGGGTATAGCTTTTCCGCATCAAACTCTGGTCCCAGCTTTTGCTGCATTTTAATGCGTTCACATCTTAAACAAACACCACATCGTTTTCCGTTTCGTGGACCCAAGAATGTGTGTCGGCCTTCCAGGAATTCCCACTTCTTTGAGACCATCGACCTGCAGAACTTCTACCCAGACCACGACTTCTATACGCAGGATGTTGATGGATGTTGGATGGGTATGGATCAATACCTATTAATACCATTTTTAGGGGAATGAACATCCATTTACCAGCTATTTTGATGTTCACCAGGGGTACAAGGTTTTGACACACTGCCGGATCAGTGGGTGGATTCTCCAGATGCGGTGATGCGAACCAAGCGAAGCTAACCAAGCGCTCAGCTTTGGAAGGTTGATGTATGTTGATGTCATGCAGATTTGTTTTCAATTGTTTTCAAGACTGTCAGTGAGTGCCATTTGTCAACCAGGAGATGTTGAAAGAGATTGAGCCCATTGCCCGGTGCTGAGAGATCTGATCAGGCCAGAAAGATTGCCCTTGCTCGCCCATTTTCAATGAGTTTTGCAAATGTCGGTGCCGGAAAAAATACGAAGGGAAAAGAGGTGAATGGTTTAAAACCACTTCGCAGACCTCTGGGCATTTTTCCTTTTCAAATCAATCCAAACTATTTTTTCCTGAGGAGAGAATAGTCACAATAGGTTTTAAGTGTGTCAATTTGGGGTTGGTTTCGTATCAAAAAGAGATGCCTTGGTATTTTCGGGACGATGATCCCTGGATTCCGCTGAGGTTTACCGGCCTGGAGCTGGAGATGTCGTGTTCATTGATCTGGCCTCAGCGACTGCCCCCGCTGTTGGAGGTCTTCCACAGACTTTCCAGGTTTTTCGATGTTTTCAATTTTTCGGGGTTTTGTACTATGATATACTGATATACCATGGGAAATTCAACATTGCACCGGCGTAGTAAAGCTAGATGAAAGGGATTGAAAGGGGAAGTGAACGGCGTGGATTTTTTTTTTTGGCTGTGGGAGAATATTTTCGAAGGCCGGAGATTAAATTTGTGGCTGAGCATTTGGTGAAACGAACCTTGAGAACCAGATTCACTGGTGAAGAATTCGAATATCTAGAGATTCACTAGTGAGCCTTTACCATGACGGATGTGGCTCAAGCCTGACTGGTGCCTGACCGTGGAAGAGACGCCATGGGCGCACTGGAGGACATTGGAGGTAGACGACCCACTGAAATGATGAGAATCCACTGGTTTTTTTTCTTTCCAGACAGTCCAGTGGATTTAACACACTGGAGGCTGTCTCCACTTTTTTTAAAATAAATAAATCGCAGACAGCCCATGAATTCAGCTCAGTCCTTTTCCCCAGCTGGGCTACATCATGCTCGCGCATTGGATTCAGCATGATTGTTGGATGAAAAACACCAGCTGTTGAAGGTCTATTTTTGTTGTATGACTCGTTTTGACTGCTTGATTTCCCGTTTGTTACGAACCTCCATTATTATCGTTGGAGTCCCTACTAATTATCAGCATGGATTCAACCCACACAAACGTGGATATCACATGATTTTTGCGCAGCTCACATGCATATACGTGGGTGATATTAGCCAGAAAGGAAGAAACAATCTACATTCCCAGAACATGATGTTTCGCAAAGGAACTTCCCCGATCTCACCATCAGATCAGGTTTAATCCACTATTGCGCACGGATTGAGGCAAGCATGCAGGCAGCTCGCGCAGCCAGCATGTCCAATCAGTCTCTAATCTAAATTCGCCAGGGGCGGGAAAAGCCCTGACAATTTGTAATGGGCCTGTTGCCCACAAACTCCTGGAGAGTCCTCAAAGTGGACTGCTCAAGGTCTTTTGGCCATCCAATCCAGATAGCCCGTTGGAACGGGTAGACCTTGACCTGTGTTAGATCGGTTTGTCCAAAAGTCCAACTGATGTGAGTGCAATCCTCGAAGCACTGAAACAACCTCTTAAAATAAGAAAAATCCCGAGCGAAAGTAATCACACTATATCTGTCAACCTCACCAGCCTCAACACAGAGGGGAGAACCCCCACGAAAAACACGAAAGGCAATGAAGATCTCCAACAAACTAACCTGTCTCATCTCGGAAGCACTCCCATCTACAGAAATAAGCCAGTGACAGAGCTGTGCCAAAATCCCATCTGCAACTGACCCTAACCTACACTGAAAACAGCCAGTCTCCTGCCAGGTGGATAGATATACAGAAACTTCAGCAGTATTCTGGACTGTGACAAAATCAAAATGTGAAACCTCGAATCCTTGATCGTCTTCATAAGACTCAGTTGTCTCGCCTGTACAATCGTAAGCTGCCACAGCAGCATGAAAGCTAGTTAGAAGCTCAATGCGTCGCTTCCAGTCTTTCCGATACTTCTGAAACCTGCTCCAGACACGAGTGAAAAACTGTGGTCTGATCATGTTGGCAAGGTCAGCCTGTGTGTCGGCTGCTGCATTCCATTGTCTTGTCCATTCCTCCAAAGGGCCGGTGCATTCTTCAAGAGGCAGATGGCTAACAACTTTGTGTGGGATGATTTCTGCTCTCGTGACTTTCAGCAAAGTCTCAATCTTCCTCCAAAGGTCTGAATGTTCGTAGTTCGACACTTCTCCAGTTCCGCGAAGGAGGTCTCGAAAACAATCAAGCACTGATTGCGAATCGACCCAAATGTGCAAAACACCTTCTCGTTGCTGCACCCATCCCAAAGCACTCAAAACCGCAGTGGTCTCTGCTCGGGATATGGTTTGTTGGATTCCTGGCAAGTATCCACAAGAAATGGTACCGTGCTCAGCCCACACGACTGACCATGCCGCCAGGGCAGAGTCTCGGTCTGTCGGGGAGGCACATGTGCCGTCAGTAAACAGATGCCATGTGCGTCCAAAAGGCTGCTGCTCATATGTATGAGCCAAATCTGGTAAGGCCTGAAAAGCTTCCCAAAGTAGTTCTTGCCAGGGGTTGGCTGGTACCAATCCATGCAGTTGAGCGCATACTGGGAGATCTGGCCAAATTGCAAAGAGTTCTTGGTGTTGTGCTCGAATTGAGTCATAACGGCTGCACACTGTGTATCTATGTTCACGGCTGTCCAGAACTCCGCAACTTCTGCAAAGGGTGGACTTGCCTGCGTCATATTTTCCACAATACTGATTTGTGAAAAAGCTGCCATCACGGACAACATTCAGTTGTTCAACTTGTGCTGGCTGATAGTGCTTGTCGCAGCCTGTAGTCAGTGCATAATCAAAGCCAGTTAAGTCTTTGAAGCCTTCTCGCTGTTGTACCTGTCTGGTCACGGCTCGGCGAAAGCAAAAAGAAAGAATTTGCTCCAACTGCTCGTCAGAGCATGTCGTCAAATCCAGTTTACCTCGCTGAGAAAACCAAATGCAAGCAGATTCATCTATGTGCAATCCTACTTGTTGCAAGGTGTCCAACAGTTTGCCAAAAGGTCCATATGAGACACTGTGCTGAGTCTCACAGAAAATTTTCCAAAAGTCAGCTATCACGAGGTTACCCTTGTATTGTCTACGAAAGGTCTGCACCACTCTCCAGAGTTGGAACCATGCAGGGTCAGAACTGGTGTGGAGAAGCCCAAACCGCACCCATGGTGAGGCCCCTCCTCTGTTCCAGTTGACAGCTTGCATGGCCCCAGAACGCATCGAATTGACATGGTTGATCCCAACAATCACTGCCTCACATCCATGAAGTGCTCTTGGCCACAGCACCTGTCGCAGATTGAGAAGCTTCGCCTGAACTGGAAGCTTTGCATTACGTAACTTCCCAAAAAATGGCTTGATGCTAGCGATTCTGTCAGTGAGGACTCGATTGCGCAACTGCCGGCAGTATGTGACCTGACCTCCAAGATCCCTGGCTCCCAAACTAACATTATACCCCATATTTTTAAGTTCCCTTCGACCTGACGCACTGGAAGACCAAGCATACAGAGCTGACAAGCCCAAATCCAAGTCCAAGTGTGAACAAAAGAAAAGAAGGGTTTGCACTGCATCGTGGATGATGCTAGCTGAGACACCAAGAAACTCCAGATTGCCAACATAGCTCAGGCTAAGTGGATGAGGTGAAGCAATCTGCTGCCACCAGTGCCATGCTGTGTCGACAGCTGTCATGGCCGCACATGAGAGAGGGCATCCTTCCGGAAATCCAGTACATGCTTGAACAGCCGGGCTGGTTTCACCATTGACAACGAAATACCGAGTAAAGTGACTGAGATGATCCGACCAAACTCCAAGAAACCATGGTGGCACACCTAAAAGACGCAAAAATTCAAAAGCAGGGCACCTGGGAAGTGCGTTGTATGCTTTCACAATGTCAGCCACGGCGCCAAACAAAGGTGTGGATTGCTGCAAAGCAAGTTCAAGACAGACACCGACAAAGTACCACACATCTGCAGATTGACGGCCTTTGACAAAACCACACTGGAACTTGGCCGCACGAGTGGAAAGTTGTGCAAGGATCTGGCCCGACCTAATGCCCGCAAAAACACGGTAGAACAGACTAGTCACTGTTATGGGTCGAAATCCATCAACTGTGCTGCTGGTGACACGCTTTTGCAGGCAGTGGATAAGACCAATGCACCACTGAGCTGGCCATGGTGCCCCTGATTCAATGGCTGCATAGAAGTCGACAACCGCAGCTACCTGTCCATCATTCATGTGCCGCAAATCTTGCAAAGCCCATCCACAAGGGCCTGTAGCAGCATTGGTTTTGAAAGCACTGATGGCACGCCGGAAGTCTTGGGTAGTGATAGGCGGCAAATCAAAGGCTTCAAACTGCATGTGCTCGCGTGCAAAGTCCACAATTTGCTGCCAATGGCTGGTTGGTACCTCCCTATGTTTATTCCATCTAGGGGACCACAAATCAATCAGCCGATTATGGATGGTAGCAGTGTCGTGGACTGCAACATGGCATGTAAGTATCTGATTTTCAGCCAAAAGGTAATCAGATTCCACATGATACCCATCTGGATGAGGCCGAACCACAACAGGCTGATCTTGCAAAGTCCAGTACGTCACATTTTCATCGGGAAAGGGCTCTGGCACTTGTACAATGCCTGCCTGTGGGTCGACCAAAGAAATGGCTTGAGAAAACTTGTCTTCCAGGCAATCCAAAGTGTCTTTGGCTGGTTTTCGAACCACAGCGAACAGGCCTTTGGTTGATGCCATCATTTTCGATTGGCAGCTCAAGCGGCGCTTTTGCAGTTGCCAACTTTCAAAACGTCTGTAATTGTGATGAAAGTCATCATACAAAAGCCCTGCGATGACCACATCTGGTGGGTACTTGGGAATGGCCCCAGGGGTCCCCTGCAGTTGCACCGGTCTTGATGACCACCATGACTCGAAACCTTTCTCAAAACCCGCCGCATGAAGAATGCTATTCCAAAGGGCTGCACGTGACCTGAAATTTGATTCAACATTGGCCGACTTCACAGCATGCATGTAAGATTGCATCCTTCTCAGCTGTTTGAACCACCGACCAACCGCACGGTTCAAAAATCCACACACCTGCTGGGTTTCACCTGGCCGACTATGCTTCGGAACAGCATGATTGCACTTTCTCATTTTTGGGCGTGTCATCCTACCTCGGCCATAAAAACTGTGATCAGCTTGTGCTGTTGGATGGATCATGCAAACTGATGTGGCCATTTCAAAACGACTACTCCATGCCTGAAAGGCACTGGTGGAGTCCAAGGAACGCAAGCCAACAGAATCAGAAGGCTCAGACAGATGTAGGCCGCCCGCAGGCCACACACTGACAGGGAACACAGAGCCAGCAGTTTGATTCGAAGTCCATTGTTCCATAGAAACATGATTCCAAGGGATATGACCAGGCAGATGCCATTGCATGGAAACCCGAGGCAAAGATGGCAAACGCAGGCCCGCAAGCAAAACATCATGGTCAGGGTACAGTTGCCACAGCCCTACATTGGAAATCCATGGAATGATTTCGGGGGAACACCATATTTGGTCAGGCGCTGTGGCTCCTTTACAAGTTGGCCTTGGAGTGATGGAGTGAAGACCATGCATCAAGTCCTGAAGTTTCACCCATCCTTGTGCTTTCCAAAGCTGCATCTGACGCAGACTGCCTGCAGGGGCATTGAAGTCGCCACAGATGATCCTGGCCCCAGCACGCCCGAAAACTAAAGCCTCTGTGACTGGCTCTAACAAAGATTCTGCCAATTCGGTGGCCTGTGCAAAAGATGGACCTTTGGCTGGGCAGTACACTGTAGCAGATGTGATCTGCAAATTGCCAATATGAGCCACTGTGAGCATTACCCTGCCACTATGGTACTCTCCGGCAGGCCAAAAGGATGGCACCTGGCGAAGATGGCAATCTCCAAAGTTGAGGACTCCCGTCCACGACCCTGCATGTTGTGATCCTGGTCGTAATGGAGCTGGGGCGCCCACACAACATCGGATGTTGCGATTCTGACGTGCTGAAACCGCACGAAGATGACTTTGCACCATGCTTTGTTGGGAACGTGAAGCATGTGTCTCCGACAAATGGAACCAACCCAAAGGGAAACTCTCCAAGGTGTGCAGCTTGTTATTGATGCCGGAAGGATTTCCGGTACCAATGACGAATGCAGGTTTTCCAGGCAAAGTCCAGGATGGCTCTTCGAAGGAAGTTGGCCCAGGAACGGTGGCCTCCCCTACACGGCAAAACGCAAGAAAAAAGATACAGAAAGTCCAAAAGCGAGAGAGAAATCCAAAGGACATTGAACATGAATTGGGCACCTTTCGAAGTCCAGCGAAAGGCCCCTGCCGACGTAGTCAAGCCGTGCGGGCTTTCTTGGCCATGAGTGACTCGATCTGTTCAGTCTGCTTGGCAAAATAAGATTCCAAAGTCTTTGACAGGCCATCCTGAAGCGAGGTTACATCGGATGAAACCTTGGTGATTGCCTGTCCTTGGACTGTAAGTGCCTGTGTGCAAGCTGAAACGTCATGGGCAACTTGTGTGATGACACTCCCTTGCTCGCCGATGCGATTGTGGCATTGCTCTACTGCCTGCTGCAGTTGGTGGCAATCTTGCTGCAAAACCGTGACCTTACTACCCCCTTCTGACACCCAGTGCTCAAGTCTGGTCTGGTGTTCGATGATGGACTGGATTTGCTGCTCCACATGTTGGACTCGACAGCTTGTGTCATTGTCTTGCAGTCCCTGAGCAATGGTGGTCTTGATGTGGTCCTGCAAACGCTGTTCCACATCCTCAAATTTTTGCTGGACATGCTGCGATGGTGGTGCTGGTGCTTTAACGGAGACGGCTTGGTAACCTCCCCAAGGGTCACGACCGGAAGTCCAAGGGTCGACTGGCTGTGCTGTGGATGGAGCAGGGCGAACAGAGCCAATGTGCTGCTTTGTCTTGGCAGTGGCAATCAGATGTTGGGCTGGATTTGATTGCACCTGATCCTTAACCTTTGCAATGCTAATCCATCCATGTTTGGCTTGGATGAACTGGCTGGGCGGAGGGGTTTCTGCCCCGACCGTCCATGCTTTGCCTTGGGGGCCTTTGCATGGCTGCAGGGGCTTGGCCTTCCAATTGACGGACTGCAGGGTGTCCGACAATGACTGACGCTGAGTTCCTACTGGCAATGGCTCAAGTCTATACACCTCCTTAATTGCACAATGGACAAAAGGGACTTGTGGCCGCAAGTCATTATGCACTTCTTCGTGATGTTTAGTTTGGCATCGGACTCCATACTTGGTTCCTATGCGGCATGCTGCAAGGCAGAGGTCATGTGTTTTGACCTTGTGCATGATGTCCTGCATGGTAGCTTGTGGAATCCACACAACTGAAAACGCTGGGTCTGCACCAGGAGAGTCTTGGCATCGTGGCTCGAAGAAAACCCCGTCTGTCCCTGAAGCACTGTGAAGGCACGCAAAAGAGGACTCTGGCACACGGAAATAAACCGACAGAACATCTGCACTGACTGGAGTGGCTTTAGACCCATCTGTTTTCATCCATCGAAAAGCCCAAACATCGATGAGTCCTGATTCAACTCCTGTCTCTTCAATCGATGGATGATAGGCACCGCACGTAGAGTCACAGTCAGGAACACGGCACAGCTTCAACACAGGAAAAGATTGCACCAAGGATCGGACTGGATGTGCAGCTAGCTCAGCCCAATCATGCGATAAAGTCCAAAGGTCTTTGAAAACATGAAGGCGAAAAACCACTGTGGGGAAAACTGCAAGCTCAGGCGCCTCTTGGCAAATCTTACGGTACACTGCTTGGTCTCCTAACTGCACCGAAATGACATCGAGAATGATGGGTTCATTAGTACCTCGGTAAATGGCTGGAACACGCAGTGCATGAGATGGCAGACCCTGGGGTGCAGCATCAGGAATTGTTCCGACAATCAGGATGGATAGGCCTTCTGCAGAGATGGATTTTCCTTCTGCCAAAAAAGGTTGGGCATCTTGGTAGGTGCCAAAAGCAATTCCTCGTGCGTTCTTCTGCACTTCTGCAAGTCCAATTTGGGCAAGAGGGGTACCGTCATTGGTAGCGAAAACACCTGCCGGAAGCATCAGGCTGCCTGGATCTAGTTGGGTTGGTTGAGCAAGTTTTTTGGACTCCTTGCTTCGCTTGCCCTTTTTGCTGTCAGATTCAATTCCAAACTGATGGTGGGAGCGATCGCGGATGTGGTTCTGAAGTTCATCGTGTGTCACCCACATGAAAGGCTTAGGTCTGGAATTGCCTAACTGCTTCAAAGACATCCAGGTGTTCTTGGCTCCCAGAGCTCTGGTGATTGCAGGAATGCCAAAAATCTTGATGGCTGCCAATGCTCTGTTCTTCACCTCAGCCGGTGGTACGCCATGCGCTGGAAGGATCTGCTCGAGAGATTTGATCACTGCATTTTCTTCGGCTCCCCATCCGCTCGGGCTGTGAACACTGCCGATGCTCCCACAGATCGCAAGACTGTCGTGCAAAGACTCAAACTGATTGGCCTGATCAAGAGTCAAAAGTCCAAGTGAAAGTCCAAAGTGAGCCAATGCAATGGTGCCACATGAATCCTGCCTGGTCTGTGGTATGCTCCATGTGGTTTGCACTGAGACACGGACGACCTTCCAGGCCGTTTTCAAACTGTCGATCACCGGAGTGAGTTGATGTATGCTGGTGTGTGCAAGACCATCGTACAGAGTCAATTCCAGCCTGTCTTGTTGGAGGGAACAACTGAGAAAAGTCCAATGGCGCTCAATCAACACAAACATGAACATAGGGGCACATGTCACATGGAGTGGTCGAGTGTGACAGAAAACCTTCAAATCCTGCTCTGAACCCACACATACCACCTTAATCTGGTCGGCCCGAAAGTCCAAAGGGCGGTTGACAATCCAAGCGTTGGAAAAATCCAGTAAAAACTTGGCAGTAAGTCCAATGCCAGTTTCTGTGGGGGTCTGAGGCGTCAAAGGTTTCGGCAGTTGTTCCTGATTAGCTTCGTACTCTAGAGTAGGTGAACAAGTGCTTTTGGGATCTTCGGGAAAGTCCAAAATTGCACTGTGTCTGTGCTGTCGCAGGATGGCCGCAACATAGCAAGGCAAATCCAATTCAAAGTCAAATAGTGCAAAAATTCTCTCAAGAGTACCTGGAAAACCAAACTCAGTCCCTCGCACCACATGTTGATCGGTTTGGATCTGTCTGCCGCCAGCTGCATGCGCACGAAAAGCCAAATGTGCTGCAGACACGGATACTTGGCACTCCGGTTCAAAGAAAGTCACAACGGATTCATGGGTCGTTGTAGTGATCTTCAAAAGATTCCACCCCCAGGATTCCAAGACAATCGCGAACAAACAAGTGGTAGGATTCAATAACCATGCTCGCAAAGAATCTTCCACTGCACTCGGCCAAAGTTCAACAACCGCAGCAGCAAACGAAGGAAGCCAGACTGTCAACGGATGGAAACCAGCACCTGCCCATGAAACAAGAAGGTTGGACTTGACAATTTGGTCGACGTGCCACAAACCGGTTCCACCCCAAGATGCCGTGCAGCAAAAACCCAACGCGCTCAATGAAAGCTCGGATCCGAAACCTTCCAGCTTCAAAGAAAGTTCAAAATCCACATCGTCCGGATCAGACTGCACAGTGAGTACACTCCAAGGGGAGAAAAAACTTTGGAGATGCTTTGGTTTCTGCTGGTTGTCGACTACCGCTTTGCAACCCTGGATACCTACCCAATTCAAGAGCATTCCAACATTGAAGCTGGCAGGAACGACATACAGCCTGCAGACTCCCAAGTGTTCCAAGCACACTGGAACGGGGGACACTGAAAAATCCACCTCGGAGTCCGTCAAGTCCACTTGGTACCTACGTTCCTGCATGAAAGCCCATGATGGGAGTTCCAAACCTTGACATGAAAGTCGAAGCTTTTTGGCATCAAAATTCAGGGTTGACTCGGCCTTGATCAAATCTCCTACCGTTTGCTTGGTATGAAAAGTAATTGGCACACTACCTTCATGAAAGTCCAAAGTTGCAATGCCTGTACCTGGGTAGGGACTGGGCCATGTGATGTCCCTATGCACGACAATTGCTCGCAAGTATTCACAAAGACATGTGCTTGGAGTCTTGTCTTGCAACAAGTTCCGACCTTGATGCAAAGTTGACAAAACCCAAATCACCTGAACAGGGGACACGGAATTCCCATAAAGACACAGTTGTGCTCGGCAATCCGACAAAATCTCCTGCAGTGGTGGAAATCCAAGAAGAAACTGCAGCTCCCTAGGATGGATATGTCTGGATAAATGTGGCCATAAACCTGACAAAATCTCGATCCCACGCAGACCCTTGGCTCTCAAAACACCTGGACTAAACCCCTGTTGGCGGCATCCGCACGGGCATTTGTACAGGGCAGATCCCCAGGAATGCAAGGCAGTTGGCAGAGGTTGTGACAAGTCCACACGGCGATCAGGGTTTCCATAAATGGGGTTCTTGTACACTTGGCTTTCAAGGTCAGTCCATTTCAATTGTTGTTCATCACAATCATTCCAAACTGGCCACAAATTGAAAGGAATCAGGTCTCCTACGGTCGGGGCTGGACTCAGGCATGGCATCGGAGGGAACTGGAAACCAGGCAGGTTCGGAACCAGAACTGCGAACCATCTTGAGCGACGTGCAGGCCAGACATGCTGGAGGTGTAGCACCTTTATGGAAAAATTCATCAATTGGGCAAATTCGGCCAAAGCTTCTTGTGTGCCTACATCGGTAATCGCTTCTGGGACGCATTCCAAACATACTCCGGAAGCTTGGAGCCAAAAGGCCGCTCTCAGCAAAGCCTTTAGGACCTGACTTCGTTCGTCCAGCTGCCTTTTTTGAGCACCCTGTCGCGACAGTGGTTGGCATGGAAAGCCACCGACCAGCAGTGGTTGTGCTCCCACCTTGATCTGCTGAGCATGCATCTGGAATATCGTGTCTTGTGAACAGACATCACCAGAGATCGGAAAGGCATTGTGATTACGACAATAGGCGGACATGGCCAAGGGACAAAGGTCAACAGCAGTGACAACCTGACCCGGAACACCACAGGCATTGTGCAAGAAATCCAAACCGGTGGCAAAACCGCCCAAGCCACAGCAGGTATCATGGACAAAACCTAGATCGGCGGGAACAGGTGATCTATGCTTAAGGGGTTGAAAGCCAGGAACAGGAGACAGGACCCAAGCATCATGAAGCTTCATTCCGGTCCTTCGCACATTGTACAGTGTCATTGTGCCTTCCTCAATCACGCCCTCATTTGGGTAGGCAATTGGAGTTCCAAAAGGGATTTCGGTTCCAAACAAATGATCATCCATACATTGGTCTATGTGAACCAGAACTGTAGCTCGAGTACCCACTGGATACTTAAGAACTGGGATCAACTCCATGGCTTCACACAATCCTCGAACGATTTGCCGTCTCAGAATGACCCCTGGAAGGAATTCGAGCCCAAACTAGGTTTAATCCACTAAAACCATGACACCGGGATGACACCCGGGATGACACCGGGGTCCTCACTTGGGATAGCTTCGTTTTTTTTTTTGAGTTGTATCATATATCCACCATCATTATAATTCTCCCATCATTCCACGTGGTCCGTTGAATCACGTTAAAATCCCAAGAAATAGCTGGCTAAATCCCGATGTGAAATCCAGCTTAAATCACCATTCTCTCCATGGTGAATTCCCAAGCTGATTGGTGGTTTGGAGCATTTTTTATGACTTTCCATATACCCTCTGGTAAACTAACATAGCTATTGAAAATTACAATTTATAGTGGTTTTTCCCATTAAAAATGGTGATTTTCCATAGCTATGTTAGTTTACCAGAGGGTATTTGGAATGTCATCATCCCAACTGACGAACTCCATCATTTTTCAGAGGGGTCGACCTAAACCACCAACCAGCCTAGTTTTTAATCAATGATTAACCATCATTAACCACTATTAACCACTACTAACCACCATTTTCCTATGGGTTTTCCTATGGTTTTCCTATGGTTTTCCTATGGTTTTCCTATGGTTTTCCTATGGTTTTCTGGGGATGGATGGGGGCCATCTCTCCAGGAACAGCTCAAGGCGCTGGAGGCGCGTGTGGCAGCCCTGGAGGTGCGGCCGGGGAGGTGCGAAGCACTGAAGACAGATGATATATAATATATATAATATAACATAATATGATATGATATATATATATATATTATAATTTAATATGATATAATATAATATGATATGATATGACATGATATAATATAATGCAATACTATACTGTATAACAAATATTTAGGTGTCCAAAACTTCAGACCCTAATGAGAAAAACGCCCTTGCCCCAAGAGGGGCAAAAGACATGTCCAGGGGCTGGAATCCGTTCTTGATCAGAACTGCATGCCATTGATTGTTGAAGTGTTACTTTCCAGAGGAAATATGGGCCAGGTTGCCAAACAACAAGAGTGAACCACTTCATTTCATATGAATTTCTATACCTGGGACACCCCATAGGTGAACAAATTCATATGAATTTCTTTACCTGGGACCCCCCACAATAAACAAAGTTCATATGAATTTCTTTACTTGGGACACCCTACACGTGAACAAATTCATATGATTTTCTTTTCTTGGGATACCCCGAATGTGAACCACTTCATATGAATTCCTTCACGTGGGCACCCATGTGAGTTTGATCGCATGTTTATGCAAAAATCAAAAATCCAAGGGGCGGAAATACCCGTCTAAGGGGCAGAATTGCCCGGGCATCCTTTAGGAGGTCTTTCATGTCAATGGTTACCATGCTTGAACGGGCGCTTGAAAAACGCCCCCTTCCTTTTTGGGGTGCGGGGGACAAATTTATTAGGTGTCCAAAGGGTTTTGTCGCACGTGCAGCTGTTTAGCTGCTTTAGCATTCGGTTGACAGTTTACCTTTTGTGGTCTAGTGCCGAAAGCACATGCCTTGGGTTATGTATTTTATTTGAGCTGGAGCAGACCTGGCAAGATGTTTACTCATTGAATCCAGCTGTGTGGGACACATCTTGGGCGTGTAAGTCGCCAATTCAGAAGGATTGGCTATGGCAACATTGTAAGCAACACACTTTTGGTCGATAGAATCAAAGTGAGACTTCTAGTCCGTAGGTTTAAGAAGCTAAGGCGGCAATGACCGGTTTCAAAGCACTGAGCTTTGGGTTGATTTAACAGGGACTGTTTGCCAAACATAGGATTTACAATAGATAAAACTTTCCAACCAAGTTCAAGCTGTGAATGTGTGTTGTGATCTGGCACCATGGTCTAGCATGTCCACTTTGGGGGAAGCGCTATTGGGAAAAATGCAGGGTGAAGACAGCATGCCTCCAATACAAAAGCTAAGGGGCTGAAGAGGGGCCGTGTTTTTTTTTGTGCCTTTTGCTAAGGGGCTGAAAGAATGCAGGAGGGACGGATGCAGGTATGTATATGTATATATATATATATATATACCCTCTGGTTATTTGACATAGCCATGGAAAATGGCCCATTAAAAGATGGTTTACCTATGAAAAATGGTGATTTTCCATGGCTATGTTAAATTACCAGAGAGTAAGCAATTGCAACGCGCGTCATCTTTTGTGGTGACTAGATCTTGATCGACCGTCGGGGCCCCTCGATCGGACCTGTCAGGTCCCTGGCGATGAAACTGGGGCATTTCCGGGACGGAAAGCTGGCAGCGATGCACAGGTCATGAAGACTCCTGGTTGTTTGACTGATGGGGGATTATGGTATTCTAATGTATTCTATACATAGTATTCCTATTGTATTGTATCGTATTCTACAATGTTTTTATAGTATGAAACATAGTTATATAGCTATAGAATGTTATATATATATAGTTTTTAGATAGTATTTTATAATATTGTATAGTTAGATTTTAAGGTTTTGTAATATTTTCTATTGTAAAATATTTTGTAGTGATAAAACCAACATAAGATTGGAACTCAACATGATGTTATCTGTTTTTCTTGTAATTTCTACAATGTTCTATGAACAACAAAGCAAACAATGTGGATTAATTAGGATTGAACCTATATACTACACTTGGTGATATTTTAATGGTCTTAAAAGTATTCTATAGTATTGTGGTGCTTTAGAAGCAGCCAATCAAATCACGAGTTGAATCTTCGTGTTTCCTGTATGGTACCTAGGTAGTTTGGGAGAATGGCTTTTGAGCCTGTCGACCCCCTTTGCCGCTGGGCGACCCGCCTTTGTCCCTGAGGAAAGTGGCGACGCGTCTGCAAGACTTCGAGTCCCAGATCACCGCGCAGCTCAGCAACTTGCAGACCGACTTCGACAAGAAGTTGTCGCACGTCAACCGAGGACCGGTTTTTTCGATGTTGAGCTGCAGCTGGGTGGTTTGAGCTGGTTTTTTGGGGAGCATTTTAAGTGGCACTTTTCCGTAATTTGGTTGGTAAAACCCAGGTTTTTCCATGTTTTTCCATCCCAGGAGCTGCCGCCACGAAGGGCTTGGATGGCGCCTCCGGCGCTGCCGGCTTGGACACCATGGCGGAGGATTTGGACCAACTGAAGTGCGCAGGATTTGGGGTGGGGCCATGGGTTTTTGTGGGAAATCTCTTGGAAGAATGGAACAGTGGCAAAAAAAATGGATAATTTTGGAGATATTTGGGTGATTTTGTTGGGGAAGTAAACGATGCTATCCAATATGGGGATGACTGGCTTTTGTGATTTAGTTGACTCTTTGATTGGTAGGATCTGGGGTCAGTTGAAGGAACATTCCACTTGTTGATTCATTCAGATGATTGACTGTTTGATATATGGGGGTTCTCGTGACGGTTCTCGTGTCCTAGGTTTGCCGGGAGGAGGTTACGAAACAGCATGTTGTGTTTACCACTTGCTTTCGGGTGTAAATTGCAGGGGACTTTTCGGTTGATATATATATATACATAATTATATACAATATATAATATTTTCCGATAGGCATTGGTGTGTGGTGCAGAGGGAATATTGATTGGTGAAACTATCGATCTTTCATTCAAGTGATGGCTGAATTCGTTGTGATGATGAGGTATGATGTGGGAGAGCTCAAGGACCTGCTTGGAAACAACAAAGGCACAGGGAACAGACGGGACATAAACAAGGCCTAGAGAAGTTTGATCTCCTTATGTGCACGACATGGGTGTGTGGCAGATTGTGGCATGTATTTCTTGATGCAAAATGATTTTGGCCACGACCCACGTCACACTTGTGCTGGTTTTCATCGTCTTCCCAGGTGAGGTCAATCACATTCGTCGCATCGTCCTTGCCTGCGAGAGAGATCCTTGGTCGAATTCAGTAGACTTTCATCATGACATGGGTGATTTATTTCCAGATCAACAAGATCCTTCGATGAAGAATTACAATTATAAAAATCGCATCCCTCAAATAGATAGAACAGTTGCAAAGCTGCAAAATATGGAGGAAGCATCATCGAATCATCATTCATAACATCCTGGAAACAGATTTTCCATCCTTTTTGCTGGTTGCTTAGCGTTGCGAATCGCGCCCCAGAAATCGAAAAAAGCACCGAGGACATGGAGGACTTCACAGCGGCTATGGATGCTGTGAACGTGGACCTTGATGAGTGCATTGGATGAATGGAAAGTACCACTCTTTTTGGGAAGAATCATGGGATTAATCATGGCCCCATAAGTTGGGATATAGCTGATATATGCTGATCTAAGCCCTACAACTATGGTATTATGGTTATGTTGTAACCACTTAGACCTTGGACTGCAGCCCCAAGTAGATCCATTAGTTGCCACCGGGCATGGAATTTGCATTGTCAAACCATGTTGATTTTTTTGTTGAATGATTTCCGTTTTTCCCCGAACAGTGTGTCCACACTGAGGGGTTCTTACGGTAGCTGTAAAGGCGGGTGCCTGATCAGGGTGCTCACTCTGGGCCCCGCATTTTTCCTGTATAAAGTGGCTCTTGTGAAACGGTGAAGTGCATTTCGACCGCAGGCTCGCACAAAGTGTGGTCCCGGGTTCTGGGCCGCGGCATTTTTCCTTTAAATTTCTGTAAAAGGTAGCCCTTCTGAAATGTTGACGTGCATTTCGATTGCAAGCTCGCACAAAGTGTGGTCCTAGGTCTTGGGATCGGTCCTCCCCCTCAACATCATCATTCTGAACATCATCATTTTCCTCCCCCTTCACATCATCATCCTCAACTTCATCATCTTCCACCTCATCTTCCGCAACATCATCCTCCTCCACTTCATCTTCCGCATTACCATCCTCATCCTCATCCTCATCCTCCTCAACATCCTCAACATCCTCAACATCCTCATCGTCATCCTCATCCTCCTCATCCTCCTCAACATCCTCATCATCCTCATCCTCATTCTCCTCAACGTCATTATCCTCACCATCAACATCCTCAACATCATCATCCTCAACCTCATCATCCTCAACTGCACCTCATCCTCCTCCTGCACCTCATCATCTTCAACATCATCATCATCATCATCATGATGATCATCATCGTCATCACCATAACCATCATCAATATTATCATACATTCTCATACATTATATCAATATTATCATACATTCTCATACATTATCCCCCCACCTTCCCACACTGTTTGGGGTCTCTTGCCGGGATAATTTGTCGGTTTATATATTTCTGGTTCTTTGCTAGTGAAATTCCAGTCTTTCGGTTACAACCTTTTTTTAAACTTAAGTTCAAATTTCGTTGATTGAATCCCGTTGCGAGTTCAATCCTATTTTTCGTTCGTTAAATGCATGTTTTTGCATGTTTTTGCTTGTGAAAACAATTTTTCTACATCAAAGTCTCTGTTGGTGAACTCAGTTGAATCCTTAGGTCTTAGGTCGTAGGTGCCTAGTTTTTTGTTGGTTGAATCTCTGTTTTTTGGTAAACTCCCGAGCCTCTGCGCCTAGGATGCGCGCCCGAGTGGATGCGACCCACAGCATCATCACCAGCCGCCAGCGTGTGGAAGCCACCATGACAGCAGAGATCTCCACCATGAGGAGCTTGCGACTTCCGCGGCTGATTTCACCATGTCATGACGTTTGGGGATTAAGATCATGAGATTCAACCCATAAAAACGGGAGAACATGAGATTTTGAGCCACAAAGAAGGTGACCCAGCCAAAATCGTGGTAATCAGAGGCTAATTCTCTTGGGTGGTCAACAATTTCTGGCCCAGACCATAGATGAAGTGGTCAGTTTTAGTATTCACCATCCATTTTTAGTATTATCCAGACCCTTTTTGTTCTCTCATGGGTTTGTCAACAGAAACGACCTGTAAAGAAAGACCAAGGATTCTTTTCGAACATGAGACCATGAAATAGAATTCTTGGTGAGCAGAACGATTCCCCAAGAGTGGCAGAATCCCAGAGCAGCGGAAAATTTGCGGGTCGGAGGTGCATCCCAGTGGCTGATCACCACGGCCACCTGCGAGGCTTGACATTGGTGACATCCAGGAAGCTTTGAAGAACCACGACAGTTGGATGGAGGACGTGTCGAACACCTTGCAACAGATGCAAGAGAAGGAAGAGAATCTGACGGAAGACATCATCAACCTGAAGAATGAGATGTGCACCAAGTTGGATACCAAGGCCGGCGGCCACTATTGAACTAGCATAGTGTCGGTTCACACGTGATTTTCCAAAGTTGCCTTGCTGTGACAATACTTGGCTGGAACTCTCGTTGCGTCCAAGGCTTTCTTGGAAAACTGGCGTAACTTTTGTCATGTGCCAAGAGCCATGCCTTAGAGATCCACCTAGTTGGCTGGAACGACGCAGGTGGACAATGTAGCCTGGAAGGAGGCCAACGACGACTTGGACGCTGCGGTGAAGACAGTTCCTTGGCCAAGGAGGCAAACTCTTGGATCATCACAGCACCATCATTTGTTGGGTCAGTTTTCATTGATGGGTTGAAAAAACAAAGAAATGCCCAACAAATCCATCCAAACACAATTCGGGATTGTCGAAAGTCTCTGGAGAAAAATGGTTACTGTAGATGTTTTTTTTTAACATCCGGGCTGGGTTCATGTTTAGGTACAATCCGTCTGGCTCGAGTCACCACTTCCTACACGTCCGTACCGCATGCGGTTTATCTTCAAACGGGAAAACCAATGATGCCATGGGCCCCAATTTTTTGGATGTTTTCCCCCAACAATGTTCCTCAAAATGTCCCAAACATATGCCCCGCATTTCAATTTTTCCACCTTTTTCCACCCCCGAGGTGCGCGACATGGTCTCCTCGCTGCGTTTGGACGTGGACGCGCGGCGCCGGAAGGTGGATGAGATCCTGGCCACCGTGCGTGGCGCGGTGGAACGGTGGAAGAGTTCAGGGATGGGGGGATTGAACCATGAAACACCTGGTGAATGGGAGTCAATGGGAGAACAGAACATCTGGTGGTTTTTCAATGTTTTTCATAGGATGTTTAGGTGAGAGATGGTGAGAGATTTGACCATAAAATATGGGGAGTTGTGGCCAACCAGAAAAAATAAGATAGAATTTTGTAGGATCCGAATCTAATGACAAAAAAAGAAGCGATTACTTTTCGACCTTGGTCGTGACAGCTGGGAATTCGAACAACGGGATAGTAACGGTGATTCTTGAGCATCGAACATGTTGGAGTTCACCAACAAAGAATGGTGGCATCATATGGGATATATAGAATGGACATGTATAAATGTTGAATATCTTTACTTCAACGATTTTAAAAAGAATCATTGGAGTTGCTTTGAATGATCGCGAATGGTAAGGGGAATCATCTCCAAATGGCCGTATAAAGAAACAGCTATTTTCAGGTTAGTGAATCCTTATAATTCAGCCAGATTGATATAGATGATAGATCATATAGATGATAGATCATAGAATGTGTCATAGATGGATAATAGACAGGCGAATTGCGATAAACCATGATAATTCAGCCGGATCTATAGCATGGTGATTCTCCCGGATGGTTCGACGCTGAAATCCCGATGTGAGTTGCATCCCGGTTTTTCCCCAGATAGCCGGCAAGCTATAGGGGTTCTTACTTCTCAACGGTGGGGTCTTCGGTGGCGAACTTTTGAGCCCAGGGTGCTGTGCAGGGTGCTGTCCAGACTGCGGTGGCGAAGTCTGGCAAAGGTGCTGTGCAGGGTGCTGTCCAGACTGCGGTGGCGAAGTCTGGCAAAGGTG
>Ga0126342_10006164_pt1 | contig 21194 bp, 6 predicted proteins | sample Cyp1metagenome_FD_92528 | JGI IMG/M metagenome (GOLD analysis project Ga0126342, IMG submission 92528) | Coral microbial communities from Lord Howe Island, Old Settlement Bay, Australia - Cyphastrea 1 metagenome | ecosystem: Host-associated > Invertebrates > Cnidaria > Coral ...
AGGGGATTTGGTAAGGAAGGAGGGGAAGTTGGAGGGAAGGATGAGTAGCGGCCCAAGAACGAGGAGGAATGGACCCCGCGCGCGGCTAAAGAATCTGCGCGGTCATTGCCTTCCTGGCCAGAAGGTAGGATAAGGTAGGATAAGATAGGATAAGATAGGATAAGATAGGATAAGATAGGATAAGATAGGATAAGATAGGATAAGATAGGATAAGATAGGATAAGATAGGATAAGGTAGGATAAGATAGGATAAGATAGGATAAGATAGGATAAGATAGGATAAGGTAGGATAAGATAGGATAAGGTAGGATAAGATAGGATAAGATAGGATAAGATAGGATAAGATAGGATAAGATAGGATAGGATAGGATAAGGTAGGATAAGATAGGATAAGATAGGATAAGATAGGATAAGGTAGGATAAGGTAGGATAAGGTAGGATAAGATAGATAGGATAAGATAGGATAAGATAGGATAAGATAGGATAAGATAGGATAAGATAGGACAAGATAAGATAGATAGATAGATAATCTATCAAATTTAATTTAGGGTAGTGAGACAAAGCCATATGCGACATGGTCAAAACTTGATCAATCGGCTATGGCCATCCCACAGTTTACATCAAATTTACCTGTGTCACTTGACCAAGTATTTCATCACTATGGTATACTGGGGCCAACATACAGTCGTCATGACCCAGCTACTGAGTAACTTAGTATAGGTTACCCTCTGGTAAACGTGAACAAAAAACGAACTGGAAAGATCCACCATTTTATAGCTGGGAAAATCCACTATTTCGACTGGGCCATTTTCAATAGCAATCCACTACCATGGTTTATCACAATTAGGGGGGTACTCCTCCAATAGTCCAATAGTCATTTCATCTAATACTTTTTTATGGTACTCATCCATTTAAACAGCCGTAAACGGGGTTTATTAGTCCAGGGTTGACATTAACTATAGTCATTCCATCTGGGAAAATCCACTATTTCTATCTATTTCGACTGGGCCATTTTCTATGTGGCAAACTGTTACTTTACTAGAGGTTAACAACTATGATTAATTAACTATAGATTAACTATCTGGTTGGTGGTTTCAACCCCTCTGAAAAATATGAAAGTCAATGGGAAGGATTATTAACCCAGTTCACCCATGGTGACTGGGGATCTCCATGACTTGGCTTTCGGCTAAGCTCCTTGGCTGCCATGGCTCTACGTCTCCAAACCGCCTGGCCGGCTACGGTGACGGACGGAGGTTTTCGGGATCTGGCAACGTACAAAGCTTGGGAACGTACGAAGAAACGTTGGAAATAAAAACATGAGTACTGGGAAAAGTCTATATTATATTATATTATATTATAGTATAATATATTATAGTATATTATAGTATATTATAATCTATATCAAACAAATTGTGGTAATGAAAAATCGCCGCAAAATTGAAAATTCCTATAGAAACACTGGAATTTTCCGTCTCAAACAAAAACCTGAAATCCCCAGCCGAAAGAAATTTTCGACCTGCTCGTGAAGCGTGGCCGCGTTGAAGAGCATCTGCAGGGAGAAGATTGAAGCCAAAAGGCTCGAGACCTGATGGCTGCCGCCAAAAATGGCGAATTTGCCAGAAAAGTGATGATCTAAAGGCATCTTTGTTGGGATTTACTGATGATTTCCTGGCATTTGATGGGATTTCATGGAAGTGGCCAATGCTTTTGATATCTTATCCACCATCAATGGGATAAAACACTGGGGATGAACCAGGCGACCAGGCGTAACCAACCAGTCAGGATCAATGGGAATTTCAGGATCCTAAAATGGAGGTACCTTAGTACGAGTACGTACCATATTTTTGGCCATATGAATTCTAGGGATATTCCCTGAAATTTAGGCCATTGATCATAGGCCAAAAATATATGGGATTGGTACCTCCAATCAATCGGTTCCTGAGTCATGGCCACTGATCCTGGGCTCCAACTAAGTTCCCGTGCGCTGGTCATGATGGTGGATTTGGTGAATTTGGCCGCAACCAACTCACAGGTGAGCAAACCTGGGGATGGTGCCATTGGTGCCATTGGAAATTGGGAATTGATATCATAAAAAATTGGGATTCAACGATCAATCCTGGGAAAACATATAGAATATAATGGGATATGATGATGGGATATAATGGGATATCATGAAGGGGATATAATGATATCATGAGGATGTAACAGTGACACAATGGGAATATAATTGGAAGACCAGCCAAAAACAAGATTTAACCAGCCAAAGACATGGATTTTACCTGACAAAATGCGGCATCAAAAATAGGGGATTTATTCAATTTAGCCCTCTGAATAGTCCCCTAGGCTGTTGATCGTTGGGTACCATTGCAACAGAAAAGTATCACTCTTCTGGAGCCAATGATTGGGACTATTTCCCGAATCCTCACCATGGTCCAAAGACGACGTGAAAAAACGCGTTTTGATTTCGCCAGATTTTCCACTGGTTTGAATGACACACAGTGATGGCCATTCACCGAACATGATGCACCAGTGAACGCTACCGGGTAGCCTATTTTCACTGTGTATTTCACTTGTAAAATAGCTGAACTCACCATGATGGCTGACGCAAGGTAAGCAACTGAGATGCACACCCCGGCTGGTGACCATGATAAGGCAACATGAAAGTAGGGGTTTCAACCAAAAAATGAATTCCTATCACCCTTCACACATACAACCTAATGGGGGATTGGCAAAATCAACGCAACATCTGGCATTTCAACGATGTTTGCAGTTGGGTTTATCTAAAAATGGATCTCCCAACGAGCATGATTCCTCATGGGTGATTCAAACATCGCCTGTTTTTTTCCTCGATATCATGCAATGGGTGTTTGGTATTCGATCAAACTCAAACCATATATACCCTCTGGTTATTTAACATAGCCATGGAACATGGCCCATAGAAATAGATGGTTTACCTATTAAAGATGGGATCTTTCCATGGCTATCTTAAATAACCAGAGGGTATATATATATATATATATATCATATATAATATTATTACAAGGCTGTTCCATGAGCCATCAATGGCTGACCCGTTTTTCCCATGAGATACTAGTTGGTTGATAGGGCCCTGAAATGGAGGACCTTACATACAGTGGAAGAAATCCTAAAAACCAGTTGGTAACCAACTGAGAGAAACCACGAAACACTGTAAACAATGGGATTATAATGGGATGTTTACCATCTACCAACTGGTGTTGATAGATGGTAAACATCCTATTATTTTGTTTGGGTTTCAACCATCCTTTTGGTGGTGCAGGATTTTGCTGGCCCATCCACAGTATGGTAACTTTCCGCAAACCTCGGTTTAAAACGCCGGAAAACTGTTCGCATCGCACGCGCCCGCAATGTCCTCATCGCTGTAGATGATCGTGTTGCCTCATCGAAAGTTGTGGCAGCCAGGATCCATAGATCTTAAGGGAAAAGATTAACCGAAAACCATCGATTTTCCTATGAGATATCAGGATGTTTCCTGTCATTTTCAATAGTTCATATTTAAGTCTAGAATATGATTCGTAAGGTGATAATATAATATAATAAAATATTAAATATATATATATATATATATAATCATGAGTATGATTATATGAATTAACCTAATGTCTATAATATCGATAAATATCTATAAGTATTTTATAGGTACATAATAACTAGAATAGCTACAATATCTAAAATATCTATAATATCTATAATGTCTATGATATCTATGATATCTATAACTCTATAATATCTATAATATGTAATATAATATCTATAATATTTGTAATATCTACGATATCTATAATATCTATAATATCTATAATATCTACAATATCCTCAATATCTACACTCTCTGCGATATCTATGATATCTGCAACATCTAAAATTACAAACCATAATTAATGGCAGGTTCTTACTTTGCTAGGTCTCAACTTTGGACCAGCCCAACTACCAAAGCTAAGTGGCCCTTCGCCGCCAAGAAACCGATGGGCATCTTGGTCAGAAAATTCCTGCGCCATCATCTCCAAAGGTTATGGCCGTTACATTGCCATGCTATAGATGGTCCATAAAAAAGATGTTTTTTGATGGTTTACCTATTAAAAAATGGTGATTTTCCTTGGCTACGTTAAATAACCAGAGGGTGTATATATATATATATATGTATACACACACATATGTATATATATATACATAGGTATCTGGCCGATTTATCATAATTCATCAGAATTCAGCGATGGAATAAACCATGGAATATCCGATATCACCATGGAATTCCATGAAAAAGAATCTCCGTTTAGTAAGGATGTCCCTATCCTACTAATTTTATGTATACAATCATATATATATATATATACACATATACAATTAATATGTATATCTGGATATGTTTTTGGAGTTTGATGGATTATGTCCCGACAGCGGGTATCAAACTGAGGCTTGACTTTTGGTGCACCTGGAGCCGCTGGTGAAGGCTCCAGAAATGGCACGGCCGTGTCTTTGCACAGTTAGAATTTAGATACTGTAGATATTATAGATATGATCTATCCATGATATCTATGATATCTATAATATCTATGATATCTATAATATCTATAATATCTATAATATCTATAATATCTATAATATCTGAAATATCTACAATATCTATAATATCTATAATATGATCAAACATTATAAAACCATCCCCCCATCAATTGCCGTGCCAAACCATGACCGCTCGCCTCAGCGTTGTGAGTCCACTTTCGCAAATGCCAGCGTCCTGGTGACGCTGTTCTGAACGTCTAGTAAACGTTTACAAAAAGCGAACTGGAAAGATCCACCATGTTTAATGGAAAAAAACCCAGTATTTCTATGGCAATTTTCAGTAACTATGTTAGTCATTACCAGAGGGTAAAAAAGTCTCCAAGCACTTGGCTAAAAATGAATGTTTTATGCTAGATATAACTGTTGATAGCTGTTGAATAAGTGTTTTTACAGAGTTGGATGTAAACATGATATAACGCCAATCATCACAGACTTATCAACTGACTATGACATCTAATGGTCACTGATAAGTTATAGGTGTTGATCCATCCTCAACTGGTTGCAAGGTCGTCCGCCAGCTCGCCAGCTCGTTATTTCATCACCACAAAGCCATCCGTTAAGCTTGGCAAACAACCCGTTACTTTGCTAACTACTTGAGGGCACAGTTCAGGGTATTTCTGGATATATAACCATGGTTATACTATATGTGTTATATCCCAGCTTGTGGGGATTGCTACCATGGTAAACCAACTTTTCACGAAGCTGGGCCCCCCCCCCGTAGTGAGGCCAGACCCCAGGAGTGGAGGATGTGGCCTTTCAACACTCAACCGGTGTTCACCACTGGTGTTTGATCCTATGAGGCGAATGTTCAACAGCTCATGTTGGGAGCCCCTCTGGAAATCGCCATGTCTGTTGCTGCGTGGCACTGCGTGGCCCAGCTGAAGCCAAAAGAGGGCTGGTTGAATCCCATTGAATCCCCAAATCCTGTCAAAACCCTCCAGTGTCAAACATGGCTAGCTGGGAAATCCCCGAACTCAACGCTTCGGTGAAAAAAACTGGGAAGATCATCCAATGGTCCAATGGTAGATGTGCGTTCGCAAGCAATGTCTGATTGGCGGAGGGTAAATGGTGAAACCTTGGCTAGATTCATGGTGGTTGAGATAACATTTGATTGATAGATTATGACTCGTCTTGGTGGTGTTTGACCACGATTGGATTGTCCCCAATTAAATCCCGTTTAACCAACATGGAGGTTTCCTGAAAAGGGGGTACCCCCAAATCATCCAAGCCATTAGACCGTTATAGTGTTCCCTGTCCTCAAATTTTGATCACTTTGCATATTTGATAGCATATGGGGGTTTCCCAAGTCATGGGGGTGCACCTAAATCATTCATTTTATGTTTGGATTGTTTCATGTAAATAAACAATCAAGCTATTAGGGATCCCCCTTGTATGGAAATGACCCATACTGTGGATGGTTGCGAAATCCTGCACCACCAAAAGGATGGTTACCCTGGTTGAAACCCTATAAATAATGGTATAAACCATCTATCAACTCTAGTTGGTAGATGGTAAACATGCCATTATAATCCCATTGATTACAGTGTTTCATGGTTGCCTAATGGTTACAAACTGGTGCAGGATTTCTTCTATCTACAGTATGTTTTCATCAACCAGCGAAAGTGCTTAAACGCTCCTCGAGGATGTACACCTGCTCACACCCTGAGATGATCACGGCTTTCACCTCAGGCGAGAAGGCGGCGTTTTTGGGGCCTTTGGGGGCACCAAAATATGATATACATTGTGTATTATATATATATATTATATATTATATATATATATATTATATATATGTTTTGTGTAATTATAGTACATATATCACTGGATTGGTTGGTTTAAGGGAACAGGAAACAACGGTTTTTACCGCATTCTTAACTTGGGTTTGCTGATCCGGAGGCCTCAAAAGATGTATGAACATAGTCCCTATAGATTCGCCAGGTGGTGGATTTCCCATTGGGAAAACAAAAATCCATAACTGTGAGATGGATCAACAGGAAATGGTTGAAATTGGTATCTCATCCCATTGTTAGTAATTTATACATTTGATACAATCCCATGATATGTTGTTTTGCCGTGGGTTAGTAAACAATGGATGAAAACTCTGTTTGATCTGATTCTTAGTAATTAATTTCATTATGTATATACAATATAAATATGGAGGTTTCCTGAAATAGGGGTACCCCCTGTTTTCATCCATTTATAGATGAATTTTTCATTAAAATCCACCCAGCGAACTTGGGGATCCCCCATTTATGGAAATCACCAATTTATGGAAACCCTCATTGTTAGTAATTCATTTCGCTATGTATATATATATATATATACATAGCATGAGTAATTAATTTCACTATATTATAAATATGAGTAAACATGGCAAAAAATCACCCTCATCTTGTGTGACTCAGTTTGATATGTCATTGAAAAATGTCCTTGGCTTAGCCATGAGTATTCCTATATCTGCTTAGGTCTAGAAATTGAATAAAGCTGTGTTGGAAAAAAGTGTAAGGGACAGGTTTTGTGAATAGTTTGAGTAAAGATTCATTTCGATTGAATTCAGAAAATACTGTGGATGGTTTTCGAAATCCGAATCACCAGTTGAAAACGGTGGTAAACATCCCATTATTTATTTATAGGGTTTCAACCATCCTTTTGGTGGTGTATAGGATTTCGCAACCACCCACCAATATCAGGGTAAATTATAATAATTCACTAACCTGAATTAAGGCCCCCTTTCCTTCGAAGAGGAGCCCGCGTCCAGCAGGTGCAGAACGCGGGCTCAGATCCGCACGCAACTCTGCCCGATTGAGCAGGAAACTCTAATGAAACCCCATCAGCTTGGCTGATGCACCCGGTGTCTTACCTTAGATGATCGCCTGCCGTACTTGAAAGCATCGCAGATTGCCAACCAATCTTTGTCCTGTAATTCACCTGATCTCCTGTCTAACCAGCCATTCACAAAAGGGTGATCGTAGGAACTTTTCCCAAGAAGATACTGTTGCACGTAGTCAGATACTCTATGTTGTTTCGGGAATTTTGGCCTTGGTGTCATTCCACTTACACTCTCCCCGAATCCCTGAACGTAAAGAGAAATCTGCAAACCCTTACCAAAACACGGGCATGCCTCAGAGGGGAGGAGGAGCATGGACTGGGCCCACATTTTTTGCATGGTGGTTGCGATGTCTGTGAGATGCACCGAGTGTGCTGTGACATCGGTTTCATCCTCGACCATCAAAAGCCTAGTTTTTCCAAGGTGGTTTTTTCTAAGGATGGGTAGGCACTTTTTGGTTGTCATGGAAAATGAGAGCGCCAACTCTATCCATGACACTCCGAGTTCTTTTTCTAACGGACCTTGGGGTTCCGTTGGCCACTGAAACCCCTGCATCCAAGAATATAGATCACGTGCCCAAACTTCACCCCATGAAAACTTTGAAAACCAGGACAAGTCATCCTGCGGAAAATGCAACACTTGTTTATCCCTAGGCTCCCAGGACTTAATCGCATTTACCACCGCTGTTGGTGATGTCTTGGCATGGCTTGGAACGGCATCGCTGTCCTGTCTTGTCATCTGCTGGGCCATGGCCGCTCGCGCTTTAAACAATTCAAGGTGCAGCTTATAGCATTCCGCAAGGAGATTACGTGCAAGATCAGTTTGTTCGTGGAAAACTTGCAATTCATGATGCCACTCAGGATTGAGTGACTTGCAAGCCATTTTTGCGCTCTGATCTGCCACATGGTTACCTAAAGCATGGTACAAATCAAGTAAGTCCCCAATGTCAAAAAGGTTTTTATGGGCTTTGATTTTGACAAACCTAGCTGGGTCTGGCTGCATGTCATGGATCTCCCACAGCAAGTCTGTGTTTGTCATAGCATAGAACTTAGAAGTGTCATGCACTGCAAGCGTGGCTCGCCCTAAGGCATATGCACTATCAGAGTGTATCAAACCAAATGGCAAAGCTGATGCTACTTGAATTGCTTTGAGTTCAGCTCTCGGGATGTTTTGTGCACCTTGCACTCGGGAGGCAAAGCATGTGACAAGTGTATTTGGTATTGTACCATCACGCAAGAAACATTGTGCCAGCTCTCTTCTGTGCACGTCGTTGTGGGCTGTATCTATCACTCCAGAGTACGCTGCAAACCGGGATGTTGGGAATCTCGGATAGCAGCAGCTGCCATCTACATATATGTGAAAAGTTTGATTGTGCATTTGTCTTTCTCTTGCAAACTCATAAAACCTTTCCATAAGGATGGCATGTGGTTGTTGATTGTGAAGGAGTTGGTGCATTTGCATGTCCGCATGGGAATGAATGACTGGCATCTGGGCAATTGTGAGTCCTTCTTCCTCTACTTGACGCAAAACCATAGTGAATGGCTCACGCACATGTGCAAATGCGGCACACTCCTGAAATCGATGTTGTTTGCTGTCCATTTCACCACAAAATGGGCAGGATCCATCGGAGTCTGATGTCCAGTGGGCCTTTTGGCCCTCCAGTTGATATGCCCCTGCGATTTCGCGGAGGAGCTGTCGCCTCTCTGAGTCTGAGAATGTTTGCAAAATGGATACCGTGTCACACCTGGAGACATCTGGCATTGAGTACAGGCTGTGTCTGCTTGTCATCATCATAACAAGTTTTTGCTGCCATGCCAGGGTAAGCATGTGGTGTAATTTTGGATAACCATCTTTGACCAAATGCCACTTTGAAAAACCATCAGTAAGAACATACCCTTGTTTATCAATCTCCCATGACATCTTTTGGAAATAGTGCTTAAGTGTTGAGGCGGGTCCTTGTGTACGCATGGTACCACCTAGAAACTTTGCCGCAACTGCAAACACTGCTTTTTGCTGTTCACCGGGTTGTTTGGAGAGCCATTGGATGGCACTTCGCAAGGCTTGGGCCATGATAATGAATTCAGGGTCTAAGATACCCCCTTTAGTCAAGAACAGCACCAAGGCTGGGGACATGCTATGCGATTGTCCTATCAATGCTTCAGCCGCAGCTGTGCGTACTTTTGACAGGGTATCGATGGCAATTGGAAAGATTTCGGTGCCGTAAAACATGGCAGGGTATATGCTACTGCGCAGGATGTGTTCTTTGGTGGACAAGTCATGTGGGAGCAAAGCAAGTCTGCTCAAACGTTTCATGCCCTGTTCAAGTCTAGTTTTGCGACTGCCCAGTTCTCTTACCCCTGAATAGTGAATTTGAAACCCCAAATCCTTGGCATTGTGACACCTGTCTACCCCATTGTGGGTCAGTTCCTCCCCAAGAGATTCCCATGCTTTTTCTGCAGTGACTGTGTCTGTTGCCCATCTCCATGTTTTTTGCCAGTCAATGGACAAACCACAACACTGTGTTACTGCGACCGTTGTCTTTGCCGCCGGACCATGATCATGGACATTTCCTGTATGCCAGGACCAGTTGTCAGCATAGGCCGTGGCGGCCAAGGATGCACTGGTCATTGCTTGAACATTGGAGGACCACAGAAGTGCTATAAGTAACATGACTAACACCGAGTGGGCATCTCCCTCCGGGAAACCACACTGCGCATGTACAGGACCAAAACTTTGACCATTAATTTCCCAGTATCTTTGCATGCGTCGGATACTGTGGTAAAATTGGTTAACTCGTTGTGATGGAAGTCCCATAGCAAGTAGCAGTCGGCGCCCTGCTTCATGGCGTATGCAATTAAAGCACTTTTTAATGTCCAGGGTCAGACCGGACGCGTCTTGGCCTCTGCTTTTTGCAATTTCTATCATCATTTGCATGGCATAAGCGGCGTCATGCGATCCTCGAGTCGGAAGCATACCGGTGATTGACAAAGGAAAAAATGTTGACCAAAAACGCAAAACTTGTGTACAGAAAACTCCTGCATACAGGCGGTATATTTGGCTCATTATGCAAATTGGTCTGCTCTGTTGCGCAGTCGGTGTTCCTTCCACCTTGTTGAGAGGGCATACTCTTGTGCGCATGAACCATGTAGGGAAGCCATTCGCATAATTGTTGCATACCTGTATAAGTTCCTGCAAAAGGGTTTCTGGTATCATTTTGAGTTCTTGAGCTGATACTGCATCAAAGCCGCGTGCTGATGTACTTCTCAGCTTTTTGACTGCTTTTTTCCAGGCCTCAAGTGAATCATCATATTGGAAAGGTTCTGGTGGTGTTGGCAGAGCTTGGAGTAGCGCCTGGAACTCAGGCCATTCGTCCTCTGCGGTCACATGATGTTCTGCCTGCCACATAGGTATCCAGAAATTGGTGAGTTGATCTGCAACCTGATTTGGCTCGACAACATACTGTTTTTGGGTTATTGTGGCAACTGTTTCAAGTTCTGCAGGCATGTCTCTAAATTGCACTGTAAAACTATGGGAATCTTTTTGGACTATCCATCCAGTTTCATCCAAGAATTGAACAGGTGCAAGTTGAGAAAAAATTTGGGGGTCTTCACAAAAGCATTCCACTTGGTGGTTTTCCGGGGCCCACGTTAATATACACTCGGCTTCACATGGGATATACACCTCTGTGATCGGTAACGCAGGTGATCCTTTAACCTTGGCAAAAGCTTGGGAGGACCCATGAATTTTTTTATCTGAGTGTCTGGAGAATTTACACTTGGCAGCAAAGATAGCATGATCCTTGGCTACTTTGGAATTGACACAGTGTTGGACATATTGGTTGACTGTGTGGATCCATCCTGTCGTCGGTAAAGGCCATTGCGGCGGTCCTAGCTCAGGCACACTGGCAAGCCATTCATAAAAGGGTGCTCCAAAAGCTGTGGAATTCAGGATGGTTGTCCATTCCTGTTTGGTGTCATGGATATATGAGTCGGCAAGGTCTGAGCTACCTTCAATTTTGGCAATTCGTCTCGAGAGGGATTGCAGTCTACGGAGTTGTTTGATCTGTCGTTTTGTTGGCATGGTGTTGATTTCAAAAAGAGGTTCATAGTCTCCATCTCGAGCTTTCTTGACCGCACTGTAAACAGGGGTTTTTACGGGGGTGCGTGGTTGGCACCGCCCCCGGTAGGCTTTTGTGAGATGGGTGGGCCCTGTGCCTCTCTCTGCATGGTTGGCTTGCAGACCATGGTCAACAAGTTGTTCCAACTTTTTTCCCCATTCTTCAAGTGTGGTCGCTTGAGGGATTTGTGGGTTGGTATCATAGGCATTTTTGATATCTTCGGATTCTATCCCCAGAGTTACCCAACTGATTGGCATTTTCAGTGTGTTCTTTAACAGCCTAGCATGAGGCATCTGAAGACTGAAGAAAACAGGGCTGTGCGTAGCAAACCAGTCTGGTGAAAGGACCCGGATATGGCCTACATATGGGACAAGGTGCCTGGATACAATGGCATTATCCGGTCTTGTTACTCCCTGGCAGGTAGGCTGCATGTCCTTACCATATTTTTGTTGGTGGATCTCTATGAGATCAGCACATCCCTTCTCCTTGAACACCTCCCAAATGGGTAAGTCAGTCAGTTCCATATTGAAGTCTCCGCAAACAATAAATGGAAGTGGGATTGTCATCGCTTGTTGAAGTGTCATATGAAGTAGATTATTCAGGTATTCCTTGGCATTGCTGTGGCTTTGGGGGATACTGTAAAGAGAAAAAACCTGCACATGTGACTGCCCCCAACTGGCAATGGTATGTACACATCTTGTCGTTGATCCCCATTCTTTTGGCATTGGATTTCTGCTGGCACGCATGGGAACATCTGCAAAAATGGCCGTCGCCCCAACTCTGCCTCTTGCGCTTGGAGCGCCTGTCTGGCATGTTTTCTGTGGCGCAACGGGGTTGGACCAAAAAGCTTTATATCCTAGTTTGGCAAGGTCTTTTTGACACTGTGATTGAACTTCTTGGGTGGCTGATGTCTCAGCTAAACACACTATATTGGCTTGCTCATCTGCGAGTTGGGTAAGTGTGTCTTTTTTGTTGGCAAGGCTGGTTGGATTGGCGAGGATCACGTTTAGCATGCAAGATTTGCTACGTGGTCCTGGGTTTTTGGCTTCTCCGATCCTTTCTGCTTGGCCCAAAGTGGGCGCACATTGTTGGCTAACATCTTTGGCAAGGCATTGACAAAAGTTATTTACCTTTCGCTTCCTAGGATTCCTGGTCACTACAGAAAACGTAAGGTATTGGATGTGATCCTGCACATGCCTTCCCCTATACATGGATTGCGACATCCTTCGTGTCGATGGTAACAGGGCACACACGGTGCTCTGATGTCTGATCAAAATGGCCTGAATGCATTCGGATTTGGATGGCACAAAAAGCATGATAACTACCGACAAGGAATCTGAAAGCATACTGGCGGGTGCAAAATGAATTAAGTGCTGGTTTTGTTTCGACTGTCAATCTGTCATGTCGTCCTCCTTTTCCGCAGGGGACTTTCTCTTCGGTTGGGACATCAATGCTTGCTTCAAGTCCATGAAATTGTTTTCAAATTGTTTGGACTGCTTTGCCAAAGCATCGCCAAACGTTTTGGCAAGTTCTTGCTTTACACCTTCCATGGATTGGTGCATGGTATGGACTAGTTGCTTCTCCGTGTTGACCAGATCTTGGTGGACCTTCTGGATCTGTCCCGTGTGCTGGTTCTGCATTTGTTGCAAAGCATCAATTTTGTTTTCCAGTTCCTGAACTTTGGCATCTTGCTGTGCAAACCGTTGTTCAATTGGCCCCTGCGTGGTGGCAGGTGCAATGGGTGGTGCCTGATTGTTCTTGTGCAGGTAGTTCCACCATGGGTCTTGGGATGCATTCGGAGTGGCAACAGTATGGCTCGGGGCACTGGTTGGCTTTGAGACACTTCTTGGACCTGCCAAAATGGGCTGTGCCAGTGGGCTTTGCTTTTGCGGCATAAACCTCGGAAGCACTGGGTTTCCATTGAATGCAAGTGGTCCTGCGGGAGGAGAATCTCCTGTGCACACGAGCCAACTTTTGGGACCTGTCGCCCTCAACGGCTTCATAACCCATCCTACATGCAATGCCCATTCTTCAAGCATGGCTGAGTTGCATCCATATGGCAAAGGTTCAAGTTTGTATATGTATTTGTTGGCCACGTCCACAGGAGGTCGTTCATTTGGGCAAATCACTTTCCATGCTTCTGAGAACATCGAAGCGGTGACTCTGACTCCCAGGGATGATTTGCCTCGCACAAGGCCTGCAATGCCCGCAACTTTGGCTGTGATGGTTGCCGCTTTCGGATGGTCAACATTTGGAGCGAGCCACACTATGCGATAATCATCTGTCAACCTGCCATCTTCGTTTTTGGGGACTGCCCAGATCATGTTGTGGCCTGTGAGCTTGAGCATGGCTGCAAACTGTTCTTCATGTACGGCTGCATGTACCTGAACACTGGTGGCATCTTTGAAGGTGGCAAGCTGTTTTCCTTTTCTGTATGATCGCCCCCAAATGCTGGAAATGGCATCTTTGAGACCGTCATGTGCAAAGACTTCCTTGAGGAATTGGGTTGTTTGATGCGTGGCTGCATGCCACTCTTCGTCGGACCAATCTTGCTTCCAAAGTGTCAATGAGCACACTTTACTTGAGTTCGCCTTGGTGGACATCTGGTCCCATGGCTTGGGTTGGATCTTTTTGGCTCCAAACTGCACCATGGTGACTTGCAACAAAACCTGTTGTGTGTCACTGTTGAAACACGGAATGACGATCTGTTCATGGGGCAAGGACGTGTCCAACGGCATGGGTCCCAAAATCAGCATGGCCAATTCATCTGTGGATAGTTGTTGGTTCTCACGCAACCATGTGGTGGCACCTTGGGGATTGGTGAGGTAAACCCCCGTGGCGTTGCATCGGAAATCTTGCAGTTGGACAACTGGTGTCCCATCTTCTCGCAACAGATAATTGCAATCTACCTTAAACTCTTGTGGCTCAGGGAAAGGCACTTGTTTTCTGCGCATCTTGTTCTTTTGGTTGAGATTGGCCTGTTGCACCTTGGCAGGAGCTTCTGGTAACTGGATAGCTGCTTCCTTCAAAATCTGTTGCATTTGGCTATCTCGCTTGTGACTAGAAGGTTGTTGAATGACTGGCACAAACCTTTTCACTCCAATGTCGTCAATGATCTTTTCCAGGTTGCTGTTGATCCAGGAAAGCTCAATATTGTTTTCCAACATCCAACTGGCAATGGAACTTCTGACCTGTTGTTTGAGTTGGGACTTTGTGGCTGCCTGCCCTGCGCCCCCACACATTTCGAATCCCAGGTGCACGGTGATGGGTGGATTCCCATCTTGTTGTTTCCATTGTTGAAAATCACCGGAGCAGAACTGCTTACCCTTGATAATCAAACGTACTTCTCTCAAGTGTGCAACTGGTGACAAGGTGTACATGAGCAATGTGGTGAGCACCTCAGCTGTGATGTGGCAATCAATCTGTCCTGACCACAGTGGCCTGCCCTTCCATTTGATAGTGATGTGCACTCCGTCTGGCGTTTGCAAAGTATCAAGCATGCTTCTGGTCATCATGACTGCCACGCATGTTGAAAACACACTTGGAGGCGCTGTGGCCCCTGCTTCAGCTGCACCAAAATCGATGGCTGTCGTTTCCCCATGTTTGACTGCAACATGTTTGCCCAATGTGTGCAAGGACTCTTTGGTGATGCATTTGGCAAGGATTGCCGCAACAATCTGCCTTGATGCACCATCTCCTGTCAATTTGCATGACCATTTGTCTGTGACAACGTCATATTGATAGACTTCCGTGCAATTCTGAAAAGCTGCAATGGCCAGGGCAATGTCTATATTCAGCTGTCCGTGCTGGAGCTTTTTGTCAATGATGATGACATCTTGATTGAATGGCATGTGTGGGGACACCTGACCAAATTGATCGAAAATGTCGCCCGTCTGGCATGTCCGTACACAAAAGGAGTGAAAGTCATTGTCCTTGTAAGCATACACTGTGAGTCTTTGGTCTGTCATCATAACCACAAGGTTGTGGTCAATTGCCACCATGGGTTGCGGGCCAGCTTGCAAATGGCATTCTCCTTGGACAAATTGCACGTCACATGTGGTTTGCCACAGAAGTGGCATGTCTTGTGGTACAACGTCCGATGCAAACCAGAAAGGCATCGTCCATTTGGCCTTGAGTGTGACTGCAAACGGCTGCGTCGGCGTGAGGTCACCTGATGGCGTGGCAGGGTCGATGGCAGTGACTTGTGACAAGTCTTCTTTGGTCATGTTTGCTGGGACTTCATCCTCTGGTAAATGCATGTCATGAAAGCCATCTAAGTCCCAAAACTTTCCTTCTGGCAAGAGCCCTTTGCTGTGGTTTTGGACAAATTGATGGAGATTTTCGTGTTGGATATCTGTGATATCTTCATCATAGATCATGTGTCGGATAACATATCCCGCTTTTCCTCGGTTGAGGATGGAGTTGGTTGTTTTCAAGCGATGGGAGTGCCATGTGTCAATAACCTGCAGGATGGTGATGTCATCCACTGTGCATTCCAGGAGCTTGCACGCTCCTGTCAGGGCAAACATGGCATGAACTGGCGTGATTTGGTTTCCCAGGATTTTCCATGCTGTGGAGAAATCTTTCATGGCAAAAAATCTTCCGTTGACCCCATGCAACATGGCAATTTCACACGGATGCAGTAACCGTGGGCCGACTCTGTCATCATGTAGAAAATGAGCAAGGCATCCTTTGTCTTTGAGCATGTTTGGATTGAGTTTGTGTTGATTCCCATATGCCGCCATGATAACTGGCAGTGTCTCATCTTGGGTGTACGTTCTCATCTGCAAAGGAGTCTTGGTGGTGATTCTCCTTCGTTTTGCTGCAGGTAAGAATTCCTTGTTGTTGACAACTTGCATCATGTCATCTGAGATGTAAAGCTGTGCATCCATTGAGTCCATCGGCGGAAAAATGGCTTGGAATGACCGTGGTGTTTGGGTTGGCTCAGTTTGGTTCGGGATCTGAACGCGGTCTTTGTCGAACATGGTTCGGCGAAACTCTCTCTTCTTTCTCTGTGTGCTGGTTGGTTCATGTTGTTCCTCATGGGCATGGTGTGCATCCTTAATTACCTGTGTTTGCACTGGGCTGACAGTGTTCGGGAAAGTCCTACCATCCAAAGGCATAGACACGGTGTGTTGTGAAAAACCAGTTTCTTCTTCCTGATGTTCGTTGGCAACCCGGTGATATGCACCAGCATGTTTTCTTGAAATGCACTGTGGAAACAAATTTGTAGGTGATATGTCAATTCTGGGTGGCATGGTGATGTTGGCAAGTTCATCATGAGAGGTGTCTGAGTGACCTGGGCTTTCAGCACACATCAATTCAAGGTCTGTCACTCGGCATGGTACCTCATTGCATGTCATAGATTCACTGGGTGTGTGTGGCGTGAGGCAGTGGCATCCATTGGTGTACTGTCTTGCTGCCATTACATGACTGCTTTTGTTTTCTCTCTGGATGTGCATGTCAACTGCTGTCACTTCTTTTCTGTCACATTTGCTGTTGTGTTTGTATACTACTGCCGCATGATCAACTCTTGCGGTGTGGTTTCTGTCCTCAAAAGTGGTGGCAAGTGGAGAAGGCATCTTGTCCTCACTGCGGGAGGCATCATGTTGTGGTGGAAGGTGGTCCTTGTTGGAATCCATTTGTGTTAGGTCATGGACGCATTTCCTGGGAAAAGACATGTGGCTGATGCAATCATGGAAATCATGGTGGCTGTTAAGCAAAATGCTTGACACTTTGGAATTGGCGAAATGGTCGGAAAGATGTTGTTGGCTGTCATGGCATGAGGGTGAACTCATGTGTGACATGGGCTGTAGTGTGTCTTTTCTTCCCACTGCTGCAGGCTGCTGTGGGATGTCTTGGGACGGATGCATAAATGGCTGCGGGTTGGACTGACCGACAGACCCACTGGCATGGACTTGATGATCTGGCGGCTGCGTCAAATGTGCCAAGGCCTGCTGTGTGTGACCTTTGGCTTGGCTTCGACTGCTTTCGGGTGGATTGGACTCTGTGTGCTCAAAAGGCTGCAGCGTGGACTGGGACAAGGCCATACTGACAGTATCTTGGCAGGACAGAGGCACCTTGGACTGAGACGAAACCAGACCAACAAAACCTTGATCTTTAGCCGAGTGCTTCGGATGCTCAAATGGCTGCGGTTCGACCTGTGACAACACATGACCGTCTGGACAGTGACCTGGTGTCGGATGCTTCGGATGTACACAAACAGATCCCTGAGCAGTTGCCGGATGCTTCGGATGCTCAAATGGCTGCGGTTTGACCTGGGACAAGTCAAGACCAACTGGACAGTGACCTGTTGTCGGATGCTGCGGACATACACCATCATACCCCTGGGCATTGGACGGATGCTTCGGATGCTCAAATGGCTGCGGTTTGACCTGGGACAGACCATGACCGACTGGACAGTGACCTGGTGTCTGATCCTTCGGATGCTGACATGGCTGCGGTGTGTTGACCTTGGCCGGATGCTGCGGTTGGTTATTCTTACATGTTCTGTCCTTCACCGTGTGGTGATTCGGCTGCATCACTTGGCTGTCTGAAAGGTCTTGACATTCCCCTGAGATCTCATCAGAAAACCCCGCATGACCCTGAAAAACACCCGGAGGAATCTCATCAACAGGGGGGATATCACACACTCTTTGCAGGATCGCAATCCATCGACTTCTTGACACTGGACCACAGAAAGAGAAATCGATATTCTTACTCCATTTGACGGCATACCCAATCATGGAAATTGTTTTCATGACTAAGGCACGATGGTCATGTGTGTTGAAACCTGTCACTTGTTCAATGCCTATGGTTTCCGGCTGCAAAAACCTGGCCTGCAAAATGGCTTCGGGAAAACACATTCCGTCAATTGCTGCAAGACCCTTTGAGTTGCCAGCACCTGACCACGGCTGACATGGAGGGCTGATGGTCAAGATGTTTGGGTGCCACTTGGCCATGGCTTGCATCCATTGGTTTGACAAAACATTTCCATGAATAACACAACCTTTCGGCATGTGGTTCATCAAAGTTTCTGATACTGGCAAATACCCATTGATGATTGGTACGTCATGGTTAGCTGCATAGTTGGCACATGCTAAGAGGTCTGACTCAATGGCAACTACTTGAGCTGGCACTCCATGAAACGCACTGAGATGCTTCATTCCGTATGTCCATCCTCCAAAACCTCCGCCAAAAAAGGAGAGCACGTGAACATGTCGATCATGTGACGCATTGATTGGGATTGCTGTTGATTCACCATCAATCTCAAAATCAATCTGTTCTCCAAAATCTGCTGCTCTGGCATCAAGACACCAGTAGAATCCCTTTTGGGTTGGGGTCACTCCTTTTGCATTCCATAACAGTGAAATCTCTGAGAGAGGAACACAATCATCCCATGTCATGAAATCCCTGATGATGGACTCGCCTGAGCACCCTGGGGGTACGTATTCAGTGGCTTTCCAAAAATTGTCAAAGGTGTGGTTGAGGTTGCCCACCAACAAATTTGGTCGCCCCTTCAACGTCTTGTAAACATTGGCTCCTGAGGAGCTCTGAATTTCCCTGTCAATCAGCAGCTCATCCCAGGGTGGGAATCCCATGGCAACAGCACAAATTTGCGGGGCCCAAGTTTGCACGTCCTAACGTGTCAGTCAAACCAGCGTGAAGGTCTTGGGCCATATGACCTACCTGAATTAAGGCCATTTTGGGATGATTCCCCTTACTAGCTATGATTATAGTGAGGTCGCAGTGAGGTCGTTATAATTTACCCAGAACCATCCACCAATATCATTACAATGGATTGGTTTTCACGGGAAAATCATAACCGGAAACCCTAAATTGATCCACGAGGATCATGGGGCTTTCCGGTTCCAATTTTCCCGTGACCATAAAAAAAACTTGGATGATACAAGATGGTGCCCCCCCAGTTTGTTGCTGTAAATAACGTTTATAATAGGAATAGTATGTCAATATATCTACCATAAACCATACCCTCTGGTAAACTAACATAGCTATGGAAAATCACTATTTTTAATGGGTAAATCCACTATAAATGGCCATTTTCAATAGCTATGTTAGTTTACCAGAGGGTAGCTATATTATTACGCTGGATTCCCACTCCTATCCTTGGAAGCACAAGATCTGGCTGGTGAAAACCAATGGCCCATGGCTTGGATTCCATGATAAGAACCAAAAAAAATGGCTTCTGGTGATGGCGACGCCATGATAACCATGAAAAATACCGGTTTAACGGTGAACACTGGGATATATATATATATATATTGATACATGTATATATATATATATCCATGAAAAATGCTGAAAAATGCTGGTGTACCCTTTGGTAAACGTTTACCGTTTGCTATGGAAAATCACAAAATTTAAGAGGTAAATCAACTATTTCTATGGTCATGTTCAATAGCTATGGAACAAATTACCAGAGAGTATGTTGTTCTTTACCACATTCACCATGGTCAACATAAAAACATATACATATGTCTTGTATATCCTATGTATATATATGTATGGTGATATGGTTTCACTGGACGTCTCATAATGTATATCAAGTGATCATCGCCAATATTGTGATTATCGGATCGTTGGCACCTTATTATAATCATAATTCAACTGGGTTTTTGAACCATCCACGAGTCTAAATCAAAATCATTCCCTATCTGAGGTCTCTATGAATCCATCCTTCTGAATATTAAAAAAATCCCAAACGAAACCTTGCGACTTTGTACTGGATCTATTCTTTTGGGGGTCCCACAGGGTGGTATTTAATAAGAAAGGGCCAGGGATTATGTATTGGGTTTACCACATGGGTTTGTGTGAAAATATGGTACCCCAAAATTTGACGGTCTATCCTCGGTTTACCTAAAAAAATTGTTATTTGAGGGCGAAAAGGTCCATTTTCTGGGTCGCACCCTATTTCTGGGCAATGTCAAGTCGTCTCGGTCAGAGGTTGACTACGATTTTCCCGGATCATGGTTAGGAAAATTCAGGAAGCATGGGAAGGGCCATCCGAAAGTGGTGATTTTTAATGTGGAAAACCCGGCTACCATCGTCCCTATGGTAGTTTTTGATTGGACCGGAGTGACCGAAAAAGACCCCGGAAAAAAAGGGATGATGTAAAAAAGACCCAGTTATGGTTGATGTGATGGTTTATGGGTTCACCATGGTTCACCCCATGGGTCGGATGGGTCAAAACCTATCACCATATCTGGAGATATTTTGGGCAATGGTCATCCAGATCATCTGACGAAAAATAGGCAAAGGAAAGTGACAAAGAATGGAAACCACCAGCCAAATATAGGAGGATGATTCCAATGTTATGAACCCAGGTTTTTGTTTTACGCTGATCGGGATCCCAGTAACAAGATCCACTGAGTCCAACAAAATCGTGCGAATTCACTGAAGGAAGAATTTTACCGGACACCAAGGAGGAACCGTGATTTGCGCTGTCACAAAAATACTAGGGTGTCTGTAAACTCCTATATATATATATACATATATGTATATTGTATACATACATACATACATACATTACATACATTACATACATTACATACATTACATACATTACATACATTACATACATTACATACATACATACATACATACATACATACATACATACATACATAC
>Ga0126342_10006165_pt1 | contig 21193 bp, 14 predicted proteins | sample Cyp1metagenome_FD_92528 | JGI IMG/M metagenome (GOLD analysis project Ga0126342, IMG submission 92528) | Coral microbial communities from Lord Howe Island, Old Settlement Bay, Australia - Cyphastrea 1 metagenome | ecosystem: Host-associated > Invertebrates > Cnidaria > Coral ...
ACATATATGATCATATATGTAAACATATGGGGGTGACCCGGATAACATATTATATATACTATAATTACATAAAATATATATGTAAATATGTGGGGGTGACCCGATAGAATAGTATATATATATATTATGTATAACCCTATAGCAACTATTCACCTATGATAAAAACACCACAGGATATATATATATATATATCAATATATGTATTGATCGGATATGTTCAAGTTTCCAACTGTTCTATCTCTGTTGTGGCTGCTATTTTTATCTTTTCCAGTGAGGTTCTGGTCCAAGCTCCTGGGCGGGCTGCGATCATCGCTCATCGCCTCATCAATGGCCCCATGGGTAGAATCACTGTCAATCCGCCTTGGCAATGGACAGTCACCATGTTTCAATGGCTGTGCAAGAATCAGGTACCACAAATCCAATTATTTATCATAAGGTTCCCTCTTTCCGTGAGCTTGGGGTTGTAAAAGCGGTGCGTTTGATGGCTATGTAAATCCCGATTTTTTGATGCTTGAAACCAATTTGTTTATTACTAAATCATACTAAATCAAGATAAATCATGTGAAATCCCTATGTTTGATGGACTTTTATGGTTTACTCATCTCAAAATCACCATTTTGCCTGGAGAAATTGGTCATTTCTTGGGGTACCAAAACACCAACGACCACTGAGTCGTCCTCGGAGCCGCACTTGACTCACTTGAGCCTCGGCCTCCTCTGGGGCATCAGACAGCGCCCAGGGACACATCCTGAGTTGAAAGAACGAAAAAGACATGCAACTATAGTACTTGGTGGCTCATCCCACGGCTCGTAAGTGGGTTATAACCCCAGTGATTGATGTGGATTAACCCTACTTATCCCATTTATAACTGGGGTTATAACCCACTTACTAAGTGGGATGAGCCACCAAGTAAGTATAAAATAACTAGCTGTATTTCTACGTGTATATATATATAAATATATATTAATACAGATAGATAACCACGTTGTATTTAGATAACCAGCTATAGAACAAGGCTCTGGATGTGCATATGAATGGAAAACCAAACACGTGGACCTTCAGCAGGTTTCAACGAAATTGATCGAGGTAGTGGTTTGTTTTTCACGATACGAATCCTACAGGCGCTGTCTACCAACATTTGACACGAAATCTCAAACAGTAATTCGGGATAATGAATAGGGATATCATATGATATCATAGTCCGGAATACGAATTGATGCAATGGGATATTATGTGATACATAACAAATTTGCCCTTTGGTAATCAAAGATGCTGATAAATCCCCGATAATGGAGATTTAATGGGAAATCATCAAACAAAATGATATTTTCCAGCAAACCATGTTTGACTACTGGAAGGTATCAAATCTGGTTACTCCAGGCTCTGAAATGTTGACACACACACACACTCATCTATATTCTGCAACCCAGGTAAACTGAAATATCTCAAATTGATGGATAAAATCTTTATTGGCCCACTAAATGAAAAACCTCTACTACAGTATCATCTTCTATCATTGGGAAACCAAGTTCATTGCTGTTGCATTAGCAAAATTGAGGAAGATTTTGCGCAGCCCGGATGTGTACTGGGAATATGCAAAAAATATAGAAACACCATGACACAAGAAAACATACACACTTCAAGTGGTGAATTGTGTACACATATGGGTATACCGGGTTTGCTACCCGCAAGGAAGCTGGCAGCCCCCAAAATAGCACTAGCTTCACGTGTTGCCGAAACAAGTCAAGAATGCTTGACTGGTTGATTTGTGAAGCATCAAGTTGCTTTGCAGAATTATATAGTCAAGGAGGAAACAATAAACATAGACCCAACCCAACCCAACCCTCCATTTATCTTGGTGGTTCTACCAACTCTGGCGGTCAAATCACCATTTGTTCATGTAAATAACTTCTGCAACCAACAGGCGGCAACTATGGAAGGCATTCTTCATCTAAGCAGTGTCAAAAAACCAGTCAGAATTGTTTTGATGGTACCTGAGCATGGCTCACGTGTAATTAAATAGTTTATATATAATTAACCCATATATAACTCGGGATATTCTACATATAATTGTTTCTTTTGACCCATTTACCAAGTGGGGCCCGCACCCACTAAACCCTCAAGCTGATTCCACTTCCCCGCATCCGCTGGGTTCTTTGGACACCAAGATCTGCTCTGCACACAGAGCCAGGCGCAAGCCGTCGCTGCGGTCTTGCAGCCGAGCCTTATACGCTGGCACAGTGGCGGGGTCGTAACACGCCAGAAATGTCGGAAACTACCAGGAAAATCCCAACTCTTGATGGGACTCTGAAAAAGCACTGGGCATGGTTTTGAAGTCAGTACGTACTTATCCAAAATATCTTCTTAACCCAGTACTTTTCTGTTACTTGAACATGACAATCATCATGACATTGGAATATTCCAATGTTTTTAATGATATGTATATACTGGGAATGTTCATCGACGTTATAAAGTGATGTTGTATCTCACTGGTGTTCCATCAGATCATGTAACTGTAGTGATAAATAGTTGTAGTCAGCAATAAACAATATCTTCTAACTGGCTTAAACCTCCTTGTATACCAACAGCCGGGATCATCCCCACTTTACTTAAATAGCTTCTTGCTGCTTTTCTTCAATGTTGGTCCAGAACTTGAACTACGACGCTTTCGATTGGATGGTGAAGATAATTTGGGGTAATATAAAACGAAGTAGTTGTATCCAAATGTAAGTAACAAACACCCTCTTCCTGGCTTTACAGCAATCCCAATTGAACAAGGTAGCAGAACCCCGCACAGTTGGCCTATTGGGGGCCAACTGGTGTATCAATTCTGGGTCCATCTTGGTAAAATGACACAGGAAATCACGGTCTTTGCCATTGAATTGCTTCTTTTGTTGAACTCTTCAAAGCAATTTTGGGATTTCAATCACGGTGAAGATAGAATTTCAACCCATCTTGGAATGGATTTCTGCAATGAAGAGTGGATTTTTGACTAGGATATCAATCAAATTCTGACTAGGATATCAAGCAATGGTTGGAATAGGACATCAATTGTTGAATGATGTTTGAATAGGATATTACCCTCTGGTAAACTAACATAACTATGGAAAATCACCATGTTTAATGGGAAAACTCACTATTTCTATGGCCATTTTCAATAGCAAACTGTTAGTCATTACCAGGCCGGGTAACATGTTTTTCGTGATTAACCATTATTAACCACTATTGTTAACCATTACTAGCCATTATTATAATATATGTTTGATGATTATTAACCAGTATTAACCATTATTAACCATTATTAACTATGATTAACCATTATTATAGTGGATTGACCCATTGAAAAGTTGTGGATCTTTCCATGGCGAACTGTTCGTTTTTTAAAGGGGAGCTTTTGCACCAGACCTGAATAGGTGGAGATTCCACCATGGCGCAGCACTCTTGCAGGATCTGTCGACCTGATCAAGTCAAGTGCCGTGGCATCAAAGAACAATGTTGGTACAATATGGGGATATACTAACATTAATATGGGTAAATTATAATAATTCACTAACCTAAAATAAGACCTGGGTAAATTATAATAATATGGGTGTATTATATGGGTGTATATACTAACATTAATGGTGGTAATACATATACTAACATCTAACCTTAGGTGGTAACTTATATCTGGGTAAAGGCCATCATATTTCACTCACCTGAATAGTTCGGCCGTTTACCTGGGGATTTCCCGAATCCTCACCATGATTCCAGGGTTCGGGAGAACAGTGAGGTCATTATAATTTACCCTGATTCATGGTGGTAATACATACCGATGTTAAGGGTTTTTCATGGTGGTAAAAATTAAAATGGATACCACCATTAAGAACAAGCAGATACTATGTATAATGTAGGTGACATATAGTTGAAATGTCCACTTTTTTTTAGTGAATATGATGTATAACACATGTAGATAATGGTTGAAACGTCTATAAAATGATAGTTGGTTTAATCTGGCAAGAACTACCCTCTGGTAAACTACCATAACTATGTAAAATCACCATTTTTAATGGGTAAATCCACTATAAATTGCCATTTTCAATAGCTACGTTAAATTACCAGAGGGTATACCCTATGGAAGTTAGCTCCATAGCGTGCTGGAAAATCCCGCAGCTCTAGGGGATGATACCCTCCTGATGAGGATGGCTTCCATGCCGCCTTGCGCTCAGCTACTTGGTTAGGATCTGATTTGTTTTCCCAAAGTTACTTTAAAAAAAATTGGCGTGTGGATATATGTTGTTGAAAAACAAAACTGAAGAAAAGCATATATATATATGTTATATATATATATATGTGTCATATATATATTATATATATATATATATGTTATATATATATATACATGTATAATATACACACGCATATAGTTATATATAACATATATATACAACAAATGCGGATGTCAAATGTGTCCATCATCAACCGGATGATCATCAGATGATCCCAGTACAGTGAAAATACGCAGCTCGTGGATGTTGACGCTTCGTCTGTACTTTGCCGCTAAGGAAATGAGACATCAATGTGGTGAAGCCAATAATAACATATACTGGTTGGTGGGAGGATTATTCCCAATATATGGTATGGAAAAATAAAAAATGTTCCAAACCACCAACCAGCATATAATAAATATCCCCAATTTCCTCAGAAATGGGTGGAAAATGGACCTAAAATAGAAGTTGATGGCATTGGGTTTACCACATTTCAGATACCCTCTGGTAAACTAACGTAACTATGGAAAATCACCTTTTTTTTTGGGAAAATCCACTATAAATGGCCATTTTCAATAGCTACGTTAAATTACCAGAGGGTACCAGGGATCAACATGTAGCTTCCCGTCACAACTTATCTGCAGCGCTGGGGAAATTCCCAGTTGCAACTGGCGGATGGAAAACACGGCCAATCTCAGATGGGAAGAAAACATGAAAATTCTCAGCTGGTTAAGATAATTAAGGTTAAGATATCCTCATTTATGGCAAAATGAATCATAAAATGAATCATAAACTGATTTTTTCAGCTGATAAAAATTCAGATATCTCCACTGATGGCAAAATATTCAAGTCTTAAACTCCCCATTCAAGGTTTCCCCTCCAACCAGACCGTTTCGTTTCAGCTACCGGGATGACCATCAGACTATCGCCCCGTGGCGCCGTAGCCATGCTGATCACTTGAAGATGCGTGGTTATGAATGCACCTAGATATGATTAGACATGCCAAAGGTTTCAAAGGACTTGCGATTGTCGTCATTGAACTTTAGACCCTAATTTTTCATTTTCCGAATCTTACAAAGCTGGTATCTTGGATGAATCTTATTACTTACTCGTGCTAAACAAACGTAGGGAATGGATGGGAATGGGGGTTGCTGGGATTATTGATAGTTAGCCAGTGGGTCATTCCCTCATTCCCCACTAAGGACAAGTAAGATTACCCTCTGGTAAACTAACTTAGCTATTGAAAATGGCCATAGAAATAGTGGATTTTCCCATAGAACTTGGTGATTTTCCATAGTTTTTTGTATGTTTACCAGAGGGTAAGGGGCAACCACCGGGACAAGAGCTGTGACCCTTGCCCCCCACCTGCGGCTGGATGCCACTTCGCCAACAACGCTATGGCCTTGGGCCGTGATTGGGCCCTTGTTCAGAAGACTAATAAAAACAAAGAGACCAAGCCATGATCGAACTATTCCCTAGGGATCCATGGTGCTGGAATATTTACCTACATTGGGATTATTTTAAATTACTTTAGGGGTCAATGTAGGTAAATATTCCATACATGGATCCTCTGGGATTGTAATACATGTGCAATGTGGTGCACCATAGCTAGCTAAGTTGGTTGATAACTCCAATAACTATTGTTTATGGTAGATATATCTATAGTTAATGGGCTTATAAACAATTTATAACTGGGGGGCACCACCTTGTATATAGTAATATGAGTTGTATATTTCATCTAATATATATATATATATATTTATTATACATACATACACAGTACATCCACATGTGTATTCTAGAGGACATGGTCTTGAAATTGGACCGGGTGTATTACAAAAGATCAGCATGTCATGTATTACAATATGACAATATATTGGTTGTGTATCTATCTGCTATCTATATACATACTAGTAAATATGCAGTATCTCTACAAGTGTATTCATATATAACATATCCCAAAAATACGATGGTCATCTCAACCAATCATCCCTTTTGTCTGCTTCAAACACCAATACATACTTGAAAATCCCCAACCAAAATATTAATATATAGTAACCCAACAAAAAGATCAAAAAGTATTTCCAGAATGGTTTAGATTATATATATATGGGTAAATCATAACATTTCACTACCCTGAATTAAGGCCATTTAGGGATGATGGTGAGGTGGTTATAATTTACCCAGATATATATATATATACCATCTGGCTATTTAACAGTTCGCCATGGAAAATCCACCCATTTTTAAGAACGGTAAACCATCTATTTCTATGGGCCATCTATACCATGGCGAACTGTTAGTCATAACCAGAGGGTATATCCCATTAAATCCCATTAAACCACCATTTTCCTATGGTTTTCCTATGGTATTTTCCTATGGCTAGCCCTGTTAGTCATAACCAGGCCAGGATTCCAATATATTCCAACTGTTCTATATCGACCTTTGGAGATTGCCAAAATTCAGCCAGAAACCTTTCGGCCAAAACACGCCGCAGGCATACGCCGCTAGCTGCAGGTCCTTCGCCAAGACGCAGTTCAGCAAGGCGTCCTGATCAGGGTGGTGATTTTCCTATAGAAATATCTACCTAATTATGTATTCTGTATCTGTATATAAAATATAATGTGTATATATATATAATGCATACATAATTATGCAATCATATATGTATATCTACTGTATATCTGAATACGGATATCATTACATCATATTGTATATATGTTATGCATTCATAACTAGTGAGACACACATCACTGATTCCAGTGGATATTCAAGGATCCCCAACCAACTGCGGCAAGTTGAAATCCCTGTGAAAAACACCTCCGTCTTTTTTGGATGTTGAAGATACATTTGATGAATGCCATGTTTGGGGGAGGCAGCACTTGCTGGTAGTGGTAGGAGGAAAATTGTGGGTCTCATAAATGTTGCTTTGAAGGATTTGAGTGGTCTCAAGTGTCAGCTTTCCCAAAACATCAGAGCTATGATAAATCAAATCTGGTTGGTGGTTGACCTACCCCTCTGAAAAATGATGGAGTTCGTCAGTTGGGATGATGACATTCCCAATATATGGAAAAATATAAAAGTCATGTTCCAAAGCACCAACCAGAAATGCTTAACCAATCTCAACGTATCTCAACTGGCTACAGGTCAGCTCACCCTACCCTGATTCTGTTGCAAAACAGATGGGACGTGTGGATGGTGATCCATGGTCATCCCATCTCCAGCACATCGATCTTCCAATGATTAAGGTTGGCATCTAACCTCCAGTACTTCAATGGCCATTTTAGGAACCGATTGATTGGAGGTACCTACCATATATACCCTCTGGTAAACTAACATAGCTATTGAAAATGGCCATTTATAGTGGATTTTCCCATTAAAAATTGTGATTTTGCATAGCTATGTTAAATTACCAGAGGGTAAGGCCTATATAAGGGCTATGTAAGGGAATATCCCAGCAAAATATGGCCAAACATATGGTACGTTTACGTACCTCCAATTTAGGATTCTGGAGATCTCCCATTGAGTAATCAAAGCTGGCTTTTTTGAGCAGTGTGAAATATTCATCCCTCTATCATTCCATGAAATACCCTCTGGTAAACTAACATAACTATGGAAAATCACCATTGTTCATAGAAAAATTCACTATAAATGGTGATTTTCCATAGTTACGTTAAATTACCAGAGGGTACTGCTTGGTTTTTTTCGGGATTTCCCGGCCTTGGACGATTAGAATCCACAATAGATCAAGGGTAGTAGAATACCCATCAAATCCCATCAACCAACAGGGGTTTAGCAGCCACTGCTCAATTGAAAATCCCCAAAAAATATATCCCGTTGACTTCGATCATTTCCCAATTGAAACCTCCATAGAAATAGCCGATCCATCCAGGGTGAGGATCATTCCAGGTGCTCAATGAGCCTCAAACAGGTGTTAATATCCTCAAACAAAATCAAACATTGGGATATTAAATGGTTAAATTCCAAATTCCATACAAACTCAAATTCTCATATAAAAATTTCATTTGAGATTGTCAATCTCAAGCAAGATTGCTGACAAAACTGTAGTTTAATCATAAAAGTTCACCAACCGATCTACGGTGACGTCGACCGAAAAGGTTGCTACAATTCAACCGAAATCATATCATTCCCGAATACTTATGGATTACGATGTTCCATCAATTTCATGTACTGATGAGATTACAGTATGTTTTTTGGGAATGAGGCACGTAAATTACGATGTTCCATATTCTCATGTTTGTTGATTAAAAAACATTTAACATCATGTCAAATCCTGCATTTTTTGCGGCTTAATATCTCTCTAGTCATGGCGAAGTTCAGCCCATTTCCATCAATCAGAATCTGTCCTTCCAAGCTTTTTCTGCTGAACTACCTGGCTTCGGTGTTCAAAACCCTGGTTGGTTAGTCTCATTGGAAATTCTGGTTGAGAACGGATATCCCGGTTCATGGATTGTTCAGGACGGTATGACATAGTACAACTCCATATACTCAATCACCAGGGCTCTAGCAGCCACTGCTCAATTGTTGTTCGACCCAACCTCGCTGGTATTGATAAGAAATATGGAGGTCAACCCTATAGGTTTCTCACGATCCAACAATTTCTGCAGCTAAGAATTTAAAAAATTGTCGTTCAGACTTTTTCTCTGTCATTTGCGGTGTCGTTCCATGTTCATCCATGTTTACAGGGGCCTCGGATATTTCCTCACCAAAGCTGAATCACCAGCTAAGAATTGGACATGTGAAGGAATCAATAAGATTGACCCATGTTGACCCTATACTTGAAAGATCACCCTGGTAACTTGGCAACTGGTTCAAGCCCTAAATGGAACAAGCCCTACGGGACTTGACCGCTTGACCGTCCAGTTGGGATGCGCACCATCCAGGCTCCCGGCAATCATAGGGTCGAAGCCAGTGTACCTGGGTTTTTTTGCTGATCCTGGCTGACCAAAAACTGCCAAAAACGGGGCACCAGGAGAACCTGATTTTTATTGGAGCTAAGTGCGAAAAGGGGTGAACTTTGGATCTGTCCATTTTGATGAACAATCCAAAAAGTTGAAACAACCTGCAAGTGATAGACCCACCAAATTGGATGATTCAAAAAAAACTCGCATGAACATATCCAATGATTTCATTGGTATGCCTGGGTATCCTGGGTACATATATATATAATATATACATATGGCACCAGTTTGCGACAACAGATTTGGGGGCCTGTTTGAAGTATGCTGCATGGCGGTTCAACCCACCTCAAACATATATGTGTACCTGTTCCGGGGATGATCATCTTATATAAATAGCATGGGGAAAAACAGTTACAATAACAAACAAACATGTCATATAATCACTAACCTGAATAGTATGGTAAATTATAATGGTAAACAAACAATAACAAGATCTGGGTAAACAATGAATTATCACAAATCGTAAACTATGTAAACTATGTTACGATTACTAATCTGGGTAAATTCAAAAAAAACATCACTACCCTCTGGTAATGACTAACAAAAAGCTATTGAAAATGGCCCAGTCGAAATAGTGGAGATTTTCCCATGAAAAATGGTGGATCTTTCCATAGTTATGTTAAATTACCAGAGGGTACATCCATTTTCCTATGGTTTTCCTATGGTTTTCCCATTAAAACCTCCATTTTCCTATAGTAAATCACTGTATCTGCAGGGTAAACCTCCATTTTCCTATGGTTTTCCTATGGTATTTAACATAACCTGAATAGTTCGGCCTTTTTTGGGGATGATTTCCCTCGCAAGAAAATTTCACCAGGGGAATCATCGGGATCGTGTCGCTTGTGACGACTTGAAACGCTAAGCACAAACCAACTTTTTTCAGCCGCCAGATGTGTGGAAAACCCTATGGTTAATAGTGGTGGTTAATAGTGGTTAATAGTGGTTAATAGTGGTTAATAGTGGTTAATAGTGGTTAATAGTGGTTAATAGTGGTTATTAGTGATTAATACCTGATCTAATGAATAATATATCATATATATATATATCTGGTTGGTGCTTGAGCCCCTACCCCTCTGAAAAATGATGGAGTTCGTCAGTCAGGATGATGAAATTCCCAATATATGGAAAAATAAAATTTCATGTTCCAAACCACCAACCAGATATACAATTATATATATATATACATGATATATGTGGGATAAGCCTAGATGGCTTATAATTATGCTTTAATTATGCGTATACAAATCCCTTTGTAAGATTCAAGATCCCAAGAAACCATTTTTCATGATGAATATCACCTTTCTAAAAGGGATCATAGAATGTTGAATATCCCCCATTCAACATCCCATTCTATGGCTTTACCCTCTGGTAAACTAACATAACTCTGGAAAATCACCATTTTTAATGGGTAAATCAACTATTTCTATGGCCATTTTCAATAGCTATGTAACAAATTACCAGAGGGTAGTAGGGAATTTCCCCACCTTTCCAACTGGGACCTTTCTGGGGCTGGGGGATAAAACGCCCGAGATTCCGACTCTAAAAAGATCACCAGCTGCCTCAGTCCACCTCACGACGCATGACGACGACGACGATGAGTAAATCCACTATAAAATAGCCATAATTTATAGCCATAATCAATGATTATAATCAATATAATCCACATAAATCAACTATAAATCAACTATAGGGTCATCGTAAACAGCCAGATAGCGAACTGGAAAGATCCACCATGCTATTAATGGGTGAATCCAAAAAATTTGATGGCAATTTTCAATAGCTTTTTGTATGTTTACCAGAGGGTAAAATAGCCTAATTTTCAATAGGCTCATGTGGATAATACACAGCACATAATCACGTTAATATATATTTTAATGGGACAAATATGTGGTCAACCATCAAACTTCGTGGCTTTTCCCTAGACGTTTCAGAGAAAAGCATGGATTTCTGGTCGTCTCCATGTTCTACAACGGATCCATGGATATAACTGCCAGTTGGATGTAGCCTTGGTGAAATTGCAAAAAATCCGAAGATAAAAAAATTAAACTACTGTAAATATATGTTGTAGTAATAATATGTAACAATAATAACACTAAAAACAATAACAATGATAACAATAAAAACAATAACAATAATGATATAAAATAATAAGTAAAAATAAAAGTAAAAAGTAATAGTAGTAATATACATATATATATATATGGGTAAATTATAATATTTCACTAACCTGAATTAAGCCCATTTGGGAATGATTTCCCTTACTAACCATGATTCCAGTGAGGGAGAACAGTGAGGTCGTTGTAATACTGTAATGTACCCAGATATATTGGGAAAAAATCGAATGATCTTGGCTCCCCAGGCTCTGTTGCAGCACCATGGCGTTCTCCCGGTTCTTGGCTGTCAACTGACGCAGCAAAACCTCGGTTGTGCAGAGGTGCTGATGGTGCTGGCCCCATTTTCAACCCCTTGGACCCTTGGTATTCAAACATGGCAAGCTGGAAAATCAACTATGAAAAATGGGCAAAACATGGGACATATATGGCAGTGTGTCAAAACCTTGTACTCCTGGTGAACATCAAAATAGCTGGTAAATGGATGTTCATCCCACTAAAAATGTATCTATAGGTATTGACCCATACCCATATGGACATATCATATAGGAACATGGGAAATCCTGATCTAAAATGGAGGTTTTACTGTTTTTACTGAGAAAATGGTCTATCAATGGCGGAATTGTCCATTGCCATGGGGAAAACTACTGGAGGGTCGTTTTTTTTTTGTGATTGACACTTTTAAAGGCCACTACATAAAAATATTGGTTTATTCGGGATGATCAGCAACATCATGCGGGCATGGACAACAAACAATGCCTGCAACCACCAGTGAATGAATCAAGGATGCCACACATCTGTATAAAAATTGAGTTTTTAGGGACTTGGACACTGCTGATTTTTGATCCAACATTTTGACGTGGCCATCCAAATGGTATGGGTGATGGAGATGATAGAATCTTCATCATCATCATCATCATCATCATGAGGAGGGTGATGACTGATGAATGGTCAGTGACATCTGGATGGTGTTTTCGCCTGAGACACTGACCTTTCCATCAGGCTGGATGGTGCAGCCAGGCCTGCAACAGTTGCTACATCAGTAGGTGACTACTCCAGCTAGCCTAAAGTTCCCCCTCAGCTCACCCACTGATTGCTAGTTCTAGAGTGCTGCAGTACTTCATCATTCCACTTGCTCCAGCAGTTTTTTTGGCCCCTGGGCCCCACCTTTTTCCAGGTGACCTGGTGGTGACCTGGTCCTAGTCCTCCAGTCCTCCCGGCCTCAAATAGTAGGAGGCGAAGAGCCGCAGAATGCCGAGATGCGCTTTCTGCCAGTAGGTCATCTTATGCGGACAGGTGATCTGGCGGTGAAGACTGTGGAGACCATGGGGAAAAACCACCGATTTTTTTTGCAGCGGAAGATGGTGCAACGTCTTTTTGTTGCGATAAAAAAAAAACATGGAAGAACTTGAACTTGCAACGTCTTGATGGCTTGACTTGAGCAGTTTCCAAAAGCTGACCAAAGGTGGATTGATTTTGCTGGTGTTCACGTCAATAGGTGAATTACAATATGGAATCATATGTAATCCAGTCCATGGTTTGATATTAATATGTAATAATATTCATGGCTTAATTACAATGGGTGAAATCTGCTTTTAGTTTTAATAGAACCCATCTCAGATTCTGTTGGTCATAGCCACTAACCTGAGCTGCCAAGGTCAACGCCAGCCATCACCCTTCCGACCTGTAGCTGATGTAGCAGCCGTTCAGCATCCATCAAGCAATCACGTGGCAGAGCCGCCTCGATTGTTGACGCTACCGGACTTCATCCAAGTTGGGAACAAATCTTGGAAAAATTGTAGGTTATTGGATAATCACAATGTTTGGAAAAAATCGTTGAACAATTATACATATATGTTATTGGATGAGTACAATGTTTGGAACTAAAAATCCAAGGTAGCATTGGAAATAATGTGGGTAAAACAATGCCATAAACCACCGATTTTCCTGGGAATGGTAAGTTTATACCACCTATAAATGTATGGTGATTTTCCTGGGGGATGGTGGGTTTATGGCATTGCTTCACCCACATTACCCTCCGGTAAACTAACATAGCTATTGAAAATGGCAATTTATAGTGAGTTTTCCCATTAAAAATGGTGATTCTCCATAGTTATACTTCGAAAATCTTCGAAACATCGTGGTACAACACAATACCCAACGAAGCTCGGCTGTGATTGTCGACCAACGAAGCGACTCGCCTGAGGGACCTCTTGGCCAAGCTTAGGGACCAGCAATGTGGACACCTCGGCAGTTGGTGCGGGTTGAGTTGGTGCCCAAAAAGGGCTAAATCCAGCCATAAAGTGTGAACCAGCCATGTTAATAGTGATTAATAGTGGTTAATAGTGGTTATTAGTGATTAATACCTGATCTAATGAATATTGTATCATATATATCTTGAACCAATGATTGGCTGGTTTAATGGCATTTAATGGTGGGCTTAATGGCATTTTATGGTGGTTTAATAGGATCTAATGGGAATTTTCATGGCATCTGGTTGGTGGTTTTGAGCCCTAGCCCTCTGAAAAATGATGGAGTGAAAGTCAGTTGGGATGATGACATTCCCAACTGAATGGAAAAAAAAAGTTCCAAACCACCAACCAGATTGGGTATTGGTTCATGGTCCCCGGTTCATGGTTTATGGGTATTCTGACCAGCAAATCTTGGGTAGCAAATCTTGGGATGCGACCATGAAAAAATGGGTGGCCTTGGAGAGTGAATTGATTCGCAGGTCAGAATGGCTAAAAATATGTAAAGGTACCCCACATTCCCATTGTTTCAGATCTCGGTTTCCCAATTGAGATTACCATAGGGATCCATAGAGTTGTTCCTCTCTTGGTGCCAATGATATTGGATTTGTCGAAGACTATCAATTTTTAAACTTCCTATTTCATGAGTAACCCTTCAAAAAAGACCCTCTTTGGGTAAAACAATTGAACAGCTCCCAAGCCATTCAAGTGATGAGTGGTTAACAAACAAAACAGCGGTGTCCATTTTTGATACCCTCTGGTTATTGAACATAGCCATGGAAAATGGCCCATAGAAATAGATGGTTTACCTATTAAAAATGGGTGGATCTTTCCATGGCTATGTTAGTCATAACCAGATGGTAAGCCCTGGAATAGCCTGAAATTCAATCTGACTTCATAGGTTTCCACATGACATCAGCATTACCTTGGACAAGTGCCATCTATGCACAAGTCCTATCTCAGTTGCCATAGCTATCCTCCAGTAATCAGTGCCATGGCATGAAAATCCGGACAGTTCGATGATGCTCCCAGCTATCTAGAAACCTCATGAAACCTGGTGCCTCCCAGTGATGTTTGTTGGTTTATAAACCCCATGAATACTATAGTTATATCTACCATAAACCATAGTTATGGGAGTTATTTGCACCAACTTAGCTAACGAACTGGGGCACCACCTTGTATCTTCTTGGATTTCCCAGCTGATGACACCGGATTAACACATTCCCCATCATTCCCCATGATTCCCCATCCGTTTCAGGACATGGTCAGTTCCAAGGGACAGCATCCCTGGCCAAGTAGTGAAAGCGCTTCTCAGCGCAAAAACGTGGATCCAGAAGGATGGAGACCACGAAGCGAAAGACCTGCGGTTGAATAGGGCAATGCAATGGATCAATGGATTGGAAGAGACAATTTAGAGGAAAACATGGTTATATGATGTTATATAGGCAAATCAAGTTATTGAGGTTGCCTCTATTTTTCTTCCTTATACCAATTTTTGGGACATAAGAAATCCTCGGTGTAAAGGTCGTTATAGACCATCCAGATACATGTACTTGGTCCATGTTCAACCCAAAACCTAGGATTTAACCAAATAAATATTATTATCTTAGTAATATTACGTTAGTATCCCGGTATCATTCCATTATGTCTCCGTTGTACCACCATTTTTTAATGGTGTTATCCCCCATCAAATCGGTTATTTCTGGTTAATTATCTCATATTCTATCATCTTCTATAATATATATATATGTAATCTATATAATGTATATATATATATATATAATATATATATATAATGTATATATATATATATCCCTTAAAATATCCCCATCATATCCCCATTCTGGTCCCATTATTACTGATTCCCGGGTCAGTGATGTGATCCTCGCGACCTCCACGTTGCGTCCCAGCAGGACGGGTTCCAAGACATCCGCGCGGTGGATGAAGACCCGCAGCAGCAAGAGTCGCAGTCGAAAGTCCGCGGAGGCCTAGCCATGGCTGGGTTCAAATGGTTTGCCATGAAAAAATGTGGTGGTTTTATAATCAAAATAGAGATTTGATCGGTTTTATAATCAAAATAGAGATTTGATCGGTTTTATAATCAAAATAGAGATTTGATCAGTGAGTACTGGATTTTTGAGGGCTCAACTAATTAACATGAGGTCTTTTAACACAAAAATCGGTATTTATATAACATTATAATCATCAGGCATTAAATTCAACCAATGCGTAATGGATTTTGATGCACTATAGTTAACTAAGCTTTTTAAGTAGGTTAACTGAAGGTTTATAATGGGTATATCAATGGGCGTTATAAACCAATTTACACCTGGCAAGCACCAAGCATGGGAAGGTACATTAGTTAAAATTACTAAATTTATTATAGATAAAGATAAATGAAGGAAATTGGATTTAAGCAAAGAATCTAAATTGCTAAAGCCAAAGGAAAGTACAGGATTTGCTTAGCCAAAATTTAGTGATTTCATCGACAAGACGGGCTTTCCACTGGCGAAAATTCGAGCCTTCTCCACGATTGCCAACATGGCTTGTAGCCACTTGGAGCTTCCAGGCCTGGTTTAACTGGTTCCCAGTTCACCATGGATTTCAGTGAACAGAGCCATCAAAATTGGGATATACCCTCTGGCAATTTAACGTAGCTATTGAAAATGACCATATATAGTGAGTTTTCCCATTGAAAATGGTGATTTTCCATAGTTATGTTAGTTTACCCTGGTTATACCCTCTGGTTATGACTAACATAGCCATGGTATAGATGGCCCATAGAAATAGATGGTTTACCTATTAAAAATTGTGATTTTCCATGGCGAACTGTTAAATAACCAGATGGTAACTTTCACAAAGAAGAACAGAGCCGGCCAATTGAAAATCGGGATTTGAGCCATTGGCGAAGCTATATTGGGCATTGGACACATGGTTGTTTGTTTATTGGTGCTTTGTGATTTATTACCAGGCTCTGCAGCTCAACCATTCCCTATTTTTGGGCTGAAGTCATTTTGAGCACATGAAGATACAACTAAAATGAGAAATCCATCTAACTCATATACCATCCAGTAACTCAGCATAGGTATGCAGCATCATCATTTCTAATAGGTAAATAAATGATGAAATACATATATATATATCAAAAAATAATCTAGAAATGGGCCATGTTCCACAACAAATTGTTGAATTATCGGAGGGTGAATCAACATACTAACATTTGGCAATCTAATATCATCGAAATAACTATTCAAAACCACACTAAATCATAAATATAAACATCAACATGTAGCACCAGAATAGAATAATGTGCCTTTGTTTTTTGCGTTTGTGAAACTTCAATGGTTTTACACTTCAATGATGTTGCCAGCTAGAACCCTTCATTTCGTGCAGTTCCAGTTATAAGTGGATACATAATCCAAATGAAGAAAGTAAGGTACTGTATCCTGTCGTAGTTAGATAGTTTTGGTGCCTTTCCAATTTATACATCACCATAGTTCGAAAAGCCCCATATCCCAACAAAAATGTCCCTGAAATCACCATTACTATACCCATCACCATCGCCTAAGTCCTGCACTTCCAGGTAACCAACAATAGGGATTTAACCACCACCAACCAGTTCCCCCTCTGAAAACCAGGTCAGTTGGGATTATGACATTCCCAATATATGGAAAAATAAAAATGTTCCAAACCACCAACCAGTTGTTTTTTTCTAATGGGAGTTTTAGATATTATGGAATATGTAACCAACAAATGGGATTTAAGCAACCAATGGGATTATAGGTCCCATAAAAAATGTCTCATCAAATCACCCTTATATAAATCGCATGAGAATCCGTGAATCCATCACCATTTTCCATGGCTTTTTCCATGGTGGAATTTGTCGCCAAGGGGCTCAGTAAGACCAAAGCGCTCAGTCAAGACGTCCAAGGTTCTTAGCAAGACCAGGAAAAGGCTCAAGGCGCAATCGGTCGAAGGCCCGCTGGCGAAAAACTCCTCCCCGTTTTTTGGGCCGCGAAGACTTAAGCGATGCGAAAATGGGGAGATAAAACCTATGGTGATAAAACAAATGCTGGAACCGTGAGAATTCAGCAAGAAATTGGACTTTTTTCTACCTTTGGCTTGGGTCCAAAAAGATGGACTTTGGTGACATCCTCCCATTAGTATATCTCAATTAATATATGTATGTATCAGTGCACATAATATATATATATATGTAATTATATCATAATGGTAAATTTGTGCTGTTCTATCTCTTTCAGCAGGTTCGTTTAATGATACAGCAATTCAGCGTATGTTTGCATGGTACCACCATGGGAAACCATGAGTGAATGGGAATTTCTTGTTTCTGTCTTGTGGATGGATCGAGGTTCAAACAGAATTGAAACAGGCGACACATTTGTATTTCCCATTGAGAATGACAACGTGTACCCCCATCTGCTCCTCATCATGTTCAAGCCATTCAGTTTGCCAGGTACCAGCTCGATCGCCGTCACCCTGTTGCAGACGCCTACCTGCCGACACCGCTTGCAGGCGCAGGGCCGCACCCTCTTCCCCCGGTGGCAATGGCACCCCTTCCCCCGATGTTAGGCCATCTGACGACCCGGTGACCACCAAACTCATCACTTGCGATGCAGTGCCCCCAGTGCCACGGGCAAAGGTGGCCAGCTTCCTTCGTTGCTTCTCCGGTAGCATCAACGTCAACTCCTGACTCGCCTTGCTAGCCGCTGCTCTCCCCAATGTGCCTAGGGTGCCTCGCCCCAGAGTGCCCTGGGTGGCTGGGGTGGCAGCCCACAGCCCTGCACCCAGCAGGGTGGAATCTTCGGTCTGCACAGCTGGAGTTCTTCGAGCCGCACGGCCCGGCATGGCAGCACTGAGATAGGCGAAGGAATAGCCAGGGCGGGCAAAGCTGTTGTAGCGGCTGTCAGGCGTCAACTTGGACATCTCCGGTTTCTTGCCGTCCCAGGGTTCAACCTAGGCTTGGGCCCCCGATCTTCAAAAACCCCAAAACCATCCAAAACCAAACCTATGTAGAATTGGATGTAGAATCTGAAAAGCAGCTGGCACAACTCTGTGTTACTTTTTTCAGATACGTTTATTAGAATATATTCGCATGATCTTTTGAGGAAAAGTAAAGCAAGCGTGATCATCAACCTTCCGTCAAGCAGCCATCGTTTCATCCCAATTGACCTTCTCGAAAAGCCATCCGGAGTACATCTCCTTGGTTGTCTGTAGCTAAGAACTAAAACTTCGAGCGGGATATGTGATTTTTACCTATAAAACCATAATCTAAGCCCAAAAGACTAGAACAAATCGAAAATTCATTTATTTCGCAATCTAGATATTTCATGATTCTACAATGTGAGGCCCTCAAGATTGCTAAGTTGGTTTATAACTCCAATAACTATGGCTTATGGTACGCAAATAACGAACTACTTACTGGGGCGAATCTAAACCAACGTTCACATCACTGGGGGGCCCCACATTGTAGATCTCTACTTGGTGGCTCATCCCACTTAGTAAGTGGGTTATAACCCCAGTTATAAGTGGATAAGTAGGGTTAATCCACTTATAACTGGGGTTATAACCCACTTACTAAGTGGGATGAGCCACCAAGTATGGTTACCATTGGCCCAATCCATCCCAGTCTCGTGTTTGGTCTGCGTGGCACAGACTGCCGCAGACAGCGCAGCATAGATCCGCAACTGACAGCGTCGCAGCACTTTGGGATCAACGCGTTCCCAGCCGGTGGGCTTCTTGAGGGCTCGCTTGCCAATGAGAATCACATCCTTGAGCGATTTTTAGGACTTCTCTGTGAAATGGCCATAGTGGGTGTGAATGTCAGATGTGTAGTGAATGATGTGTAGTGATCATACACATATTACATCTGTGTGTTTGGGTGTATATAAACAGTGTCTATACATGTAAAGCGAGAGAGAGAGAAAGAGAGAGAGAAAGAGAGAGAGAGAGAGAGAGAGAGATCTAGAGGCAACAAGAATAGATCAATCTGCTCGAGTAATATGGAATTTACGCAAGTATTCTTATCATCATACATCATGGAGGAGGCAATCTATATCCTCAATGACCCCTCCTGCGGAACCTCAGTCTGTTGACAGATTTGTTTTTTAGGCCTTGCAATACCAATCAACACAGCTGTGAGAACAAGTAGTAAGTAAATACTGTATATATTGTTAGATTTTGCTACATTATATAAGATCATCTTATATAACAGTATGATATAATATCATATAATATCATATAATGTCATATAATATCATAGAATATCATATAGTATCATATAGTATCATATAATATAATATCATATCATATCATATCATATAATGTCATATAATATCATATAATATCATATCATATAATGTCATATAATATCAAATCATATCATATCATATCATATCATATCATACATATAACATCATATAATCTATGATGTTTTACTATATTAGAGTTCAGGAATCTAGTTTTTCCGAAAATCCAGCGACTCAGCGACTCAAAAAATTGTGGGTCATCTCAGCTGCCCTCCGATTTTCCGCAACCAGTGATTTGGCTCTTCTTCGGAGATCGATGCAATCACATCCCAATATCATATGTTTGTTTTTGGGAATTAATGGGAATTAATGAGAATTAATGGGAATTAATGTATCCCATGAATATTCTTAATATATCTTAATATGTCATTAATATCCAATTGTCCCATCGTTGTCTATACCATTCTATACCTATGTTTCTGTCATGTTCTATCCAAAAAATTGTGGGCTACCGGCAACTTGACAACTTGACCAAGGCAGCAAACAAATTTACCCTCTGGTAAACTAACATAACTATGGAAAATTGCCATTTATAGTGTTTTTTTTCCCATGAAAAATGGTGATTTTCCATAGTTATGTTAGTTTACCAGAGGGTAAGGGATGTGTTTCACCAGAAACCATAGTTCTATCAGCAAATACAGGGGCTCCTGTAGATTTTCCCTTCCGGCAAGCCTCGAATAGACCGAAAACTTCGAAACTTGGACATCATGAAATAGAAACCATCCTTCCATAACATGCTGCCATGTTTATCATGTTCACAACTTTTTCTGGCGACCACATCTTCCCAATTCTGAGACATTCTGAGACATTCTGAGACATTCTGAAAGAGCAAGTTTCTCTTGATGGGCTACTTCCTCCCAGTTCTGGCAGGACTTGTTCTTTCAGCAGCTCCGACGAGGTCCGCACGAAGAGGATTTCAATGATGCCATAGATGCCCGCCATTTCTTGCACCTTCCTGATATTGGCAATGTCGTGCCCCTACTAAACGTTTGTTGGTTTATAAACCTGGTTGATTATAGGTACAAGATGTTATAAGTGTCATAAACCATAGTTCTTGGAGTTATAAACCAACTTAGCTATCTTGGGGGCCCCACTTTGTAGGATCGAAGAGACACACATGTATATATAATGTAAACATGTTATAGATATATACTATATAAGTCAATATCTTAGTAGCTCCAGCACGCAGCACGCGCAACGTACCGTTGCAACACGCTGTTTCGCAACGCAAGGGCTTTTGGTATGATCAACACATATGGATGCATTTACTTGAAGATA
>Ga0126342_10006166_pt1 | contig 21192 bp, 16 predicted proteins | sample Cyp1metagenome_FD_92528 | JGI IMG/M metagenome (GOLD analysis project Ga0126342, IMG submission 92528) | Coral microbial communities from Lord Howe Island, Old Settlement Bay, Australia - Cyphastrea 1 metagenome | ecosystem: Host-associated > Invertebrates > Cnidaria > Coral ...
ATTGAAGATCATAGAGCGTAGCATCAAGTTCATGTGGAAATGCCAATGAAGATCATAGAGCGTAGCATCAAGATCATGTGGAAATGCCAATGACGTTATTATCCCACCCCACCCCACCCCAGGCTACCGGATGTGGGTTTGTGCGACGGTAACGAGTCCGTTGGCTAAAGCAACTATTTAACACATCACATTATGCAACAAAAATAACAACAAATGCTATACAGTAATTAATTGGTTCTATCATACGCTGTGGAACATTTTCTGGGATATCTTTTGGGACGAACCATTCAAAGGGGAAAGGGATGTGATGGTAAACCAGTGGATGTCAGGGGACAGACTTCGGACGGACACATCACGTCTTTATCGCAGTTTGGTGGTGGTAAAACCCAAGTTGGGCCGTTTCAGCAAGGCATTGCATGCTTGCAATGATGCAGCGAACCCATCTTGAACTTTGAGGGGTCTAGAAATACGGTCCATTGTTTTCGTTATTGAGTTTGCCTATGTTTGCCTCATTTACTCTTGCAACAATCGCAAAGGGAAAGGCTGTGAATGGAACTGATGGAAAAGGGTCTGGTTGGAAAATGAATGAAAATGATTGCCTACCAAATGGGGTTGCCACTTCCATCGTTCAAACTTTGGACAGCTCCACCGAAGGTTTGATTCAAAAATGATGGTTTCATTTGACATCTTGGTGGGGAAGGTGAACAGTTCCCCCCGAGATTACCACAGGAAATGTTCGATTGTGAGATGTGTGCAGTACTTCACTTCTTCCCGATTTGTCTGTGGAAAATGCTTCCTGTTGAACACATCTCATACGGATCCGAGCCGGTCAGCTCCAAGAATTTTTCTAGTCCTGGCGGAAAGAGTAGTGGATTAGAGCCCGTTCGGGCTGCTGTGGCTGTCAGCCAGCTACAATCGGAGTTCATCCAAAGCTAGCAGCTGGGCAAAAGTGCCGCAAACAACCAAACCTGGATCAACACCAGGTGCGATCACATATTGGTGGCTCTTCTTGTCCTGCGCCAGAAGCAACAGGGTTGCGAACGGTTGAGCCATCTTGGAACTGATCGACAGCTTTACCCACAAGCCCAACTTTCCCAGCACTCCGACGGTCCCCACTTCTGGGCACAATGGCGGCGCCACCCTTCCTTGGATGGAAGAATGGGCAAGGCACATGATGTTCAACAACACTTCATTCACAAGTGCGACATGGCCCTAAAAACCGGAAAAACTGAGCTGGGAATAGCTGGGATATCACAGGATCATTTCCTTGAGTGGCCATTCTGAAAAAATAGACCAAACAAAAACAAAGCACCATCCATCAATATAGTAGGGATTTACAGGGATCATACGTAATGCTTTTTATACATACCAGCGGCCATTTCAGGTACCTGATTACTTAGTGAAGGTATTGTACCATATAAAGCGATATCTTTGTGACATATCCATTACGGAAATATGGTAGGTGCCTCTTACAAGTAGGACACGCGCAAGGCGGGTGGCGAAAGTTTCCAGGTTTAGGAAGTGTAACGCTACAGGATGCAAAAACGAGGTTTGCCTAGAAGCTGCGGCAGACTTCCATGCTCTTATCCGGGGCTTCTGACCTCTCGCCGCAAATTGTGAAACCACCTCAAATCTTCCAACGACTTCTCACCTCTTGTAAACTCTTTTCAACCACCTGCATTTCTGTGCACATCTTCTTGGTTCTCCTCAACTCTCTTTTCATCTCTTTCTTCTCCTCTCAACTCCTTTCAACTCGTGTTGGCTCACCTCACCTCAGTTCCACCTGTCCAGTTTTTCTCAGCCCAGTCGAAGTGACACAGTTGCAAACTTTCTTGTTCAGGCCAGTTGAATAGCCTTTCCGTTCGATCATGGTTTCAACATTCGATTGTGAAATCATTCTCGTGCCATGTACTATCATTCATTCAATCCTACTGGGCTGTTGGCTGTTACCTGTGGGTGCAACGTTCAAGCACGTTTGGGCCGCAGCCAGGTCACGTCTGTCTGGGGTTCGGCAAAACATGCCCTTTAAACATGCCAGGACCACAAGAGTGAAGCTTTTTCGCACAGAAGCGTTCACACAAGGAAGCTTTTGCACATGGCAAACTGTTACGCAGAGGAACTTGTACAGAAAGAATCGGTTTTACACAGAGAAGCGTTTACACAGAGAAAGTGTTACACAGAGAAAACTGTTATACGAAGGAACCTTTAGACAAAGGAAGCTTTACACCAAGCAATGTTTTACACACAGAAGCTTTTACGCAAAGAAGCTCTTACACAGAGAGGCTATTACACAGAGCAAGCTTGTACACAGAGAGGCTGTTGCACAGAGATGCTTTTACACAGATAACCTGCTATCCTGAGAAGCTCTTACAAAGAAAGCTTTGCCACAGAGAAGCTGTTACACAGAGATAGCGTTTACACAGAGCCAGCTTTTACACAAGGAAAGCCCTTAGACAGAGAAGCTTTTACACAGAAGAAGCCTGTTACACAGAGAGAGCGTTTACACAGAGCCGCTTTACACAAGGAAAGCCATTGTACAATGCGATTTACGACTCTCAGCTGCAAAACACAAAAGTATTACGCACGCAGCCGCAGCAGCGAGGAACCTTAACACAGCCATTCCACTGCGATCTGCAGAGACTGAGTTGCAAAACACAAAAGAAATACGCACAATGGCTAGTTACTCAAATTGCAGCTCCAAAACCGGATCTCGACGCCCATGCACAAAAGCGATGATTTTGAAGCACTTTTAAAAGACATTTTAAAAGGAAAATCATCAGCGCCAAAATGGAGAAAAACTTGCTGCCAAAGCACCACTCGCAACTTTCACGCAATTAACCACTACAATACGATTTACGACAGGGACTTGCAAAACACAATAAAATCGCAAGACAGTATAATTCAGAGCATGTACCTTTCGAGACACCCTGACGCAGCCATTCCACTGCGATCTGCACAGATTGAGTTGCTCTGGACGCACTGATCCCTGGGCTAGTGAGAATGTGACTTCATGATCTCTTACGGCACATGCCAAACTGGACACAATGATCTCTGGGCTAGTGAAAATTTAACTTCATGATCTCTTGAGGCACATGCCCACTGGACACAATGATCTCTGGGCTAGTGGGAATGCGACTTCATGATTTCTTGAGACACATGCCCACTGGACACAATGATCTCTGGGCTAGTGAGAATGTGACTTCATGATTTCTTAAGGCACATGCCAACTGGACACAATGATCTCTGGGCTAGTGAGAATGTGACTTCATGATCTCTTGACGCAGGTGCCAAGTGGACACAATGATCCATAACTCAGAGTTTCCTCCATGAAACTTCCTTTGATTATCTCCGATTTAGGTACCAAAACTGGCAATTAAACATGTTCGCTGCAAACCCTAGGTTTGCCCGTGGCGAATCCCGCATATCCTTTGACTTGCTCAAATCCCTGCGTAGCTACGGTATTAAGTTTTTTGACTTTCCAAAACAACCTAAAACCCAAAACCCTAAATTAAAACCCTAAATCCTGAAAACTTAAAGTCAAAATCACTGCGCATAGCCAGTGTTTTCATTCACCCTCTGGCGATAAGTATATATTGTTTGGATGTGTTGTTTGAGTGTGGGCGAACCCAGGGGTTGGAGGGAACATGTTTCTATTCTTGTCATTTGTTTGGGACACTGAAGAAACACAAACTGACATAGCTATAGAAAACGGATGAACGTGGCCCATTTTAGTTCGATGATTTACCTCTTAAAATTGTGATTGTCCATTGCAAACTCTTAGTTTACCAGGGTAAATCCGCCAATAGTCCATTGATATTCCCATTAGATTCCCATTAGCATCTCATTCTCCATCAATATCCATGATATTTTATTCCATTAATCATTCCATGATCATCCATTAATTCCCTCCCCCGATTGAGTATCATTCATATCCCAGAATCATCTGCGGAATTGCTTATTCGACACATCTCAATGCACCAATATTCCATGAAATCCCCCAAAAAAAACCATTGATACCGTAGCATGAATGTGATATATTCATCCCAATATCAAAATATCCATAATATGTAATCCATGATATTAATCTCGCTGCATATCATTATGTAATAATGAATATCCATGGATAATCATGATATCATTAATATGATATTCATCCCAGAATCATAATATCCATAATATGTAATCCATGGTCTTAATCTCTCTCCATATCATTATATAATCATAAATACCCATGGATAATCATGATATCATTCATATGATATTCATCCCAGAATCATAATATCCATAATATGTAATCCATGATATTAATCTCTCTCCATATAATTATGCAATAATGAATATCAATGGATAGCCATGATATCATTAATATGATATTCATCCCAGAATCAAAATATCCATAATATGTAATCCATGATATTAATCTCTCTCCATATTATTATGCAATAATGAATATCCATGGGTAATTAATCATGATATCATTCATATGATATTCATCCCAGAATCATAATATTCATATACATAATATTAATCCATGAATCTCTCTCAATCGCCCCGAAGAATTCAGCTATGAAAAAAACCACCGCTCCATTGCCGCTCCATCCCCAAATGCACAATGTTTATGGATGTTTATGGGTGGTATAATCATTATAATCCCCAAATGGAAACAACAAATTGCATTGAGTATACCGGTATACCACATTAATATCTACTATCTGGTTATGACTCACATAGCCATGGAAAATCACCATTTTTAATAGGTGAACCATCTATAAATGGGCCATCTATAGCCATTTCCCATGGCTATGTTAGTCATAACCAGAGGGTATGATTTCCCAAAATCACCCCTAGATGCCATCACATCGGTCCCAGCGTCTTGTTCTTCACCACCCATCTGGGAGGTGGTAATCCTAGCTGTAGGGAGATCGTCCAAGCCTGGCTTCATGTGGATTCATGGTGATTCATGGTAATTTCATTGGATTGTACAATACATCGTTTTTCATATGTTGCACATACCATCAGTTTCCTATAACTTCAAATGAATGGGAAGCAACATTAGACATACAATATTAGTTGGATGGGGGACCATGGGGGAATATCGATTCCGTCCCCTCGTCACCAACACACATGAAAGTTTGAACGCCCTTTGTGTTTGTACCAATGTTCGCTTTTAGTCTATACATGACAACCCAATCAATAATGGAGAACATGATGATGATACTGTGTAAATCATTCTTTTCGGGACAGCCTATATATCCGACGTTTGAGAAATCCCTCCAGCAGAGTCACTAGAGTCTCTGCTGGCAAGTCTTCTCCATGGTTCCCCATTTTTCACTGATAAAACCAAGCAGCAGAGTCTCCCTTGTAGCTCCCTTCCTTGTGGGCAAGGCTCAAGCACCACTCTTCGCCCCACTGCCATGGTAGGTGTGTTTTAGTCTGCAACAATAGGCCATCCCCAGATTTACATATTGACATCAATCATATGATCACATCCTCAAATGGTAGACTTTTCGGTTTTATATGGGATTTACAATGGATTTACCACATGTGTTTTACATCTATTGCAAGGTTTGTTCTTGGGCTTTACGCTAGGTTTACAGTATCACTGGGTTTACATATGATTACATACCATGAAACATCCCCTGAAACTTTCTTGGTCAAATCCCCATATAGTATCCTACTATGATTTGGGGATTAATGTCAGGTGCGAATCATTACTGGGGGAAACCCACATTTACACATCGTATTACCCAGTAATGTTTTATGGGCTTTATCTGGGAAATACACATTTACATAAGTGAAGGTTTATTCTTGGGCTTTATAAGATGTTTTTTTTTCCCCGGTGTACCCATCATTACCCATCACTCAAAAAACCACGGCTCCATCCGCATCTTTGCGTCCAAAGAGAAGGCGGGGCGTGTTAAGGTGGCCCAATGGTAGAGCATGATGCCTGCCGCCGTGGCTGGCGATTGCTGTGTTTTTCCTTCTATCTTCTAGGGTGCTAAAATAACCATAACAGCAATGATTGCAATTGATAATGATAATACGTAGGTATCTAAATGCGATATATTGAAAATATAGCCCGAAAATTGCTTTCCAAACATTTGGGATTGCACTTTTGAACTGGTACCATTGGATATGTTTTAAAACAGACAGCCCGGTGGCGGGCTCAGCGCCTTCCAAGCTGATTGTCTGACATCCAGATAAAGGCTGCTTTCCGTAGATTGCGTAGTGGCCTGAGCGTGGCTTTCTCTGAAAATAGGATGCTACTAAATCATACTCCGCTGGTTGATGATCATTTTCCCTAGTAGATTTGCTATATGTTGCTATAACTGGGGGGGGCATACCCGATTCACGCACAAGCATTCTTCACTGATCACCGGAAAATAACACGCATTTGTTTTTTGCACATTTTGTGGCACAGTACATGGGTCTTGCGCTGGTCTTGCTGTTTCCTCTTTGCCTATTCTGCAGCACGATGCAGCAAAAAAAAGGCTGTGGATACAACCTTACTGTATCTGACTGAGTCCATGAGTAAGAGATCCACAAATCTTTGATCTTTTAAGAAAAAATGGTAAGGCTAATCTGCAGGATCCAACAGCACCAAGGTGCTGCGAGTGCTCTGAAGTGGCCGGTACTTTTCCAGCGTCTGCATGGCACCCAAGAGCTCATTCTCCGGGCTACGGATGTAGCTAAACTTCCTGCCAAAAAACGATGGGATTTCTTTTGGTCTTGGGGACTGAACATGGTGTTTTTACATGTTTTTACTGTGTTGTTTCTTTTGAACCACCGTTTCTTTGGCAATTTCGCTAGGGGAAATGATGATTGACTATTGAATTTCGATGCCCTCTTTTCAGACCAGTCCGTATACGTAAACCTTGGGGCCTTGGGTAATTTAGGAAAAAACTGCGGGATGGTGGACACACCAAACCAAAAAATGTGCTTATATATCTCATAGGAAAAAACGAGTTTTTAGATGTCACCATTCGCGATCAAAAAGATTGGTTTCACCAGCCCCCCCAAAAAAATGAACATTTCCCCTCTGGCAGCGGAAATGTTCTGTTGGGAGCCCCAGTTATTGTGGATAGCCACCAAGCATCGAGATACCTGGTAACATGGCAATGGAAAGTCTCATAGTCTCATGGACTAAAATGCCAAAAGCTCCAGAAAAAGGAGAAAAAACCAGCCGATATGAGATCGAATGATTTTTCCCTGGAAGGGATTGCAGCATTTTGGCCCGGGCCATTGTTTCCATGTGTTTCCATTCCGATTATTCTATATCTGAGAACAGCATATAGGTGCTTGGCACCGCGAATCATTGTGGTATAATAATATATAGATGTGGTGAAAATATAGTCAACCTAATAAACCTAGCATCAAAATGCATAAAACCCGAACAAAAACGCAGTACATCTAAACCTACTGGTACCACAATCCCCAACAATAAACACAGTAAATACGTGTCTGGGTAAATTATAATAATTCACTAACCTGAATTAAGGCCATTTGGGGATCATTTCCCTAAAATAAACCATGATTTCCAGGGGCTCGGTCGCAGTGAGGTCGTTATAATTTACCCAGATACGTATATAAATACTATATTAATCATGGCCATCGTGCAGCATTGGCCGTTTTCGCAGCCCGTCTTGAAGGATCTGTGGGGGCAAAGCTCCAAGCGTAGCACGCAAGTGCCACTGTGCATCACGGCAATCCTGGGTTCTGCAGAGAAAATCCTCAAGGATTGATCGTGTCTGATGGGTCCAAAAAGGATAGCGGCTAGAAACCATCAGAAAGCCATAGAACACAACAACATTCGGCCATCTCCGGCCGCTTTGGAATGTTTTGGACACCACATTTTATGAAATTTTGATCTTACAAATAGACCACTTGCGAAAGATCCTCGGAATTAGAACTGAAATCTAGGCAGCTAACCGAAACACAGCAAATACACACACACACATCTACAAGGATTCCACAGTATGCATAGGCCTGCATAGGTATATGCGAAACAAACAAATAGAGATCCTGAGCAAGTAATCAAATATATCAAATCAGCTACACAATTTAAATATAGTTAATATGTTACTAATCATTATACATTTATATAATATAAATATGTTTCATATTGATTCATATTGTGTCATTGTTTCACAGCATTTTCGACATATAAACTTTCGATTATCTCTGATTCAACAAGGACCCGCCCCCTCTCGTACTCCTCCCCAGCCTGGAGAATTGCCGATGCCAAGTGTCTTTTCGTGCATCCCAACCCCTTCATCATAGTCAATCTGGCTTAGGCAAACACTCCAAGGCGTCACCCAGTACGACTCACAGCGTCGGCTGGGTGGCATGCCTCGGATATCCATGTCACTAGTAGATTGAAACTACCATTCCAAATGTTGGTTGAATTTAATAAGTTTTATTTGAGGAAACCCATGGGTTGCTGATGGTTTGCCGGGTTGTGTGGACAATCCTGGCCATGAAACCAGTGTTTCCACCCAGGCACATTCAAGGAATGGCCCCACCGGCCGTGGGCTTTGAGCTGCGAGGAAATCATCAGGGTTGGGCAACTTCCCCTCACAGCACCCCATCCTGCGTTGGCGTTTCACGGCACCTGTGAAACTGAGCCAAAACGCTGAAAAATACACGATGCCAGGATGCCAGCGCTGGAGCCCCAATCCATTAGCTAAGTGGGTTTGGAACTATAGTCACGTGGGTTTTTGATGGCTATGGCTATATCTATAGTCAGATGGGTTTTAGATCAACTTATAACTAGGGTCCCCCTTCCTGTGGGAACGGTTTGGAATATTGAGGAATCAGCTTCAGCCCTGTGACACAGTCGGATCCCTTCGTGTCTAGAAATTGCCAAAAAGATTCAAAAAGTAAGGATACAGATCAATCTGGGGAACACTCTTGAATACACACCCATTTCATAGCAAACATGCCGCTACATACCGAGTTTGATCTTCACATGCCGTAGGCACCACGAACCCCTGGGCACTTCCCTCGGACGCCTCTATGAAGGGATCCTGACCAGAGATGGGTGGGGATATGACCTACGCAGCCATATTCTACTGGGATGGTTCTGCAAGTGCTTGGAGAAAAAAAAACCTGTTTTTTTTGGGGGGTGAGTCTTGTAGTTTTACGTTCTTTGCGATACAAACAACCAATGAATTCAATGGCAGGCAATATTCTGGAGGGGAGTTCCGCTGAGCGGATCTTGATGAAATGCATACACATGCAAATTGAAAAAAAAACTTTCTTCGAGACACCTTCTGTGGCTAAGGTGCGTTGTGGCAACTTGGCCCTTGGAATCCATTGAAATTTGGAAAACGCATAGCAAACCCCAAAATTAGAACAATTTTGTTGAACGCTTGCAAAAATAAGAGGCGAGCATCATCCATGAACCTATACCTTCCTCTAAGTTAATAATATAGAATAAATACCCTCTGGTAATTTAACGTAGCTATTGAAAATGGCCATTAGTAGTGGATTTTCCCGTTAAAAATGGTGATTTTCAATAGCTATGTTAGTTTACCAGAGGGTATAGAATGATATGGCCTTTTTAAACCCATCGTTTCTCCTGAATTTACCACGCGAAACGAAGCAACCTGCCTCCTGCAAGCTGCACTTCAGCAGGACCTCAGCCACAATGATGCTTGGACTGAACATGACTGAACCCAGCAGCTCCCTCAAGTGAGCATTCATGGCGAATATGAATATTAATAGATAATGACTATTATAGATCATATTATAGATATCTTAATGGAATAATACATTAATGATCATTAATGTGATTATGTAAAAAATATCAACCTAGATATGGAATGATATGTGCATACAGAACCATATGTCAATGACATTCATTACACAAATCATCCCCAAGGGCACTTGACTCATGCCACTGAAAAGGCCATGGCAATGTCGCCGGTGGACCATTCCTGGCATCCTCCAGGGTGCGGTTGTGAATCATGTCGGTGATCTCCAAAGCGACATGGTTTATAGATGCTTATAGATGCTTATAAAAATTTAATGATATTATGTATATATATATATGTTTATAGCCATGCATTCTCCGAATATCTCCTAACTCGGGGAGGTACACACGCTTTTATTGCTGATGTCGCCAACAATTTCCTTGTCTCAGCAGTTTGAGGTGGGCAACATGCCACACTTGGGCAGCATAGACATGCTCCCCCTTCAAAACCGCGACTATTGGGATCATCTGCATGTTGCCTTCGTTTCATAGATACGCGATGATACGCGCAGGTTGTAATAATTCCATAGAATTCCATGTTCTTCCCAAATCCAAGACAGGAGGATTGATTAACACATGGTGGTTTTGGTTACTTATCGCCACCTGTTGGGGAATGTTGGGAGGTCTGCATGTGAGGTCGCAAAAACAATGGTCAACCACATCCGAATTTTGTTTGGTTAAATCTGCATGTCGATGTTCAAACTGTTCAACCACAAAATGTTGATGCTTAAATCCCCTTTCTGGTCGGTTAAATCCCTCCATATTTGCTGGCAACACTTAACATCTGGTTATTTAACATAGCCATGGAAAATCCCGTAAATAAATGGAGGTTTTAATGGGAAAATAATCTATGAATGGGCCATTTTCCATGGCTATGTTAAATAACCAGAGGGTACTCTCACATTCTACCCCGGCCCCCTCCTCTTCGAAGGTGTCATGCCGACTACCTGCAAGCGAAGTAATGTCAAACAGTGATCATCTGCTACTAAAATGGTACCCCCAAGGATTAACAACCCTTGAAGGAAATGTCACCACATCAGTATGCCGCACTTTGAGCTATATATCAGCCATTTAGGATGCAAAATCATATGGGAAGCTATCAGCACTGGTTCAAAGAACATGTTGCAGGAAAACCCTCTATTTCATGGTAAAAACCACGGTTTCCTGTAGATTTTCTCATCAACCAATCTATTGATATCAGCCTGCTGCGACAGGCCGCCCGGTCGGGCCTTGGGTCTTGGACATTCTGATCGACCTGTTCAAAGTTCGGCCAGTGCCCTCTGAAAGGGGTTGCTGGATATTACTATGCATTGTCTATGTGTATATATATATATGTGTGTGTGTGTAGGATTGTGTAGGTAGATAGATAGATGGATAGATAGATAGAGATAGATAGATAGATAGATAAGATAAAATAAGATAAGATAAGATAAGATAAGATAGATAGGATAGATAGATAAATAGATAGATAGATAGATAGATGGATGGATGGATGGATCGATGGATCGATGGATCGATGGATAGATGGATAGATGGATAGATGGATAGATGGATAGATGGATAGATGGATAGATAGATAGATAGATAGATAGATAGAATATTAGATTAGTAGATAAGACTAGATAAGACTAGATAAGACTAGATAAAATTTAGATAATATTACATAAGATTAGATGAATATTAGATGAAGATTAGATGAACATTAAATTAGATTAGATTGAATTATTAGATAATACATATGCACTTGTATATAATTATAATATACATCTACCTGGATACATTGGTTAAGTCACCCCCCTTGCTATTGTGTGGCTAGCCCCATCCTCACTGTCTTTCACTTTCGAGATGCACCGATGTACTGAAACCCCAACCATGTACATTAAAGTAATTAACTCCCAAAAATATGGACAAGTCAAATCCACCTTTTTAGTAGATACATATATATATATATATATTATGTAGTAGCTTCACATATTTAGATACATATTTACGGTAACTAAAATAGCTGTAAATCACCGCTCCATGGGGCTTGCAATATACACACCTATATCAACTGCGCCAGGCCCAGGTCCCTACCTCAAAATGCCATTGCCATGTTGGACAGGCCCTAACTCCGGCTGCCATATTGTCAAAAATAAGGGAAAACATGTGGTGAAATATGATGAAATATGATAGGTATACCATAGATTTCATATGTACCTCACATAATTATATATATATACAAATTCGGTACTTAATGACACAAATTGAAATATTATCTACTTGACACTTGATGCTTGGCAAACTTTTGTCATTCACGTCATATCGTTGATGGCGAGTTTTTGTTAACCCATGAGCCATCATGCGCCGAAATAAAATAATTGGGCTTTCCATGATTTTCCAATTCAATACGGCTGTTCTTCATGGTACCCCTCCCTTCGAGCAAGGCAGCCACTGGGCGCAGGACTTCGCGTTGGGCTCTGGATCTAGATGGTTTTAGATGGCTTGAGGAACACTCTTCCCGTCCTCCGATCTGACTGTCAGCCACTGGTCATTGGTCATGGATGGCCATTGCAATCCAATCTTTCCTAAATCAGTAGGTTTTCAGCCCTGGAGCACTCCGTTTTTGACTCCGGCTGTAACCGCCGCTCGAGTGGCGGCAGTGGCGGCAGGGTGCTGCTCGGTACTAGTGCCGGGCAAGTCGACAGGACACCGAACCATTCGACGAGTAATGCGCGATCATACATGCGCAGCAGCAATGCCTATAGTACCTATAGAACTTTTAGGAAGCGTCGGCAGTCCGCGGCCACATGTGTTACATTTGTGACCAAGTCACCCCCATATCAAAAATGTTCAAAACTTGTCTGTACTCAAATGATATATAATTTAGTTATAAATCAGTCTGATCTAGGAACAGCAGTGGGTTACTAGAAAGAAGCTGCAATGCCGAGCCGGAGCTTCAATGCTCCAACGCCTGTTGATCCTTGCTGCAAGGCCATGTCCATCTGGGATGGTCATTCTCCCTGCCGGTTGACCGATTTGGTGCTAGCCACTTTTGGACAAACTCGTTTTATAACTGGTTGGTGGTTGACCTACCCCTCTGAAAAATATGAAAGTCAGTTGGGATGATTATTCCCAATATATGTAAAAATAAAAAATGTTCCAAACCACCAACCAGATAAATATTCTGGGAAGCCTATGGAAGCCTATGGATACATCCAGTGATTTCATTTGGCCATCTCCACCTAAAAACTCGTCTCCTGTTTTCGTGCCAGCTAAACTGGAGGGCAGTGCCGGGACGTGGTGTCCCTGCAACGGCCATTTTTTTGCGCCGCGGGCACTCCGAATTTCTCGGGTGACTTGGTGAAATATGTGGAAATAGCATGAAAGAATATGAAGGAGCCATACATTGCATATGTTGGACTTCCAGATTTTACCTCGGGGGTACCATAGTCATAGAATCCTTCTGATTCGTGTCGCTCACCAGGACAGCCAGAGCATGCCACGCCCCTTGCATGCATGGAAACCAACGACCAAATGAAAAAAAATGCTGGCGAATCGCTTTCATTCCTGGACTGCTTGGTTGTTTTCGACCCATCCCAAAACATCCTTAAACATATTCGTCAGGAGGCACTCCATATCAGTCCCGGTAGAATGAAAAGCAAAACATAAAGTGTGCACTGTATTTGGATATATTTGGATATATTTGGCATACCACTAAGATCCACTAAGCCAGCCAGTTTTGGCAACAAAAAGTGGGGTAGCTGTCTCAAGCACGGCACTTGGAGGTCCCGTTGGGGTTACACATGGGAATATAACCATAGTTGTAAAGGCCCCTGTATCCCAACTTATGGATATGAACTCACCATAATTATACCGATGAAACTAACCCCAACTGCACCTCCAAACAAATGCCATGCTCAACAACAACCCATGCAGGTGCAGTGCGTCAGTTGGAAAATCTGTCGCATCACGCGAACGCACCTCACCATTCACAGGCCAACAGGCTGGTCAGGAATCAGAAGTGCTTAGTCGGGATTGACCCGATCTGCAGAACTAAATCCATGACTGATGTTTGTTATATGTAAGCATGTGTACATATATATATATAATTACATATGATTATATATGTATATATATGTGTGTGTGTGCATGTGTCTGTGTGTGTGGGGTCAATGTCCATACACATAGAATTGCAGACACACACACATTATATATATATATATACACAACTGTATGTGTATACGTATACAATATGGACATACATACCGTCCATATGAATGAAATTGCTCTGCTGTATTTAAGGAATGGAACAAGCCCAGCTGTGCGATTCAGATCATGACGTGCCCAGTTGTGATCTTCCAAGACACTCAGATAGGGCCTTTGAGACCCATCTCCTAGAGATGCCCACAATCTATCCGTACCCTCCAGTAAATTAACGCAATTCTAAGATATAACATAGTATAATAACATATAATTCTATGGAAATCCAACCATTTGTAGAACATGCATTGGTAAACCATTGGTTTTCCACAAAGGAAATCATGTGTTTTTCTGAAAAAAAGCGTTTCGCCATATTTTTTGGATACAAAAAAAACACAATGATTCAGGCCATAAATTGGGATAGGTTCCCCAATTCCAAGCATAGCTCTCATCATTTTGAGACAACCTCAATCATCAGATTGTCGGTTATATATCCCATGATATTCCCATTATATATTCATATACATATATATATATCTATATATCTATATCTATAAACATTTTTTTTTTATATATTATACCCACATATATATATGTATATGTATGTATATATATATATATATTCTATCATATTCCCATTATTGTTAGTTCATACCTCCACTTTGCATCACAAAAAACCCGGTGGTTCACCTGCGCGGGTCACTGGGGCATGGACTGACACGGCTCCAGGAGTTCCGAAATGGGATCGCGGCCAGGATTCCGCGACTGGCCAAATCTGGTGGTGTCAATCCAAAAAAAAACGATTGGAAAACACATGGAAATAATGGTGATTTATATGGATGATATGGTGATTTACCCCTTAATAATGGTGATTTATATGGATGATATGGATTATATATATGATATAACTACTGGTTGGTGGTTGACCTACCCCTCTGAAAATTATGATGGAGTGAAAGTCAGTTGGGATGATGAAATTCCCAACTGAATGGAAAAATAAAACATGTTCCAAACCACCAACCAGATATGGAAATATCTGTGAGATCCCATTTATATATGAGAAAACAACTGATATCATCATGACAAATAAGGGGATGATACTCAAATATAAGGAAACATATGGTAACATCTAATATTCGTCTGATGTTGGATGAAAGAATGGAGGCAGCACACCAGAACCCAAGGATCCTCTTTGGCGTTCAGGCTTCCTGAGCACTGGGAAACAGTCCAATGAGTTTGCCCAGGCAATGAGTGATGACTACCATCTGGTTATGACTAACATAGCCATGGAAAATCCCTGATATATAAATGGAGGTTTTAATTAATGGGAAAATCATCTATTTCGATTAGGGCCATGGCTTCCATTTTCCATGGCGAACTGTTAGTCATAACCAGAGGCTACATGTTCCAATTCCAATTCCAATGGGTTTTACCATGACCCAACTGACCCAACTGAGACTCCACGCAATGGCCAAGGCTCCAGCCTGTGATCTCGAGTTTGGTCTAAGAGGTCTTTGAGAGCAGGAAACCAGGTCTGTTGAATGAGGGGATATATGGGATATATGTGAGATATATGTGAGATATATGTGAGATATATGTGAGATATATCATATATCATATATCATATATCATATACGAATGGTATATAATATATATATATATATATACATGTATGTATATTATCATTATATAATGGCAGTATGTGATGTCTGGGTTTGATGACCATAAATCATAAAAGGGGATATAATTAAACACATATATATATATATGTGATAATAATAATGATGATGGAATATGCAATATGGTGAATATAATAGCCTCAAAATGGCACTGTAATGGGAATTTCATTACAGTAGTCAATCAATTGGAATAGAAGGCATCATGATCATCATATTTTCGGACACAGAGAAAATATAGCAAAATATAGCAAATCAAGACAATCATATTGATTACATCCAAGCACACACTGAACTAGACATCCAATTCTACGTCAAATTTGCATCTTTCCAATTCGATGACTCGGTAAAAATCATCTTTTCGAGACTGAAGAGATGATGCAAAAACCTGCCCCCTGCGATGCAAGGTTATTGCACAACTATTCTCAAATCAAATCAAGCAAAAAAACTCACATATATATAATATTATAATATATACATATATATATATGTTCTGAGAAGCTCAACCTGTAAAATGTCCATCCATCTTTGCAGCTAGAGTTACAGAACTTTCCGGCTGACTGTTTCGTTTCAGTGTTTCCTCAAACTGGAGCATAGCACCAAACACAAAGGGAAAAATAGTGAGTGTACCACCATTGCTAGGCAATTTGAGTGGTGGGTGTTGCTATGTCTGCTATGTGTTTCTGCCTGGAAATTTCTGTAAAAAACGGCCCCCACATGAGAACAGTACAATCCTGCTTAATCACAAGTGGCAAATGACTTTCTACCCTCTGGTAATTTGGCATATTGAAAGTCATCATGTTTAAGAGGCAAATCATCTATATACATGGGCCATTTTTCATTGCAAGTTCTGTCAGTTTTTTCACAATTGGGAAGGGTTACACATCAAAAAAACATGATGTCCAAATTCCATAAAATTGAGTTCCATGGTTTTCCCGGCTAACCCCATTAAAACATATTAAAACTCGGATGTTTCCATGGTTTTCCCATGGTTGGCCGCTGCCAGCCGCCGTGCCTCAATGGCTTCCAACTTTCCAGCAGCCTGAGCATCCACCTTCGTCAGCCTTGGGATGTCAATTTGACCACCAGAAATTGCAATTTAACCAATTGAAAAACCACGTAAAACCCAGATTCGTTGGGATTTTAAGAGCAGAAAGAACAATTTAAACAACAACATTTTCTGACTTAGCTACCAGAAATTTAAGCATCAAAAAAGTGATTTAAAGAAAAATATGTTGATGATTCAGGCATCAGAAACTGGGACGGAACCCGCAGAAACTGGGACCGAACTTACCTTCTTTTATCAGGGGATTCTGAAGATTTGCTAGGTCAGACACACCTGAAGGATGGCCAGATGACTGAAAATCATAGTGCCGGCAGCGACATCATGGGCAGCCATCATCTCAACTTGGCCACCCTAAACCTGTCACCTTCCAAAGGGCACACCGTGCGGCTCTATAGAGCATTGAAACACTATTTTTTGTGTTTTATATGTGTAGGATTGTATAGGTAGATAGATGAATGATTATAAATCCGTATATACATATATTATCATATATATATATATATAATTATATGGTCCCATCCTCCGTCTCTCCACCCCCCCCCATGGGTTGGGGATGGCCGGGGGGGCACTACCAGCCACCGGGGGGGAGGGGGAGGATCTCATAATAGGGGGCATACATACATATATATATATATGTATATTTATATATATACATACATACATACACCACATATGTAATGATATATATATATAGATTTATTTAAATTATATATGTCGTATATAAAGCATATACTATACGTACCTAACACTACATAATATTACATACAGAAAACCTAATACTACATAGCTAACGCTACACACCTAATAGATACCTTGTATAACCCAATACATACCTAATTTACTTCCCATTGCATGCCTATATACCTATACACCTACATTAAATTCAACCATATGTAATTCCCAATGCTATTTCTCATCATTTATACTCCTAATATCTGTTGACTACCAATTTACATAACTACCACCCCCCACCATCACAGCCATTCAAACCACGTTTTGGGGACAAAAAAAACCGACCAAAACCAGCAAGTCTCACGCGGCCAGGCAGTGCCTGGCCGCCTAAAACAGAAGCTCTGAGCGTCCCAACGGCACTGGAACCAAGACCTTGGCATTGGGGAATGCCCAGCCCCGTCATGTCATATGCTGATAGTATATCCCATAGGATCCATGTATGCCATATATGGTTACATTTACCATCAATATACCCCCAATGTTAGTATATATACCATACATGGATCCTATGGGTATGATAGTGGAAGTGATATTGTTCAACTGCCTGGGACAGTTTCCATGTTTCGGCTCTTCGAGAAAGTCAAAAAAAAACTTGGTGGCCCGCCATCTCATTCACAGTGGCCACGTTGTTCCTGCACTGGGTGCATGTCAAGCGGGAAACTCGATGAAACTATATTTTGAGGCATGGAACATGTTCCATTATATAGAAGAATTCAGCAGCCCACGGCTCACTCGTTGCCATACCAATTTGTTACCGAATTCTCCAAAATTTGGCGCTGGAAAAATGCGGCTCGAAATGCTGCTGGCTTTTGAGGCAGTCCTGTTGTTACACTTGGTCTGTTCGATCTCATCAGATGTGGTCCAGGTGCCATCTACAATAAATTTGAACTCGTACCTTGGGGAAGGCAGGTGCATTTCCTTTGAAGTCTGGCACCGGGGCAACTGATGAAGTGTAGAATGGGAGAACTTTTGGGACTGGGCAGTGCCTGGAGATGTGGCTGCACGGGTGGGACACTTGTGTGTTGGTCGCCATTGGTGAACCATGACTATCCAAGCTCCAAACTCCCCGGCAGGCAGCAACAACCTCAAAAGTGAGAGGTTGTAAGCCTCAAGTTGGGTAAAGATTTTTTATACATACTATTGGACCGGATTCAGCACATGGGGATGGATGGATACCTATTATTATTATTATTATTATTATATACCATATTTGTTTGGGATGAACATCCATTTGCAGCCATATACAGAACCTGTCACAATGCATATTGATGCAATCTTCTTGTGTTGTTCCTTTGCATGCACATTGTCATGTTTATGATTGTCTATCCATCCATAGAACTCATAGAACGCCTTGTATTTGAAGCACTTAAGTATCCGAGAATCCATCAATGTTTGCTGGTTAAATCAATAGTTTCCACCAAATGAAAACCAACGCATTGAAACAAAGAATTGACGAGTGGACACTGTGCAGGTGCAGTTGTTGGGGCCATTAAAGACATGCAAATGGATATCTGTATACATATGTGCATGCAAAAATCCACCCACACACACACACATGATTTAGAGTAATTTAGAGTAACATGCAACCACACACACACACAATCATGCATTGTGGAACTACCAGGGTGGTTATCATATGATGTGACAATTGTTCTGGATCTTACATAAATCATCTTATATCACTATCACAAGATACATCATTGTAGATCCATGATGCCCAACCACAGTAGTTCAACCAGTTTCATACCTATCATCTTGGTTTTGCTACTGCATCTCAATTCATGCCATTTTGTAGATCTGTAGTGGATGGATTGTCAGGAAAAAAGGATCCATCTCGGCGTCCAGCATGATCCGGTAGCCAATGCCAGGGGAAGGCCTCACTGGCAACGTGGGTGAAGGGAAACAGGGAAACTGTCCCGGGTATGATGAAACTCATCAAACTGATCTACCATCTGGTTATTTAACATAGCCATGGAATATCACGATTTGTAATAGGTAAACCATCTATAAATGGGCCATCTATCTGGGTAAATTATATTAAATTATAATAATTCACTAACCTGAAATAAGGCCATTTGGGGATGATTTCCCTTACTAACCATGATTCCAGTGAGGTCGCAGTGAGGTCGGTATAATTTACCCAGATCTATACCATGGCTATGTTATATAGTCATAACCAGAGGGTATTTCTGAAAGCAGTTGACACAGGGGGTCTTGATGAACTGATTCGTGGTCTATTTCTTTACCGTAAATTACCGTAGGGGAAAAAAGACTGCAATGAGGGAATCCCCATCAGAAATAGATCAGTTTCGTCCAACGATCCGAATTGGCCATGATTGGCCACGATATGCCAATCAAAAGGCCACCCTGAAGCTGACATGAGCAAGAGTAGGCACATGTTTTGGTGGGATCTTTAGATGATTCACATTTTTTTGAGCTAATTCTTTGTTTATGTGACTTCCAGCAGGTCTGAGTACATTTAGGGCATCTTCTCTGATCATATTTGATTGTAGTTGGCTGGTTTTTTTTTCACAATCCACGCTTCTGTTGGTTGGTTTTTGCACATCAGGATCCACACATTGATCCCGATATCTCACACGCAAACACCTCTGTGGATAATGATTGATCTTATCAAACATAAGAATGTTCAGTGTCATGCTTCTTTACGAATAGCCCCCGCATCTTATTTTGGTTCAATTTCTAGTCACAACTAGTCACGACATCGTACTGTGTGGTTCCCATGTCAGTTGTTTAAATGCCCATAGATCTTCCAAAGCGAAAAAAAGGAAGTAACTATCATGTGGAACAAGTCAAAAGGTTGACTTGCTAACAAAGTAATGCGGAAAGCCCAAGAATAAATCATGTCATATCCCAATTTAGGCTATTTGACCTTTCGGGGAATCGTTAAAACACGTTAAAACACATACCCATTTTGAGGGATTACCTTGTGAAATCAGCGACCCCGTGCATCCCAGCAATAAGTGGTGTGGTAAATGCTGTTATCTTATATAATATTGATATCTTTGTTTTACTTGTAAACACAAGTGCTCTACAACATTGTTCAAAGTTTGGGTTTACCACAATATCCTCCATTTGGCTGGTTGAACATGACCATCATTCATCCCTCATGTTGATCTTGCGGGTAAACATCCGCACTACCCCCCCCCAATTGTAAGCTAGGTGCTTCACACACATTCACATTGGTTGAAATCCCCATCCCCATCACCTATCATAGATATATCTGATTATCTACCTAAGTATTCATATCTACTATATCTATCTATCATGTTATATCTATTCAACTAATTATCATAGATATATCTAACTAAGTATTCATATCTATTATCATATCTAACATGATATATACGTATATGTATATATATATATGGGTAAATTATCATAATTCACTAACCTGAATTAAGGCCATTTGGGGATGATCCCCCTTACTAACCATGATTCCAGGGCTCGGTCGTAGTGAGGTCGTTATAATTTACCCATATAAATAATATAATATACATATAATATAATATAATATACATAAAATATAATATAATATACACATATATATAATATTAATATACATACAATATAATATACATATAATATAGTATGATATAATATAATATAATATAATATGATATAATTTAATATAATATAACATAATAAAAAAGAATATACATATAATATAATATACATATATAAAAATATAATATACATACAGTATAATATACATATATAAAAATATAAAATACATATAATATAATATACATATATAAAATACA
>Ga0126342_10006167_pt1 | contig 21191 bp, 18 predicted proteins | sample Cyp1metagenome_FD_92528 | JGI IMG/M metagenome (GOLD analysis project Ga0126342, IMG submission 92528) | Coral microbial communities from Lord Howe Island, Old Settlement Bay, Australia - Cyphastrea 1 metagenome | ecosystem: Host-associated > Invertebrates > Cnidaria > Coral ...
AATAATATATATATAATAATATATATAATAATATATATAATAATATATATAATAATATATATAATAATATATATAATAATATATATAATAATATGCGTGATAATATATATATAATAATAATATATATATATATATATGGTAGTATATATATAGTAATATGTATATATATCATATGATTATGGTATGCTTATCAAATCAATCAAATGTTGAGACAATATTTCATTTTGTGGCTGCAAATATCTTGAAATTGGATAGGGACTGTATGTATTGTGACAGGTAAGTTGCATGGAATGAATCGGTCAACCCTCAGAAAACATAAGTTTTTCAGCAGATGGATCGGGTGAAGCAACACAGTCTCTGCTGGATGGAAGTCTTGTGTTTTTCATGAGTATTAAGGTATGGGAATCGATAAAGCTGGGTACCCTGTGGTAAACTAACATAGCTATAGAACATGACCATTTATAGTGGATTTACCCAATAAAAATGGTGATTTTCCATAGTTATGTTAGTTTACCAGAGGGTACCCCACAATGAAAACATGATCATAAGGTCTTTGAAATCTGACCTAGACACATATTCTGTTCGGTAGGTAGTCTTGGCATTTCCACTGCAATAGGGACGAACATCCCAACTGACTTGTTCCATAGTCCTATGGCCCACCATAGACGTCCTTTTCCTACTGGCACGAAGAAGTCATTTTATGTGCGCAAGTCATTTTATTCAAGACAACTATATTATAAATATGTATTTATATTGATATGATTTACCAGTATCCCAAACTCCAAACGGACCTGATCATTGGTCCTATCCCCGAACATCTTCCAGCATGGTCAAGCTGCTATACATCACAAAAAAATGCTTGACCACCAAATCATGCAGAATATATAGAACTATTTTGGATGATTGCTTCGAACTTTCATATTTTGTGGCCGGTTCAACCACCAATAAGTTTATCGTTTCCCGGCCATGTCCTATCCACAATCATTCTGACACCTCAAATCATGTGCTGGTTTTACCTCACTTTTCTGCGAATCTACTGCATGGTTAATTTGATATTTGAATCACACACACACGTAAAAATCAATCTGTTGCAACGTAACCAAGATTTGCCATGCTATGCAATGATGAATCCTTCAATGGTTGGTAAACCGACAGTGCAGGTGTCATTCTTCAATGGTTCACTGGCCAGATGCTGTTCGGAAAGTCTTCAGTGGAAACCATTAGATTTCCTGTAGAATGTCCCATCCGTGGAGTCTTGGTGCTTTGAAATGCTTTGAAACCAGCCTGAAAAATCTGGGTCAATGCGGGTTTGTCTGAAAATTGAGGGCTTTTCCCCCAGCATCTGCTGATTCATCATATGTTCCATTGGAATTATCCCATTGCTGGGATCATTGGAATTATTCCATTGAAAAAAAACGGCCCAGCAAAATAGGATGAATTATCTTATCCTGTTGCTATATGGATTAATATTATTTAATATTAGGATAATTCAATCCCAAAAAATATGAATTAATATTAGGATAATATTTGGATAAGTATGATTAAATATATTAAATCCGTCTGATTAAATCTAGTGATTCATCCAGGTTCCGTGTTGGGTTCTTTAAAGGTCCCCGGCTGCCCCGGCAGAATGAGCGCGATGCAGCCTGCGAGCGAGCCATCTTGGCGCGTGAGAACTTACAGAACGGCGAGGTGTTGGGAGCGGAGCACGGGGAAAAAGTGGGGAAAAAGAACGGATGGGACCACAGTATATTAACCAATGGGATATTAAGGGATACCAATGGTTAATGATGGTTAATAGTGGTTAATAATGGTTAATGAGATATCTGGTTGGTGGTTTGGAACATGGCTTTTTATGACTTTCCATATATTGGGAATCATAATCCTAACTGACGAACTCATATTTTTCAGAGGAGTAGGTATACCACCAACCAGCTAGATATAGTCAAAACATGAACATCGTATTTTTTAGACTGTTTACAGATAAAGAAAATCTAAGTGCCGGATTTTTGCTGATTTCAAGAAATGTACGGCATCTTTTGCCCGTCTCTAGCAGCTAGCAACTATGTGACCAATGTGATCTAGATTGTCGCATCCTCATTGTGTCCACAGCACATTGCGGCATATAGTGGCATTTGATTTTCCTCGCTGCTTCGCTCCGGTCGTTGTTCGCCAGGCGCCTTCCCTGGAGGCGGATGCGGAGTTCCAGAAGATGTTGCAGGTGGGAAAAACTTGGCCAAACATGGGAATCTGGTTGGTGGATTGGAACATTTTTTATGTTCCATAATAATCCATAATATATGGGATAATCCTTCCCATTGACTAATATTTTTCAGAGGGGTAGGTATACCACCAACCAGGGGAATTCAATGGACATTTAATGGGAGTATATGGGATATTAAATGTCCATTCATGGGATTATTCATGGGATCATTAATGGGATTTAAATATGGCCATTAATATGTCCTATTTGGACTCAATATTAATGGAATTTGATATTTATAAAGTTCTAATGTCCCATTTTTAATGGGACTAATATGCTGTTTTTCATGGAACTTTAATGGGATATTAAATGGACACTACTGGAACATGTTTATGGAACATCATTTCCCATGTTTCTGAACTTTAATGGGAATTAAATGGACATGAACTAACTGAGAACTAACTTCAATGGGCTATTGAATGGGACTGTTCACTAAAAAATGGGAATTGATGGGAATTTAGCAAGAACTAGCAATTTAATTGATTTTATGGGAATGAAATAACTTCAATGGGATTTGAATGGGAATGAACTTCAGTGGGACATGTTTTCTTTTATGGGAATTTGTTATAATTATATAATTGACTTTAATGGGATTTATCAATTTCAGTGGGATTTGATTGAATGGATAAATGGCAATGAATGTGGCCATTGAACTTGGGAAATTTATGAACTTCAATGGAATATTTGAATGGGAATGAACTTGAATGGGATATTGAATGGATTATGGCAACCCCGCCAAAATGGAAAAGTGATTAAAAGTGAATCCTCACTATTTTATTTATTTCTCTTAACGGGAATTACCCTATGGAAAACTACCCATGGGGAAACCCTTTCGGAAAATAATCTACAAACGGTGGATTTTCCACATCTACTGTGAACTAGTTTACCCTAGAGTAGCTTTAGTGGGATTGACATCCATGAATGGTTTTTATTCAGTTTAGACGTTATTTTATGGAAAAGCATGTGCTATAAACGTGGACTACTTGAACATTAAAATTGAATGGTACTTAATTGGATTTGAAAGGGACTTAACCATCCTTTTTTTTCCGCATTAATGAGGTTTAAACTATCCAAGACCTGGATTTGTTGAGTCAAGGAGTGGCTAAATTTTCCATCGTTAATCCATCAGCAATGAGGAATCTACTGGGAATATTTTTTATGTTTTGTAATCTTCGTAAGCAAATCCAGATAAATGGGTGGTACGTACATATTTTGTAGCAACCCCCAAAAGCTAGAACAACAAATAACAACAAATTGCACTAGGATTTTTCTTTTTTCATTTTGTTGGGTTCCACAAAACTATAGTAATTTTGCACATTATTTTTTTCAAAGGGATTCTTCTAGAGTATCCAAAGGCTCAATTCAAATCTTCATCTGGGTGGTGGTTTGGAACATGAATTCTATGAATTCCCATAATATATGGGAATGTCATCATCCCAACTGACGAACTCATATTTTTCAGAGGGGTAGGCTCAACCACCAACCAGTCATGATCGTGAGTGGCATGGTTCAGTTGCCCTAACTGAAGCTGAAAAAAAGGCTGACTGGGATGCTGATTCTTGCAGCTAGGGAAGCTCTCCAACACCTCTTCCAAGTCTTGACCATTATCGCTACTAACCACGTGATAAATATCATAGACTCTTGATAATTCTCAATCATTCCCACTTAGATACATATAGACATCACATAGATATCTGTATCATATATCATATAACTCAATATAAAGCATGTTGGATCATAAGTATCAACCATGATATATATATATATGCATCCAACACATAGATATATAACCAATTGATGACATGGATGTATCAAGCATATACAAGTATATGGTATAGGTATAAAACACTGTAGATTTATACACCGCATGGAAACCTCTGGTCATCGAACCTGGCACGGGGAAAATCCCATTTGGGTCGGGATCTTCCATCTGTTTGATGACTCCGGAGAGTATTCTTTAGCTAAAGATATCTGTGTGTGTCTGAAAATGAGCTTCGCCATGGTATAGTGTTACTACAGCAACAGGATCCACCATCCCCCCATTTTTCCATTTTTATGGCTGGTATTAAGATGTATGAAGTATCTTAAAGGTATCAAAATATGGGGGACCCCCATTTACCACCATTTTGGACAGCCCCATATGGCTGCTTCATCACCCAGGTTGAACATCAGAGAGAACTGGATCGCCAGGCAAGGCTCTCAAACCTTTGAGAAACACAACATAATTTTGTAGTTGGATGAACCAAAATTTAATGTGAGTAATACATGTTGATCATGTTGATGGTTAATTATCTTGATGTCTATGCGCAGCTTATGGCCAGTTTGAGATATGTTTTTTTAGTGATAAAGTGGCCATAACATGAACATAGAAATGGGGGAACTCCTGATTAACCATAAGGTTTGATGGTCAGATGGTAATAGAAGTGGTTTTGTCGGAAAATTCAGGTGCCTCAAAATTCGATGGCTAATCATGAAAAATCCTCATTTTTTCATTGCCATCTGGGTGGTACTCCATTTTCAGAGAGATCAAACTATAATAATAATTATATATATATATACGTATATATATATATTTGGTTGGTGGTTTGGAACATTTTTTATTTTTCCATATATTGGCAATAATCATCCCAACTGACGAACTCATATTTTTCAGAGGGGTTGAAACCATTACGTATCTATAGTAAGCTCCAAAAAGGTTAGGGAAGTTACGCTCTTTACCACAAGTTTCAGGCCTCATTTTGCCAAATTCTACTGTTTTTTCAGGGTTGCTTCAGACGTATACAGTGTATACAATCACAATCCCTTCCATATCAAATAGTATGTACAAGCTTATTATAAATCATATGCAAATTTATATAAATACCCTCAGTATTCTGTCTATGGTTAACAGCAAATACCATATAGTCCCTTCCTGAAAAAAACGGTACATTTATATACAGTAGATATTCACCCCCAAACGAAACCCTTGCTTTTTATGCGACCTGTTCATGAATTAAGGCCCGTATGGCCATTGGGGCCTTGGGGGTGAAGTGAAAATTAGTGAGTGGGATCGCATATATATATACATATGTTTACACATAGTATACATTGTTGAATGAATTGCCAATTTTCATGTTGGTATACTTATTTAATGTCTACATCATTGATATGACATGTACCCCCCATGGGTGGTGTTGATACGGAAACATATTTGATGATGAACTAGGGTCATTGTGTCAGGATAAGCATTCTGCCCCCGGGCGTCTAAAATCAACGGAGAAATTGGAGGGCTGTGGCATTTGCAGCTATATTGGTGTATCCAAAAATTGTACTGACATTATAGGTTTTGTTCACTTTCAATTCTTCAAAACTACTATTGCTTTTGGGTTAGAAAGTCATAGAAGTCTTGGGTCCTCCCATTTCTGCTGACTATTTTGGCTGGGCAAAGAACCGTGGGTACAGAAAGCACCACTGGGGCTCGAAATTCCTTGTGTTAAACGGTCGAGGCATCGATCCAACGCAAGCAGGAGGAAGAGGTCATGAACAGTTGCTGGGCTTTTCAGATTTCTGTGGATTTCTGTGTATACCAACTGTAATGGGAACCATGATGGGATAACCCATTTATACAACTATTACAGTATAAGCCATAATGTTGGTGACACAACTATTAAATATTATAAGCCAATGATTGGGAACATTTACAATCTCCAACCAATTTCTGATGGATCCGAGCTTGGTAAATGTCCCCTTTTGGTGGTTTTGGTACCCATCAAGAATTCGGCCGCATCGGTTGGAGATAAAATATCCTCATATATCCTCAATACTTGATGTGATGTGAAAAACATGGACCTTTACCAAACCCAGTTTGTGGCAGTTCAATCCTCCAAGATGGGTGAAGCTGGCGGGAAAACATCAAACGTATTCAAACGTTGATAGGTAAAGTTTTAAAGGATCTAAGCTGAAGGGATGTTGTGACCGGATTGGTGTGAAGGGAGGGTAGCAAGTTGACCCCTGTTGGTTGCTTGTTGGGGGTGGGGATTGCACTCTGGAGCTGGTTATGGATGACTTCCTCCCATGAAGTGGGAATGAACAAAATGTACATATATCATATATATATATATATATCATATGTATATATATATATCATATGTATATATATATGTATATAAGTATATATAATATATATGTACATATATGTACCTAGAATGTACTATATAGAAAAATAGTTTCGTGGCTACTGAACTGAACTGGGATGAAACTTGAAATTACTAGCGTAGTAGAGTTGGTTGGGAAGTCGTTCGCATGATCCAGCAGGTCATGGTCATAGGTCTGTGATTGTCGTTCGGATGCTAGTGTTTCATTCAGAGGATTTAAGGGGCAGGCAGGTTGCATCCCGTTGCAAAAAGCCTCTGGTAATTTTTCACGTAGCTATGGGTTTAATCACAATGGTTCATGGGAAAATTCACTATCAATGGTGATTTTCCATAGTTATGTTACCCTCTGGTAATTTAACATAGCTATTGAAAATGGCCATTTATAATGGATTTTCCCATTAAAACCAGTGATTTTCCATGGCTATGTTAAATTACCAGAGGGTATATAGTTTACCAGAGGCTACCCGACTGGTGACGTGGTTCCAAACCTCAGGTGATGAAAAACCACTAGACTTTGTGGGTGCGCCATCGCGCCACCCAGATGCAAGTCGGCCCTAGGCAACTTCACCCGCACGACCGCGGAACCTCGCGTCAGTGGCCAAGCACATTCCTACTCAAATGCCATGGGATGCCATGGGATCTTGAGTGACAGACATCCATCACTGGTTGGTGCTTTGGAACCATGGAATTTTATGACTTTCCATATACTGGGAATGTCATCATCCCAACTGACGAACTCATATTTTTCAGAGGGGTAGGTATACCACCAACCAGATCAAGTTTAGCTTGCTGAAATCATCACGCATCAAGCTGGTCCTGGTCACCACGGGTCAGGACTCCGGTTGGTTTTTACATACTCAGGTCAATGCCTACATCCCGGACGACGAGCATGGCTTGCCCAAGGTCCGAGATCCAGTTGATGCCGGTGGTTTAGGTCGTTAGGAAACAGGGCTTCAACATGGTGAAAAACCATCCAAGATGGTGCAGGATTTCGCCGCCATCCACAGTAGATCGATGATTTTTGGATGTCACAAATTACATACCCAAGCACAGTGGATCCTCTTGAGGACAGAACATTGTTGACATCCAGAACTTTCTCGAAAAAGGGGGAGAACTTATTAGGGGTTGCAGAGCTTGGAGCTGATGTCTAACGCCTCCACATATCCGTCCATTGTTGGTCATTCCAACAATTATATCCTCTATGGGAAATCACGGATCAAAGACAACTTTTCGCTCACAATACTTAGGTCAGCAGCATTAATATGGGGGTTTCTAAGAATGGGGGGATCCCCAAGTCACGATAGGTTTCAATACCAAGCCATGGTCTAGTATGGTCATCTGGTTGGTGGTTTGGAACATTTTTGATTTCCCCCAATAGTTGGAATGATGATCCAATCTGACTTTCATATTTTTCAGGGGTGAAAGCACCAACCAGATTATTAACCATCATTAACCATATATTAACATATATAAACCATATATTAACCATGGTATATACTAACTATTGTATCCCACCATTCAAGACGACTGGATGATTTGGGGATTCCTGACTTCGGACACCTCCCAAGATCAGCGGAGGCCTATGGCGTCAATGCGCCCTTCAAGCCGACCACACAAGGCGCCAGCATGCGCTTCATTCGCAAGCCCAACCCGTCCCTCAGCTGGTGATGGTGAATGGAGTCTGAATGGAGGGTAGGAGATGGGAAAGTTTCATGAAGTTTCATTTTTCTTTGGATGTTTCATGATTTTTCATGATAGGGACATGAGACATGTTTTTGTTTGGCGTATATATATATATATATAAATACTACACTCTTCAATGATGATGGACTATAATTGTACTGCATCTGCATATATATATATATGCCGCATAGACAGCTGCGCTGCTAAGAGCGGTCTTCCTCTACATTGCAAAGCAGTTCAGGTTGCAAAGCTCTCCAAAGTCTTCCAAAGTATCAAAGTACTCTGCATGAACAGAGAAAGTAGAATCCTAGTAAAATAGTGATGAACTATATTTCTATCTTTTTTTGGGTTACTATGCAGTATGTCCGTGTAACAAGTGGAAGCAAAGTGTGCATATACGCATGGACATGATGCATTTACCCCAACAATATCATAAGATCAGCAAAGTAAATCACATGTTGTTTTCACTGAGAGCCAGATGATTTTTGGCTAGGTGGGAATTATTCGTCACAATCCCAGACAAATAATTATGCGTTTAGCATCTATATAGTTTGAGGAACCAACATGTTGAGCCATTTGTATCATCACTTCGAGTACTACTATGATGTAGTATATATATATGATATATGATATAATTAGTATGTAATAAATAATCATGAAATATGCATACAATTCTCTACTGTACACATCGCAAATTCATGTCATTGGCGGAAACATCATGCACGCAATTTGCTCTATATCTACGATCGAACTCGCATTGCATTACTGGGCAGAATGCCGTTGTATACAGGACAAATTTAAGTATCCGCATCATAATCAATTGTGACATCTGTAAAAATATTAATTTAAACCGCATATGTGAATTAAGATATATATGTTGAACAGCCATGACCCCAAATGAATGGCAGTTTGTTTCCTCGCCCAACGAAACCACCAAGGAAGCCGATCGAAATTTGATGGCAGCACGACCTGCTGGAAGCCCTTCTGCGCACTTCTCTGTCGATCTGGGTTTATCCAAACGTGGTACCCCAAAATATCAGTTGATAATAGATACCCTCTGGTAAACTAACGTAGCTATTGAAAATGGCCATTTATAGTGGATTTTCCCATGAAAAATGGTGATTTTCCATAGCTACGTTATATTACCAGAGGGTAAAACAATGGGGTTTTACATGGTTTTACGGATAGCACCATTTTCGAGCAAACTCTTGCTACGAAGAGCTGGAGCAGCGGGACATGTCTGGTATCTATACGATTTTCAAGCAAAAATATATGTGGACATGTCTGTATTTTGATATGTATTTACCAATAGTATATATATATATATATTTGATATGTATATACCAATATATATATATATATACTATTTTACCCATATATGTATTACCAATGTTTTCTTTGCAGCTTTCTATTCTGCGACTGCCACGGTTGCGTGCCGCGGTGTCACCAGAGTTTCACCATGTCGTCAGCAGAGCACGAGCCTTGCATGAAAGATTTTGAGCCGTCAGCGGTGGCCGTGGCATCAGTTTTCCAATCATCATGGGGGTAATTACACCCATTGGGTGCAACATGAAATTGCAGAACTTCTGGGTGGTGTGTTTGGACAGCTTTTGTTAGTCCATTTATCAATTTGGTCTGAGATTATTAGGGCAAACCTGCAAAACGGAACTCGCATATTTGTCAGCTTGCCCTTAGCTTTAGCTGTGTGCAGGGATTGTATGCATGTTCCGCATTTGCTATGTGGAGACTGGATGAGACTGGGATACACATACCTGCTAAGCCAATATACATCAATATACCCAGCTATACCCAGCTATACCCAAGATACATCAAGATACCTCCAAGATTGGAAGGCTGTAGCAGCATGGTTGGGTTTTATGGTTGGTTCCAAGCATGTTCCAGGCCCTGCAACGACGATGCCTTCGCTTCAGTCGTCGCGAACCAAAACGGCGATGTGGTAAATCAGTAAATCAATGTAAATCACAAGAAATAACTGGTTTGGAACATTTTTTATTTTCCCATATATTGGGAATAATCATCCCAACTAACTAATATTCTTCAGAGGGGTTGAAACCACCAACCAGATGATATTAAGATGGATTAACTATTTGATTGGCATTGCATGGTTATTTTTTGTACAGGGTACAAAAAAGAACATGAAATTGAATCGACCACCCGACCAAACATCCGTTGAACTGTTGGTACATTGGTCCTCGCAATGAACATCCAAAACAACTTTGAGCATATAGTGTGTGAAACATTATGCTAGTTGAATGGAACTGTGAGTAATTATGGATAAATATATATATATATATATGATCGGTGTGACACTAGGATCGAGCTGTCACACACAGTTTCAGACAAAATTTTATTCGGATTTCAAATCCCGAGTCAAAGAGCCGCGCAAGCGCTCACGCTGACGACTGGATCATAGTTCTACTGATTCTACTCATTCACATCTAGCCCAAAAAAATCTGTTTCAATGAACATTGGCTTCAGCAATGGCAGTTCAAGATATTTCATGATATTTTTCATGACATACTTTCCATCAAAAAAGAACCAAAAACACTAAACACTGTTGTTTTCCCAGTTTTCCACAGAGATTCCAGCAATTTGCCCAGGCCGCAGTCTTCACGGACAACTGGGAGAAGCGGTGCGGTCTTCCTGGCATTTGGCAGTGTCAGGAATGGGAGGGGAAAACCTATGGGGATTGTCCTTGAAAAATGGTGAATTGATTCAGTTTATTTCAGTTTGCAAGTTTCATGGCAAGATTCATTGCGAAAGATGACGAACAGTGAGGATTGAGTAGGATTGAGGGTTTTTTCACACATGAGAATGTTTGAAGCGATTTGAACACCTGGATTTGAGCGCAAGTTTAGGACAAAAACCACATGTGTAATGCTAAAAGCTGCCACTTTCCTGCACTATTTAAGATGAGACAATTCAATTTTGGATCGGATTAACATTACAGGATTAGTTGTGAATTGGCACAGTGCAATCAGCCTATTTGTAGAGTGTTTTTTCTGACTGAAGACCAATGTATAGTTTCCTGCATGTGGCCACCCCGTTGGGCAAATGAGGTGTCAGCTTCATTACTTTATGGGAATCGACTACCATATATTAAACCATATAAAAACATGTTTTCCACCTAATCCTTATATATGTTGATATATTTTGTTTGGGTTTTAACGCTCTATGTTCGCATCGTTCTCCGATGTTTCTTGATGAAAACCCAATGGAAAGCACCACTCAGGCTCCCGATCTCCATCCTCTGTGGTGCCACCCTGCCAGACTCGACATGGGTGATATTGGGAAGATCAGAAAAACCATGTTTGACAAATTGTGATATGATGGCGAAAAATCATGGGGATTCAGGTGAGTTCAAAGTTTTAACGATACATATATATATATATGTATATACATATACATATATACATATATATATATATATCCAGTTCCCATCTTCGATTCTTGGATTTATATATCTCATTCGGGAATCTCCTGGGTTGACCTGGAGAATGGGACATATGGCGCGCGCAGGTCGGTCTCCCAGGTCGAATGCGCTAAACAGAATGTCAACATGTTGTTTCAACCATGGCATGATGATCCCCAATGATATATAAACCAATGGGATATTAAGGGATATTAATGGTTAATGATGGTTAATCGTGGTTAATAATGGTTAATGAGATATCTGGTTGGTGCTGACTGGAACATGGCTGGATTATGACTTTCCATTCAGTTGGGAATGGAAAATTGGGCCCCAACTGACGAAGTCCATCATTCTTCAGAGGGGTAGGTATACCAGCAACCAGCTAGAAACTTGTATGTTCCAGGGTACAAACAGTCCGCAAAGATATGCAAAGATCACCATTTGTGGGTGAATGGGGGGCCCAATCAATTGGGATGTGGCGCGCGAAACAGCTTTGCAGCTTTGCTCAAGGTTTGAGTCGATTCACTTTTTTATTGCTATACCAACAGTAAACCCAATGACATAGGATCCATGGTGCTGGTATATATGCTAACATTGGGGGTATATTGGTGGTAAATGTTACCATATGGGAATGACATACACCATCCGAAGCTAGCCATAGTTCAGTGGGCTATTAGAAATCGTCCCTGCAGAACCCACAACTCAAAAACCCTAATCGGGATGGTGTTTCGTATGGTGTTTACCACATCAGGATGGCTGAAAAGAGATACGAAACATGAAACCTCAACCCTCAATACTGTGGCGAATAGCTGGAATAGTTGACAGATGTTGACAGTGCACACACTGAACAACGAAAACCACAAAGCTTGCCCTGCCGGAAGACTTTCTCCAAGACGCAGTGAAAACGCGCGGCTGTCGTCCAGGAAGCCTCAGCAACCAACATCCATCCATCAATCCTCAAAGGCTACGGTAGAAATCAACAGAAAACAACCAACAAAAAGGGCATCGATAGAAGCCTTGGTTTTATCATTTCCAAGTCAAGCCACAACAGCCACATGGGTTCAGAGCCGGAGGTAGAACTGGATGAAGAACGACGCTGAGCTGTTCGTTGGCATTTTCTGGCGAATGAACCAACAACACATATATGGATGAAATTGGTGCGTTCAAGCTGTAGAAATTGGTATTCAAATCACCATGAAATGATTGAACTGGATATCATAATATACATATATATATATTAGCTAACTATAGTTGGCCGTTTTTACATAATATTTGTTTAAATTGTTTAAAAATACTTGGGACACCGATTCAAAATTCCGAGCACAGCTGAAACCACCGCTTAGTTGTTGTTTTGTATTCTACCGTTTCTTTAAACACTTGCTAGATCTAGTTGTTCAGATTTGATCAGAACTTCAGCCTCAAAAGACTGCTTAAATTTCGCGACTGACCGTTGGTCATTTGTTTTTATATTTTTTGTTTAAAGATTAACAAATGACCAACAATAATTAATGATTTTTATATTTTTCCTTACCTCAATCGATAACATCTTTTAACGTTGGTAAGGAATCCTTTTGAACATCTTTAAACACAAGAATGGCCAATCATCGAGGTCGCCCCGCCCAGGAAGGGAGGAGCTGATCTTGGAAATCCAACGGCTCAAAGAAGAGAAGCTTCGTGCAGTTGAGGAGTCCACATGGCGCCAGCAAGATAGAAATATTTCTTGAATATGATGAAATGTGGGGATGTGATACTCAAAGAAATACGACATATTCTCATATATTCTCTATTACTTTATAAGACTATATATATTGTAGTATATACATGTATATGTATATAACATAGTACATACATATATATATATATATATCATATATATATACATACTTGTGTATAATGCCTACTGTTTTATAATATGTTCTAACAACATGGTCAGGATATATGTATACATACAGATATATATATAACATATATTCATATATATATAAACATATACTGCTAGTTTTTGTTTGCAATTTGGTGACCTAAGGCTGATGCAGTGAAATGCGGAGAGATTGGCTGAAGTTTCTACCTGAAATCATCTAGTCCAGGTCCGAGTATGTTTGGGTCACGCAAAATCATCGTGAATTGTGGGGATTTTCCACCTCAAATGGTTGGATTCTGAATGGATTGATTCTGGAACTACAGTAATTTGTGCGTGTCTTGGGACCCAGGGGACCCATAGAAGTGAAGGGCTAAGACGGTTACCCTCTGGTAATTTAACATAGCTATTGAAAATGGCCATAGAAATAGTTGATTTTCCCATTAAAAATGGTGGATCTTTCCATAGTTATTTGTATGTTTACCAGAGGGTAAGACAGTTGAGAATTCCAAGTTGCAGAAAGAACCGATCGCCCAGTGCTGGCATTGGATCTCCCTTCACAGCTCCAACTTGTCGGGGGAAACTCCATGGCTTGGAAACCTGTAGCGTCACCTCCATATTTTTAATGTCACCAAATACTCTACCCTCTGGTAATTTAACATAGCTATGGACAATCACCATTTTTAATGGGAAAATTCACTATAAATGGCCATTGTCAATAGCTATGTTAGTTTACCAGAGGGTACCCATATCAAAAACATCTCAAATATACATCATGATACCAAGCTCATCTTATTATTAATAAATGCGCCCCAAAAAGATTTCGCACTGCGTGCGGCACCGGCCGCCATCTCTGAAAAATCTTCGATTTGATTTTCACCATTTCACCATATTTCAATGTACAAAACACATTTTTCAATTGACATAAATCACCATTGATCTTGGTACCTACGGTACCAACCATTGACCGGTCGCTAGAGTCCAACAAGAGGTGACATCACGATCATCGGATCACACGGCAGGAGGAGGACTATGAGGAGGCTGCAGTTCTAAAGCGAAGGATCAAAGTTCTGGAAGAGACCCTGGGTCACCTGGTTTTATGCGAAGGATCATTGGCACGTGACGATCATCCCCCCATTTTTTGGGGGGGATGATCTTCGTTTGAACTATTTGAAGTTAGATTTAATCCAAGAAATTCAAATATTATACATATGATCTAATATGGATATCCAATGGTTGACAGTATTATTACGGATAGACTTATATTATCCAATCATAGGTATCTATATTTATATACATGTATGCACAGATTGATTCGTGTTTCTGCAGATTGTCCTTCTCTTATATATATATATATATATATACACATACATCTGTAGGATTACCGCAGTATATGACAAGCCTTTGTGGGAATTCCTATCCTTGCTTCAAATATGATATAGTCTAATATAGCTGGATATAGCTGGATATATAGCTGGTTGGTGTTTTGAGATATTTTTCTTGTTTCCATCACTAAAAATGGGATGATGATCCCTTTGACGAGCATATTTTTCAGGGGGTTGAAACCACGAACCAGACAATTATCTAGACATATTGAGAGATGGGGAATTATGAATAGGTGTTTATTACTCCAAATATTAAAGAACTGAACTGAAAGGGATTCTTGTTGGTGTACATGTTATGCTTATTTAGGTACATGTCTTTTTCACCCCACGGCATGGATGACTTGAAAGACCGGCTGACTAGTGACCAAGTTTGAGGTCTAGTTGCTCATGATTTTAGGGGTTTAGACTACTGAGACATTGGAGATATCATGGTGATGGTAGATAAGCAAAAACTGGGAATCCAAATGAAAATCCAATCATATATAACTGGTTGGTAATTTGGAACACTTTTTTATTTTTCCATAGATTGGGAATAATCATCCCAACTGACTAATATTGTTCAGAGGGGTTGAAACCACCAACCAGATAATCATGTCTCCTTTAGGATTTTCCTAGACCCTCAAAATACTCCATAAAATTTGTTAACAGTACCAAAACTATAAAGTATTTCAGCAAGTCTTATGGGTACCCCTTTCATCTAAAATATATAGTGCGCACTGTAGCACTCAAATTATTCATTTGCCAATCATTGTCACAGTTTAATAGAACAAACTAACTATAGTTAGTGCCCTTCCATCTAAAATAACATGTAGCAATGGAAGTATTCATTCATCAATCATTGTTACAGTTCAATAGAACAAACTAATTATAGTTAGTTGATGGTTCAGATCATTCGCTATTCTTACGTTATTCACCAAATCAATCATTGGTTAACATATGGGGGTTTCCTAAAATAGGGGTACCCCCAGTTCTCATCCATTTATAGATGGGATTTTCCATTATAAACCAGCCATTTTGGGGTACCTCCATTGGAAACCCCCATGCCATCCAACGCTTCATAGGTTCCAACATTGTCCAAGGTCAAAGTGTGAAGTACGAAAGCCGCAAGGTCGGCAATCCGACAATGGGTTTAACGACAACGAAGCTCCGCTGTGAATGGAAGCAGATTGGAAACGCCAAACTAATTTGAATCAATTATCAATTATATGTATGTAATATGTACGAATTGTCCTCATTTGTCCTCAAGCTTGTCAAGAGGGTGTTTGAATTAGCTCTGAACTATTTCACTAGGCATTTCAAGTGCAATTAGCCAGAGGCTCTTGCAGGGCTTGTGTCGCTTTCGGTCATTTCGTTTTTTGTTTGTTTGTTTATTTTCTTCTTTTTGTTGCTGGATATAATTTTTCTATGCCATAGAACAGCTCTTGTTTTGCTGAGCAAGATGGCATCCCCGGCCAATACCGGCCCTTGGTATGAGCCAGCAAGGCTAAGGGGATATTTCCCAATAAAACCAAGTAAATGTCATTATATTCCCATTAAATCCCATGAAATCCAGTTAATATATTCCCACATGTGGGTATCCAATGGGTATCCAATGTAAGTCTTGAAAGTTGATGCGGAGGTCTCAAAGCTGGCCATGGACCCTTGATGGTTGCATTGTAATGGACTTCACTGCGAAATGTCACATGGACAAGGGAACACTTTGCTGCAGCAGAGCAGCCAAACTTTATGAACGGCTCTTCCAACTTTCCTCGCTATACAGTATGACTATACACGTTTTTTCCCTTAGTATCTCAACATGTCCCCTGAGCTTTATAGATTACCATTTATAGAAGGAACTGCAAATCAACAAGCAAATGGCTTGTGGCCTGCAAATGGGATACCCACAACTCCAACAGTTTCTCATCATTTCTCCACATGTTTCCCATTGAACAAAGCTACTTTGAATGTTAAATCATTCTTTAAAAAGACACCCCCATTCATCATGTTGTTGGTTGTTTTTTTCACAGGATACATATCATGGATATCCCATGAAACATGTCCATAAAATGCTGGCAGGGTTCTATAGTTGTATTGAATCACACATCTGATAAAATTTATTTCAAACATTGCACCAAACTGGTGCCCGCCAGGTCGACCCCGTGCAACACAGCAGAGAGAGGGAAAAACCAAAAAAGGCCTTGAGTCAGACACTGGGCCTTTTGGAAGAGCGGAAATCCCTGTGGAAAATTCTGGGTGGAACTCCCAGAATTTTGAGGAGACCGCATGATGATTAGCTGATAAATCACTGGCGTGTGATCTAGCAGTTGTTTTAGGAGGGCTGATAAATCACCTGGTAGTTTTGGTGTGTTTACTCTACGCTAACATCATGTTCTATTGCACTCAACATACATACGTCATGCTACATCTGGGGTGGGCTGAGGTGGGGTGGGCTAATAACGTCATGGTACGCTAACGTCATGTTCTATCGCACTCAATATACATACGTCATGCATGCCTTTGTTTGGCGATATCATCTACCGGTCAACACAGATTTGAAGTCTGAGCTCGGCAAATTGAAGTGAAAAGGAAACGCGCCGTGAGGGTTGATTGCACCAGGTTGACACAGAATCATGTAAAATACAGTATGAAATGGTGTCGAAGACACAAATGATACCAGGTTAAATACCAGAACGTGACCTGGTTTTAGCCCACCCGTCCTTTCTTCCATTTTTTTCCACAAAAGTCCATCTTTGTTAGAGGTCATGTGCGACAAAGAACTCTTGGGGGCTTTGAATCTTGGGACGCAGACATGCCAATGGACCCTGTTTGCTTCAAGTGTTTTTCGTTTTTTTTCATCCGCCACGGGCGTGAACAAAACGCAGCAATGGAACTGGAACCTTTGGAGTTCCTCGAATCGCCCTGGTTCCTCATGGCCATAGGAATGCTAGTTGCTGCTCTACATGTTTGCCTGACCAAATCCGATGTGAAACTGGGGTTGGCACGACTGCTGGAGAAATGCCAGCAACACAAGCATGTCATGACCCAAAGGGAGCTGGACAAGAAGCACCGTTTTGACAAAGAGCTTTTGCACGCTCGCATTGAGATTTTCGGAATGGTCCACCGTGTCGCAATTCACATCGCTTTTGCCCTTGTTCTGGCCACCATGCACAAGCTGGCGGCCAGCGGCGGTGTGGCCTCCTGGATGCAACTTCTAGGCACCTGTAGTGGCTATGGCTTGCATGTTTTGATTGCATCAGGTGTCTTGGAGATCAAAAGTGCCAGCCACATTCGCTTTCTGGAAGTTTCTTGTGTCGGCACCTATGCCATGTACCTCTGCGGTGTCGTGCAGGAGACGGAACCGGAGATGTTCTCAGCCACTGAAAAAGTCTCACAAGTGACAATGGTCCTTTTGTCTGTGGTCTTCATTGATGTGAAGATGCCGCTTCCAGTATACATCTGTGGGGCTGTGTCGCTAAGTTACAAGCAGTTTCAGTTGATGGGTTCATCCAATGTCAAACCCATGCTACTTGCTTCAACTCTGGTCTCGCACACCGCTGCGTGTGGTGTCGTTACCTTCATCGTGTTTGCAATGCAATCGCACATCGCAAGTAAGCTGGATTCAAAAGATATTTCCTCCCTCTTGGTGGCCTCGCGGAGGGTCTTAAGAGGGGTCTGCGACGGGGATTTGGTGCTGGACTCTCGCAATCACAACATCGTTGATGATGGGAGCTCCTTGGAACGATTGTTGAAGACGCCAAAGAAATTGGCCGACACGAGTTTCTTAGACCTATTCCTGGACCCTGAAGGGCGGCAAAACTTTTTGCAGTTCCTGCGAAGTGAAACGGCTCCGAGACAAAGCCAAGGCATTCCACCGTGTTTGAGGATAGCTCTGCAGGGTGCAGAAGGCCCTGTGTCCACAGATGTTTTCTGTACCAGCGTGGCAGCTGCAGGTGAGGAGTATTACCTGCTGGCTTTGCGAGCCGATCCTGATCAGTTTATAGCTCCACCTGATGCTCAAGCTGACCAAGCTGACCCTCCCCCTGCTCGGCGGCCTGTTCAGCAAAATCCTCAAGGGATGCTTGGATTCGGTCCATCCTGTTGTTTTTTTTTAAACACCTTTTCCACAAAGGTGCGTAAAGGTGAGTTATGGTTAATAAATGTTAATAAAAGATTTCATTTACAAGTGAAGCCGTCCAGTATCCTCTAATTATAATTCTCTCTAAGATTTGCAATGTCGATTGTTTGAGTCCATTTGCCTATAGACAATCTATAGACCCTCCAAATACCCCCACACAAACCGGGTACAATTGGTAAAAACTTCATTTTGGTGGTGCAGAAGAGAATTTTCCGGTTACTTAAGGAGGGTCCAGGAGTCCAGTCGGCCAATCTCTTCAGAGATGTTCCCAAGGAAGCGCCCCGCTGAGCATGCTGAAGCTTCTCAGGGCCCGGCAAGCTCCATTGAAGTCGCAGAAGCTTTCAAAGAGCTGATGCAGGCTACCTTCTTGGTGAGCAAGGAAAGCCCAGGCTTGGATTTAGTAAATTGTTGGACTTGGAAAGATTAGAATCTATTAGAAGGATGGGATAATGGCAAATATTTGGGATTAGGCTTGGAGTTATGATTTGTTGAACATGATGCAAGGAAGTTTAGAAGTCAAACTTCCGACAATATGGACAGATGAAAAGCAGAGATGGGAAGAGTCAGAGAAGAGAAGAGACGAAGAAAGAATATCAAAAAAGAGAAAGTTTCAGAAGAAAGAAAGAAGATCCAGGTGCGCGAAGAGGTAGGAAAATCGCGAAACATTGTGTTTTTCCAATGATTTGTAGCTCCGGAGGATCGAAAAGTAGGCTCGCCAAAGCGGCGGGTGCGGAGCCAGCTGGCCAGATGAGAGATGAAAAATTGCACGCCGTTGTGGCACGAAGCGCATTTCCAAGTCAAAATGTACCAAGACCCTCCAATGATACATTTATTTGTGTAGCGATTTTATTTTGCTCGTGCTGTAGATTTTCGCCCGTTTGCAAAAAAAACTGCTCTTTTGCAGAAAAAATGCTCGAGGGGGTTCATGCCTTCCCCATTGTCAGTTGGATTTGTTACAGTTTTTGAATTTGCGGCTTTTTTGCGCAAATTTTCGCTCGAACTAGTGTCGCATCAAAGCAAACAATTCCTGTTTTCAGTCGAGCTCGGGTAGCCAAGAGAAAATAGGTCGAACTCAGGAAAATTGCTCGGATCAGAAATTTGCGCTACGAACTGGAAAAAGTGTATCGAGTTGTCGATTTCTGTGTCGAATGACCATAGGGGCGAAAAAAAGTGCTACGTTGGAAGGTCCTGGTAGAAAGCACACCATTCGGACCACTTTTGGAAGTTGAGATATCGAAAAAGTGCACGCCGTTGTGGCACGAAGCACATGTCGAATTCCAGGTTCGGACCACTTTTGGAAGTTGAGATGTCGAAAAAGTGCACGCCATTGTATAGCGCGAAGCACATTTCCAAGTCAAAATGTACAAAGCACACCCTGCTCGGACCACTTTTGGAAGTTGTGATGTCAAAAAAGTGCACGCCGTTGCGGCGCGAAGCACATTTCCAAGTCAAAATGTACAAAGCACACCTTGCTCGGACCACTTTTGGACGTTCAGATGTCGTTTCGCGTGGCAGGCGCAAGGGATTGGGCACCTTGTCACTTTTTGAGCAAAACGTGAGGGTTTTGTAGCAGTTTCAAAAACATTGGCAGGCGTGGGACATTTGAAGACGATCTGCCAAGATGCATATTTTGCGTGGCAGGCGCAATACAAGAGACATGTTCATCAGAGATGTTAGGAGGTCAGGGCACTGATTTCCTGAGAGGGCTGCATTTTGGAGCATCAGATCTTCAGGTTTGCTAAGATGATCTTGCGTGACAGGTGCAGCATTTCGTCTGACCTGGCTTCACTTTTTCGTGGCAAGGGCAGTACTTTAGACAGGTGGAGTGGACAAATTGCAAAACGCATTGGTACGAGGCCGTCAGCTCTGCACTCAACTTTCCATTTTTGAAGGAAGTCTCGCAGAATTGTTTCGTTTTTGATGTTGCCAACTTCGAAAATTGAGGAAGTCTCGCAGAATTGCTCCGTTTTGGATGTTGTCAAGTTCGAGAATTGAGGAAGTCTCGCAGACTTGTTTTGTTTTTGATGTTGTCAAGCTCGAAAATTTAGGAAGTCTCGCAGACTTGTTTCGTTTTTGACGTTGTCAAGTTCAAAAACTGAGGAATTCTCGCAGAATAGCTTTGTTTTCAAGCTTGCAGATAGACAGATAGATAGATAGATAGAACTGCAACTACAACTACAAGTACCACTACACTACACAACAACTACAACTACAAGTACAGATATATTACAACCCTACATTACACAACGCTAATTACCCTACACTACACTAATTACATCTAATTACATCTAATTACATCTAATTACATCTAATTACATCTAA
>Ga0126342_10006168_pt1 | contig 21189 bp, 15 predicted proteins | sample Cyp1metagenome_FD_92528 | JGI IMG/M metagenome (GOLD analysis project Ga0126342, IMG submission 92528) | Coral microbial communities from Lord Howe Island, Old Settlement Bay, Australia - Cyphastrea 1 metagenome | ecosystem: Host-associated > Invertebrates > Cnidaria > Coral ...
GCCCACCGGATAGTCGCCTCCCGCGGTGACCGCTGTGGCTGTACATAGCCTCCCCCAATGGCAAAGTCCATTGGCGCGTGAGACGCAGAGTGGGTCATGCAGCAGGGGACAAAAAAATGAACATCATTTACTGGTTGGTGGTTTGGAACATGAATTTTATGACTTTCCATAATATCTGTAATAATCCTTCCCATTGACTAATATTTTTCAGAGGAGTTGAAACCACCAACCAGATCATGTTGATGTGATTGAATACGGTGTACCCGGTGTACCCACCCGAAATGGCCATTCAATGTGGAAAAATCCAGTGTAATTGAGGGTACACCATTTTCAGACAAACTCATTGGAGTAACATCATACGAAAATGGAAACAGGGAAATCCATGTCGGAGAAAATCGCACTATGAGCAAATATTAAGTCCCAATATAGTCCCAATATGTCCCAAGAGTTATACACCCCGCTGAAACTAACATAGGTGTGGTAAATCCAGAATCTGTGGATTGTTTTCCTAAGGGCGCCCATGGATTTTCCACAGCTAAACGCGCATTACCCCCAGGTGGCTCAGTCTTCGTGGATGACATCTCCCGGCTCTTCATTTACTACGTGGGTCGCAAGAGAGATCAGCAGCTGGATCGAAGCAAAGCGAAGCGAAGCAAAAAAGAAAACGAATCGGTAAACTACCCAGACCATCTCTAGATGATGTTCCTAGGAAGACCATTGTGTTTTTCATGTTTTTTCTTACATACTTTTGTATGTTTACCCTAGGGTATATGCTATTATGGGATATTATGGGACATTATTGGATATTCTGGAAATAGCATTGGAAAATTTCGCACATTATGTGATATGACATTGTGGAAGTATTTTGATCATAAAGCTGGTACATGACCATAAATGGGGTTGAACCAACAAATAAATGTGAGGAAAGCCCCTGCCACGAATGGTGGTTCCATCGTCATTTTGAATTTTTGATAGTGATTAGAGGGGGATTTACCCATGATTTACCCATCAAAAATGGTGGTTTTTCACCAATTTGGGTTGACCCATCTGACCCATGCGGCTATTTGGGTGAAGCTCTCGCAGGGAAATCCTGAGGTATCCTGATTTTGGAGTGTTGGGCTCCAAGCAAAGCTGTCTTTTCCAGGAACAACAGCAATAGCAATAGCAACAACAGCAGCAGCAGCAACAGCAACATCATTTCCTTTATACAGTAACCCCTCCAAAACTATGCAACTTCTGTGGGGTTTCTACCTTCTCCGCCCCTGGACGTTGCGTGCCCGAGCCTAGGCAACTCTTCCGAGAGGTGCCGATCGGAACGGTTCGTGCGGTAGGTGGAACTGGTGATGGAGGTCTTTAGCTGGGAACATCATCTCCCCTCTGGTAAACATAGTAATCATACAAGAAACTATGGAAAATCACCATTTTCTAGCTGGGTAAATCCACTATTTCAATGGCCATGGCTTCTATGTCGCAAACTGTTTGACATTACCAGGTCGGGTAGAATTTTTCGGGATTTGCTACTGCCATGGAGCTGATGACACCGGGCTGGGTAGCCTCTGGTTATGACTAACAGTTCGCCATGGAAAATCCCAACCATAAATGGAGGTTTCTAGCTGGGAAAAACATTGTAACATCTACGGGCCATGGCTTCCATGGCTATGTTAAATCCCTTTGGGATAGATCAACATCCACAAATCCATGCCGTGGGTTACCCGGTTTTGACTCATGCCCATATGGATCCATATGGCTGTTTCACTTTAAAGAAAATGGGAAAACGAAGCTTAGTGTGGCTTCTGCCTGATTTCTTTGGGGGAGCTTTTGTCAAGATGATGGGGTCATTTGCCAGAAGCAGAGAGGTAGATGCTGATTTCGAGATGCACCGGTCACCGGACCTATCTGAACCACCATGACCATGGCGGTCCGCAGTGGGTTTCGTCAGTTTTTTAAGACCAAAAATATGGCCAGCTATGGAACATCATCATGGTTCATAGGTACCTCCATAGCTAGGTGCTGGTTGGTGGTTTGGAACATTTTTTTTCCATTCAGTTTGGAATAATCATCCCAACTGACTATATAATATTTTTCAGAGGGGTAGGTATACCACCAAGCAGGGTGGAAAATACCAGGGTACAGCCCCCAACATCCAAGATGAAACTCGATGTGCCACTCACCTCGCTTCAGGATACTTCGCAGCTCAGCGAACAACGAGTCGACAGCGTTTGTGAATCGGGTCACGTTGACCCCCAGAAAAGCTAGGGATGTCCTGAATTCTTTCCTTATAGAGGGACACATGTTTTTTGATGCAGATGGAACACGTAACATCACGTAACATCACGTAACTACTATGGAATCTGGCTATGTTTCCATTAGTTTTTACCAGTTCCATTAGCACTGTACCAGTTCCATTATCACTTAATTTCCATTTTTAGTAATGTTGAACTACGTAATTCCTATGGAATTTTGTTATTACTATGGTTGTTACTATGGAATTACGATTTTTTTAAGAAATTCTGTGAACTCCAAAGTCATAGTTTCATAGATTTTCATAGTTATCTATAGTTATTTTCCAGGGTTTCATAGTTGTTATTCCATCCGTACTATGAAAGCCCAGAAAACCACCAGCCGATGGCCAAGGCTGGCGCCACGCGATGAGGGCATGTCTCTGGGAGGTGAGATCTGCACTGGTGCCAGTGATGGAACGTTGGTTTATAAACCACATGAATACTGGTTGGTTATCTATAGTTATCTATAGTTATCTATAGTTATCTACAGTTATCTATAGTTATCTATAGTTATCTATAGTTACCCTCTGGTTATTTAACATAGCCATGGTATAGATGGCCCATTTATAGATGGTTTACCTATTAAAAACGGTGATTTTCCATGGCTATGTTAAATAACCAGATGGTATCTATAGTTATCTACAGTTATCTATAGTTATCTATAGTCTATAGTTATCTATTAGCATAATAACCATTAAATTTCTATTATCGTATTTTATAGTTATCTAATATGTTTAACCACATGGCTGTTATCTATAGTTATATAAACCATGGGGGCACCATCCTGTAACACTAGATAGAAAAGTGGCAGAATTCTATGGTTTAGAAACCCTATCAACTAGTTGGTTATATCTACCATAAACCATAGAATTCAGCCACTTATGCTCGGCAACTGAACCCTAGCGAACGGGGGCCCCCATTTGGTAAACTGACAGTTTGCTATGGAAAATATTGGAACATCACCATTTTTCATAGGCAAATCAAAGAACAACATGGCCATTTTCCATAGCTACCAGAGGGTACATTATCTGACTTCTGGACTTGGAAAAATACAATAAACGCTAGCTAATTCGTATAGGGTTTACTTACTGGTGCTTAGTAGGGAATGGATGGGTTGCTGGGGGTTGCTGGGATGATTATTGATAGTTATTGTGGATCATTCCCGAAAATTCCCTGCGTTTAGCACCAGTAAGATGAGGTTTCGGGTTTAGGCTTCAGGGTTGACCATGATGAAGATGAGAAATCAGAGGTAGGAAAATCACTGGAACCAAGGCGGCTCCATGAAGAGCCGTTGCTGGTCCTTCCCCGTGTCTCGTCATGTCCCTATGTATCTGTCCGTCCATCCATTTCTCAATTTATGGATATGCAGTTTTACAGATATTTTTATATAGATATATTTAGATATAAACAGTAGATAGATACATATATATATAGATAGATAGATAGATATGTTTCTGCCAAATCTCCTTCAACCACCGTTCCAACCGCCTGTTTTCGTTCAGCCGGATGGTTTCGGCTCGCCTTCGTTCGAACAGGCGCCCTAAGCGCACTGGAGATGAAGGGTGCTTGCCTGGAAAAGAATTGGCCCTTCAACATCAGCAAGGCCAGCTGCATCCAGCTACATCCAGCTGCCCCACAGGGCAAGGGATGGCAAGGGCAACAAGTACAGTAGCATTATTAACCAATAGAAGACAACAGTTGGGATATTAATAATTAATAATGGTACATATTCAACATGATTATGATACTTATTGGATATGAACCATAAAAATAAGCCATGAAAAAATATTAACATGACTATCACTTGTTAAGCGTTGTGATTTATATTGATTGATGGATGTTCACCACAATTATTAATGTTATCACTAACCCATGACTGCTACGAACCCATCATTAATGGGTTTCACCATATATCAACCATGATTATTGAGAATTCAGATGTGGGATTCAACATGGTAAAAACAGACCATCCAAAATCGTGTTTTTTTCATGTTTTTGCATGGGGATATAACTGGGAAACTGATATTTTTTAGCAGAGGATATTCATTCGGAAGGGATTAGTTGCAGAATGCGAAAAACATGCAGATGACGGAAATGATCTCAGAATATCACCATGGATATCATATAGTTAAATACAGATGGACCATCTCATAATTGTCAGGCATACAGATGGTGATCATGTGGAAGGTTTGGCTGGCGTTGCCACCAGGATGTTTTTGCGTTCGATTTTTGGGTGTCCCCAGAATTTCCAGGTCTCCTGAAATTTTCGGAGAATTTTTTTTGGGGGGTGGTGCTATGTTTTATAGTTAGATCCCATGAAAAATCCAATGAAAAATCATCATAAATCATTGCTTAAATCCCAGTAAATCCCCAGGATTTCATCCCACACTTTCTGATCCAGCTTCGGCCGGAACATGCCGGAATCCACCAGGTGAATGATACGTCTCTTGGTTGAGACTTTTCACTGCGAAAAAAAAAACCTGGGGTGGTTGATCATTTGCGGTGGTACCATTTCCACGACGCCCTGGGGGGTGCCCCTCGTTTTTGACCCAATTAGTAACCATTAATATCATATATTATTCATCATTAATCACCATTAAACATCATTGATCACCATTGATCGCCATCCTTTAGAAAAATCCAGGCTTGGTCAAATTGATATCGTCAAAAGTTTTTGATCATCTGGTGGATGTGGATGGATGTGGCAGGTCCGACCGGGCAGATCATTTTAGCTGGTTGACCCACCATCAGTTTCCATGTGCTTACCTGCGACTTGATAGAAGCCGGGTGTGCAGCAAGCCTCGGACATTTTGTTCATCCATTTGGGCGAGATTTTTCTTTGATTTATCAATATTGTTTGTGTATGAAGATCATTGTTCTTACGTGTTCTTATTGTAGTGACCCCCCGAGAAGATAGATCAGATAGACAAGTAGAATCCCACCATACCCCACTATAAAACAATTTAACATCAATTTGACATCAATTTAACATGATTATATATATATATAGTCCAACTTGTGTGCTATGTGTTATATCATGTTATAAGTTATAGCCAATTGCTATGTCGAGGCCCAGCAATGCATGCTTCAGGGAGGCCATCAGGCGACTCTGGGAAGTTGGAAGTGCTGTTGTTCGAGTTGGTTGGTTACTTAACATAGCCATGGAATATGGATCACTGGTTGGTGGTGACTGGAACCATGGAATTTTATGACTTTCCATTCAGAAGGGTAGGGCTCAACCACCAACCAGCTATGGGTTCCATGGATCATTTAGCTGGTGAATTTATGATGATTTACCGGTGATTTTTCTCATTTTCCCCATGGGAATGTGATCAAGGGAATATGTTTTTGGGGGGGAGGAGGCCCGAACGGGCAAATCCAAATGATTGGGGATTTAACATATTTAACCGTCATTTGCAGGGGTAAAAAACCATCAAACAGATGGGAATACCATTGATAAATGACGGTCGATGAATGATTTGTCGGAGGGGTATGGTACCCTGTAAATATTGGTGATTGTCACAATACATGAAGAAAAACCCGATTAACCAATCAGTGGAATGACTGAGAGTGTTGAACACTGCTCATAAAGCAGTTGGATGAGAACTTACCTTTTTAATTGAAGCACCTGCCATATGAAATATTCAGGATGGGACAGGAATATGATGGGGTAAAAAATGCATATAATGAGGATCCAATGGCATACTGTATAATGCTATATTGATATGGGTGCCTCTTGAGTAGAGGATTTTCTCCCCAAGTGGCCAAGAAAGGGGATACAAGTGATGATTAAGCAGACACACCTGAGAAATTCTGATCATTCAGATTATATCATATGATATCCACCACCTTTTTGGATATTTTTCGGACATCAAAAAGGACCAAGCCTTAAAAAGATCGTAGATGGAAAAATGGGAAAATCTCCACCAGCATCAACTCCAAGAATCTCCCCCAGCCCTTCACTCAGGTATAAGATCGCTGAAAGTCGCAAAGTTCCCGTGGATCTCAGCAGCATGCGTCAGTGTCTGGCTGAAGGACGACCCCCACATTCGATGATTAAACGGGGGCCATGTTCGATGGTGGTTCATAAGCCGTAACATTACCCTCTGGTTATTTAACATAGCCACGGTATAAATGGCCCATTTATAGATGGTTTACCTATTAATAGCATGGTGATTTTCCATGGCTATGTTAAATAACCAGAGGGCAACTGGGGCTGGGGGAAGCTATTGGAACAAATGGCGTTTGGTTGTTCAAAGATGGGTAAAATCTCCATGAAAATCATTGAAAATCCACCAGCCAAATTTACAAGACGATGATGGTCCTTTTTGCTTCGAACTGAACCACGGAATCTCCCAGCCATGGTGAACTTCCACCGGTGACGGACCGGTGACGGCAGGACATCCCATCGTCTTCGGCTTGAAGCTGACAGCACAGTTCTTTAAGCCATCGCCAGGTGGGGGACCTGCCTGTGACTCAGTTTGACCCAAGAATAACTGGAGACATCCGGAAAGGTGGGGAAAGCCCACATTTTTGTTGGTTTATAAACCATAGAAGGTATAGATATCTTATAGATATTTTTTTAGCTGGTTGGTGGTTTCAAAGATGAATTTTATGACTTTCCATTCAGTTGGGAATGGAATAATCAGCCCAACTGACGAACTCGTATTTTTCAGAGGGGTAGGTCAACCACCAACCAGATAACATTGATCATAAATGATACTGCAATGATATCATGATAACATATAATAACAAGAATTCATCATAATAATACCTGCAGATATCTTCAGATACGGCAATTTAATATGGCAAGTTATCTCTTTCGATGTGAACATATGGCATCGATACTCATTGCCATTCATCACGGAAGCCGCCAGCCAAACAGCTCACGCTACAAGAATCAGGTCGTCAGTGGCGTAAAGTTCCTGCAACTCTGTGATAATCTTTTGATATCTGTTCTATATGGATTTCTCACCAAATCAACATGTACAATATGGGATTTTCGGCAGAATAAGCCTTTGAACCTTTGAAAATCCATGGCATCTTGGGCCCACCATGTGAAAAATGGTTTCCCTTGTTGTTCGAGTTGTGCACTGGTTTAAGTCAGATGCTCTCGGTGTGACGACGTTACGACGTTCGATCAAAGCGTGTGATTTTTTCACAGGGATAACCCATTGGGACAGGCTCAGGGGATGGAAATGGATCATAAAATATGCAATTACCCTGGAGTGAATTTATTAAGATACCCGCTGGTGATTTGTTACATAGCTTTTGAAAATCACCATTTATAGTTGATTTTCCCATTACAAATTGTGATTTTCCATAGTTATGTTAGTTGGTAGTTTACCAGAATGGTAGATGTTGACAACGTCGACGCAAACGGGTGCTTTTCCGAACGTGATCTGCTCAAATTGTGGGTTTTTCACCTATGTTGATTTACAAACAGGTACTGGAAGCTGACTAGCTGGTTGACCATGTTCGATATGTTCGATTTAAGCTTGGTGGGTCATAGGTGCCCCTCGATGCACATCAACAGACATCAACCTTGGGACCTACGGAAGTCTCAATACTGAGTATTGATTTCTCATATGTTGGCATATGTCACCATAAAGTTCCTCAGAGTTCTCAAGATTTCTCAAATCCTTCCGGATTTCTCAAGATTTTTCAAGATTTCCAAGGTTAGTTTCTTGAAATTTCTCAAATATCCATCATTTTCCCATGGTAAGTCTGCTCACCGAAGGTGGCGGCATAGTGACTCCGGATGTGGATGATCCTCAGTCAGCGGAGCATGGACCGGATTCGGATGGGGAAAGCCTGGACGGGATCATACAGAAAGCTTGCCGGTGGGAAAATGATCTAGAGATTAATGAGTAATGACTGGTTAATGATGGTTAATGATGGTTAATGATGGTTAATAACTACTGGTATCTAGATTACCCTCTGGTAAATAAACAGTTTGACCCTGAAAATCACCCATTTTTAATGGAAACTAGTCTTCCAACCCCGATGACTGCCAGGGTCTATGTTAGTTTACCAGAGGGTAATGATTAATGACTGGTTGGTGGTTTGGAACATGAATTTTATGACTTCCCATTTGGTTGGGAATGTCATCATCCCAACTGACGAACTCGTATTTTTCAAAGGGGTAGGTCAACCACCAACCAGTCTAGACTAATGATTCTTGGTTATTAATGGTGGATCATTATTATGGCTATCAGGCTTATTAAAAATCACCACCATTAAAAATAACCATTCATGGAAATTCATGGTGGTGATTAATGGTTATTACAGTGGGGAAATCATTTGTCAATAGAGATTTTCATAATTATGAAATTAGTGATGAATTTGGATCTACCCTGGCGTAAACATGCAAAAAGTGGAAAACCAACGGTGTCTCGTTCGGAAAAGGATCCACAAATCGCTTAGAAACATGGTGCCTTAATCATGCTTAATCCACGAAATATCAGTTCAAGTATCGAAAATAGTGGTATAAATCATCCAGAAATACATGGACAATACTGTGACCAGGACTTGAATAACTGGGTTTTTAGCGTGGGTCGCCAGGACTTCATGCCATGCTCATTGTGGGCTACAACGATCGCCAGGAGGCGCGCGCCGGTTCCGATGATTTTTTGGAAAGGGCCTTCTTGAAAAGGATACGGACAGTGTCCATATGGCTTTTGTAAAATGGTGCAAGCTTCTAAATTTTGACTTATAGAAGTTGGATTTTGACTTATGGTGTAAAATGGGGTGTAAACTTCTATAAGTCATAAAGTCTAAATCCAGTCTAAATCCATTTTGACTTGTTTTTCTGGTGTAAACTTCTAATTTTTGGTTTATATTATGTGGTTTTGCCAAGCTGGTGAATAAGCCATGAATCCTGGCAGCTGTCCTCAGTCATAGCACCAGGAGGCTATGAATCAATATGGAGCCGGGCACCACAAGGCTACTGTATCCTAAGTTATAGCTGGATGATGCTGGATGTGTCTTCCCCAAAATATGCTAATTTCATAGGTTTTAACCTGTTTTAACCCATCCCCCCAAAAATGTTATCTAGACTCTAGACCTATATCATGACTTATCATGATATATCTATATGTCTCCCTACCTCAACCCTGAACATGGCATCCAAATAGTGAGTTTTTGGGCCTAAAACTCATCATCCACAACTGGTTGTTGGTTTCATTGTTCATCCTACCTGCGGATGATGATCACAATCATACCTTAGTCATCCTATTGTTTTATATATATGCTTGATGGTTAAAACATGTTAAAACCATATGTTTTATGTATCTTTGATGGTTATACCATACCAAAAATAGTTATCCTATTGTCGTTTTCATGGTCACTGCTTCGCATCTCCGAGGTCTTCATTGTCCGCAACAGCTGGGGCACTTCCTGGGGAGATAAAGGCTATGGCTATGCGCCTTGGATGGGGGATGTCACGGGGGATCCCCAGAAACGGTTGGTTTCCAATGGAAAATCCTGTTTCTTGGGTACCCCCATTTCAGGAAACCTCCATATGAGGATAGGATGATCGTGTTTATTCTAAGATGATCATTCTAATATATGATCGGGGATATCTTTATTTAGCTTCAATATTTTTATCTTAGAGGATGATATTATAATGATCGGATATTTAAGAACCATAAAGAAAGCACATATGGTTAGAACCCAACCAGAACAGGGTTGTTGGCAAGGTCCACCATAAATTCTGAATGAGTTATTTTGTGTTTTGGTATAACCAGGAATTGGTGGCGGGGAAGTCAAAAGAGTATATGCGTTAGCCCACTATTCATTAGGAAATTCCAATTATATATATATATATATATTATATATTTGGTTGGTGGTTTCAAACATGTTTTTTTCCATAATATATGGGATAATCCTTCCCATTGACTTTCATATTTTTCAACATGGTTGAAACCACCAACCAGATATAGATGAAGATGTTGCAGCAAGAACAATGAGGACAAAACCACTCGAATTCTGCATCGTGGAGTTTGTGGGTGAGACCTTTCACCTCTCTAGAAATATATATACCCTCTGGTAAACGTTTACAGTTTGCTATTGAAAATGGCCCAGTCGAAATAGTGGATTTTCCCAGCTATAAAATGGTGATTTTCCATAGTTTTTTGTATGTTTACCACAGGGTATATATATATATGTATATGTATATGTATATATATATATATATACATACATATATAAGAAGATTCATTCCTAGACATTCTATGGGGAAATCTGCTGCCAGATTTAAAACCCGGGACTTGCTGGGTAGAAAATCGCCACGTGTTTGGCTGATGAATTTTGACTTGGTGGCCCTTGTGGTAGGCAGATTGCTTTGGTGGTCCATTGCATGGGGAGTTAGCATTGCAACAATCCGATCCAATCAGAACATCCTGCAGTTGGACAGATGCCATGGATGATGTGGGACGGATATGCCATGCTTACGAACTCCGTAACCGTAGGTAAGTCGCTAGGACGAACATCTCAATTGTGGAAGACCCTTACCCTCTGGTTATGACTAACATAGCCATGGTATAGATGGCCCATGGAAATAGATGATTTTCCCAGCTAGAAACCTCCATCTATGGTTGGGATTTTCCATGGCTATGTTAGATAACCAGATGGTAATTACCCTCTGGTAAACATACAAAAAACTATAGAAAATCAGCATTTTGAATAGGTAAATCAAGTATAAGTGGGGTGTTTTCAATAGCTATGTTAATCATAACCAGATGGTAATCACAATTAAATCACCATTAATCATGGATTCATCACCATTAAATCACCATTTTCCTATGGTTTTCATTGGGTTAGTCATAACCAGGTTGGGTAGTTCAGGCTGGCGCACCCCGGATTCACCCAGTGCAGAGTGGAAACCTGGTACCCCATAGTTGGCTGACCGGGGTTGTAACCCGGTGAAGTAGGGTTTATGGTAGATATATCATATATATATATATATATCATGATAAAATATGTATGTATATATATATATATATTTATATTTATTTGTTTATTTATTTATTCATTTGGTCAACATTGTAAACCATGACCGCACTTTTTTCTCCCAAAACTCGGTGCCCCCCCAAGTCGTGGCTTTGTCAAACACTGCATCGAGGTGCCTTACGACTACATTTGCAACGACGACTTTAACTTCCTCGGGAACCTCGGCAGTCGTTGGCAAAAGGAGCTTCCAAGGTTTTGGTGGTTTGACAAAGGGGGCAGGGGCTTACCTTTTTGCCATATCGTACTTGATATATATATATACATATATGTATATATACAGTATATATCATTATATATATACATATGATTATATTATATAATACATATATATACACATATATATAATATTATATAGATGCACATGACAGCTTGAACTTTATATTGTAATTGGTGTTCATGGTCGAAAATGGACGGTGGATCATGGTGGCGACATGTGTCCACTGTCCGCAATCTGGTTTTAAGATAGCTACCAAATGGTGTCCAATCAACGCAACTACGAGTATGGTTTAAAAAGTTTATGTTATCTCTATGCTATCGGATCTTAATGCAGGTTTAGAAACCGTTGCGAACACTGGTTGGTGGTTTGGGACATGGCTTTTATGACTTTCCATTCAATTGGGAATGTCATCATCCCAACTGACGAACTCATATTTTTTAGAGGGGTAGATCAACCACCAACCAGATTATTATTAACCATTTAATAACCATATGATAACCATATATTAACCAACGAACGTCATTGCTGTGCCCTTGAAAGTGACCACCTTGATGGTCTGCCACGGCGCCGCGATGGTCCAACTGGGCCCTTTTGACCGGAAACCATGGGTTTTGACCATTAGAAATATTAGAAATATACGGGGGGTAACCGGAAACCATGGCTTTTACCATGGTCTTGACCATTAAAAAAAGGGGGGGTCCGGTTCAGATTTTCCAAAACGAATCCATCCAACTGGTGATTCCATTGCACCCCTCTGATTCGGTGGACCTTCACTGAATTTCTGTCCGCTCCAGGCAGTACGCCATCATCGGTCTGAGCCAGTATGCATCTTGTCCGAAAAATGGGCCCAGATTTTTTGCTGACAGACTTGGTTCTATCGAAAAATGTTGACCTATACCATCCCTGGTTGGTGGTTTGGAACATTGTTTTTTCCATATATTGGGGATAATCATCCCAACTGACGAACTCATTTTTCGGAGGGGTAGGTCAACCACCAACCAGCCATCAACTGTAGCCCAAATGCCCAAGATCTCCGGCCGCGAATCCAAGGATTTTTCCAGGAATGTGGATGATGGACAAGACTATCAAATTGGCGATGCAGATGCCTCTTGGTGAGACGGATTGGTTTTCACGGGAGAATCTTCACCGGAAACCATCGATGTTCCCATGAAATATGGGGTTTAAACCAGTAAATTTTCCCTTAAACCAATCCATTGATCTTGGTGAGACGGAACGCAACGGAACACCCTGGAGTGGTGGTGAAGTTCACATGCTATGACCCACTTACCCACTTGTTTGATTGGATATCTCCAGTGGTTTTTTGGGGGTGTGCCTGAAATACCTCACCCCAAATACCCATGTGATGGGGAAAATGAATGAAAATCATGACATTTTCACACAAACCCACATGGTGTTTAAATTTTGTAATCCACTCACTTACTGTACTAGGATGCAGGTGCAAGTATTAGTCATTAGATAAACATGCGCCATTTGCCAAAACTCATATTTCGTTAGTTGCAACTCGTAGAAATAACCAATATTGTTGGTGTTTGCCCAAGCCCATCATCACAGATTGTTGTCGCCACTTTTGAAGGCCGCTGAAAAACCACGTGATGAAAATGCTCGACTGGTTAGACTGGATTTCATAGGTGCTTCATTTTTTTGTTGCTTCTTTCATTGGATTGGTTTAAGGGAAAATCTTCACCGGAAACCATGGTTTTTACCATTAAATATAGGGGTTTCCCGTTCATTTTTTCCCGTGAAAACCAATCCAATGATTCTTAACAGCCCATTGTGTGGTGACGACTTGGGGGCCCCAGTCTTAGGACACTGGGGGATGTGTGCCATGGCTTTCTCTGAGGATGATCAGCCAGAACTCGAAGAGATTGAAGATGACCCGCAGGACGACGCAGACGAAAAGTCATTAATGTCAACCCTGGATTAATAAACCCCTAGGTCCTAGGTTGTTTAATTGGGAGGATACCATTTAAGTATCAGATTATGACTATTTGGGGAGTACCCCCCCAATTAATAAACCATGGTTTATTAATCCGGGGTTGACATTACTTAAAAAGTGGAACTTTATTTTGGGGAAGCTGTTTTTTGCGGTGCAAACTGTGAAAACTGTACAAACTGCTGGTTTAGAAAATGCGTTCCAACAAAAATGTTGCAGATTTGCAGGTTGATATGTGTTACTCGTATGTATTATTTGTTCACCAGAGATATGTAGAGATATACTGCAGAAAAGGCCCCCCCACGATATAAGTTGGTTTATGTCACCCAATCCAACTAGGTCGATATGTTTGCCTATAAATCCATTTACTTAGGCATAAACTGGCAGGAATCTACGGTTCGGGGTCCCATTCCTGTGGTGATCTTCAAGCCAAAATGGCCACCATTTCTTTTGGGTGAGATCCGAAGAAACGCAAGGAATGTCAGCAATCAGAAACTAAGTCAGATGTTTCACCGAGTTTTCCCGTGTCCTTACATTTTTTGCGCCAAAAAAAAAAAATAGAATTCTAAGAGGTGAAATCCCGATGTTTGTTGGGTAAAGCTTCACTGGATTTTACAGGTGCAATCCCCCCTTGTTCTAAATCCATCATGGAGCCGCAGGATGATGTGGAAGATGAGTTCGATCCTGAGGATGAGTTCAACCCAGAAAAGGCGGACGGGCGAAGTGGGGCCAACTGGGACCCTGAGTTTGCCACTGACTTGAGAAGTTGCTAGCCTTAACTGAGCAGAAAAAAGGACAAAAAACACCTATTCAACTGGAAGGGAGCACGACTTTGGGGCATTGGGAATCATGTAATCCTTTTGCAGGGGTATTCGGAATCGGATTGATGATGGGAACGAAGTCGCGCCCGTGGAAGTATCAGAAGTGTTTTTGTTTAGCTCGGAATGGAGTTGACTTTTCTTCCAACGTGCGGATGGACTCGCTCAATCCTTTGCGGCCCTGCTAGTCCAGGATGTATCCTGGCATGAGCAGATTTCCTTGCATATTCACATCGTTTTTCAGGGCGTTTTGGTGGTCTTTTAGGATGGCAGATTGTAGCGATGAAAAGTCTGTCAGAATGTCACCAAACGAAGTCAATGGACATGTGGATTTCAAAAAACAAGAGGTGCTAGAGCGTAGAATGTTTAGGTGATCATGCATGCCATCAAAGCTTGGACAAGGCTAGCTTATCTTTGCCAGAGGATGCTCAAGACCAATTTCCAGCACCATTGTGAGTGTGCTTTCATGTATATTAATTTATCCACATACAAATGCAAATATAATATACCATAATATACCTCAACAATCACACGCACGTGCGCATGTAATCTTGGCCAGTAGAAGGATCCGTCCGAACCGAAGCTCCAACGTCCATGTGTGATAGACGGCCTTTATTGATACCCTTTCGAACGTGACACGTGTACTCTGGAATACTCTTTCGACAGTAGGCTATGGATCATAATATCCACTTAAAGTTAGATTCCAAACACACCTGACGGTCACTTGACACCTAGTGATGCTTCACAAAAAAGCTACTTCCCCTATTTTTCTTCCATGATTTTCCCCCAGTGATCCTCTTCAAACCTCCATCTCCCCCATCGTCCAACTTCGCAGCGTAGGAAGCGCGTCGTGTCTTTGAAACCTACGACATCAACAACGATGGCGCCTTGGCGGGGCACGAGCTCTTCATGTGCTTCATGGGCAACGGCGTGCCGATGCTCGGAACTGATCGCTGGATAGCTGGATAGCCGACAGCGGAGCGGGTGGAGCGGAGCCGTAGATTTGGGCATCTGAAACGGCAAAAATGTTGGGATTTGAGCAGGAGAAATGATGATTTCACCAAGAGAGTTATCGTGGTTTAACATGGTTTAACATGTAGATTTGACTGTGAAATTCATGCGGAACTAACATGAATTAACCATAAAGAATGGGAAGTTAGCCGGCAAATCCATTGATTGATGTGGATTACCAGCAAAATCAACAATTTAGGCGCATTCAATAGTGATAAACGACAATGGTAAATTCCCAAGAAGAGATGGAAGCTTGCTATTGTTTTTGGATAAGGTCAGCTATATAGTCCAATTATGTCAAATTTCTTTATGGGTATATTTAATTATATTTAGCATTATTTAGCAGTCAGTCATGATCATCCATATTATTTTCAGATGGTGATCAGGGATGGAAGACCATCAAAACCACCATCGTCCACGCTTGGGAGTGCCGTTGAGGTTAGTTCTTCATGGGTATAGCCATGGTAATAACATCCATAAGTTTGGATATAAGCCCTTCACATATTATTATATAATATTATATAAATATGATCACGTATCCACTTATAACTGGAACTGCACCCCCAAGTGGTCACACTTGTTTTGTGCATTAGATTTTGCGGCTCATGATATTGGTAGTGAATGTCGGAGTAGGAGATGGACAAAAGGGAATCGAAGACAGAAAAAACCATGATGGAACCATGTTACTGTGGATCATCGGCGTGATCCCAGAAATGTTGCCCTTGGCTTTGGCCAGTTTTTGCATTTTACCTTAAGTGTGAGAAAAGCTTAAACAATTAGATCATCTTAAGATGGTGCCATCTGGTAGCTCTCCTCTATTTGACCAGAATATCATCCATGAGGTTACCACCCAATATCATCTATTTGACCTTCTGGGTGGCATTTGCTGTGAAGATGCCATCCTCTATCCTCGGTTCACCCGGTTCACCACATACCAGGATGTCAGGGGCTGATCATCGCTGATCGGCTGAGGATGACCATGAAGCAGTTCCAGAAGATCAGCAGAGACCACCGCCTGGACCAGGGGGAGAAGATGGACTTCGATCAGTTCCTCGTTTTTTTTGGAATGAGATGGGGCTGGAAAGAAGTGGAAAAAAATCTTGGGAATTCTGAGAAATGCATCCAAATGAACTGATATGAACATATATGTATATGAACTGATTTTATGCCGACTTTGGGGATTTCCATGGATTTCCCAGCCATGAAACTTGATTTCCAGAGGGTACAGTACGGTAAAATATCAAGTGTTGTTCTGTAATTGGGATCCTCTCCGGCAATGTGGCGAGCTGGAAAATCCACGAAAATCCCCCATTTACTTCGAGGATTTTAAAGGGCTGGCGGAGATTAGGGTAGCCCAGGAATGGTAAGACGCATTCTTATGAGCATTTACCCTCTGGTTATGTCAAAATAGCTATTGAAAATGGCCATTTATAGTGGATTTACCCATTAAAAATGGTGATTTTCCATAGCAATGTTAGTTTACCAGAGGGTATTAGCCATGATTATGATTGCCATTTATGTATCGGATAGCCATGGATAAAGACGGTCTCGTCCCAATCACCTTCAAATCCAGAAAACATCGCTTCTTTGTGCTTTTACCGCGGATCACCAAGAAACAGTACCCTCTGGTAAACATACAAAAAGCTATTGAAAATGGCCCAGTCGAAAGAGTTGATTTACCCAGCTATAAAATGGTGATTTTCCATCGTTTTTTGTATGTTTACCAGGTCGGGTACTTTGGTCTTGGATGTCAGGACTTGGTTTGAGCTGTTGCTGCATGTTTAACCGGATTTTTGGGGATTCGTGGGGATCGGCAAAAATTGTGATTTGCAGCGCCTGAAGTGTCCAGGAAAACAGCAAAATCCTCCCCAAAAACACAAATAGCTCAGCGCAAATTCTCCAGAAATCCTGCAATCTCTGAGTTGTGAAACGGGTCGTTTTCGGTCTTTAAGTTCTGAAACGTCCCTACGTGAAACGTTACGGTGCAGAAGTGCAGAAATTATGTCATCATCCTGCTGGTTTTGTCCGAAGTTTTGGGACGTGTACCGCTCCTTGCAGGTGCCTCCAGTGGTAGTTAAATCCATCGAAATCGCCCAGGTTTTTCGCTGAAAAAGCCATGACAAAGCCATGGAAAATGGGGGATGCTAGGATCCGGCATCCTGGGATGTTTGGGATTCTTGGGATCATGGAGTCCTAAAAAAAAACGATGTTTTTTTCTCCAGAAGTCTCGGAGTCTCCAAGATAAAGATGTAAACCATGATGGATGTATTGGGGAACTTGTGTTTTGGTATGTGGTTAATGTTAATGCCGTATCTCTAATTGATATCACCATTTTGTTGCGGCCCATTTGGTATGGATTTGTTCAAAATAATACATCAGCGGGGTTGAGAAGAACTGTTCCGCAGCTGCTCTAATTTTTCTAGTGGCCCCTAAGTCCCGCAAAAACAACACAGTTGGAGGTCAAAAACATGTTGCTTGACAAGAAAGATAATAATTCGGAACTTGAAAACAGAAGGAAAGTCCCTGCTGATGTCGGGTACCCTCTGGTAATTTAACATAGCTATTGAAAATGGCCAGTTATAGTGGATTTACCCATTAAAAATTGTGATTTTCCATAGCTATGTTAAATTACCAGAGGGTAAATCTTCATTTTGGTTTGGGTAAATGCCCCGATGTTTGGCTTGTTCGGTTCCCATCAATTCCCATCAATTTGGCTTCAAATATGTTCGGACTTATTGGATTCGTAACATATTAGGATCCATATGGTACCAGTCTCCCAGAAGCCACGCTTACTGTATATGAATATGGCTTGTTCAATATAATATGCATTCGTTTTTTTAGGGGGGGACTAGGGAGCAGACAGGGATAAAGTGGCACTTGCTGGGCGCCTTCAGGTAGGAAGTTGTTAATAGCCTATATATCAATTGTGCGGGGTATATCAATATACAACTAGGTTACTTTTCATTTTCATTACACACTTGCAAGTGGAATGCACGCCCAGGTAAGACCCAGTCAGTAAATGGGCTACTTCATATCCATATCATATACTGTGTATATATATATACACATTAGATATTATTAGATTTTAGTAGTATCATTTGAATCATTAGTTGATTATATATGCCCAAGTGTTTCCAGATAAACCCCACATAAATCCCAAAAAAATGTGGGTTAAACCATTCCCATTCCCCCAATCACCATGTTTATAGGTGGGATTTCAACCATTCCCAGTGAGTGGTCCAGGCCCATAAGGGGGCCACCAGATCTTTCTGGTGCTGGGTGTGGGCACTCAGCGACGCCTCGGTGATGACAAGGATTTATATCTGGATCTACCTGGGTTACCCTCTGGTAATTTAACATAGCTATGGAAAATGACCATTTTTAATGGGTAAATCCACTATAAATGGCCATGTTCAATAGCTATGTTAGTTTACCAGAGGGTATATGAATGGGAAACGGTTTTCAACCAACTAGGGTACCCTCTGGTAATTTAACGGTTTGCTATTGAAAATGGCCATAGAAATAGTGGATTTTCCCATGAAAAATGGTGATTTTCAATAGCTATGTAACAAATTACCAGAGGGTAATGATGAAAGTTTGGTTTCACGGGTTCACCAAGCCAAATGAGAGAGAGAGATATATATATATAGGTAGTGAACAAGAGTAAGTCCGATGACGACGAGAGAGAGAAAGAAATAGAGAGAAACCAGACAAAGGGTGACTTGAAATCCAATCATTATACCATTATGATCAATGATAATATATGATAATATATGATATATCCCACCCTTAAGCAAGATTTTATGGTGAGTCAGTCGGCAAAACAAGATTTTTTCATGGATGTCCCGCTTGCGGAGAGTGGATACCTCCAAGGGATACCCCGTGTCGTAATGCAGTAATTCATATGGTGCTCGTGTCGGGACTACCCTCTGGTAATTTAACATAGCTATTAAAAATTGTGATTTATAGTGGATTGTCCCATTGAAAATAGTGATTTTCCATAGTTATGTTAGTTTACCAGAGGGTACACATTTGCCCAAACCTTCAATGGAAAAACAGAAACGTACGTGTGAAATTTCAAATTTCTTACTTGTTTTGGCACATTTTTAAACTGTCAACTGCCAACTGTCTTGGAAATAGTGAAATGTCAAGTCAGATATCACTGATATCACCATTTGGCTCATCCCAGTAGTTCACCCCAGTGAATTATATGACGCCCCGACATTGCCGTTGGGGTGAACTATATACACCCATTTTCGATTCCGATGAGCCACCAAAGTCAACAGAAAAATCTTCTTGGCTGCCCATTGTATCATATTGTATCCCAGTTTTCCCGATTCAAGCAAAATTCTCCAATTTTGGACCTGGGTTTGCTTCTCCTATGTGGTTTACCCTCTGGTAAACAAACAGTTTGCTATTGAAAATGGCCCAGTCGAAATAGTTGATTTATCCATTAAAAATGGTGATTTGTCCATAGTTATGTTAGTTTACCAGAGGGTAAATCACCATTAATCACTATTACATCTCATTAAAACCCATTAAATCACCATTCATTTTTGCGGCATCAGCCCACTTACCACTGCCGTTCGGATGGTGCGCTGGTTTCCGCGCGATTTTTCCGCCAGGATTGAGGCGACCGGAAGGACCGGAAGGAGCAGAAGGACCGGAAGGATATTTGTGGCTAACAACGCCTCTGAAATGGGATAAAATGAGATTATCTTGGAAGAATCTCTAATTCTATTCCATCAATATCATATATATACATATATTTGATTATCATTTTATATATATATGTGTGTGTGTGTCATTATATATATACGTGATTATTGATATCTTTCTCACGGTTGTTTTGCGGCATTTGTTAATCTATCTACAATATTTATTTGTCTAGTTGTTTGTTGTGTGTTCATTTCATTCTTGTTTGGCCCAAACTACAAAACTACAGTGTCACAGGATAGTTTGAGGATAGGCTGAACATGTCTTGGAGATTGTGCCGTTGTTTGATGTTTTACCTAACTTTCTCCACTCATAAACGCCTGGATCTCATGTTTTTATGCTTCTTGCAGGGGGGCTCTTCAGGGTGAAGCAAGGGAGTGGAACACGACTTTGTTTGGAAGTTTACCCTTTGGTAAACATACAAAAAACTGATGGGAAAATCGTCATTTTATAGCTGGGTAAATCCACTATTTCAATGGCCATTTTCTATGTCTCAAACTGTAAACGTTTACCAGAGGGTATCCTATTGGAACATGATCATTTTCGGATGTCCGCTTCCATCATCATCCTTCCATTTCAGGAGGGCGAGAAAATGTTGGAGATGCAATGAGCGGCGTCAAGGAGTGTTCCATATGATATCCATGATGAAACCATGATAAAACCATGACGGATACATTTGGGATCTGTTTTTGGTTGATAGCAATCTAAGCTTGCAAAGAAGCTAAGACAATCTATAGAAACCCGACTTCAAAACCAGCTTGGATACAAGATGTTGTTTTGTTGCAATGGCTACCAAAATTCAACCAGTTACCAGTTCTTGGTTGAAGGGAACATCTACAGGAAGCCCCTATATTTCACAAAAATGTTTTCAACCGTACATTTTTCCCGAGCTCAACCGTTGAACCAAACGAAGGGGGTGTTCCGTTCCGTTTCTAGTTCCGTTGAAGCGGAGAACAGCGCAGCAGAATCCTTTGGCCACCGCGGTTTGCTGGGGGTTTGGGTTTCCAATAAACGATCCCAATGGAGTAGACACCCTTTAGCAACCAAACATACAGGATGGGCCCCCCCAGTTATAAGTTGGTTTATAAACCATTATAATCCCCATTAACTATAGTTATATCTACCATAAACCATTGTTAAGCCACTTATAAACCAACTTAGCTATCTTGGGGGCCCCAC